>Ga0307998_1000009_pt1 | contig 111641 bp, 70 predicted proteins | sample Davwhametageno37_FD_203147 | JGI IMG/M metagenome (GOLD analysis project Ga0307998, IMG submission 203147) | Marine microbial communities from Davis Island wharf, Antarctic Ocean - #37 | ecosystem: Environmental > Aquatic > Marine > Unclassified | place: Antarctic Ocean: Davis Island wharf... | reverse complement strand
CCTGCAACTTCAAATACTCTACCACTATAGCGACTTTCAACATTCATACCTAAATCCATTAGATCCTCGTATGCTGTTAATGCCCGTGCTGCAATGTCTTCTAATTCTTCATCTGCCTTTAGGCCAAGGCCTTTAACTGCTGGTAATGCACTTGCAATTTTGTCAAACTCTGCAATGTCACGAAAACTTTCTTCGTGAGCAATTTCGTGCTTTGTTTGATCTTTTTCTTGCTTTGCTGCTTGCTTAATAATTTCTTTGGACTCATCCATATTAAGTAAGTCTTCTAATTTTTTAGTCATTACGGCTTTCCATTATATGCTACTATTATTTAGCGTCTTTTACCACTATGGAAAATATCCTTTTCAGTTATAACTCTAAAAAAGATACCCTTTTGTTTGCAGTATGATCTTGCGGCTTCCCACTTAGCTTGATTAACAATCCAATGTGCTTGGTTGTGCTTACTATTTCCTAGTTTTTCTTTTACTGTTTGATTTTCAGGCTTAACTTCAATTAACTCTACACGCTGTTTGCCTTTCTTATCTGCATATGCAATAAAGAAGTCTGGCACGTATATTGTATGTTTTCCTGTTAATGGATTTCTATATGGAATTTTGATTGCTTCACTTGCCCATTTCGCAACACTAGGATGTTCGTCGCAAAATTTCATAAATGTAAATTCCCAGCTACTCCTGTAAGTCGGAGTTTTAGTACCTACATACTTGTCTGGATTTTGAAGAGTGTATTTTCCTTGTGCAAATCTACCCATATCATTTTAGTACAAAATATTACGCTTTTCGAGTTTTTCGTATTTTGATTCTACCTTAAACCCAAGAGTACTAACTTTCTCCCTACTATAATTTAATACATTTGTAACAATGTCACTTAATTGTACATTATTCAAACCCTTTAGTGTGTCAATAAGTACAAAAACATTTACATCATCAATCTTTGACTGTTCAAGTAATGCTGTCGCAACAGCAATTGCACTTGATTTTTCAAAACCTCTATTTTCAAAAAACCCAATTACTGCATCTACTTCAGCAGCAGGAAAAGAAAGTTTCTCAGTAAGGTATTGATTAAAAAACTCTTTAACTTCGTTTCCACTATCAGGTGCCTTAGCAGTTGGTAAATTAGATGACATTTATGTATTTCCTAATGGATTCTTTTGTGCCGGTATAGTACGTGTATTTCCTAAACCGTTTTCGTTATAGTTATTTACTGCCTGATTAGCAAGTTGGACTAACTTTTGGTTTCCGTTACTTATTTCTGCATCTAATTGATCAAGTAAAGAACTTTTTTCTGTAGCATTAAGTGTGTCCCAAGTAGTCAAATCTGCAACTTGTTCAGTGTTTGTATTAAGTGCTCCAATAGCAAGTGCTTTCTTTGCTAATGTTTCTTTAAGCGCAGGATTGTCTGCAAGTGTTTGTGTTACCTGAATAGGCGGATATAGTTTGTTTTCTTTTTGTGTAGTGATTGCTAATGCTTCAGTTGTTTGTGTGCCGCGGCCACCGCTTTTAGGAAAACTTGTATTTGCAAGTCCGCTTACATTAGTTCCGGTTGCAGTTCTAATAGTTTGCCCAGCAACTTGATATGCTTCGTTGCGCACACCTTCTTTGGTAAGTTTCTTAGCATTTTTAACTGTACGTGCTGCTGTAAGTAAGGTTCCTAGATCAGCTTTACCACCTGCAATATCTCCTAGTACACTTGACCCGCCTGCTAGTATACCGGCACTTCCAAAAAGACTGCTTGAACTACCTGCTGAGATCGGACTTGGTGTATTATCATAATGTACAGTGCCAAATCCTTTTGGTGAATTTCCTTCGTCAATTGGACCATCTGCATAAAATACACTTTCGTACATTACCGACATTGAACTTTGTACAGGTTCAGCACCACTAGCATTTTCTAATGTATCGTGTTGCCAGCTTTCAATCATTGGATTAACCAATGTCATTGTTAAGTACTGATGTCTTGCCATTTGACTTATCTGTATACTTGTAAAAAATGGTTCGTATGAATTATTATCTAAACCAAATCTATCTCCGTTCTGTGTACTACCTTTGTAAGCATTAAATCTATCATACGGTCTTGCAGTTTGGTTAGGAGCCCCTGCGCCGTCTCTGCTGCCAAATGTACCATCTGCATAATAATAGTTATAATATGCAGTCCATAATTGAGTAACAATACTTGCATTGTCGTCGTGGAATGTAATATTTACAGGCGAATAGTCAATGCGTGTTTGTAAATTCTTTTTACGATTGTATTTGTTTTTAGTTTCGGTTTGAATATCAAACTTTGGCATAGTAACACTTTTAACAAGCATATTAACTTCGTTGCTATGACGTTGTACCCATCCAGGTAATATTTTGTTTATTACGTTTTCGTTTAGATTAAGTGTTACGTGATATAGAAACTTTTGTTTAGGTGCTAAACGAAAGTTGTCATCAGTATACAACCTAGCTGCGTGAGCATAGTCGGCCATATCCCCTTTGGGGCTAAGAGCACCGTTTACTAAATTATCTAAGAATCCATTGAATATGTTTGCCATACTAATATTTATCCAATGTTATTAACTGCGTATAAAATGAAAAAGGGGCAATTAAGCCCCTAATTCTTGTAGATTTTACTAGTGTGTAACTTAGCCAGTTGTTGAAGCAATTGCTGCTACACTTCTACCAATTGCTGTACCAACACCGCCACCGCCAGCACCTTGTGTCTGGATAGCGTTGTCGTACTTGATAGTAAGTGAAACTGTAACTGGTTCATTAGCACTGTAAGCTAATGAGTTATAGTTTGCACTTTCTAAGTAGCAACCATATAGTTCAAAAGTGTCTAATGCTTCTGGTGCGTAGTTACCGTTACCACCGTCTAGAATTTCAATTCTAGTTACAAACTTATAATCGATGCCACTTGCTGCACTAGACTGTTCCATAAAGTCAAACTGTCTTTGTAGCTGCTCGCCAACTAGCTTTTGTACTGCGCCAGTTGCGTCATCTCTTAATGTAAGTGTAATAGCTTCCCAGGTATGTTTCCCTGCAAGATAAACTCTTGAGTTATATACGTCAACAGTCATTGTCTCGAAGCTAACGTTTGGTCTAGTAACATCCTGAACCTGTTTTGTTAGTTCAGTAACTTCGCCTGCACTTACACCAAAGTTTTCCAGTGACACTCGAAAGCGGTACTGGAGTTTTGGCATAAGTAACCCTTGGGTAGAGTTACTTGCATCCGAAGCTAATGGAACTGTGATTTTTGATAATGATGAAATAGCCATTTACTTTGCTCCTAATTTGTTATATATATTTATCATTCTTACAAGCCTGCTATCTCACCAGTATTTTTCAAGCGTAGCGGAATGTAAACAAACTCTACTGCTTTTACTGGTTCTATTGCTATGTCTAAGTACAGCTCGTTTCTGTCAATTCTAGCTGGTGTGTTATTACTAGTGTCACATACAACTAAGAAGTCATATAGTGCTCTAGCACCTACTAGTTCCAAACATAAACTTTCTGCTGCTTGTTTGATTTGATCTCTTGTAATCTTATCGTTTGGCTCAAAGATATAAGGCTTAGCAAGTTTGTTAAGTTGACTACGTAAGTAGATAACCAAACGTGCTACGTTAATTCTATCTAATGAACTTGCATTTCTTGCACGAGTCTTTTGACCGTAGTTAACAAGTCCTGCACCGTTAATAAACGTAATTGGATTAACACTTACACTATAAAGTGTATCACGTTGTCCTTCGTTTAATGCAATTGAAACAAATTCGCCGCTTCCATTAACATAACCTGTTGCCGAAGCATTAGTTACGCCACCTCGTCTTGTGCCTGCTGGTGCAAACCAAGGATAGCTAACTTGATCACTAAGTGCAATTGTGCGTAGCATCATATGACTTGGCGGAACAACTACATTGTTGCCTGCGTTGTCACTTGTGAAGCCCCAAGGGTAAAACATACCCAAGTACTCGTCTCTTGATACAAGTCCGTCATCGTTATCTTCAACTGCAAGTTTAGTATTTTGACCCCACTCATTAAGTGATGTTGCGTCTGATGTTAATCTTGCTGGTGTATCACCTACAATAAATGCACTTAGGCCTCTATCAAGGTTTAAACTAATCATTTCGCCAATTAGCTCTGAATAACCAGGTGTTGCCATAACGTTAAAGATTCTTGTTTCATCATCTCTAATGTCTTGGTTACTGTTCATTTCAGATTGTAGTCCTTGCACAATAACTTTACGTTGTGCGTGGCGTCCAAATGATCCTGCACCGTCTTCTTGGTTTCCTGATTCAGTAACCCAACGATCTGGACTGTATGCTGCCATACTTACATCGTCCATTCTAATATTGTCAGCTGTAATATCAACATAGTTACGTACATATTTCTTAACGTTAAATCCGCTTCTACGTAAGTTCCATAGTAACATACCTTGTGGATATAGTGCTGGATCTGGAGCATCTGTGTCTAAAAAGCTACTTAATAGCATTTCAGCAATAGTTGATTCAGTAGCACTGCCGTCTGTACTGTAACGTGCATCAGCAAATAAAACACCATCTTCAGTAGTTTGGTCTGACTTATCAATCAATACCCATTTTGTAAGATCAGCACTGTAACGATAAATTGTTGGATAGTTTTCTAAGTCTGCTGTACTAATCCAAAGATCGTTTGCTACTAAACTAGTAGTTGGTTCAGTTGCTGCTGTAGTAATTTTTGCATTTGGAAATGCACCTGAAGTTTTATAACCAACCCACGTTGTACCATTGTGATACATCATATCAACTTCGTCAACTACTGAACTGTACCATAATGTACCGTCTGCTGTTGTTGATGTTGGAGCAGTTGCCGAAGCAGTAAATGTAGAAAGTACTTTCCAGTTACTAATCTTAGCTGCTGTAATACCAATAGCAGTTAAACCACTACTTGTATCAGTAATGTCAATATCGCCGCCTTTAGTGTGTGAAATTATAACTTTATTGTTTGCATCAACTGAAGCAACAACATTTGTAAGTCCAGCACTATTAATTCCATCAGCAATTAATTCAGCATCGCCTGCTGCACCAGTTGCTGTAAATGTAACAACAGCTGATACTTTTGTTGCAGTGCCTGCAATTGTTTCTGCAAGTGTAAAGCTAGTTGAACCAGCACTAATCTGTGCTGCAACTATACTTGATGTTACTGTTGAAGCGCCTGATGCTGATCTACGGAAGATTTTAAATTCTGCTAGTTTATCAGCTGCTTCTGTCCAGTTAGACTGTACATAAAGATCGCCTAGTGCAAGATTAACACCGCCGCCTGCTTTATCAAGTGCTACTAATGCACTTGCATTATCAGCGTGTATAGGTGCAGTTACTAAATCCCATAATTCTGTAGCAGAATTCCAAACTTTAACTCTCCAACGTGCGCCACTGTTTGCTTCTGTTGTTTTTAACCAAACACTGCTTGTTGGACGAGGTGTAGTTGCTCCTGCTTTCCATTGTGGAACTGATGTGTGTGGATCAATTGCTAGTTCTGGTATTGCATAAGTTCCTGCTGTGATTGCTACTTGTGCTAGTAATCCAGTTCCTTCTGCAATTGTGATAGTAGTTGCATTTGCTCCAGTATTAAAAATAGCAAGTTGTCCGTTAACATTTGCAGATGTAATACCTGCGTTTGTTAAGTTTGATACATTATTAATTGCTGTAACAACTGCGTCTAAGTCTGTTCCGCCTGTTGTAACTGTTTCGCTGTCAATTGTAAATGTAAGTCCATTAGTAATTGATGTTATTGCGCTGCCTGTTACAGTTGGTACTGTGCCAGTCCAAGCAGTTGTGCCTACTTTAACCCAGTTACCTACATAGTTTTTGTAGAACACAGTATACGTAGTATCTTGTCCTGCAACAACAGCATAGTCGCCAATTGCGCCTACTGAACCTTTAGGTACACCAGCAGTAAGTTGTGCTGCAAGTGTAACTACTATTGGTGTTTTTACACCAAAACTTTGTCCGCCTGTTGAAGTAATTGCTTCGCCGTTCCATTCAAAAATACCAAATGCAGTTGAAGCAGTGTCTACCCAGTATGCGCCATTTGTAGGATCGCCTGCTGGTGCAGTTGCAGTAGCTTTTAATGCACCTAGGTCTACGTCTGCACGTACAACCCAAGCTCTGTTTGAAACACCAAGTAATGAGTACGCTGCTTGTAAACCATATTCGTTTAGTTCACCGCCGTGTATTGCATTATTATTAGCATCAGTATAAAAAATTGGGTCACCAAAGGTTTCTGTTAAATCACGTTGTGATGTAAGTAAGTAAGGTGTACCTGCGTTAGCTTTTAACGTACCTGGAGCTATACCAGTGCCGGCGCCGTTAGTTTTATTTGTTGCGCAAGCGACGAAAATCATTGGGACCGTACCTGGTTCAGCGGGTGTGTAAAAACTCTCGTCTACTACGCTAACCTGTACTCCGGGTGATGTTAGTGCCATATTATTTCTCCTAATTTAAAGTGTGAGCATTCGTTACTATTATTTAGCATCTAATCTATTTTTCAATGCCAAAAACACCAGTAAAAAGGTACCATAAAGGTGAGGTAAATACAATATGAGACCATTATGCAAATGCGGCCATCGTCCTGCGGCCATAAATTACAAAAAAGGCAATAAAACCTACTATCGCAGTCTATGTGAACGATGTTTACGTAGTGGATTAGGACACGGTATACCTAAATGGAAACGTGCTGGTTACGAAAAGAAAGAAGTATGTGAGAAATGTGGATTTAAGTCAAAGCATCCGGAACAGTTTAATGTATTCCATACTGACGGTGATTTAACAAATTGCCGTTCTAATAACTTAAAAACTATTTGTGCTAACTGTCAACGAACACTTCAGAAAGAAGGTAGTCGCTGGAAGCAGGGAGATCTAATCCCTGATTTTTAAATATTGTCTTTATTAGAATGTCTACATTCTTTTTAAGTCTACTTAGATCACCATTGTTGTCAATTGTGTAATTACACATCCATTGTTCAATACTCATCGAGCTTGCATCTTCTTTAGGTAGATGATCTGTGCGGTCAACCCAAATAGCATAATCAAAAATTTCTTCGTTTTGCATTGCAAAAAATTCACGCCTGTTACGCAAGCCACAATAGATATTATGATCCTTATATAAGTTACGTCCTAATCTTGCTAGGTCATCTTTGCAGTAATTGTGAATCATATTGTACCATTCTGTACGATGGTTATGTCTGTCTGCATAACACTCTTCTTCGTCAGCATAATCGTACTTGTCCTTTAGTTCATCAAAAATAAACAATTCTGAACAAAATTTTGAACTTGATTCAAATTTATAGCCATAAGATTCTAATATCTCGCATACAGTATCTTTGCCGTGTCGGCCGTGACCTACAACTAGTAACTTTGGTAACACACATTACTCCTTTTAGAATATAAGTGTATTATAGCTTAGTTTGTAATGGTTGTCAACCTTTAATCGTAATGTCCGCCCAAAACAGCAACAGTGTTTATATCGTCTAAGTACATCTGTGCTTCGCGTTCCGCATACGCTCGATTAAAGCCTTCTTCGTGGAGATAACTTTCGTTGTTACTCCACAATCGTTTAAAATATGAATTATAAGTTTTTTCGACGGAGTCGTCGGACCAGGATGGATCGATTAGCTTGCCTTTAATTATCCAATTAAATCGGTTAGCTTCTCTACGTACAAATGGTGAACACATTATTGCTTCTCCTTGTTACATACTGTATTTACAATATAACAAGATGTTAGCGCCAACTTTGGTAGTTTTAGCCGATTGTAAAGCTGTAGCCTACACCGCCGGCAACTTGCATTGTAAGTTCTAATTCAAGTTTTTCCATTTCAGCTGCTGCTTCCTGTTTAAGGGCATCGCCATTAAGTGCTGACCCACCTTGTGGTCCTGCAATAGTAGCAAACTTTGAACGTGCTTCGCCTAGCATATATTTGCAAGCTGCAAGTGTGTAATCTTTAATCCATTGACTTGCTAGATAGTCGGTTAGTAATTCACTATCAGGGCGATAATTATACGCCATCAGCATAATTGTTTCATCTGATCTTGGTCGTTGTAATATTGTTAATTTTTTATTTGCAGTGTTCCAGCTAAATTCAATAAATGATCCAAACATTCTACCTACTAGTTCTTGGTACTGACTAAACATATCATACGTTGCTAGTCCTCCCATATTGCTACTTGAAAGTAAGTATGCATTTGTATATGCTAAACTAAACGGATCAAATAAACTTCCTCCGCCATTTTCGCCACTGTCATAAAGTTTTATATTTACAACATCTCCGGTAGTTAACCCTGTATTAAACGTAATAGTTCTTGCATCAGTATCAGTAGAATAATTTGTAGTAACTGTACCATTAACTGTTATTACAATAGATGCTACTGCTGTTAAATTATAATTTACTTTAAATACTTGCTGAGAGTCTGTTGAAATCATTGTAGTTGAATAAAGTGGGCCGCCTGATGCTGAGGTACTCGGACGTGATCCTACACTTCTACGAAATGCCTTGCGAACCTCTACTACTTCATTTGGTAGTGTGTACTCATTTTGATCTGGAATTGTTTTTAAAAACAGATAACTTTCTTCAACTGAATTATCACTTCGTTGTCTAAATTTACTAAGTGCTTTAGATAAAGCAGTATCGTAATGTATTGGGTCAAGTTCAACATCGACCATACCTCCGCCTAAGAAAGCGTTTACATAATCAAATATTGCTTGTTTTTGTGTTTGTTCAACTGCCATTTAAGTTTCTCCGTCATAGTATTTATCGTAAGTCCTATCTTAACGATAAATATGTATATGCCAAGATTAAGTTTATATAAACCAGAACGCGGAAAAGACTTTAAATTCTTAGACCGCCAAATTAATGAAATGTTTACCATAGGTGGAACAGACCTGTTTGTCCACAAATACATTGGTACAAATGACGGAACAACTGCAAAGGATCATACACAGATTCAAGATATGTTGTTCTTAGAAAATAGAGATAGAAAGTATGATAAAGATATCTATACTCTAAGAGGCATTTACAATGTACAAGACATTGATTTTGATTTAAGTCAATTTGGATTGTTTTTAAGTAATGACACATTGTTTATGACGGTGCATATTACAACATCTGTAGAATCAATAGGGCGTAAACTTATGCCTGGCGATGTTATAGAAATTCCACATTTAAAAGACGAATATGCAGAAAATGATTTTAGTGTAGCACTAAAACGTTTTTATGTTATTGAAGATATTAACAGAGCAGCGGAAGGATTTTCGCCAACTTGGTATCCTCACTTATATAGACTTAAACTTAAACAGATTGTTGACAGTCAAGAGTATAAAGATATACTTGATTTGCCTGCAAGTGAAGATTATCCTGAGGACGGCACACTGCGCGATGTGTTAAGTACATTTGAAGCAGAAATAAATGCTAATAATGCAGTTGTTGCAGAAGCAGCATTAAACACTCCTAAAAGCGGTTACGATGTTGACGAAAATTATTACACGCTTGCATTAGATGAGACCACAGGCAGAGCAAAGGTGCAAGAAGTTGCATCTGATGGTAGCACTATTACTGACACAGCATCTCCGACAGCACACGGTTATAAAGGTTTACTAATTGGCGACGAATTTGCTCCAAGTGGCAGTAACTTTTCAAGTGGCATTAGTTTTCCATTAAATAGCGTAGAAGGTGATTACTTTTTAAGAACAGACTTTTTGCCACAACGTATGTTCCGCTATAGCGGCAACCGTTGGTTAAAGGCACACGATGTTAAGAGAGCTCCAATGAATAATGGCACTACACAAACACTACGTGGTTCGTTTATTAATGATGTTAATACATATCTATATAACACACCAATTGCACAAGACTTTGTACGCTTAACAGTAGGACAAACTGTTATTAATACAGAAATTGCATATACAACAGCAAAATATATACAACTAGAAATTACCAATGACACAAGAGATGGTGCTAGACGTATAAGCTACACTGTTGCTGATAATTCAGGTATGCTAACTAGTTACGACGATAATGGTACTGCTAGAGTGCGTATTACGCTGGCAGCAAGTGCTATTAAGGACGAAGGACTGTTTAGCTTAACTCTGCATAATGAAAGAACACAACAGCGTCAAGCACTATCACAAGCACTAAAACCACAGGCGGATAACTAATGGCTGAACATTTTTATGACGGACAAATAAGAAAATACCTTGTACAATTATTACGACTGTTTAGTAACTTTAGTTACGCAACAGGCGATGGTACAAAAACGCAAGTACCAGTATTGTATGGTGACTTGACTAGGCAGGTAAGTTCGATATTACGAGATAACTCCGAAAACAAAATACCTAGTGCGCCGCGTATGGCATTGTATATCACAGGGCTAGAAATGGACCGTGACAGAACTAGTGATTCTAGTTATGTAAACAAGCGTCACGTAAGAGAACGTGCGTCAGACGGCGCTGGTGGATATACCGACCAGCCAGGAAAGCAATATACTGTCGAACGGTTAATGCCTACGCCTTATAAACTAACTGTAAATGTAGATATATGGTCAACTAATGCAGATATGAAACTACAGATTATGGAGCAAATATTAATGCTATTTAATCCTAGTTTAGATATTCAAACAACTGACAACTATTTAGACTGGACTAGTTTAACTACTGTAATGATGGACAGTGTTAATTTTAGCTCTCGTTCAATACCAGTAGGAATTGATAGCGACATTGATGTTGCACAAATGACATTTAGTACGCCAATATATATTAGTCCTCCTGCTAAAGTTAAACGTCTTGGAGTTGTTACTAATATTGTTACTAGTATTTTTGACGGAGACGGGTATTACGACTTTGAGCAAATGCTTCAAGGTACTAATTTATTCACTGTTGCCGGTGCAACTGCTCCATATGTAGATGGCGACGAACAAAATGAAGTTGTTGATACTGGGAAATTTCCAAATGACGGTGACGGTGTTTTAACTCCAAGAACGCAAAAAACAAGAACAGTGACACCAGTTGTTAATAATCCAATACAAGAACGTGTGCTTATACTCAATGGCGAAATACAATTATTAGATAACGGATTGCCTAGCACTACTACTTGGTCTACTTACTTCGAACTATTGCCCGGTAACTATCGAGCAGGCCTTAGTATTATGTATCTTAGAAGACCGGATATAACTGGCCTAGTTGCAGGACGCATTACTATTAATAGCTTAGACGAAACTAAGTTAGTAATTGACTGGGATAAAGATACATTACCTAGTAACGATACTATACAAGGCCCTGCACGTAATGCAAATCAGTATTCTAGCATAGACTTTATTATTGATCCGTTACGTTATGATCCTCAGTCAGATACTAGCAAAGCAGGAGTGCGATTATTACTGTTAGGAGCAATAGGCAGCACAACTAACACAGACGGTGCTGATGCTTGGAAAAACACAGATAATTCAGACTTTGTAGCAGGAGCAAACGACATTATTGAATATGATGGTACTAACTGGTATATTGTATTCGATGCAAGTGCTGACAAACTAATATACAATGACGTAGTAATTACTACTCTATACACTACAAATCTTAACACCGGAGTGCAATACTACTGGGACGGGGATCAATGGCTACTAAGTGTAGATGGTGAATATGCCAAAGGTGACTGGACAATTAATCTAGACGGATAACTACTTGTATGAACAAGATAGTCGGTAGTGGTGCTCTTTTCTATGCACTTAATACAAAAAGATTTTTATTCCTACATCGTGCTAACGGTAAAACTGCAGGCACCTGGGGTCTAGTAGGCGGCGGCAGCGAAAATAACGAAACACCATTTGAAGCGTTAACTCGTGAAATACAAGAAGAAGTCGGCGACCTTCCTAAATTTGTAAAAACAATCCCATTAGAAACATTTGTATCTAACGACGAACGTTTTAACTTTCACACGTATCTTGTGTTAGTAAAAGAAGAATTTTTACCCTTGCTAAACGAAGAACATAACGGATATGTTTGGATAAGTTTTGGCCATTGGCCCAAGACATTACATCAAGGTTTACGCAATACCTTACAAAATAAAACCAATCTTGCTAAATTAGAAACAGTGTTTCAAGTTATAGATCTATTAGAGGAATAAATGGAAAAAGATAACGTTATAAAAACAGATTACGGATACGATGTTGTGTGGGCCGATAATGAATATTATTGTAGTAAAATATTAGTATTTGAAAAAGAAGATCAACAAATCTCTTTACATTTTCATAAAGACAAACATAAAAGTTGGTTTGTTAATGCAGGTAAATTTGAAGTACAATGGGTTGATCCAAAAGACGGTAAAGCATATTCTCAAGAACTTCCAGAAGGCGCAGTATTTGTTGTGCCTCAGTTGTTGCCTGTAAAATTAAAAAGTTTATCACCTAATAGTGCTATAGCCGAAACTAGTAACAACAATAACTTAGAAGATTATTATAGGTTGGGATAATGTTAAAAATAGAAGACACTCAAATATTCATAAAAGAAGTTAGATACTTCCGTCAAGAAATAAATCGAATTAGTACTACTAGTGTAAAAGAACGTGCAGGAAAATTATTAACGGATCTTGAAATGGAATGTAGACTTATAACCGAAGCACACAATCCAGCTAATAGTAAATCAATAGATCCTAGAACAGCAAAAGATAGTATTGAAAAGACCGTTGAGTTGCGAAGACAGTTAACTCAGCTTATAAAAGACTCTAAAGAGTACTAAGTCTTTTTATGTTAATTACGCCTACCATAGGTGCGTGAGCTGTACACTGATATCTAAAGTTTCCACTAGTATTTTCTGGAATTCTCCAATATAATGTTCCTCTATCCGGATCGTGAGCTGCATCAACAGTTTGTTGAGTTAGCGCACCTTGAGGAGTTACGTGATATACTCCTGATGTTAATGCTGTGCCAGTTGCATCTTGTATTTCAGTAGGGTGTCCAGGTGCTCCATTTAAATCAAATGCAATAGTCGTTCCTGATATTGCATAGATAGTTGGATTACTTCCTGAATAATGACTATTAAATGAGTAGGATGTAAATCCGTTCGCACCAACACGAAGTGTAACCATTGCGTTTTCGGCAACTTCGTCTATTGTTATTCCGGCAGACTGAGCATCTGTTAACTGACTAAATTGTGTTGCTCCAGCATTAATGTTACTTGCAATAGTAATTGTATCCGTCCCCGGAGTTGTGCTAAGGACAATACCGTTACCATTTACAAAGTTAAGTGTGTCTGTAGTCGAGTCGGCTATAATGTCACTACTGCCTAATACTGAAATAGTAGTAAAGGCATTTTGGTTTACATCGCCGCCTGAACCTGCTGTTGAAGGTGCCCATTTACTAGCATCATTGTCCCAGGCTAAGATTTCGCCGTCACTAGGTGCGCTAGTAGTAGTGTCTACATCACTTAATGCATCAATACTAATAGCATTTATACTAGTTAAGTATGTTCCCAAATCACTAATTTGTGATTCAGTAACACTTAATGCCGCTTGGTGTTGTGTAACACTTGATTCTGTAATATTAGCATTTGGTACATTTGCCCAAGTAACTGCTGTTGATAAATCGTTTGTTTCTGTATAACTTGTTAAGTAACTTGATAGGTCTGGTGGAGTATAACGGAACACACCTGTTGTATTATCATAACTTATTGCTCCGTCACTTGCTGCTGTTAATTCGTTGCCTACACTTAAATCAGTTAGTGTAACTACACTAGGCTTATTAGCTACATTGGCCCAATCTAAGTAGTACGAGCCGTCAAAGCCGTCAAGGGTGTCTGCATCAGTTCCTGCGCCGCCTGTAGTAGCATCTGTGCCCGGCGCCCAATTTGAGCCATTCCATTTAAGCACGTTACCTGTTGCAGGAGTAACACTATCAGTGTCAACATCACTTAAAAAGTCAATACCAAATGCAGCCATATTAATTGTTAAGTTATTAGTATCAGTTGTAATTTCTGTATCTATGTTTGTCCCGCCAAGTACACTTAGTGTAGCTGTTGCAGTAGATGCAGTAGATGACCCGTCATCGGATGTTATTGTTTCAAACAAATTTTGTGTTGTGCCGCCTTCTACTGTACTAGTAATTGTTAATGTTTTGCCAGTAAGGCTAGTGCTAACCCCAGTGCCGCCGGCTACAATTAATGTATCGTTAGCAGTGTCTGGCGTAACCGAACCAGTGTCTGCATCAAATGTAGTAAAGATATTTCTTTCTGATGGTTGTACATTCCAAACAACACCATCAAACTCCCAAGTAGTTCCGTTGGATGTATATGTATCGTTTGCTTCTGGATTTGCTGGAAAATTTAACGCCATTAGTTTAACCTCTATGTTTTATATATTTATGTAGTAGCTATTGATAAATTAAAGTTACTAAGCAATAATGAACCAGTAACAGATGATGTGTTTGCAACACCGTATCTACTATATAATAATCTATTACTACTTCCCATTAGACTAGCAGTATCAGCAGTATAATCATTGTCTAATCCTGTATCAGAAATTACTGCTGACGAATCACCAATGACTTTATTAAGCAAATCATCAGGCGAAATAGTAGGCTGACTTTGTAAATAAAGAGCAAGTAGTCCTGCTACCTGTGGTGATGACATTGACGTGCCGCCAATATTCATTACACTATAGTTTGAATCTGTCGGATATGTAAATGTAACTGAATTATAAGATGTATCGTTTAAGTTTGAAGCAGTGCTTAATATTTTATTTCCAGGAGCCCATACATTAACAGCTGGTCCTTTTTTACTGTAGTTAGCTGGTCTATCTATTCCGCTATTAGATATGTTATCGATGCTTCCAACAAAAAATGCCCTATTACTATATGGAGAACCAGGGCGATGATATGAGTAAGTAGTTGCGTTATGCACCACTGTGTTATTATAATCATCTCCAGCAACAACGTCTGCTTTATAAAAGTCATTTCCGGCAGCTAAACATATGTGTATTCCAGCATCGATCATATCTTCAATTTCTGCATCAACAGCAGAAACCTGTACTGGATATCTTGCACTTCCGCTATATATTGCTCCGGGAAGACCGTATAAATCAAGAATGTTATCAGCTAGATCAAAGGTCCAAGGAGTTCCTCGATATGTTCCGCTAGCCGGGTTGCCAGCTTGTTCACCTAAATATCCCCAGCTCATATTTACTATAGTAGGACGTCCGTTGGACTTAGCATTATGCCATAATCTTATTGAATCAAATGCATCTGCTGCCGGAATGCCTGTACCGTCGGGACCTTGTAACGTTTCTAGCCCTGCAAGTTTTTGAGCATAAACATTTGCACCCTTTGCCCACCCGTATGTTTCACCTGCTGCAATTCCTGCACAATGTGTTCCGTGTCCGTCTCTGTCTCTATAAAAGTTTGCACTTTGTGTTCCGGATAATCCACTTTCTGTATACCAGTCAATTTGTTGTACTCGACTTACGCCGTTTGCATCTATAAACTCTGGATGGTCTACTTGTAATCCGCTGTCTTGTATTACAATGTCAACGCCCGAGCCGTCTAGTGCATAATTATAATTTCCAGATACTGAACCAGTAATTGAATTAAAATTATTATTGACATCTATACAGCGTCTAAGGCCCCAGTTTACAGTATTTTGTCCAACGGTTGTTCTTTCAAATGCACCTTCTTGACTTGCTCTGGTACCAATTTTAATATCGTCTCGTTGATCAGGCGGTATTTCTACTGCTAAAATACGAGCATCGTTACGGAGTTCATTAGCTTCTAGATCAGTTAACATCCAGTGAGTCATTCGTGTTGACCCTAGTCTAGGATTAGCAATATCTACAGTTCGATTAGGTATTGGTCCAGCGCCGGTTGACGCTGTAAGTTCTGCATCAACTTCTTGTAAACTTATGCCTCTTTTAACAATTACTGCGTATTCTTTTTCCATTATACTAGACTTGCCCAAGCTCCATTTTCGTATACTTGCGCTTTGTTAAGAGTACTGTCATATATCATATCGCCGTTAACTCCTGCAAGTGCATTTTTTTGTGTTGTTGTAAAGCTAGGTAATCTAAATGGACCACCTGTGACAATAGTTGCATCTGCTGCGGTTAATGTTATTGTACTTGCACTTGTAATAGTAGGAGTGCCTGCTCCACTAGTTTGTATATCGTTAGCAGTTAGTGTATTATTAATTGTAATAGCATTACTAGTTGTTGAACCTCTAGTAGTCACAGATGCTAGTGTATCAGTTTCGGTAACAGCGCCGCCACTGCCTCCACTACTTGTTGTCGGCTGTATCCATTGTTGACTATCACCGTCATTAATATAAATGTAAAGTTTTCCGTTGGAAGTGTCTAACCATAAATTGCCTGATTGAGGACTTGTTGGAGCAGTTTCTGCCACATCTACACTTGCGCCCCTAACTGATAACGAATCTTCGTTCATCCAATGGTCTGTTCTCCAAACTAGGACTTGTCCTTCATCAGGTATTGAATTAGGCATATACATTACATCTTGAAATTCTTCAATACTAATGTTATTTAAAGATGAGGCTTGAAGAAATGCCGTAGTATCGACATTAGCTAAGTCAGCACGGGCAATTTCAAAGCCGCCGGCAACCTTACCACTATATACTCTTAAACTATTAGTACCTTTATTAAAGAATACTTCTCCGCTAGAGCCTACATTACGATCTAAAAAATCGTCGGGTCTTGGTATAATCCTAATTCTATCTACTATGGGTGATGATGACATTATTCATTCCTATTGTGCTATAACGTATTTATCTTAAATCATATTAGTATTAGGTATCAAAATAATTTAGTTTTCTTTGATATTTCTTGTATTTTGTCGTTTTTAAGCACAAATTTAGTTATATCGTCGCAGTGAATATAGTAAGGAGTGCTATCAGGAACACTAACAAATGGAATGTGATGATAACTATCTTCTATTTCTCCTAGCCAAGATTCTTTAATTACAGGAATTTCTATTAGATCTTTATTAAAACCTTTTGTTGTTCCTATAACAGTTTTTTCAATTCCGTCGTCTTCGTCAATATAAAAGATTATTACATCGTGCTCTTGTAACAACGCATTTAACCAATTTCTTAATCGTTGGCGATCTTTTTGACTTTTATATTGAGCCATATCATCACCTTCTTTCACTTCTCGCTTGTTTACTTCATAAGTAACAAGTTCAGTAGTTTGTAATTCTGAAATCATTTCTCACCTCCAAAGTGTTTATAGTATAGGTCTTGTATTGTATTTCTTTTTAGTGTAAACGTTGCATTGCTAAAGTACTTTCGCTTTGCTTGCCAAAACTTATCTATGGTATTCATTTCTCGACATACTAAATCAAAGTTACTTTCGCTTAATGGAATTATGTGTGCTAACGGAGTTCCTGCTTTAATCAATACATCGCCTTTGTGAACATTATAGTATAATTGAATATTTATTTCATTGCTAATGCCTGGATTTAAAATTCCAATAGAACTTTCAAACTCGAAGCTATCCGGATATGCTATAGGAAGTACTAATAGTTTTACTCCCCTAGGAGCAACAACGTGCCACGGAGTATTAACTTTTACTAAAGTACGTAAACTCCACGGTTTCATTGGTAATACCGAGCCTACACCATTAGATTGATTTTCTAATAAATTAGGTTCCATTGAGTCTGAAAGATCTGAAGTAGGTACAGTCCATTCAAAACTCTCTGCATCGCCATTTGTTCGTATGATAACATCGTGCCACATAGGTACAATATACCCTTGGTTAAATAAATCAAAAATACCAGGGCACTGGTAAATATGATTCATTCTTCCTATTGATTGTTTCTTTTTCTTTACATAGGAATTTCGAGCAGCTTTAGCCCACGCAGGTATTGCTTCTTTAGCCTTCACTATTGGAAAGAAATCTGGAACTCCTGGTACTGTTGAATAAAACTCTATTTTTTTCATATTATCACATCGTATGCTATATTGATTCTTTCTTTAGTAGATTCATTAGTATCTACTTCGTGCGGTAGCCAAGATGGCCATAGTATTAAATCCCTATCTTTAGGATCATAATAAAAGTCTCTAGTAAACGGAGATAAGTTATTACATTCACCTAATATATTTGCAGGATTGATTATTCTTAATGAACCAGCATTAGTACCTTGCAAGTAGTATACTCCAGAAAAAATTGCGCTCTTGTGCGAATGCATAACATTTCTTGTTCCTGGTTGATTAATATTAGTCCAATAATGTATTTTAAGAGCTTGATTGTTTATTTGCTTAAATGCGTTTGAAAAAACTTCGTCTTTTGAACTATAATAATTAATAGCACTAAACACCTTAGATGTAATTTCTTTTAATAACCAATCTATATTAGTGTATTTGTGCTTAGATCTCCAACACCCGTCATTGGTGTCCGATGTTGAAGGAGTATTGCGTATTTGAGTTATTTGCTTATGTAACTCTTGCACTTGTTCGTCATTGCCGATGTCCGATGATGAATCTAAAAATGCTTCATATAAAGATATCATTCACTATACCAATCTGTTAGATAATCGTAGTGATTGTCAAACATATCTTCTACTAAATCAAGTCTTTTATTATGACACTCTAAAAAGAATTCAGCATATTGTTTTTGTTTATCAGTTAGATGAGACTGTACATCCTTATATGCTCCGCCAGAGTGGAGTACTGTAAACCACTGTACAATATTGAACATAGAATTTGGTGCAATATTTATAAATCGTTGAGGAATAGGCAAAAATAAAGATATAATTTCTTTTGCTAATGGCGGCAAGTCATCCATACGTTTTGCCTTTGCTTCTTTCCAATAATCTGTATCATCTTTTGTTGCATAATAATAATGTATCCAAATAAACGCAAGAATTTCATTACACATAAAATCAAAGTTTTTATTAATTATACTTTTCTGTTGCTCGCCCCAGATATTGCCGCTGTTGTTTAATGATCCAGCAATATCCGAAACAACAGCAGTAGTAAATGTAATACCTGTTGCTTCTAATGGTTCAATAAATCCTGCACTTAATCCAACTGCGCACACATTTTTTAATGCAATCTCTTTATGGTATCCGCACTTCATTTTTAAATGTCTTGCAGGAGCCACGTGTTCGCCAATCTTATTTCTTAGTTCTTGCTCTGCATCTTCTGGTGTAATATGCTTACTAGAATGTACATAACCGTTTCCTACACTCTTAAAGGTAGGAATAGTAAACATCCATCCACTATCCATTGCAGTAGCTTTAGTGTAAGGATGACATTGTTCTTGCGGATTAATATATTGAGTTCTAATTACTACAGCACTATCATTTAGTAACCAACGACTATAATCATTAAATTTTACATTTAATTTTTTCTCTAATAGTATACTTGCAAATCCTGTACAATCTATAAATAAATCCGAAGTATACTTACTGCCGTCTTCTGATATTAAAGATTCAATACCGTCATCAGAAACTGATACATCGCTAATTCTAGTATCTACATATGTAATCTTATCTAGTATTAATCCTTTTATAGTCTTAATTATATCATATGCGCTAAAATGCACGGCTCCAAAGTCTACAGGACCCATTCTGTGATTAACATCTAAGTAATCATCAAATTTTTGACAAACATTTTTTTTAGCTAATCTGTATGCAGGATGCCAGTTAGCAAATTCTGAGTACGGTTTGTCTATAAAATAGTCACTAGTATAAAGGTCGTGCGCAATTACTACATTGTCGGGATTATCATTGTCTACAAAATAAGGTTCGTCGTTCCATCCTATTAATTCCACACCATACTTAAAGCTGGCATTACTATCTTTCATCCACATATGAGGAGTGATACCGCATTGACTTAAAAACTTTGCAGTAAACGGTTGTGTGCCTTCGCCAACTCCAATTGGTCCTTGTTCTGAATCTTCTATTAAAACAATTTCTGTTGGTATTTTTAAATTATTTGCTAGATATGCTGCTGTTAACCAGCCGCTTGTACCGCCACCAAAGATTGTAATTTTTTTAACTTTTTGTAAGTACATTTTTAATATTCCTCATAATCAAATTGTATGTTAAAGGCCAGTGATACACGTATTTCGTTAGACCTATTAGGTAACACCTTATGTAACAACCAACTTGGAAATAATAGTATCATACCGTCTTTTGGTTCAACAGTAACTAAGTTATGATATTTTTCTGCCTTATGAGGGAAGCTAATCACAAAAGGATTTGTACTTTTAAATTGTATGTCGCCGCTATTTTTTGGCACAGTGTGATAATAGCATCCACTAAATATGTTTGGTTGATACCCGTGTTCGTGTAATCCAATAACTTGATCTTTTTCAAATGTATTTGCCCAAGATCCAATAGTCATTAAACTTCCTTCTTTATACGGGTGTCCGATTTCTTTTAGGTAGATAGCTGCGTGATTTATGATATTAGAATTTATTTCTTTCATATTAAAATCACTAATTATATCTGTAGAACTACTAGGATTAAAAGTAGTGTTTGCAGTATCGTTATCTGGTTGCCATTCATTTGCAAATTTAGCCTTAGGCATAATAGAATTTATTTCGTTATTGACTACAGTTCGATCTGCTATCTCTCCCATATATATTGGTGTACTAAAAAAGTCTCCTATCATTTTCTAATTACCACTATGTATAACCCGTTCCACCATTCGTTTTTATTTTCTATAGAATTTAAAATTAATTTTTCATAAGTAGCAAGTCCTCGACAGTTATTAATACCTGTTCGGGCACCGTCTACGACTCCGTCCCAATTTGCATCGTCAAAAACTAGTATCGCTTCTTCTGCTAATGCAGGCCAGTAATACTCAACAGCTTTTGCTACGCTGCTTTCGTCGTGAGGGCCATCATAGAAAAACATTTTCATACTATTCAACATTGGAGTTACATCTACTTCAAATAGATCTTTATTTAAAACCGTAACAGTTGAATCGCCTCGGTGTTCTTCGATATTTTTAAAGAATACGTTAATGTCGTTAGCTTCAGTTATTTCACCATTTGCAGACTGTATTCCTTCGCTCCAGTGATCGATAGCAACAGCATTAATAGGATTATCTTTTAATACAGCGCATAGTGTTGCGCCTAAGTACGAACCTACTTCTAGATACGTGTCTACACCTTGTGCTAAAGAATTTAATAATGTTTGTACTCTTGACGAAGTTAGTCCCGGAATATCTAAGTTTATTGTCGGAACTCCTGATCTAGCTATAGCTTCAGAAGTATGTTTGATTAATTCACTATGGTCGATATCAGACTTTACTTTATAAATTTTATCACAGTACTGACATTCCCAACAGTCAAATTTACAATTTTTAATTTTGTCACGCCAAACATTAATAGGCTTTTCTATAAGGTTAGTTTCATTTAAGTATGTTTCAAATCCTTCTACAATAATTTCTTCATTTCTATCCCACTTACGAATAGTTTCCATTGTTTCATACAAACGACTTACTGCTTCTCGACCGTGCATTTTAAATGTATCAATACCTAAGTCATTAATAAATTCTTCCCAGTCTTCCTTCCAAGGAGGAAGATCAGCAGTTTTTAAATGAACAGCGGGATCTTGTACGTCCCATTTAGGACAACTTACGCGACTAATAGGATCATTAAAATATTGCGGTGCATTACCTTCTCTAGTATTATTATATTCAAAATGCTCAACCATCATTGGGCAACTGCCAAGACAGCCTTCATTACCTAGTAAGCTATATTTTATATCTTTGCCAAAGTTTTCTTTTATCCACTCTTTTGCTTGTTTTAATCTTAGTAAAGTATCACGATCTCTCATCAAGTCTCTATCAATATTAATATAGTCAAATCCGTATTTTGCAAGATTAACAATTTCAGTAGCAGAGCTCACATCACGAAGAATAGTGTTCTTTACCATTAGTTCAGGAAATGCACGTTTTATTTGACCAGTTGCCATCCAGTGTGTATGAGGAATAGTAGCAATACGCACACCTGCATCATACATTGGTTTAAAGTTGTAGATAAATGTATCTAAATTTTGTTGAGTAGGAGCAACTTGAATATTATTAAATGTTGCACTAACCGGTACTCCAGTGTAACTTTGAATCTGAAGTGCTACGTCAATTGCATACTTGTAATCATCTTGTGCAACAAACACATCACCCATAGCATCTTGTGCAAACGGAGCGATACGACTTGTAAAATAAATGTCGTAGATAAGATGTTTGTATTCTACTACAAACTCTACAAACTCTTGATATTGTTCAGGAGTAAGTTTTGGATTTAGTGGAATGCTAAATATTTTTTCCATTGCTAATACGTTACCTATAATTTAATTGAAACTGAGTTACAGTGTAACTTATTATAACATCAATTTAAGAAAAGAGCAACTACTCTTTGTCCCAGGGCCACTTAACTTCAAAATCTGGTTGTTTTTCAAGGCCGTGGGTGGTTGCATTACTCATATTGTAATAGTTATACAATACTAAGTCGCATTTTTCCATAGTGGTAGCATTATTAATTTCTTTAATTAACTTCTTTAAAGTTTTTTGGCTGCTAATATGTGCTTTAGCATAAAGTCTCATTGCTGATTTTATCAAAGCTACTACGTCTTCGTTATCTTTTGCATTTAATTTATAGATGTGTTTCTTCCACTCTACATCACCAGAAGCAGTTACTATATCTTTTTTTGTTGTATACGGCTTAGTTAAACTAACTACGCCCTTATATGCATTTGTTAAAGGATACGAATATGCTACGTCTTCTGATAGTTTTTCGTGGGGCAGCCAATCTATAAATATTCCTTTATTAGGAGGAATATAGCTTATAGTAAAATGCCAGTAGTCGCCAATTTTAACAATTTCGGGGTGTACTCTTGGATCGTCACTGGCTAATGTTTCATTTATTATATACATTTAGAATATCATCTCCGACAGGTCCGGCTGTTGCACTTTTTGTATCCATTGTTAGTTTTTGAGTAGCTTCTTGGAGACTTAATGGTGTAGTTAAAAATGCATTATCAGATTTATCTCCAAGCGACAATGTTTCATCTACTTGAAGTTGAATATTTTCATTTATCTTTTGTAGTTGTGTTCCGTAACTCATAGCTAACGTTAACGTTTGTGTTTGGTGTTCAGGAGCCATACTTAAAATAGCATCCATATTTCCTGTGCCGACTCTTCCGTAGAACAAAAGATCAGTTGCTGCTTGTTTAGCTAGTCTATTAGTCCAAAATTCTGCTTCATATATATCTTCTTCGTCGGTGTCCATTATATCCATATATGTTCTGCCACTGCCGTCTGGAAGTAATGCTTCAGGAGACTCATTGAATTCGTTTACTAGATCTATAATTTGTTGCCTTTCGAGATACCAATTAACTAGTCTCCGTTTGGTCATAATTTGAGTACGAGTAAGTTCGTCTGCTTCTATTTGACTTTCTCTACGATCAAACTCATTGTCAGAGTGTTCTGCTATGTGAAGATGTCTATCTACTTGAACTTGATATTTTTTAATCTCGTATTCCAAGTTTTCGATTGCTTCTTCTCTTGATTTTATTTCTAAAATCCACTGGCGTACTTTACTAAATGGTGTAATTTGTGTTTCTCCCACAAACCAACGCATTTTAAATTTAGGATTGCTCCATTCTTTGTTTAACGAATATTCTAGAAGTTTATAGTCTTCTTCGGACATCATTGATGTATCAGACAACACTCGGCTGCTGTAGTCAGATGCTTCTTGTTTAAATTGTGCTATTCTGTCAGACATATTGTCTCCTTTATATGTTGTTAATATTTATTAAGGAGACGTTTACAAATATTTATTTGTGGTTGATAGTATTCTTAGGATCTCCAAGCACACGTGCCTGAGCTTGCTCCTGCTTTGCCTTTTGGTTCCATACTTGTTCCGCCTTGGAAACCTTGTTCAGAGGCATAATTAAATCTCCAACTAAGATTATTTTGTAGTCCGTTGTACATACCTATCATATATTGATGATCTTGGCCCATTGTCATATTTTCTTCACCTGAGTTTCCTACAGGTTTATTATAGCCAGATGCGGTATTATTTGTAGTAAAGTTAGTTTTACGGAAGGTATAACCAGCGTTATACCCACCTTCGTTGCCTGCCCAAGCAAACCCGCCTTTGGATTGAACTGATTTTTGTTGGTGACTATTTCCAGGTTGAGTTCCGCCTCTACTAGCTGTTGTTCTAGTAGCAAATGTAAATGTATTAGAACTACCGCCGTTATAGTGTAGTGCTATATTCTCGCCACTCATTCCCCAAGTTTGTCCACTAAGCGAAGTAGCACCAATTTGCCCATTATAAGTTTTAGTAGTTAAGTTGTATTCTTCAACGAGAGTAGAGCTGCCACCGCCACACCAAGCAAGGTAATGCTCCTGGAATACTGCTCCAAAATTGTGTCTATTAATTGCTAAACTTCTATCAATATCTGTAGTTTGTTGTTCAGTTCTCATATTAAATGCAGTAACGTAATTTGAACTAACTGCGTGTCCGCCGCCTGCTCCAAAAATGTAAGCATCGTCTAATGAACAAGCACCTGGTTGATAGTTGAATGACCGTTCAATAGCGCCATCACCTAGATTGTATGTTGTGTCTGTAGCAGTTAGTGTTCTGTTTATATTATTCCAGGCAGCACTACTTTTATAACCACCTTGCATATAAGCATTAGTGATAATTGTTCTATTCTGAAAAGGGATGGTCATTTGTGTCCATCCACCTGCTAATGCATTTTCAGAATAATATTCTACTGTGCCGGTTTCTGTATTATGACGTATTCTTCCTGCGGCATTAGCCGGGCGCTGTGCTGTTGTTCCTTTTGGTAATCTAAGGAATCCGGTATCGTTAATTGTGGTATTTTTTAATGTTGCCATTGCATATATTCCTTAATCTCTCCAAGCACAAACAGCAGAACTTGATCCTGCTTTGCCTTTTGGTTCCATAGATGATCCACCTTGGAAGCCTGATTCTGTAGCGTAATTAAATCTCCAACTAAGATTATTTTGTAGTCCGTTATATTGTCCTAGCATATACTGGTGATCATTTCCCATAGTGTAATTTTCTTCACCACAGCCCCCAACCGGTTTAGATACTGTACCAGAAGTAGAATTTGTAGTCCAGTTAGTTTTACGTAAGTTACTACCGCCACTATACGACCCTTCGTTGCCTGCCCAAGCAAATCCATATTTTGAATTAACTGCTTTTTGCTGATGGTGATTAGACACGCCAGTTCCGCCTCTAGTTGATATTGTTTTAGTTGCAAATGTCAGTGCGTTTCCGTTGTTTCCAGTATAAAATATTCCGTAGTTTTCAGTACTCATACCCCACTGACTTCCGCTATAAGTAGTAGCGCCAATGGTGCCTTGTAACTGTTTGGTGGTCATATTATATTCCTCAATACGACCATCGTCACCACCTGCCATAAAGGTTCTATAATGTTCTTGAAATACTCCGCCAAAGTTATGACGACTTAATGCTAGACTTCTACTAATATCAGTTGCTTGAGTTTCTGTTCTCATATTATACGCAATAGTGTAATTTGAACTAACTGCGTGTCCACCACCTGCACCAAATACATAAGCATAATCCTTAGAACAAGCACCCCATTGATAATTAAATGCAGCCTCAATTGAGCCGTCACCTAGGTTAACAGTAGTATCAGTTGCTGCGTTAGTTTTATTAATATTATTCCAGGCAGCACTACTTTTATAACCACCTTGGATATATGCGTTTGTAATAATAGACCTAAAAGGAAATAACAAAGAGCTTAATTCCCAAGCTACTCCATTCCAAGATTCTAATTTACCACTATCGCTATTTACTCGCATACTAGCAATATTACCAGATGTTTCAGCTGGTCGTGTTGCGCTTGTGCCGACTGGTAATCTTAAAAATCCTGTATCGTCAATAGTAACATTTTTGAGTGTTGCCATCTTAGAAGCCTCCTCTATTTGATATTGCGCCTGCTAAGTCTCTAATTTCATCTGCGCTTAACACCCTGTTCCAGACAGCAAGGAATTGCCATTTCCAGTCACTTTTTTCGCCGGTGCCTAGGCCATTGATCTGCAAACTAGTTGGACCGTTTGAACCACCTTGGTAGTCTTGGCCTTGAATTAGGCCGCCATTTTTCCAGTATTGCCAATCATCGATATTAACTAGACCTTGAGTTTGTCCTGTTCCTGCGTGCGTACCCCACTGATTGTTTGCTGCGGCGCCGCCGGCACTGTTTGAATTTATAATCCAGCCTTCAGCATAATAGTTAACATCACCATCACCCCAATGTCCTAGAAGCCAGTTATTTGCCGCAGTGCTGGTTATTCGTCCTCGGGTGCCACCGTTGTACCCTGCGGTAGTCATTACAGTAAAATTGTTACCTGTTATTGAACTTACATTTAAAGGTATTGTAATGTATGCACCAGTACCACCTATTAGATATTTTGATCCAGTACCGGATGTCTGTTCGGTGATAGTACCATTCAAAGTAATAGTTGTGCCACGGGTACTTAGATCAGTAAGGGTGCTGCCATTCCAACTATCCGGATTGCCTACATCTATTAGTAGTTCTAACCCTTCCATTGGAACGCCGCCTTTATTATTTTCAGCGTTAATCCAAAAACCTAAAAAGTAAAATTCTACATAGCCTAAAGTAGTATTATATCTCATAGCACCGTTTCCTGGATTAGCAGGGCGTTGTGCCGTTGTTCCTCTAGGTAGGTATATTGATCCTGTATCGTCAACTACGGTGTTTTTTAAAGTTGCCATTAATTATTCTTACTCTTTAACTTAGTAACTTCTGCTGATAATTCTTTAACAGCTTCTATTAAATATGCTGTTAGTTTAGTGTAGTGTACGCCTTCGCCTTTAACTAGATTAGGAAGAATTTTTTCAACTTCTTCTTTGATTAGTCCTGCTTCGCGCTTGCTACTGCCGTCTTTACGATCGTATATGACTCCTTCTAGACTCATAATTGCAGCAAGAGCTCCTGTAATTGGATTTACGTTTTCTTTAAGTGCAATACTTGAAGTTTCTACAATACTTGTTGCTGTCATTGTTGTAAATGTGCCAGCTGCTGCTGTTGCTGCACCAATAGTAGTTCCGTCAATATTACCACCGTTGATATCTACATTTGGTATTGCTGTAGTACCTGCACCTGTAATAGTAAGAGTACCTGCACTTAGCCCAGTTGCTGTTAGCAATCCAGTACTTGGAACAAAACTTAATTTTGAACTTGTAACTCTTAATGCAGCAACGCCACCTGAAGTGGCTGTTGTAATTGTTGGATAATGTGCTGCATTATCTGTTGTATTATTTGTTATAGCAACTTCGGTTGCTGCCCACGCAAGAACTCCACTACCGTTTGTAGAAAGCACTTGCCCACTTGATCCTGCTGTAGCTGGAAATGTTAAAGTTACACTTGCAGAAACATCTGCCGGAGCTTTAAGTGCTATATATTGACTAGTATCATCATCAAACAGTCTTACACTCTTGCCAGATGAAATATCAATGTGCGATGCACTATTAACTACTCCCGTGCCATTGGGCTGTAAAGCAATATCTGCGTTGAGCACGACTGTGCGCAAACTGTTATCGACGGCGACCATTGCGCCTAGTACGTTTTTTCCCGAAATGCCTGATGTTAATTTTCTAGCCATAATCTGTTCCTTAAACTGTTGCTGTTTCTATGCCGTATACCATAACAACAGTATTTGCAGTAGAGCTACGGGCATATAATCTTCTGCCAGCTTCTAACACAACTCCTGTTCTTTCTAATACACCACCTGGTAATATTTCTGCTTCGTATTCTAAATAGTCGTCAGTTTCTGGTATTCCAGCGTTTGCTGGTTTAGTTACTGCTACTCTGACTGTAATACTTGCAGCGTTTTTGTTTGTAAATGCAACTGTAACTACACTAAATGTACTTGCCGGTACGGTGTATACTTCTGTGTATGTAGATGCTGGAAGATCTGATGATCCTAATATTCCGTTTGCCATTTTCTGTTTTCTCCAATTATTTTAAGAAATAGTTATATGCTAGAGGTAATCCTAATACGGTACCACTAAACACTATGTTCGCTTTAATATTTATCGGCGCACCACTTAAAGAAGTTATAGTGTCGGCTCCAATAAATATGTCGCCTGCTGTAACACTGTTAACAACTAGTGTTGCTCCGCCGCCACCAATTTGTGACTCAATGTATGCCTTGATTGCTCGTTGGGTTGGCACAACGGTGTCACTGTTTGCAGTAAAGAACGGATCAGTACTGAATTCATTAACAGTGGCACTATTGCCGCCTAGTGTAACTTCACCCAGTGACAGTTCCTGTAGTCCTGCAATGTTAAACGCATCTGCATTCAATGTTGCAACACCAGTGTTTTGTTCAATAGTAAACAAGTCGCCAACTCTAAAGTTACCATCTTGGTCTGTACTAGTATAGAACACTCGTCCGCCGTTTGAATCTATAGTTTCGCTAACCTGAGTTGGCTGTACTAGTGGTACACCTGGATAGTTAGTACTTGCAAATCCTCCAGTACCGATATCTAAGAAATCGTGTCCTGTTAGACGTACTTGCGAAAATCTAATACGCATCTCAACAGCATTGCCGTCTGGTAAAATGTCTTCTACAGGTATAGCAGGAGATATTTGTAAAAATCCAGTATACCCGCCATCAGTTGTACCTAAGAAACTAATAGTTCCTACTAGTTTAAAGAACTCTCCAGGTAAGTGTGCAAACTCAACGTTTGAGCCCGGTACTGGTTTCTTTGTTAATCTTCTTACAGCAATAAATGATCCGCTCTGTGGAAAGTCTGCAAAGCCATTTGAATTTGTAGCATTAATGTCTCCAGTTGCATTGGTAAACCCTGTACCTCTGTTAATAAATGTTGGATTTGCAAGTGCGCCATTTCCTAATTGAGGAGCTAGAACAACATCTTCAATGTTATTAGGATCAACAATTGCTACAGTTGGAACACTTCCGTATCCTGACCCTGGCTCTATAATTCTAATTTGAAATACTTGTTCATTTGCTATACTTGCTCTTCCTTTTGCAGGAGTATTAATTTTAGCAGTATTACCACCTGTTCCTGATGCATTTGGTAGTATTACAAACTTGCCTTCCGCTCCCGGACTACCAAATGCTATTGCATTGTAGCCGCCGGATACAGTAGTTGCTAGTGTATATGCCTGCCAGTACACTCCGTCGTGACTGTATTGAACTTGATCTGTGTCATCTGAAGTAATTACAAATGTACCTTGACCATATGCTAGATTGCGTTCTGTAGCAGTTAATGGAAGTGTAAGTGCATTATCAATCCAAGTAACTCCGTCTAAGGAATACATAATACCGTTTGTGCCACCTAGTGCTACAAACTTACCGTTACCCCATACAATGTCTGTTACTGCTGCAAAACTTGCTGGTGCTGTTGCGCCTGTCCAAGTTATGCCGTCTGTTGAATAAGCAGCACTAGTAGTTCCGCTATTAATAGCAATAAATTTACCTGCACCAAATACTAATTCACCAAATCCAGTTGCTGGAAGTGCGGTAGTTGCTACACTCCAAGTTGTTCCGCCATTATCTGTATATGCAACGTCTCTGTCAGCATCACCAATTACGATAAATCTGCCTATACTTGAAGTAATTTGACCAAATTCTACATTGTTTTCGCCAGAGCCGTTAAATGCTCCAGGAAGAGTAGTATCAGACCAAGTATCTGCATCAAGTGCATACCCAATCGTAGTTGATCCATCTGCAACTATAATTACAGTACTTTGTTTAAATGTCGACGATCCGTCATCAGTTAGTCCACAGGCAATATTGCTCCAGTTTCCTGCAGCAAGTGTAGGAAGAACTTCTGTTGTCCAAGTGTTACCGTCTATACTTACTGCACCGTTAGTTCCGCCACCTACTGCAAGGAATTTTCCTGATTGTGCTGTACCAGCAAAATCAAATTCTACAATTGCCCCTGTTGCACTATTAACTGCTATTACTGTTATTGTAATATCGTTTGCAGTTGTTGCGCCGCCTACGTTAGTGCCTGCAATAGTTAGTGTATCAAGTCGTGTATATCCTGTTCCTGCTGCATTAGTAGTTAAGTAATACTTACTACCGTTACGTGTAACATCAAAAGTAGCACTTGTGCCTGTTCCGCCTGTATGGCTAACTCCTGTATACTGTGCTGATGTTTTAATATATTTTGTATCATACCAAGTAGTTGATGTTGGCAACGTGTGCGCTTGATTTGCGTTTGTAGGAGCAGTAATTGTAACTCTTGGTTCAATTTGGTATGTTGAACTACTATTAGGAGCAGCAATAGCTGTACCTGGAACAACGTGGTCCCAGCCTGCAACTCCGTCGCTTTCTCTTGTAACTGTAGCTTCTTTTGTACCTGCATTGTAAGTTGTAATAATACCATAGTTGCCAATACCTGCTGCACCAATAATATAAATTTTCATACCAATGTATGCTGTACTTAATGAACCGTCTGTAGCACTAAGGAATATTCCTGTTGCACTACCACTTTGTGCAACGTTGCTTACTTGAACATATCCGCTACCACCAATTGGTACATCTGGATCTGCGTTTTGGTCAACAAGTACATAGTTAAGGGCTTTGTCACGGAATTCATCTGCAACTATTACTTCATCAACACCCGGGCCAAATACTTGATATTCTGCTTCTGTATAATTGTTACCTGCGTGTCCGTATTCTATTGTAAGTAATTGACTATTGTCAATGTTCACATTACTAATAGTTGCACTATATTGTGTACGATTATCAACTACTGCTGTTACTGGAGTTTCATCCGGATCAACACCTTCTGCTACTGAACCAAATGTACCATACGAGTTATTACCGTTAGTAGCACGGATACGTCCACCTGTTTCAGCTAGATAACCAATGTGTGAGTAGTATGTAAACACTGACACAAGTTCTGCTCTACCATTGTTTAATATGTGTGCGCCGATGCCGTCACTAATAACTTGTGTAAAGTCGTTTGACACCATTGAATCATTACCACCGTTGTGTAATGCGCCGTCAATTCTTTGTCCGGTTGCAGCAGTACCAAATGTTGTAACACCTTGTACATACGGAGAACGTGTAATAATCCAAGTTGTAAAATCTTCTGGACCAAATCCTGGATCTAATGAAGTATATGCTCCTGCTGTACAACGACTTGTTCCGTATGTATTTGCTGGAGTTAAATCACCACTTAGACCTTTTAGAGTACAGTTCCTAACACCAGTTGCATCTCTTAAGTAGAACATATCTTCTTCTTGAGATCCTGTTACTGCATTAGCATAGTAACGTGCTACATAGCGAGAGCTATAATTTCCTGGATACATTAAGTCATATTTTAGTGCGTCAATATATAGTCCTACGTCTCGTAAGCATAATGCGCTATCATATGTATAATTTTCCCAAATACTTCCTGATGTAGCAGTTGAAATTTCGTTAGCTATCCAAGCACTTACTTCTGCAACAATAAAATCTCTGTTACGTTCTAGTTGTAGCATTGCATAGTATACATTTTGATCTGATGTTTGACAAACGCTACCTTCGTTAGTTGCACCAAATATCACTGCATCAATAATTCTTGCACTTGCTGTTATTCTTGTAATTGCTGTTGAATTAGCTGCAACGTTTGCTATTGCTTCAGTAGTTAGTGCATTTGCTATAGCATCTCTAGTTATAGTCTTTTGGTTTCCAGTATACACTTCAACAGCAGTTTTACGCAAGTATGCGTGTGCTGCTTTTAGTGTTCTGTGATTACTGTTTACTGCAAAGTCAAATCTAACTGCTTCTAGTATCTTACCAATATCTCTTATACATTTAATTTGAAGGTATTTAACTTTTGTTGTTACACCGTCAGTTGCAGTTGCACTTGGGAATACTGTGTTTTGAGCTCCGCCACCGCTGTTACAACTTACTGTAATATCTTTAATATTAACTATGTTAGTTGCTGATAACCCGTGAGTACCTGTAGTTACTATTGCATACCCAGTTGTATTATTGTATACAAAACCAGTTATTGTTAATACAGTTCCGTCTGCTTTAGTAACAGTTCCTCCGCTAACATACGTATGTGCTAAAGAAGTTTTACCTACATATATACGGAATTGTGTTGTTGTTAACGATACGCTATCAACAGCCCAGTCAGTATGCCAAGCAACTGCATTTAAATCATCTATAACATTTTGAATAACAGTGTCTTCTGCTGCAATAAGTGCATCAGAAGCAGCAATTAATGCTGTGGTTGTATTAACGCCGTTTGCTAGTGTAGGATTAACTAATGTAGTCGAAACACCAATTGCATCTGGACCATTAGTAATAATATCAACAATATCTTCTACGTTATTTGCAATTTCAGTAATACTACCAGTATTACCTGTAATTGTGTGTGAAACAACAGTCTGCTTTAGACTTGTGATTTGCGTATCACCAGCAACACTTTGTGCAGTAGTTTTTAGAAAGTTAATAGCTGCAATACATTGTGTTTTAATTGCTGCAGGTAGCTGATCAAACGATTCGTCATCGCCGTCCCAGTATGATAATCCTGTAATAACAGCCAAACTATTGCCACCGTATGTTAAATCATATATTAATGAATCAATAATATAACGAGTGTCGCGTCGGTTATCAGTTTTACCGTATTTTAGTGTTGGATATTCGCTATCTAAGAATGCAACTACTTCTTCTTGTAAGAATTTTATGTTAGCTGTTAGGTTATCTCTAGCATTTTTTAATGCTGCTGTATACCCTGTAGGATCTGTTAGATATCCCGCACTCATAGCAGATAGTTTATGATCAATTTGATATTTCATCATATCAACTAAACTGCTTACTGCTGTACTTTGAGCTGCAATAGCGTGTGGCCATTCAGCGTACTGAGTCTTTGTATTACCTGTAGTAGCAGATACTGATGACCCTACAACAATGTCTCCAACTACACTTGCAAGTCTGTCAAATGTTGCTACAGTATTTGGTGTATCTGTAGTAGGAACAGTTGCTCCGCCTGCAATTATTTGAGTAGAACGCAATTCGTCACCTAATATAGCACAGTATGCCGGTACAATAATTGGTAATACTTCGTAATGCGTTCCTGTGGAAACTTTAATAAGTGTTTGTGGAACTTCACGTGCTGGTATGTCTGCTTTATTGTTACTACCAATAGCAGTTGTAACATATCCAACAAGCGTAGTAATTCTTGGTAATGCTGTTGATTCAGCTTGAATAGTTACGTCAATAAACTGATCAATAACTGCTGTTGAGTCGTCTGTTACATTTTGATAAATTGTACTAGGTATTGTGTTAGCAAGTACATTTCCTATAAGTGTTAACATATAATTATATGCTGCAACACTTTGTGCGCCTTCACCTGCTAAGTTAGCGTATAAGCCTGTTCCGTTATTTTCAGCAGCAGTTGAATAAGGACCGTCTGCTAATGCATTTAAGAATGTTTGAACTGCTGCACGAGTTTTTAAGTTGCCGCCTTGGCCTAAATCGTGCTTAACTCTATCTAAAATAAATCCTACATCACGTTCGCATTTTAGTGTATCGTATAAAAATCCGTCCCAAATACTTCCGTCACTTGCTGCATTAGCTGCTTCTACTGCGTCTCTAATATATCCTGTAACTTCTCTTTGAATAAAGCTTCTGTTTAGTTCAAGTAAGTATTGTGCGTTAGGATCTTTTGGACCTTTTTCAATTTGTTCAGTTGCGTATCGAATACTCTTAAATGGTCTATCAATATTTGAACCGTATTCTGGATACGGAGAATCTACACCGTGTTCTGCAACAAAATAAACATCTTCAATACTTTGTAAAAATTCCCACTTTGGTATTGTATCAGTGCTTACTTGCAGTACTTGTCCTACTTTACCAATTGGTAATCTTGTCGGAGCACTTCCACTAAAGTATACTAAATCACCAGTTGTTGTTAAAACACTAGCTTCTGATCCAATTGCAAGAACACTCCAATATTGTCCACTATCTGCTAAATCTGGACGACTGCCATCAGCTCCACCGCCAGCTCCTACTAAAGTTTCTGTAGAATAATCGTCGCCTTCTGATATGTGATATTTGTTACAGTAGTAACTATTACTGCCGTAACGAACAACATCACCTTCGTAATATTCTTGGTCATCTAACCATTCGGCTCTCCAACGAAAGCCTTCGTTTACTATTTTCCAATATTCTATATTTGGCGGTTGCTGTCCTGTTTCGTGGTCTTGAACACATATATATGTAAATCCACCTAAGCGTACAACTTCACCTACTTTGTAATGTTGGTTAGCACTATCTTCATTCCAGTCGCCTATAAATGTAAAGCCCTCAGAGAATAAATCCCAAATTGCTGCATTGTCTGTAGGTATTGCGCCTGAAGTTGATGTTATTGCAATATACTGATTGCCACCGTAGCGAACAACATCTCCTGGCTGGTATCCAAGTAAAGGATTCCATACATTTTCATACTGGAAGCCTTCTACAAACTTTGTCCAATTTGCAATATCATCAGTAAATACTCCTGTAGAAACATACGGAGTTGAACAAATCCAAGATCCTGCACCGTAACGTACTAGGTCGTTAATTTTATAACGAATGCTGTTAGCATATTCGCCTTTGTATTCTAATCCTTGATTTAAAATATCCCATTTTAGAATATCTACTTCTAATCCAGTACTAGCTCCTAATGCTACTGAAGTGTGTTCTGCTGTACATACATATGACGTACCGCCATATTTTACAACATCATTTATTCTATAAACAAAATCTTGGTGCCAGTCACCTTTAAAATCTAAGCCTCCGGCATACTCGTCCCAGTTATCTGTATCAGTTACTTGACCAACATTAATTACTTCAATTTCAGAATCAACTGACATATTAGAATGATTATAGCAGTAGTAATATAATGTTCCAGGAGTTGCCGGAGTAGGTTCTATTGTTATTTTTCGATTAGTTGCTGCATCAAATGCTGCAACATATGTTGCCGAGTCAGCAACTTCTGTACCGTCGATGTAATATTTTACACCTGTAATATATTCGGATCCCGCATTATGGGTACCATTTTTTGTTGTACTAAACAAAAACGGATGTATATCATTTGAAGCATTGTCTTGTGTAAATGCATACGTCTTGCCGTTTTGGAATTGTATGCTAGGATACTCAATACCGCTTATTACAAAAACATTATTCTCTGGAGACTGTGTATTAACAGCTACAGTTATAGCTTTTGTTACTGTGCCGGTTTGAGCTGAAGAAGTATGATTAGTATTAGCAATATAAAGCGATGACCCATATTTTACAATGTCATTACCAACGTAATCTGTACTGTTTTTCCAGTCTCCCTTCCAAACTTGGCCGTCACTTACTAAATTCCATTTTGGGGGAACAATATCAAAGTCTGAAAAGAATGCTGCTTGACTTGTATGTCCTACTGTACAAATGTACGTTTTGCCGCCGAAAGCAACTACGTCATCTTGATAGTACGTTGTGGCGGTTGTCCACTGATCTTTCCATACAAACCTAATTCTACCTAATTTAAATTCTGCCATTTTATGTTCCTACTTGCACGTTATGTATATTTATCATTTTATGATCTCTTTAATTTTTATTGCATATTATCATCAAACATCTTGAGCATCAATGTTTGTGTTAATATAGTCCCTGAAATACCAACTGGAACAGTTGCAGTATTTCCTTGTCCGTCATTTGTTTCATATGTTCCGCTAATTATTACGTCTGATGCTAGTTGGACTTGACGATTAGCAATATTGCTTATTTCATTGTCCTCACCACCTAATACTACTCTACCTGCTTGTAACTTGTTAACTTCTAATGCTTCACCACCAACTGACAGCCTGTCTGATAAGAATGTAGCAATAGCACGTTGTGTCGGAATAACATTGTTAGAATCAGCAGCAAATGTTGGGTCTGATGAAAATTCTTGTACAACTGTTCCTGTACCACCTAATCGCACTCCGCCTAGTGCAAGTTCACTTAGCCCGTCTAAGTCAAAGAACTGCGCACTAATTGTAACAACACCTGTAGCTTGTTGCACACTGAACAACTCGCCAGTTCTAAAGTTACCATCTTGGTCTGTACTTACATAGAATACTCTGCCACTAGTTGTTTCGTATACTTCATTTTCTGGAGCAGCAGTAAAGAAACTTCCTCCTGCATAGATAGTTGGATAATTTGTCTGTTCAAAGTTTCCTGTACCAATGTCAAGGAAATCGTGTCCTGAAATTCTACACTGACTAAATCTTTCTCTAAGTGTAATACCAGTAGCGTGTCGTAAGTTTAAGTACGGTTCTACATTTGGTGATATATTCATTCTTATTAATCTAGTATTATTCTCTGTTCCGTCATCACCTAGATCAAATATTTCAACACCGCTGAATATAAACAAATCATCTGGATCATCTGTAGCTACATCAAACACTCCTTCCATAGTTACTTGTACACCCGGATTTGGTATGCCTCGTACTCCTGCAATAGTAATAGTTCTTTCTTCTGGAATAATATCAGCATAGCCGTCACCAGTAATAGCAACAGAAGATGTTGTTCTTCTATAGCCCGATCCTCTATTTATAAATTCAGGTTGTGCTAAAACTCTATTTCCTATTCTACTTTCATAGGTCACTTCAGTTGTTGCATTAGGATCAGTAATAGTTATTACTGGAAGATTGCTAAGAGTGTAACCGCTGCCAGGATCTATAATTTTGATATCACGCATTGATCCTGTAATAACATTTGCTCTTAGTAACGGTGTTGTACCTATATATAGATTGTTAATGCCGCCGGTTGATTGAGCACTAGCTAAGGTTACCCATCTTGCTCCGTCTTCAGCATTGTCGTGTGCTAGTGCAGTCCATAACTGTGTACTCTCTAAACCTATTTGTTCCCAGTTAGCACCGTCATCTGACTTAGCCATAAGCAAGGCTACTGTTCCTGAAATAGTGCCTAGTGCAACAAACGAACCTTGAGCGTATTTAACTACACTACATTGTAAAGAATTAGGAATAGTTCCGCCAGCAGTCCAATTAACTCCATCAAAACTATATGCAGATTCGCTTGCGTCAGTTACTATAACAAATCTATTTTTACCGTATGCTACTGATGTAATATTTCCTGAAAATACAGGAGTTGCTAGATCATTTCTAGTCCAGTTAATTCCGTCTGTTGAAGTTGCAGTAGCTCTGTCATTAACTGAAGTAACTACATATAAGCCCTTACCATAAGTAACGTGAGACCATTGTGCAACAGTACTATCACCTACAGCATCGTCCGGAATACTGCTTGTTTGCCAAGTTGCACCGTCTGCACTATACAATACTAAATCAGTATCGTTTCCTACAATAACAAATTTTCCGTTGCCGTAGTCGCCGTCTTGCCAAGCATTTGTTAAAGGGAGAACAACTTCTGACCAAGTAGCCCCGTTTAATGACGATGCTACTCTTCCTTGATTTTCTGCAATAGCAATAAATCTATTATTTCCTGCTATAAGTTTTTTGTAACTATTTGCTGCGGTAAACGGAAGCGCAACTTCGGTAAACGTAGTTCCGTTATCACTATATCTAGCAAACTCAGAATCTGTTAGTGCAACAAATCTTCCTTTTTTACCTTTACCTGAAGAGCTAAATGTTAAGACACTATTTGTACTATCTTGACTTGTTGTTAATATTTTAATAGTTAGATCATTAGCAGGAGTTGTTCCTCCTAATTGTGTTCCTAGAATTTTAATTACATCGCCAACAGCATATCCTGAGCCGCCTAATGCAATTGCTACCGAGTATGCTTTTCCTAGTCTAGTAACATTAAATTTTGCAGGAGTGCTTGCATCGTCAAATACATCTCCTGAGCCAGCAGTTAGTACAATACTAATTTCTTCTCCAGTGACAAAACTATCTCCGTTAGCTTCTACATCAACTTCTATCACTTCTCCTGTATTGGCACTAATAGCAGTTACAGTTGCTAAAGTTCCGCTTGTTCTACCTTTGATATTAAAGGGCACTAAGGGTAATACTTCTGTAAATTGTGCATTAAATTGTACTGCTGTTGGTGAAATAGCCGATTTTACTGTTACATATTGTTGGCTTGCGTCTTGCCAAATATACGAACTTCCGCCAAATACGTTAACATAAGATTCTGTAGTGTCGCCATATGCTAAATCAACATACGTTCTATTAGTAATTAAGTTGTATGCAACTCTAGCAGTATTTGGCGCACTAGCTGTAACTCTAGGTTCTATCGTATAACGTGTTGTAAGATCAAGATCGGCAGCAATCGGAGTACCTGGAATAATATGATCCCACCCTGCTGTATCATCACTGTCTTTGGCAACAACCACAATTTTTGTTGAAAATGTAAATCCAGTTATATAACCATATTGTCCTACGCCAGTACCGTCTGTAATAATAATTCTCATACCAATTATTTCTGACGCTAATTGTGTAACGTCAACAGCAGCAAGTTTTATTGTGCTAGATGCGCCAGTTAATTCTTGTGCGTTACCTTGCCTAACAACATACCCGCTGCCGCCCGGTTCACTCGATCCATCACTACTTGTTAGTCTTGCTTCAAATAGTGCTCCGTTTCTAAAGTCTGTGTATTCAATGTCTGCTCCATTTCCAGAGCCTATAATAGTTGCACTAGCAGTAGAATATTCTTCGCCGCAATTTCCATATTCAAATAATTTAATTTGATCAGTCGAGCCACCAGCAAATACTTCTGTAACTGTTGCTTCATTATTTCTAGTAAACAAAGTTACAGATTGTGGTATTTCAGTAGCATCGACTCCAGCGGCAATTGCTCCATATTTACCATACGAGTTGTTACCATTAGTAGCTCGTATCACTCCGCCGTCTTCAGCAAAGTAACCGATTTGACAATAGTATGTAAACACGGATACAAGTTCTGCTCTAGCGTTATCTGACACCCAAACACCAACACCGTCGCTCAGTACCTGTGTAAAGTCATTTGATACCATTGATTTGTTTCCGCCTTCGTGCAAGGAACCGTCTATTCGTTGTCCTACACAGCCTGTTCCAGTATTTGTAACACCTTGAATATACGGTGAACGGTTTACGATCCAAGTACGTTCATCTGCTGGTCCCCAACCTGGATCAAGTGCAACACACGCACCGCCTGTTGGTTTTTGATATAAGTCAAATACGCCCGGAGGATTAAGGGTACCTTGAAGTCCTCCTGTAGTTAAGTCTCTTAAACCAGTAGTATCTCTCATAAGAAACAAGCTATCAAATTGCGAACCTGATACTGCATTAGCATATCTTTCAGCTGCAAAGATTGTTGCATAGTTTCCGCTATACTTTGTATCTCTTCTAAGTCCTCTAATAAGAGAATGAATATCATTCTTCATTCGAGCTTCGCCTACAATAACACTTGCGCCAAGTGTAACTTTTAGATATGCTATGAGTTCTGCTTTTACAAATTTTCTGTTTAGATGAAGTGCTTCACCTGCATTTATTAAAACTTGCTCAGTTTCTAAAACATTAGATCCTACAATAGTCGGGGGATTTTGTCCCGAAGCGGTTGCATACTCTATATAATCTTTGTATTGCGCTATTAAGGCTGCTAAATTAGTAGCGCCTTGGCCGTTAGATGCCGGATAAAGGTCTTGTAATAATGGTTGTCCGGTATCTGAGTCAATTAAAGGATTACCGTCAGCATCTGTAACAGCAACAATATTTTCTGTAATCTGCAGTTCAGTATTTCCTGTAGTTGGTGTAATTAACACACCAGTTAAAATTTCTAATAAAATTTGGTCTAAACGAGTAACTATATTAGGAAGTATTTGGTTAACTCCATCTGCTATATATTCAGCTTGCGCTGGTGCCGCTAATACAGTTGTGCTTCGCAATTCGTCGCCGTTTATTGAACATCCTGCAGGAACAGTTATAGGACCAATTTCTTCATATTTACCAGTACTTACTCGAATTAAAACTGGACTTAGTGGAGTAAAATTATCTTCTACATATTCAGCAGCATATCGAATTGTACGGAAGGGACGTTGAAACGTGCCCCTGCCCTCAATGTCTATTCCGTTAGTAGCAACACTTACTACCAGAGCATCTTCAGTTATATTTCTCCAAAATGCTTCAAATTCGTCAGTTACAGATAAAATTTGGTCTGGTGTTCCAACAGCTATTCTAGTATCACCTAGTGTACTATCATCAAAAATAGTACTTCCGTCATCGTCAATCTCTCTGGAAGGACCGTAAGTTATTAAATCACCTTTTATTCTTAACGAGCCAATTTGGCCTGCTTGTACGAGAATATCCCAATACTCAAAGCCGCTGCCGTTATCACCCGGAGCATTCATCATTGCCGCCGTGTGTTCATAATTACAAGTATATGCTGTGCCTTTAAAATAAATTACAGAATTTACACTATAAGTTGTTCCTTCAGTCCAATTTTGTTTAAATGACTTGCCTGGCACTAATAATTCCCAAGTATCAGTTTCAAGATAGTCTATTGTGCTGCCATCTATATCTTGTGCTGTGCCGCCAATATCTCTAACAGCAAGATACACGTTGCCGCCGCGTAATACAATATCACCTGTTTTATAATTAGTGCTTAGACTCCAATTTCCTGTAAATTTATAGCTTCTTGCTAACACTATCCAATCAGTCGATCCGTCTTCTACATAAGGTTTGGAGTTTGAACTATTATTTGTTGCATAGTATACAAATCCGCTATGGCGTACAATATCGCCAATATTATAATAAATTACTGGGCTCCAATCGCCATCGAATTGATTACCAAAAATTTCTACTGTAAATTTAGTATTGTCAAGGTCTGTAGTATTAGAGGTATGCGTTGTTATGCAACGGAATACAGTAGCACCGTATTTTACTAAATCATTAACACGGTAATCTGTAGATGGTTGCCAAGTGTTTTTAACTTCTACGCCGTCATAAAATAATTCCCATTTAGTTACATCGTCTTCTAAATTAGTTTGAGAAATGTGTGCAGTTATACATTTGTGTACATTACCATTGTATCTAACAACTGCTCCTGGAGCATAAGTTATACTAGTTGACCAATTTCCTATAAAACTACTTGTTTGCGCAAAAATAGTCCAGTTAGCAAAATCTGTTGCAAATTCACCAGATGTATGAGATACCACACAGTTGTAAAGGCTACCGTTGAATACAACTAAGTCGCCTAAATTATAATCTATGCCATCTATCCAATCACCTTGAAAACTAACTGCGCTAGTCATTAACACCCATTTAGGTTGCGGCTGCGGAGGTACTGACCCAGGAAGAACAGCAGTTAAGTCTGTCCTAAATGCTGGATTTGATACGTGTGTTATTACGCATACATAACTTTTACCTCCAACACGTATAACATCATCGCGTTTATATGCGGTGCCTGTTACCCAATCACCTTTCCAAGTATACTTAAATCGTTCTAACTTAAATTCTGCCATTTTCTATTCCTTAGTATCCTGGTGCGCTAATGTTGTCAGGGTATTGATAATCTTCTGAAATTCTTACAATAAATTGTCCGTCTGTGGGATCAATGTAATATGTTAACAATCTACCATCCCATTTTAGTTGTTGGTACCTCAAGTTGTCATAAACAATATCGTGGTTAGCGTCTATGCCTTCTAAATAATCAATGCCTTCCTCAAAGTCAGGAAAGTTATTAGCACCAATGCCAATGTCGTTAACAGTTACAGTGCCTTGACCACTTAATTGATCTTGTCTTACTAAAAATAATTCACCGTCGTCATTTCTACGCATACCGTAAAAATACTGTTTAATAAATCCTTGAATAATTGATTCTGGACTATTACCTATATAATGACTCATTATACAATCTCCACAAAACTTACAATAACATCAACGCTATCGTTAATACTCGAACGCACTTGTATTTTATTACTTGGTGCTACAATTAATTTTTCACCCGTTGCCACAACTCGCAAACTTGTGTTTGCAGGTAACAATGCTTGTTTTAAATAATAGCCGGTGATACTAGTATCATCTTGCATCAGTACGTCTACATACACAAAACTTTGTGTTAAATTTGTTAAACTCATACCGATTACTGTTGCGCGAGTACTTGCATCAGTTTCATATATGTCGACCGGTATTACTCCGACACTGTTTACTACTTTATTTTTAAATAATGTTGCCATCTTTTTATCCTAAACTCAATACAATTTCAAATGCAATATTTTCTGCTTCTGCTCTCGATATACCTGCATTTGAACCTGATACACTTACCCAGTTTGCGCCGTCATATATTTCTGTTCTTGCTGCGTCAGTATTCCAACGTAGCTGTCCTAATTCAGTATTTGCTAACGGTGGACGCTGTGTGTTGCCGCCTGCCGGTATAACTAATCCATATGTTCCGTCAAACTTTACATAACCATTGTTAGTTGCTTCAAATGTTGTTACACTATCAGTAACAGTGTTAGTGATAGTATTGTCTTTAAATGCAAAGTTGTCAAACTTAACAGAACCAGTACCGTTTGCAGTTAATTCTAAATTAGTATTATTTGTAGTTGTACTTATCAAATTACCATCAATGGTAATGTCATCTACGGTTACTTTTGGTGCATTTAGTCTGTTTGCATCAATATCAACAGTTAGCACACCTGCATTATAAAATCTAATCTTATTGTCGTTGGCGCCTTCTGATAGTTCAGCTGTAATTTTTGTGTTGCCGTCTAAATCCTCAACACCTTTTAAGTTAATCCAGTTGGTTCCGTTAAATCCTTCAAATCTAGCAAGCTGTGAATTATATCTAATTTGTCCTGCTACGCCAGTTGGCCGTTGACTAGTATCGCCAGCCGGTAATTTGAGTGATCCAGTAGCATCAATAATAACTGCTTCGCTGCTTGGCGAAAGTGTCATATCACCAGTTGTACTAATTGTGCTATTATTAAATCCAAATGTATCAATTACAATACTGCCTGTGCCAGCTGCTCGTAATTCTAAGTCACTGTTTGAATTAGTTGTTGTAATAAAATTATCATCAACTAGTATATCGCCAGTACGTAAAGTATTAGCAGTAATAGCACCAATACTATCAATATCAGTTACAGTTAGTATTCCGTTAACTGTTAAGTCGCCTGTAATTTCAACATTGTTATCTGGTATGCTAATAACACCAGTGCCGTTGGCACGTAATTCTAAATCACTGTTTGACAATGTAGTAGTTAATACATTCCCTACAAGTTGTATATTTTCAAGTTGTACACTAGCAGTATTGACATCGCCTGATACAGTTAAATTTCCTGTTAAGCCAAAGTCGCCAGTTTGATTGGTATTACCCACTTGTGCAATTGCACCAGTTACAGATGTATCATCTAAATCAGTTGCGCCATTTACAGTTAATGTTTGACTAAATGTAACATTGTTGCTAGGAACTGTAACTTCACCTGTTCCATTAGCACGTAATTCTAAATCGCTGTTGCTTAATGTTGTTGTGATAAAATTATCATCAATTAAGATATCGCCAGTGCTAAATCTATTAGCAGTAATAGTGCCTGCTGAGTTAATATCACCAACAGTAATTGTTCCGTCAACTGCTAAGTCATTTACAATATGTACATCATTGCTAGGCACAAGTACTTTACCTGTTCCATTAGCACGTAGTTCTAAATCTGCATTTGAAGTAGTAGTTGTAATAAAGTTATCATCAATTAGTACTTCTTCAAACTGTGCAGAACGTGTTACAGTTAAGTCACCACCAACTGATAAATCACTAGTAATTGAATAATCACCAGTTTGTGTTATATCACCTGTAATGTTTACATTACCAGTAAGGGTTGTATCACCTAGTGTAGCATCACCATTAACAAATAAGTTATTAGTAATTCTAACATTGTTACTTGGAATTAATACTTCGCCTGTTCCATTAGCACGTAATTCTAAATCGCTATTACTGTTTGTAGTAGCAATAAAATTATCTTCAATTAGTATGTTGCCGTTTGATATTTCGCCAGCAATAGTAAGGTTACCGGTTTGTGTTGTATTACCAACGTGTGTAATTGCACCTGTTACTGTTGTATTTTGTAAGTCAGTTGCTCCACTTACAGTTAAGTCTTGGCTAAATGTAACATTATTATTTGGAACATTAATTATTCCCGCACCGTTAGCTCGTAATTCCAAATCGCTGTTAGTGTCAGTTGTTTCAATAGTATTAGCATTAATTTGTATATCGCCATTGCCAAACTGTCCAGTAATTGTATAGTTACCGGTTTGTGTTGTATTACCAACGTGTGTTAGTGTACCATTAATATTTGTATCGTCTAGACTAGTAATTCCATCTACGTCTAAATTATTTGTAATTGTAACATTATTAGTTGGTATACTAATAATACCACTACCATTAGCTCGTAATTCTAAGTTTGAATTCGATGCAGTGGTTGTAACAGTATTGGTTGCAATTTGCACATCGCCGTTTGTAAACGTACCAGTAATAGTATAATTGCCAGTTTGTGTGGTATCACCTACGTGTGTAATAGTACCAGTAACAGTTGTACCTTGTAGATTAGTTGCACCTTGTACTGTTAATGCTTGTGCAAGATTTACGTCATTAGACGGAACACTAATAATACCTGTTCCGTTAGCACGTAGCTCTAAATCTGCATTTGATGCAGTTGCTTCTACAGTTGTTCCACTAATTTGTACATTACCAATGTTGGCAGCTGTACTTGTTACATTTGCTGTAACTGTTAAGTTGTTAGCAGCAATGTCGCCCGTGACTGCTAAGTCGTTAGTGATGTTTACATCATTGTTTGGTATAATAATATTGCCCGTGCCGTTTGCACGAAGTTCTAAATTAGCATTTGACGTTGTAGTTGTAATGTAGTTGTCGTCTATTAATATTTCTTCAAACTGTGCTGCTGCACCAACTGTTAAATTTTGTCCAACTGTTAAATCTTCAGTAAGTGTATAATTACCTGTTTGATTAAAATCACCAGTTAAGGTTAGTGTACCTGTAATGACTGTATTAGCAAGTGTAACTGTTCCGTCCACAGTTAAATTATTATCTATTTGTACATCATTGCTAGGCACAAGTACTTTACCTGTTCCATTAGCACGTAGTTCTAAATCTGCATTTGATTCTGTAGTTTCAATATAGTTGTCGCGTATTGTAATTCCGTCTACGTTAACTTGGTTAGCATATAAGTTACTCCAAGTTTTTGTAGCAGTACCTAAACTGTATGTGCTGTCTAGTCTTGGAATAATATCACTGTCAATGCCTGCTACAAATTGTATAGTATCACTTGCTTCGTCGCCGATAGTAATGTTGCCGCCAATAGTAACATTGCCTGTAACATCTAAGTTACCAGTAATATTTGTATTGTCTAGTAAATTAATTTCGCCACTTGCTGCGGAAAAGTTTGCGTCTAGTGACAACGTTTCAATAGTGTTGCCACTGAATCTCCAATCACCAGTTTCGACTTTAGTACCGTCTACAAAAGTAGTATCACTACCAGTATTAAATGTAACTCCATTAGTTGTGTTAATAATAAAATCGCTTACACTAAATGCAGCACTACCAGTATCTTGATTTACATAAAATAGATCACCAACTCTAAAGTCACCTTTATGATCTACTGAGTTATAACGAATTTGTGCATTGTTAATTTCAATTACTTCATTTGCTTGAATTACTGTGCTTGTTTCGTTTGTAACTTCTTTGCCGTTGCCGACGTATGCTAGGTTATGTCCAATAGCGTATACTAATACGCCTGGGCCTTCGCCAACTAATCCAAAGTTACCATAAACACTAGCACTACCAATCATTCTAATTTCAGCACCAAAGTCTCTTACATCAACATTTTCAATTGTTGTGGCAGTACCGCTACCGCTAAATGCAATAGTTGCCGGAGTAGTATCAAAACCAATTAAGTCTGTATTCTTGCCATTTACGATTAAAATATCAGTGCCTTCAACACTTTCAATTGTTAATGGTCCAACTACTGTTGAACTGTCTGTTGATGTAAATGTTACAGTTTGTGCCGCTGCTGGAGCAGTTCCTGCAAGTCCACTTAATCTAATACGTGTCTTACCAGAGCCTTTTAAACCATCGTTACTGTCAAATGCATATAGTCCTCTATTAGCAAAGTATGTAAACGAGTTTAACCATTCTATTTTTGCACCGTTAGTAGCAGTAAGACCATCAACGCCAGGTGTTATAAACGTAACACTGTGGAATAGCATTGCTGCTTCTTTAGAATTTGCAGTTGCATAAGCGCCGTCAACATATGCTCCTTTACCTGCATCGCCTGCATTAAATCCTCTAGGATCTTCAACAGTAGTTGTGCTACCTTTTGTAATTACAGTTATGTTTTTAACGTATGGGCTACGGCTTGTTACTTCAAAATCTGTTGCGCAACGGAAGGCATATCCGTTGTCTGGGAATGTTCTATTGCCTCCATTACAACTAAACACAATGTTTTTAATAAAAGTACTTGTGCCTACACCTGCATCCGGTCCTGCGTGAGTAATTACTAGCTGTCCAGTTCCGTGAGTGTATACAGCATTAGTAATTGCATAATCACTGCCGCCGAATGTAATTGTTCCGCCACTTACATATGTGTGCGCAAATGGTGCTGTTCCAACATTTAATGTTTCTGTTCCTGCGCCAGATGCTGTTGTGGCTTGGAATGCTCCGCCACTATAAAAATCTGCAACTGTTATATCTTCAACAGTTGTTTCGCCATTAAGTAAAAATGCATCATTGTAGCGTGTTGCTGTTGTAGGGACAATTTTTACACTTCTTAAACTTTCACCTTTAACAGTAACGCCTGCTGGAACTGTTAGTGGAAATGTTTCTGTGTACACGCCCGGAGTTATTTTAATAGTTGGTGCTAATTCACCATTTCCGATGTCTGTTGCTGCAACACCTAGTGCGTGTGATAATGATCCAAATGGATCTTGTGGATGATCTCCGTAGTTAGCATCATCGCCGTTTTCGCTAACGTAATAAATATTTCCTTGGCGCAGTGTAAGATTGATGCCATCAACAATAATAGATCCGGCATTAATACCATCAGTTGTTATAGATCTAACCCATAAATCATTCCAACGTTTTGCATCTTTGTTTATTTGAATAACATTGTAAGTGCCGTCCGGTGCACCTGGGATATTAACTGTAACTGTTTGTGGATTCGAGCCCGTCCAGTTTGCTGTAGTAGTTACAGCATATCTAACACCAATTTGCGTTTCAATTGTTACTAGGTAATAATACCCTGTTGTTTCTAATGCTACATCGTCTACCCAAGCAACGCCAGCTGCTGGTATAGATAGTGTACCTGCTCCACTTGATATTACTATTGTAGCATCACCAAGTGTATAATCAGTTCCTGCTGCATATTGTGTACCTGATGATCCTAAAGCATAAGTTCTATCTTGATCCGGGATAATATTACTGGCAATTTCAGCATTAAAAGTTACATTATCAGTATCTGCATCGCCTAGTGTAATACTGCCGTCTGCACTTATATTTCCAGTTGCGTGAATGTTTCCACTTACATTCATATTAGCAAATACTTCTACAGCACCAGTGCCATTAGGTCGAAGTTCTAAATTTGAATTGGAAGTGTTTGTGCTGATGACATTGCCTTCAATATCAATATCATCTACACGTAATTTATTTTGGTATATAACATTATCTAAAGTACCTAAATTTAAATATTGTCCGTCACTAGAGATTGTATTGCCAATGATGTTAACATCGCCAATGTCTGCTCTATTTGTTGTTATAAGATTTGTAGTACGAGTTGTGCCTGTGACGTCTAGCTCGTATTGAGGTGCTGCGTTTTTGATGCCGATGCGTTGATTGTTTACATCAAGATATAATAAATCCGTCTCAAATGCTAAATCTATACCGTTACGGGTAAGATTTGACTTTAAGAGCGGACCGCTAATACGACCGATGGCGCTCATCTTTTCTCCTCAATACGGGGATCCTGTCCCTCTACCCTAAATTTTCAGCTTTCGCTCTTTGCCGGATAACCACAGTTAGTCCTGCTCAGCCTGCAGATATGTTGGTCTACAATGGTCTTGCTTTGCATTAATAGTATTTATCGATTATATAAAAAAGGGGTTGCTTACCCAAAGATTAATGTAAATTCTAAGAGCAGGTCATCAAATTCTTGTCTTGAAATTGCTTCTGCAACACCAGCAGAAGTTACATATTCAGTACCATCCCAGGTTTCTAATAGGTTAGTAGTTGTATTCCACCTAGTATCTCCAAGTAGTGGTGCCGGAGACGGAACAATTGTAGTTCCAAGTGGAACTACAACACCATAAGTTCCTGATATTTTAGCGTGGCCAAATCCAGTACTTTTAACAATTAAATTATTTGCATTATCTTTTATTGTATTTCCTGATAACGTTAGGTCATCTAGTACAAGACTACCAGTACCGTTAGCTCGTAAATCTAAGTCTGAGTTTGAAACTGTTGTGCGAATAATGTTGTTATCTAACAATACATCATCAGTTTGTAAGCCGTGTATAGTTAATCCATCGCCTGTAACTTCACCTACTAAACTTGAACTATCTAGTGGAGTTGATGCACCGTTAACAACAAATCTAATAGTGTTGGATGTAGGATCAGCAGTGACACTGGTTTGTCTATTTGCTGAATAAATTCCTCCAAACGTGAGTGTACCGCTTTCTCCGGTAGACTCAAATACGTTATCGCTAGTATTAAATCGTATGTCGCCTATGTTTCCTGAAGAAGTTAGTAGTGATGCTCCTGAATTATAAATGGTATCACTTGCACCAAATACAGTATTGGCATCTCCACCATTTAATATGCTTGCACTGTTTATTGCTGCGCCGCCATCTAAGAACGTGTCTTGTGACACAATTCGTTGTGCCGTTGATCCTGTTGGAAGTAGTAGTGACGTTGTTGAATTAACTATTAAATTTTCTGTTGGTGCTAATGTAATGCTAGACGTTGTACTGTCGATGTTTGCTCTAGTACTAATACTACTCTGTGTTACTTCTACGTTTTGTAGGTACACACTTCCAGTACCTGCAGTCCTAAGTTCTAGATTGCTATTAGAATTAGTTGTTGTAATAACATTGTCTTCAAACTGTATATCTGTACTTAGGTCTATTATTTCTAAATCAACACTATTTGCAACACTTATACTATCAACATTAAAATTGCGTACAGTTAAATTGTTTTGTATATCTACATTTTCTTGTAGTAAAACTTGTCCAGAACCATTAGCACGTAAATCTAAGTTTGAATTAGACACTGTAGTTTCAACAACATTTCCACTAATCTTAATATCGCCAACCTGTAAAGGTCTTGACATTGTTAACATTCCGGATGTTAACGTACCGGTTAAAACATAGTTACCAGTTTGTGTTGTATTACCAACGTGCGTTAGTGTACCTGTAATTGTAGTGTTTTGTAAATTAGTATTGCTGTTTACGGTTAAGTTTTGCTCTATAGTAATATTTTCTTGAATAGCAACATCACCAGTAGCACGTAATTCTAAATTGCTATTTGATGTTTTAGTTGAGATATAATTTTCGTTAATCTCAATATTACTATCAGTTATTTCAAGTTCGTCAAGTACTAAATCGTTGTTGACGTTAATATCGCCTGTGCTAATACTTGCTGCAAATAAGTTGTTATTAACTTGTACATTGTTATTTGGTATTAATACTTCGCCTGTTCCATTAGCACGTAATTCTAAGTTACTGTTAGATAATGTAGTTGTAATAAAATTGTCTTCAATTCGTACATCTTCAAATTGTGCTTGTGAACTAATATCTAATGTTCCTGTAATATCAAAATCATTAGTAACAGTTAAACTACCGTCTTGTGTATTTCCTAGTAGTGCAACATCTCCATTGATAGTTAGGAAGCCCTGGTATGTTAGTGTTCCGCCTACAGTTAGATTGTTTTGAATAGTTAGAGTATCTGCTGTATCAATTACTACTTCGCCGGTGCCATTAGCACGTAACTCTAAGTCCGAATTAGTATTTGTAGTTGAGATAAAATTATCTTCAAATAATATATTACCATTACTAATTTCACCAGCAATATTTAAATTTCCAGTTTGGTTAGTGTTACCAGTGTGTACTAACGTTCCTGTGATGCTTGTACCTTGTAAACTAGTTGTGGCGCTTACTGTTAGATCGTTTGTAATTACAACATCATTTACATCGACATTAATATCGCCGGTTGCAGCTAAGATTAAGTTACCTGACGTAGTTGTAATAAAGTTATCTTCAACATAAACGTTATCAACAGTTAACTCGCCGCCAATTGCAAAGTTACCAGTGTGTACTGCATTACCAACGTGTGTTAGTGTGCCATCTATATTGGTAACATCTAAATTAGTTATACCATTAACGTCTAAATCATTTTCAATTTCAATATTATTACTATCAATATCTATATTGCCAGTTGCTTCTAATATTAAGTTACCCGAAGTTGTAGTAATAAAATTATCTTCAATATAAACATTATCAACAGTTAATTCTCCGCCGATTGTATAATCGCCAGTTTGATTGTATGCACCTATGTGAGCAAGTGCGCCTGTTATGTCTAATGCTTGTAAATCTGTTGAGCTTTGCACTGTTAGATCCTGTGCAAGTGTAACATTAGTTCCTGTAACTACTACATTTCTATCTGCTACAAGTATTAAATTTCCATTAACATTAGTAGTTTCAATGTAGTTGTCGTTTACTTCAATATTGCCTATATTAGCATTATCTGTAGTAATGTTAAGCGTTATATTAGCGTTTGTAGCCGTCGTGTTGCGTGATGTTAGGTCGTTTGCTACATTGACCGTCTCTTGTATGTTAACCGTGCCTGTGCCTGCTGCACGTAGCTCTAAGGGTGTGTTTGACGTGGTTGTTGTAACAACATTATCATTTACTAAAATTTCCTCAAACTGCGCACTTGCACCTACATTAATATTTTGTCCAATATCAGCATCGTTGCTAATAGTAAAATTACCAGTTTGATTTACATCTCCTACAATCGGTAATACGCTATCAGTAATACTAAAATTATCAAGTATATTAGTTGTTCCGTTTACTGTTAGGTTATTACTAAACGTAGCATTATCAGTAATACGGATTTTTCCAGTGCCACTAGCACGTAATTCTAAGTCTGCGTTTGATGTTTTAGTCTCAATAACATTATCATAAACCTCAATGTCTGGAGTTTCTAATTTATCTAAATGTGCAATCAGCCACTGTTTAGCAAATGAACCAAGTGCAAATGTTTGGTGCTGGTTTGGATTAAAATCTTGATCTAATGCTGAATTAAATGTTAATCTATCTGTTGCTTGGTTGCCACCTATGCTTAGTGAGCCGCCAAAACTAAAGTCGCTACTAATGTCTAACGTACCAATTATATTAGTATTATCTTGTAGATTAATTGTTCCTGTAGCACTTGCTAAATTTAAATCACCAGTATCAGTTTCTAAAACATTAGTAGCAATAACCAAATTGCCTGTTTCAATAAATGCACCATCTATTGTTGTAGTATTTGCGCCTGTGTTCACACGCAGAGCATTAAATTGATTGACACTTAATGTATCAATATTAATTGTAGTGTTTCCAGTTGCAAAGTCTACAAAGAAATTGTCTCCAATTCTAAAACCGCCAGTGTGATCTGTAGTTACAAAATTAATTTTACCACTATTTAATTCAGTAACTTCTTGGGCTTGTATTGCTCTGCTATCGTCATTGTCAACAAATTTTCCAGCACCAATATACCCAAAGTTGTGTTGTATTAGATACATTAATGTATCTGCACCGTCTGCTACTGCACCATAATTTCCGTATACGTTTGCACTACCTATTGAGCGTACTTCTGCTCCGTAATTAACAGTACTTCCGTCGTAAGAGGTTCTTCCTGCAGAACCTCTTACTGCATACAACCCTCTGTTAGCAAAGTATGAAAAGCTGTTTAACCATTCTACTCTAACACCATTAGTCATAGTAATTGCGTCAACACCGGGCGTTATAAAGGTAGCACTATGGAATAGCATACTTGCTTCTACACTAGCACTGTTTAATTCTGCTCCGTCAATCCAGGCACCTTTACCAGCATCGCCTTGTGCAAACCCTCTTGGGTCACTAGCACTAGTTACTGTTCCTGATGTAATTATTGTTACGTCTTGTATGTAAGGACTTCGATTGGTAATGACTGCGTTTGGTGCAAAACGGAATGCATAACCTGTATTATTGCCGCTGTTGTATTGATAGTCTTTAATTGTTAACTTACTAATCGATGTACTATCATCTAGGTGAAATACGTCCTTGCTTTCACTTCCAGCTGCCGGTTTAACAGTAACACTTCGAATTTCGTCGCCCATTATAGAAACTCTATTTGGGACTACTAATGGTAAATTTTCTTCGTACACACCGGGCATTATTTTAATTGTTACTGGGCCGTTTGTGCTTGCATCGGCTCTTGATAATGCTTCTTCAATTGTCAGTAAGGCTCCGTTTATATGATCGCCTACGTTTGTATTAATGCCATCTTTAGCAACATAAAAAATATTACCTGGGCGAGCAGTTAGGTCTATTCCGCCTACGCTTACAACTGATACATTTAATAATTGCCCGTTAACTAACTTTGTATCAATGTTATCCCAGTTTTTTTGTAGACTGCCAAGCGTATATGTGTCAGTTGCATTAGGAACAATATCTGAATTTATATCAGCATCAAATGTTACTGTATCGGTTAATGCAGTCGAATCGTCACCTGTATCACCAAAGATAATATTGCCTTCTAGTGTGATATTATTAGTAGAGTGCAGGGCTCCGTATATATTTAAATTTGATTGTACTTCAACTGTGCCTGTACCATTAGGTACAAGATCGATGTTTGTGTTTGTATTATTTGTACTAATGTAATTATCTGTAATATAAAACTGTTCTGTTTCTAAATTTGATAATTGTATATGTTCGCCGGCATTTAAGTAGATAGAACCGCTGTCTACATTTATATTATTAGTTGAAATTGTATAGTTTGCAACACCGGCAGTGTCGCCAATTAGATCTACTGTTTGAACTGTTTGAGAAACTTGTAATTCGTTCGCAGGAGCTTCAACGTCAACACCAATTCTTCCATTAGTGACGTCTATTTTTAATAGTGACTGGTCGCCAGCATTATTTTTAAAACTTAAATTTGCCTGTGTGCCGTTAGCAATACCCTGTCTTAACAGATTTGCTTCTAATAACGGTCCAGATATTCTACCTACTTGTGCCACTTAGTATTCTCCTTGACACAGTATTTATTAGAATTACTTATCGAAGTTATGTAGTACTGTTACAGGTTTGCCTGCGTCAACAGGACTTGCAAATTCAATATACCAACCTGCTACTTTGCCTGCTGGGTTTTGAGCTAGTGTGTAGTTAGTGATAGGAATTTGAAAAACGTTTTCAGCAAACACTAAAACGTTTTGTGCTGCTGCCGGAACTGGATAAAACGGGTCGCCGCTGTTTAACGGACCAAATACTGTTTCACTTGCATCACCATTACCTAAACTTTGTACTGTAATAGGAGCATATGATGAAGGTGCTGCATTTCTTATGCCGTTCCATTCTCCAGCTTCATATACTTCAAATCTATTATCATCAGTATTATATCGCATATGTCCATTTTTAGGAAACTGTGGTCGACTTTCTGTAGGACCTTTAGGAACTCTTACTGAATTTACGCTATCAAGAATAACTTCCTTGTCAATAGGCGTAACGTGTACTCCGCGCCCTATTCCAGAACTTTGTGTGTTTGTTGTTTGTCTTCTAATATATCTCATTAGATTGCCATATAACTTACTGTTGCGGTAATGTTAGCAGGAGATGTTGTAGATCCGTTTATAACATCGCCTGGTGATAAAATAATTTTTTCATCATTAAAACTAAATGTTTCACCTGCTGGTATTGGTATGTTATTTAAAACTAAGTTTTCCGGTCCGGTTGCTGCTCCACTAGCACAAAAATGTACTTCTAAGAATGTGTCGCCATCATCTGTATAAATTTCATCTTGCGGATTAACAACAGTATTACAAAATAACATAGCCGTCACAGCCCATCCATTTGGAGCAGAGCCATCAGTCGGTACTGTTAGTATTGCTGTTGTTCCGCCGCCTATTTGTGTGCATTGTATTGCCATTTTTTTTCCTCTTTAAAAAATAAAGCCGTATAGTATAGCTTTGTTTCTACTTACTAACTCGTCTTGTGTTGTATCACTATTTACAAAATATAGCGCCGTGCCACCTGCTTCTTCGGTTTTTACATAAAGTTTAAGACCGTCTGTTGGAGCATCAGGATTAGTAATGTCACCATCACTGCCAAAGTTTGGAAGTCCGCCGCCAGCAGTACCGTCGTCGTCTGTATATGGTCCTTTAGTGATATGTAATACGTCTTCAAATTTAACACTACCTGTACCAGCTGCACTTAATATTAAATCAGTGTTACTTGAGGTTGTTTCAATTTTAGTGTCTTGTATTCTAATATGTTGTAATTCTGTTCTGTCATTAAAGAAGAACGCTGCTGGATTACCGTCAATTGTAAATTCAATAGCACTTACTGCATTGCCGGCGTCAGTGTCGTGTACAGCAACATAAGAATCATCGTTTTGAATCTTTGTTTGGAATTTACCAACAAAGAATCCATCTACATAATCAACAACACCTCTTGCATTAAGAAGTGCATCATCGTATCCAACTTTAACAATATTAGCTGCTGTAAAATCTACTATGTCAGTTCCGGGGTTTAATGGATCATCTACATATGTAAATATTTGCTTTTCATAAGATGATGTTCCTTGAACATCAACAACTCCAGTGCCTTGATTTATAAGTTTTAAATCTGCACCTGCTGTGTTAATACTTGTAGTTCTTATGCCTACAATATTTCCGTTTTGTGCATTACCAATTCTACCTACAAATGCACCAGCACCCGGAGCAGTAGTAGTAATACCTTCGTCAAATACCCAAAACGCATCTGAAGCACCACGATCAATTTGTATGCCAGCAACATCGCCGGTTACTTGACCGCCGTTATTATTATCTTGGTTTATTACTACAAACGGATCATCAATACTTAATTGCGTACTGTTAATAACAGTTTGATCGCCGTCAATTGTAAGATTACCTGTAATTCTAACAGTGCCGGTGGCACCGGGATCTAAGCGAATTTCCCCGCCTGATGTAACCGATAACTTATAATCTCCGTCGACATTTAGAAATTTTGACATTCATTAAATCCTATTTAAAAAGTAAGGGGGAAATTAATCCCCCAAACTAATCTTAGTTAGCTTCAAACACGTCTGCGCCAGCTTCAACTTGTGTAACTACGCCATCGCTTGTGTAAGCAGTGTAGTCGTCAGTATCACTAGTATCAACACCAATTGTAAATGCTGTTGCACTAGTCTTAGTAATTGTGTATACGTTGCCGTTAAGCTCAGTCATACCAACTACGCCAGTAATTCTTACTCTGTCGCCGGTTACTAGTAGATGCGCTCCTGTACAAGTAACTGCACCTGGATCTGCTGCTGTAATTGCGTTAATTACTGTTGCTGCAACTTCTGATGCATCACCAGCTTCTTCCATCTCAACTGATGCATCGTCTGTTGCATCACTAAAGTTCCAAGCAATAGTTGCACCTGTGTCAAGTGTAACTTTCTTGGCGGAAATTTTAGTAACTTGCTTTACAGCACCTGCATCGTCTTTAACAACAATACTCATTTCGCCTGCTGCAATAGCGCCAGCTGCTTTGTCTACTAAGAGACAATCTGTTGTTGCTACGCCGTCTGTGCAACGGAATTTCTTTGATCCAAGCTGCTTAACGATATAACCGTTTACTGATTTAGTTCCGTTATGAAACTGTACTTTAATTTCGCTGCCGCCTGCTGTAGGTGCTCCGAAAAATTTCTTATTTAGTGGTCTTCCCATTTGGTTTCTCCTTTAAAACGTTCTAGGTTTACGCAGTGGGTCATTTCTGCATAAGTCCGCGATATGCGGCACGATTAATGACACAAGTATTTATCATAAAAGGTAAAAGCCTGTACTGTGATAGAACTGTAGTGTAAAATACAATATCATTATTACTATGCCTAAATGCGTTCCTGTAATCTTCATACTGTATTTAAGTCATAAAAAAAGGGCCCCCTAAGGAGCCCTTTAGTGCGTTATCTAAGTAACTATTAGCTGAAGCTAATGTTGCTGATTGCTACTTTGTTCAAGTAGTCGCCAGCATTACCAAGAGATGATGCAGTGTTGTTTAGCTCAACATATCCGTAACGTGTCATAAATGATACGACTGGTTCGAATGATGTTGGGTCTAGTACAACGCCTGAACTCATTAGCGGAATATATGGGCAATAGAACGCTGCTGCGTCCGACTCGCTTGATCCTTTATATCCAACTAGTACATCTGAGTCATCTGCTGCGTATGTGTTTACATAGATCTTCATTGCGTTGTTAAGAGTACCAACAAACTTAGTGTTTGTAGGTGATTCAAAAGAACCTTCTGTAGTTCTAGCAAACGCCGAAGTAGTAGCAGATTGTAGGATAGTTAGTGCCTGTGGAGACACAACTGCCCAGTTACCTGCGCCACGACGTGTACGCTGTGCAATTTCATTTGATGCGCGGTTGATCATAACAGCTAGTGCTGCGTGTTCGTCGCCTACAAATGTAGCTGTACCAGATACTGCTGCTTGGTTAAAAGTGTCACTTGTTGGTGCTAATGCATTCAACGAAGCAATTACTTCTTGGTCAATTTCAGCAGTAATTTCTTGAGCTAATGCAGCCATAATCTCTGCTTCAACATCAATACCGTGTTGTGATTGAGCATCTTGAGCTGATTCAAAAGTCCAACGAGCACTCAACTTACGAGTCTTCGCTTCAACTGTTTGCTTTAGAATCTGGATACTTAATCTGTTTCCAGCAGTTCCTTCTTGTGCAGCAGTTGCGGCAGCTTTGCCACTTGTTGCACCTGAATATGCTTGAGCAATTTTGAATGGGCTTAGAGCCTCTTCACCAGCAACTGCGCCAGAAGCGCCTGTTCCTGCTGTGTCCGCATAGCGTACACGTAGTGTGTGGATTTGTCCCACAGGGCCAGTCATAGGCTGTACGCCTACTAATTCGTTTGCAATAACCGTAGGCATCACACGACGAATAACTGGTAAAATAACTCTATTTAGAGTTGCGACATTACCGGCAGAGGTAGCACCCGCGGTAGCACTCTCAGACAAATACTTACGTGTATTTTCCAAAGTACTAGCCATAACAGATTTCTTATTACCTGTTAGACCTTCGAGTAGGGCACCTTTAGTCTCCTGCCAGCGACTTTCTAGTAGTTCTGACATAATTATCTCCTTAATTTAATCCAGCTAGGCGTCTAAATTCAACTAAGTTGTCTTTAGTGTCTGCTGGTTGTCTACTAACGTTAGTTTGTGACTGATCGTCACGGTTGCCTGTTATTTCTTTGCCTTCGTTAAGCGATGCCTTTTTGGCTGGAGTATTCCCGTCAATTACTGCCGGTAGGTACTTGTTAAACGACTTTCTTAAGTTAGTCGTTTGGACAGATTCCAGTAAATCTTTCATAATCTCTTTCTGTTCCCCGCTTAGAGGTCCAGTAAGTTCGTTCATAACATCTTTACGTGTTGCAGCTTCAACTAAACGCTTCTTCTCAGTTGACTGAGCTTCTGCTAGTGTTTTAGCTTTTGTTGCAAACGCTTTAGCTTCTTCAAGTTGTTGATTTTTAGTATCAATAACTTTCATTAGCTTGGATGTTTCTGAATTTTCATTTAAGTAGCTTCCTGCGTACTCTGAAGCAAAAGCTTCAAACAGTTTGCGACCAAAATCGTTCGTACGTGCAATTTCAATATCTTCTTTAAGTTGTCCAATTTCTCCTTTAAGAGCTTTGTCAACTGTTTCCGATACTGCTTTAGCACTTCTTTCGATAAAGTTAGTTTTAACCTTAGCGAAGTGTGTCTTAGCTTCACGCACAAGTTTAACCTTGGTTTCTGCTAAGTCTTTCTTGTCTTCGTTGAATTCTGCAATTTCATTTGCAAGTGCTTCAACAACAAATTCTTCAAGTTTTCCGAAATTTTCTGCCATTACAACTTGATCTTCGTGTAGTTCACTAACTTCTTTAGTTAGTGTTTCCATTACAAATCCTTTTAGTAACGTAGCGTTTTCACGCTGTGCTACTGCATATTTTGCTCGGGCTTCTGCTAATGATTTGCGATCTTCTGCAAATTCAGCAATTTCTTCTGCTAAACGCTCGGACACAAGTGTATCGATAGCTTCCACCATCGTTGACTTGTCTTGCTCGTATTTTTGAGCAAACTCTTCGCGTAGTTCAACAGTTGCTTGTTGACGATTCTCTTTGAGTTTCGTTTCCCAAGCTTCTTGAATTTCGTTGCGCACTTCTTCTGAAACAACATCGTTTTCAAAAAGAGTTTTTAGTGCATCCAACATATTATTGTCTCCTCGTTATTGGAGTTTACTAATCATATTGATTAGTGAATCCTTAAGATACTTTTGGGCCTTTGGGTCGTGTCTTGTTGCCTGTGCTAATTCGTATGCCTTCATTCCGCCACGTGCATTCATTAAATGTTCGTATATTGGCGTTGGGTAGGCTCCAGGAGCACTTGGTTGTGCTACTACATCTACCGTTATAATTTCAAAGTCGCTAACGTTGCCGCTACCGTCTTCTGATACGTTACCGCTACCACGTGACGAAACACCTAGTTTAACGCCTGCTTCAAGCATCGTTTTAACTAGTTGTCCCATCGGTGTTGGTAGTATTTTCAATTTCCCATAACCGTTTGGTCCATCCATCCACATATCTGTGATCATATGGCACACACGATCTAAGTTTACATTAAGTCCTTCTGGATGATCAACTTCACCGAGAACACTATATCCTCCAGATATTTGATCATTGAGAGTTTTGACAGCCCTACCAATTTCGTTTACAGGATATACACGTTGGTTTGCGTTACGCACTCCGCCCTGTATAACAATTCCCTTCATATAAAGGTCTTTGCCGCCCTTAGCGTTATCGGTAGACTCAACAACCATATTCGCCTGGTCGAACGTCAAATGCTCTCGTAAAAGATTGTTCATCTATTAGTCCTTAATATTATTTGCTGGTCAATGACTTCTTATTGTCAGCAGTTTCGCCTTGGCCTTTTTTCTCAGCGCCGTGGCCTTTTGGTTGTGCTTTCATCGACTTAGATGCTTTACCGCCCGGTACATTTACGTTACCAGTTGACATATCTTTTGCAGAGCCTGCTTTTCCACCTTTTTCATCAGCACCTTGTGCTATGTTTCCAGCTTCGCCGCCCATATCGTTTGCACCAGCTAAAGTTGACTTAGTGTTTGCACCGTTGTCGCCCATATTTGCTGTTACTTTTTCGACATACTCTTTCATTGTTTCAATGTCATTCTTAGGTTCTTTTGATTCTTCAACTTCATCTTCTTCAGTTGCTTCTTCAACTTCATCTTCATCTTCGTCTTTGTCTGCTTCGCCAAAGTATTGAGACTCATCAGCCTCTTCTTCACCTTCTTCGTCGCCCATATCACTATCAGCTTCGTCGTCGGATCCTTCTTCACTATCGTCACCAGCCATCATTTTTTCAAATTCAGCTTTAAGATCGTCTAGTGCATCTTCTAGGTCTTCAACACGGTCTTCAACATCGCCGTCTTCTTCACCTTCATCTTCTTCACCTTCTTCGTCGCCGTCCATAGACGCTTCGATGTCACCCATCATATCGTCTGCTGCATCGCCGCCCATTGGGTCAGCTTCGACTTCAAATTCTTCTAAGTCAAAGTTTTCGTCAAGATCTTCATCGGACTCATCAACTTCGTCATCGGAAGCTTCATCAACTTCTTCATCGGACTCATCAGTTGCTTCGTCGACTTCTTCGTCGGTTACTTCTTCTAAATCATTTTCTAAAATTCCTGCGTAGATGTCTCTCGACTTTTCTACTACAATCTCGTGAAATAGCTCTTCAGCGCCTGCCTTATCTTCGTTGATAAGACGCTCAAGCATTTCTTCAAATTTATTGCGATCTGCCATTTTCATTCTCCTATAAAGTTGTTACCTATGGTAAGGCTGTCAGTTGTATTTACTACTTATGCGAAAAACTACGTAGATATAGGCTAAAAACGACTAGTTTATGAAAATATTAGGATAGATTGAAAATTTTAATAAAATCATCAATCAAAATATGTTCTAAGTTGTTAAATTTATTTAGCTCATCTGGAATATAGTTATCGTGTGCTATAATTCTTTTAAAGTTTATTTCTGGATTTTCACGTATTACAGTAGTTGTTTGACGCATCCAGTTTCCAAAAAAGGTTGCACTATCTGTTGATTTTTTATAATTTGCTGTATCAGCATATATGTTATTAAACTGCTGGCCTTTGTTTTCGCCTCTATAATCAAAACCTAAAATGTATATTGTTTTGTAACTGTGTTGTGCTGCAAGCCATAACGCTGTCGGACCGCTTGACCAGCCTTTACTAGGACTAAAGAAATTTAAATTTTGTATACGTTGATACGACTTGTTAGGATTAGTCCATACAGCATTATTATTTTGAAAGCCTGCTTTGTTAATTTCTAAAACCATTTTTACATCAACTGCTATTAAATGGTCAGGCTGAAAAGTTCTATACACTGCATTACAAGCATATACTTTTCCTTTTATTTTTATTTGTTCTAAATTAACTGGAAGTCTACTTTTACCGTTTCCAATTACAAATGCAGTATCTTGTGCAGATGTATTATCAACATCAATAGTATTTGCTAAAAGTTTAAGACGCTTATCTTGGCGTCTTTGTTCTTTTAGTATTTTCCATTCTGCTTTAGTGTATTGTGACTTATCTATTTTTGCCATTAAATCCCTGCATCAGCATTTGCTGCTACTCCATACATTTGACGAACAAAACCTAATTCTTTTTGTTGTTCAGTAGTATGTAGTTCAGATGCTTTGCGGGCTTTATTTATTTGGCGTAATGTAAGACGTGTTTTGCGTGTGTCGCCCTTTTCTACAGGTGACTCGTCGTCCCTTGCTTCGTAGCGATTATCCTCGATAGGTTCGAGTGTTTCTTTGTCGTAATAAAATAATTCACGTAGTATCATAACAGTATTTATATCGTTTGGTCGGTTGCCGGTGCTTCAGCAGCAGCATCACCGAGATCGGCAGTTGCCGCCATCTCATCTCCGCCCATTGTAGGGTCGGGTTCTTCACCAGTAGTATCTTCAATTGAACCTAAGTCCGAACTAATACCTGCTGAACTAATTCCAGATCCACGCATTTCACCTGCTGCATCTGTTTCGGGTTGTGATAGATTTTCATCATTTTCTTCACGCCATAGTCTTTCGTTTTCTGCAATTTCTTCAGCACTCATACCTAAGAAGCGTTGCATTGCAAAGCGATTTGAAATATAAGGTATTGCACTCATTTGTGTATATGTTGGTACACGAGCATTATCAATTTCAGCTTGTCTATAACTTGCAAAGTTCTGTGGTGGTTGGAAACGTAAATCAAACATTGCTGTATCAATGTTTAGACCCTTTTCTAACATATATTTTTTAAATTCTTGATTTATTTCTTCAGCAACTAGATTCTGTAGTCGTTCGCAATAGGTATTAAATCTTAGTTCTTGTATGTAGGCTGTTCCAACTCTTCCGTCACTGTACTGAGAACCGCCATCATCAGGCCCGGTTGGTAAGTAGCTGCTAGGGATTCGTAAACCACGTACGAGCTTATTAGTAAAATATCTAAGGTCATCAATTTCTCCTAGGTTTGTTCCACCTGGTAATGTTTCAACTTTTGATCCACGCCCTTCGGCAGTTTGTGGGAAAAAGTAATCTTCGTTAATTGACAGCGGATTGTATGAACTGTCTATGACATTAGTGCCTCCGCCTGTTGACGATGGGATACGTCTTTGATGTATTTCCGTCTTAACACGCTCCACAAATTGCATCGCTAGGTGCGATGGCATATTTCCCACATCAACGTAGAATACTCTGCGCTCTGGCGCTCTTTGAACTCTGTAGATGATAATAGCATCTTCAAGTAATTCTTTTTGTTTAAATACTTTGAATATAGTTTCTAATAAACTATTACCAAAAGGATAATTTAAATCTAATCCTTCACTTAAACTTAGATGCAATACGTGTTCTGCATCAACTGATATTTCGTTTTCACCTGTTTGAAATCTATTTCCGCCAGCACTAGTTGTTACGTTACCAACCATTCCACGAACGCCACCTTGTAAGTATCCGTCGCCGCCGCCTGTAGAATTGCCGTTTGTTTGGAAAGGAGTAGTTGCTACCATATCAGCAAAGTTTAAATTAAAATCTTTAACTATGTACTGCTCGGGTGTTTTACCTTGACTCTCATTAACAATAATTTTTGTAACTTTTGCAGGATCAACGTGAAATAATTTTTTAGTTTCTGGATCTCTAATAAAAAATTGATCTCCGTACTTAAACACATTACGCATTATACGGAACATACGTGTTTCGAAGTTTTGTAATTTACACCATTGCTTTAGGTACTGCTGAATAAGTGTAACTTCTGTATTAGTTGCTTTAGTTTTAAAGTCAATTAGGAAGGGTGTTTTATTTTGTGTGTTTTGTTGTGTTGTGAACTCAGCAAGGATATCAAGTGCAGCATTAACTTCGCTGTCCATATCCATTGTGTTATATTGTCCGTAGCGTTCAACTCTGTTTGGGCTACCTACATATACATCAGGCAAGTATGACGAATAGTTAGTGCGAGCTGGGCCAGGATTACTTCCGCTGCCTGCTCGGGTAAACGGTGAATAGCTTCCTTCTGGGTTATTTCCAGTCTGTACTGGAGTAAAATGTTTTTTCCAACTCATTTATTAATCATCCTATATGTAAGTTTCCGCTAATAGCTGGTACAATAGCTTTAGTATAGCTGTTTCCTGTCTCTTGGCGTTTAATTAAAGTGTCGAGCTTGCCTATAAGTGTATTTAACTGATCTGAGGAGCCTGCGCTACTAGAGCCGGATCCACCTAATGCACCAGATTCCATCATACTTGCTGCTGATACTCCTGTTCCGCCACCAAACATACCGCTATTATCTTCTGATAATACATCATTTAACTTGTCTAGTGTGTCAACTAACTTCAACATACTAGTATTATACGCTTCTACGTTCGATTTGTCAAGTCCTGTTTGCATTCTTTCTAATTCAGTATTAAAATTAGACATTGTGCTAATATCTGCAAGTTCTGCTTTTAATAGTTTAGCTTGCTCTAATTGATATCCGTAATCTAATGTTCCAAGTGCAGCAACGTTATCAGGCGTTGACACATCTGGCATTGGTTCTGGATTTGTAACTGCTGATGTTGCAGTAGTACCTGCTTCGCCGCCACCAAATAATGATTTGCCTTCACCGCCAAGCCAAGTTGGCAAATATTGTTTAAAGTTAGGCATTTCAAAGTCGAAACTAAAGAATCCTTTTACTTTATCAACGATGCCTTTAAATAATTCTGAAATACTTGGCATTTCCATATCACCAAAGCTAAAGAATCCAGTAACCGTTTCCCAAGCTCCACTTACTAGATTGCTTATACTGAAGGAACTTTCGCCCTCTCCAAATCCAAACCAACCAGTAACAGTTGCCCACGCATCTTTTGCAAGTTGGCTAATCCCAAACGCTGCTTCGCCTTCGCCAAAACCAAACCATCCTGTAACAGTGTTCCACATAGCTTTTGCTGTGTCGCTAATACTAAACGTAGTATCTAAGAAACTAAACCAACCTTTAACTGCTTCCCAAGCAACTTTACCTAATGCAGCAATACTAAAATCAGTTCCTTCCATACTAAACCAACCAGTAACACTTGCCCACATTTTTGTTCCAACAGCACTTATACTAAATGATTCGCCTTCACCAAACGTAAACCATCCTTTGACAGTTTCCCACATAGTAGTAATTGGTGTCATTATGTCTACACCGGCAAACCAATCGACTATACCTGTAAATACTCCAGTTATTGCATTCCAACTGTCGACTGCAAATTGTTTAATAGTTTCCCAGCCTATCATTGCAGCAATACCAACTCCAATGCCTACAAATACAGCAGCAATACCTGCAAATGGTAGCATTATCATTGCGCCAATTCCTACTGCTAGTCCTACAAGCACAGTGTCTAAACTTGGTAACATATTACTAAACGCTGAGCCTATAAAGTCTCCAAACATACTGCCGATATCTATACCTTTGCCGTCTTCGCTTGCAAATAAATTAGCAATTGCTTTTCCAAAGCCAACATCGGCTATGTCAGTTACAAATTTCTTAATTTTTGCTGAGGCATCTGATACCCCAGTTTTAAAATTTGCTAAAGCAAGTCTAAAACTGTCACTCTCAAGATACTCTTTAAACCATTTAACACCACCATCTGCTAGTGATGTTATCCCTGTACCTAAATCTCCAAATAGTCCGCCTACTGTATCTAGTATTTTACTATCAATTAATGCTGTTTCAAATTTACTTTTTACATTTTGTATTGTTTGTTCAAAGTCAGCAAATGTTTTAGTTAATGGCGCCCTTTTAAGTTGATCTGCTTCTGCATCTTTTGCTTTCGCAATACGTTCACCGTACTTTCTAGCATTTGCCACACTTTCCATAAATTCAGAAAAGCCGTCTTCTTGCATCAAAGCACTTGTGCCTGCGTCACCCATAGTATCTGCAAACGCTGCAATTTGAGGAGCAAGCTCTGCCATACGGGCTTGATATTCTTCTTGTGATATTTTACCAGTTGCATTTGCCTCTGCTAAGTCTGCAAGTCCTGGTACAACTGATGATAATTTTTGTGCAAAGCCTGACTGTGCAACGCCGTCACCTAAATCTCCCATTACATTTGCCATACCTTCACCAAGCAACGCTGAAGTGTGGCTTAAATTGTTTGTAAAATTACGAGCACCTTGTTCATTAAGTCTTGACGCCATAACATTTATATTTGCCTGCTGCATTCTTGAATTCATTTCGCTCTGTAGTTCTTTTCTACTTTTGCCTGTGACTTTAGAAAGTTTATCAATTTCTGTTAAGTATGCTGTTGCACCAGCAGTTAATGATGCATCTGATCTTCCTCTTAGTCTACCAGAATTAGCCATCATTTCAATGTATTCGCCAAATCCTTCGTTTACGCCTTCTTGAGTATAACCTAAACTTAGTAGTCCTGCTTCAGAAGATCTTAACTGTTTTGTTAATCTTCCCATACGAGCCGCACCTTCGCCTGATGTTGTTCCTAATAGTCCTAATCTTTCTGAATTACCAGCAACCATTGATGAAAACTGCTCTAAACTAAGACCGGCTTCTGCACTTCCTTTACGTATTGCCATCATATCATTACCAAAGCCTGCACCAACTTCACTTAGCTGTCTAAATGATTCTACGCTGCTTTGAAAATATCCAGTAGCTTGACCTAATACACTGCCAAAGATAGGTACTGCTTCTAACACACCGCCAATAGTAGTGGCTTGAGTCATTGCTGCACCAAAGTTCTTTGCAATACCTGTTAATCCGCCAAGAACATTGCCAACTGTACCAAATATGCCGCCAAATCCAGCAGATAGTTTTGCAAATGCACTTGTGGAATCTTTTACTGCTTTAGTGTTTGTTTTACGAGTTTTTGTTCCGCGGGTTGTAGCAGTAGTATATAAGTCTTGGGCTGCTGCTGCTGATTTTGCACTTTTTCCGCCGCCAGAACCACCACCGGCTCCACCGGCTTTCATTACCTTTAATAGTTCCTGTAATGTAGCTTCTGCGGCTGGGCCGCCTGCTACGTCAACAATTTTTACTTCTTCAGCCACGTTTATGTTTCCTAAGTTATATACGCATATAAATAATAGAGATACATACTTATACATTGTATTTATACAGGAGAAAAGAGATGTCTAATATTAATATGCAACAACAAGCAAATCCACTTAGTAAGTACTTTCGTCAGCCTAAGTTGTTTGCTGCTTTACCATCAAATGGTAAATTTTATCCGGCTGATGCTTTAGAAACTGTAGAAACAGGCGAGTATCCAATATACTCAATGACAGCCAAAGACGAACTAACAATGAAAACTCCTGATGCACTATTAAATGGTCAGGCAACAGTTGAACTTATTAAGAGTTGTGTGCCAAATATTAAAGATCCTTGGAGTTTACCAAGTATTGATCTTGATGCACTTTTAATAGCAATACGCCTTGCAACATATGGCGAAACAATGACGTTGCAAGTTAAAACACCAATTACCGGTGAAGAAAAAGAAATGTCAATTAACTTAAGAGACATTTTAGATAATTTTTCCGGCATAGAGTTTGAAAACGTAATCCAGGCTGGAGAGATGACTGTCTATCTACGTCCGTTAACTTACAGAGAATTTACTAAAAGTGCGTTAAAAACATTTGAACAGCAAAGAATCTTTAATATCGTAAATGACGAGCAAATATCAGACGAAGATAAACTTCAAGCATTTACAAATAGTTTTGCAAAATTAACAGATTTAACTGTTGATATGATGTCTAATCATATTGCTGCAATTGAAATAGGTGATACTCGCGTTGATAATAAACAGCACATTGACGAGTTTATGAAAAATGCTGATAAAAGTTTTTATTCAGTAATTCAAGAACATCTCGAATCACAAAAAATAAAATTTACTATTCAACCACTAACAGCAACCGCAACTCCAGAAGAGATTATGCAAGGCGTGCCGGCAACTTATGAAGTGCCTGTAACATTCGATCAATCAAATTTTTTCGCATAAGGATCCTGACCTGGACTGTCCCAGAGATCCTCGAAGAAGTTAAAGTCCTCGAAGAGCAATCTAAACAAATTAAGTTTGAATTAACTAAATTATGTTGGCATATGCGAGGATCATTGTCTTATGAAGAGGCATATTATCTCGGTCCTGAAGAACGTGAGATAATAGGTAAATTAATTGAAGAGAATATCGAAACTACTAAGAAAACACAACTGCCTTATTTCTAAGCAGTTTTAAGTTTTTCAGTTCCTTTAACACCGGCTGTTGCTGCTTTAGCTGCTCCAGCTGTTGCTGGCTTTACACCTTTAGCAGTTAATTGTACTTTAATTAGTTTTGCTAGTGCAGGATCTTTCTTAGCAGCATTAATAATTGCAGTAAACTTAGGATTAGGTAATCCCATATCATAACTTGCTTGTACACCTAGAGGTTTCTTAGTTGCAGCATCAATCCAAAGAGCTCCTGCCCATTCATAATCTTTGCCACCCTTATTAACTACTGTACCTTTTGTAATTGGTGCATCTTTAACACCGGGTGCTGCCTTTGCTGTTGGTTGTGCTGTATCCGCACCTGATGCATCTGCTGTTGGTTCTAATTCTACTTTAGAAGTTTGACCAATGCTTTGTATTTGATCGTTACTCATACCAGCATCTTGTAGAATATTAGCAATACTGCCTGAATCTAAAGGCTCGCCTAACTTCTTCCAGGCTTTCATTAGTTTATCAGCAGTAACTTTATTACCAACATTCTTTGCTGTTTGTTTAACAGCGCCTGCCGCTGCGCCAGCAGCGCCTTTGACCGCACCTGCTGCTTTGCTTGCTAGTTTGCCTGCACCACGTTTCATTTTAGCGCCTAGTGTGTTTGGATTGTCCAACCCTAGTTCACCCTGTGCAGGTTCTGCTTCTGCAAGATATAATTCAAATCGTTCTTCCATTGACATTGTTTCACCAACTTTACCAAAGTCGCTTAACTTTTGATCTTTGTCAAAGTTTTTATCTACCGGTGTTGCATCACTTCCGCCTTTGAGATCTAATTCAAGTTGTTTTTTCATTTCTGAATCAATTGGTTTTGCATTTTGTGCATCTTTAGCAGTATCGTCTACTGTTGCAAGAGCACCTTGTGCTGCGGCTGCTACTGCTCCGCCTGCTTGATCCATATTTGCTAGGATTGCATCACCGCTTTCAGCAGTTGCTACAAGTGTTTCTAAGTTGTCCATTGTAAGCGTATCTTTTGGAATTTCTTTAAGGGCATCCCACACTGCTGTTAATTCTTTTGCGTTGTCTGTTTGAACTAGTTGTCCCATAAAGTCGTGAAACTTACCAGCCGCTGCATAATGCTCAGGACTAAAAGAATCAGCATTAGAAACTGCATCTGCTAATGCTTTGTATGTTCCCATTTGATCTACTGGAATGACAGAATCATAGTTGTAATTAAACGCATTTAAATTACCTGACATTTTTAGTCTAGTTGCGCCTTCAAGTGCGTCAACGTCTACACCTAGGTCTGCAAATAATCCGTCTTTGGCAGTTTGGAAGTTATCGCCTTCCATTGCTGATTGCATAGCATCAAGTTCTGCTGTTTGTGCAGTTGCAATATTATCAACAATTTCACTTGAGATATATTTGAATGTTGCACCAGCAAGAGCACCATATGCTGCTGTTTTAAGTGATTTACCTGCTGCGCTTGATAATTTTTCGCCCTGTAGTAAATCTTTTGAAGCACGTAATACTAAACCAGCTGCTGCGCCACCTGCCGGACCTCCTGCAAATGCTGCCATAGTTGTTAAAATACCAACAGCAATACTTGCTTTACCCGGATTCTCTTTTGCCCAATCACTTATTTTTTGTATGCCTTGTACAATTTTACTATCGCTGTTGTCTGCTGTAATCTGTTTTTTAAGATCTTCAAACTTCTGATCCATATTTTTAACTGGACCTGCATTTTGTGCCAATTTGCCAAGTTCATTAATTTTAGCATCAACTTTCTTAGCAAGGTCTATAGGAAGTTTTGCTGCCGCTGCTGCACCTGCACCAACTTTACCTGCTATAGTTTTATTGTCGCCACCGTCCATAGCAACTTGTTCAGCACCACCGAATATGTCTATTACTTGTTGTTTTGTAAGTTCTTGCTCTGCTAGTTTTGTATACTGTTCAACTAATGGCCAAAGTTCTTTTTCCCACTTACCTAAATAAAGTATTTGTGCTTCGTTAAGATCTTGGTATCCTTCGTTAAGAATACTTGCTGTACGTGAATTATGTCCTGTTACTTCATTAAGTTTCATTATAGGGCTCCTGCTAGTACTTTTTTCTCTGTTGGAGATAGTGCATCTAATTGTTTTTGTACTTCAGGTGGCATACTCTTTGGCATAGGAATTACTTTACCTGTGTTGTCATCTTTACCATCTTTGTTTGCATCAACTGCGCCCATTGGTGCGCCAGTAGCATCATCTTTACCATCTTTGTTTTTGTCAACTTGTGGACTAGTTGGTTTACCTGCAACACTAGTTCCTTGACCTGCTGGAGCTGTTCCTGGTGCGCTAGGTTGTGCAGGAGCAGTACTAACTCCTTTACCTGGATCTCCATCAGCTTTAGCTGCATCTTGTGCTGCTTGCATAACTGCTTGATCTATTTGTTTAGGTGTCATTATACCTTGTACATCTTTAAGATGCATATTTGGATAACCTTTACTCTTTAAAAATGCTGCAAGTTGTGGACCTTGTAACTGTTTAATATTAATACCAGCTTTGCCAGCATATCCACGTAGTGCTGTTTTTAATTGATTAGCTTCGTCACCAACTTCAGCTTTACCTGTTAGTTCAGCTGCTTTACCTTTAGCACCAATAGCACCAAGAGCCTTTGCTCCTAGCTTACGACCTATTTGACCTAACATACCAGCAGGTGCTTCGACGATGTCTGTTTCATTTACTATAATATCTTGTACACGCATTTTCTGAGTTATCCTTAAAAGAATGTTTATTAAACATATTTATCATACATTTGTTGTTAAAGTATTTATAGTTAGTATATGAGCAAGCTCATATAAGTTTATCGCTAACGCTCAAACTGTTTACTTCGTAATTGATTATGTTTGATAGAAGTAATATATATGAATTAAAGCATTATTACGAATGTAATAATGTAATTGCTTTATGTAGATTGTTTTAGTCAGACGGAACCTGTTTAAGGGTTCCACCTAATCTTGACTTTATGTGAGTCGTCACAGCCGAGACATTGGAAAGAGGTAATTTTTATACACAAGTTCAATGGGCTCTGACCTTTCCCATCCTCCGTCGACATTATGTAACATAAAGAATACATTAAGCTAGTTAATGCAATCTCTATAGTACAATATTCCCCCGCTTCGTTCCTAGTGCTAAAGGGTTTTTATGAACTATGTTGTGTTTTTTGACTGCCAACAATGCAATCTATATCAACTAGTAAGCCCAATTTGTTTGATGGCTTCCACACTCTGGTGTGTCAATCAATATGTACGTGTGCTTCTATACGAGAGCTTTTTCCACAGCGGTATTTCTAGTCCGGCCCGCTAACCTTATGTGTTGGATTGTTTTGCCTGTGGATGCCTGTTGAGCTTGTATATTAAATCTGCCTATAAACAAGTATAGTTGATTTCGATGTAGCTGTCAACTGATTAAATTGATTTTTTTGCCTGCATATGATGTTCTAGCAATGCCTGTTTGAGTTTGTCTGATCCGCCAACTCTAACATTAATGATTCCATTGTAGTAATCATCTGTTTCAAGTACTCGTCTATCAAACTGTTCTCTTGCCTCTATGTAGGACATTTCGCCCCTACCTTTACATAGGTATAGTATTTCTCTTGTAAATTTATTTGCGCCTAGTGCTGCAACGTCTGCGTTCAGTCTATCACTGGAGCCATAGTATTCTCTCCAGTCACTTTCTTTAGTTCCGCGACGTTTATTTTTCTTGCCTTTAAGTGGTGGCTTAGTAGTTTTAAACTTTGCTAGTTTCTTGCCTATGTACTTTTGATTTGTAGTGGTGTTGGTGATAAGATATACAAAACCTTCGTATTCGTTTGGTATATTATCTATCTCTTTACCTTCATAAGTCCACTGCATCAATGTACTTATTATTTGCCTTTATCTTTTGCCTGTTTCTTGGTTTGATAAGTGTCGTGTATCTCGTCCATACGTTCTTTTGCAAGTTTACGAATTTCACGCAACCATCTTCTGCTTGCTGCGTGTGTTCGATGTGACTTACGAGATTCAAACGCTTCGTTAGATTTAAAATAGTTTATGTAAGCCTTGGTTAATTTATCGTGAGTGTCATCGTCAATCATAATACTCTGCCTCCAACTTAATTGGATTATCTCCGCTTGCATACGCTGCGACTTTAGTAGTACAATCTCCGCCTATGCCTTTTAATAATGCTCTTTCTAGTTGTGCTTGTCTAAAAGTTAAATCGTGATTTATTTCTTTAACTACATCGCCGGCCATAAGTCCTTTTACAGTTTGCAATGCAATAATGCCTTGTCCTACTGCTGGAATAATTGGTAGCCTTGCAGTAGTTCGAGAAATACCTAATGCTTGAAGTCCGGCTTCTGCCAACACTAATGCATCATACTCACCGCTGTCAAGTTTTTCTAACCGAGTATCGATATTTCCTCTAATAGGTTTAATTACAATATTTTTGTCAGCATATAATTTTTTTAGTTGAGCTGTTCTTCTTGGACTACTTGTGCCTAAAACAAAGCCGTCAAATACTTTTCCTAATATTACATCATAAGGACTGTTCCGCTCTAATACTGCGCTAATCTCTAATAACGGATGTTCAACATCACCGGGCATATCTTTAAGACTATGTACAGCAACATCAATAGTACCATTTAATAATTCTTGTTCAATTGCACTACAAAACACGCCCTTTCCACCTATTTGGTGTATAGGTGTATCAGGATTTAAATCTCCTGCTGTTTTAATAATAACAATTTCTGTATCACAAGAAAGTTCATTACATACACGTTCTGCATATGCTAATGCAAGTTTACTTCCTCGAACACCTATTCTAAGAATCATAGTGCTGTCTAACCTTTTGAACAAAATAGTTTACATTTTCTGTAGGAGTAGTTTTTGTAATGCCGTGACCTAAACCACAAACCCAACCAGTAGTATTACTTACTGTGTCCAACCATTTGTCTAATTCATACTGAAATAGTTTTGGCTCTAATAACATATAGGCTTCATTAAAGTTGCCTTGTACAAAACCTGTAGTAGTGTTTAATGTTTTTTGTAAATCTACTGTGCTATCAATGCCAATCCCTGTCCACTTCATTTTCTTTACTTTAGACAAACTAGAAGCAGGAAGTCCGCGAACATAGTAACCTACATCTCCAATGTTTGCAACAGATTCTAACATTGGCAAATATGTATTATTGTAATAGTTTTTACTAATATTACCTAAGCCACTGTCAAGTATCATAACAGCGTCAGCACCGGCTGCTTTTTGTACTCTAATACTATCTTTTAGTAATGGAATGATTACCTTTTTAAGATACATTGTTTTAAATTCATTGCTTGCTTTGTTAGCACCTAGTGCATAGTTAAGCAAACTCCAAGGACCGCCAACAAAGCCGATTAGACTTTTATTATCCGGAAGAGCTGTACGAGTTGCTTCTAGTGCATTACTTTGAAATTTGATATGGTTTAGTGCTTTATCAACGTCGGTATATTGTTCCCAGTTGTCTTCACTAAGATGTATTTGAAACTTGGGACCTGGATCAAACTTTAACGGAAGACCTAACCCTTCTAAGTGCCAAAGTATATCACTAAACAAAATTGCAATGTCAAAGTCAAACTCGTTAATAGGTAACATTGCAACTTCGGACGCAATTTTAGGAAGTTTACACATTTGTTCAAATGTAAATCTCTCTTTCATTTCCATATAGGACGGTTGATATCGTCCTGCTTGTCTCATCATCCAAATTGGAGGACACGACTGTTCTACTCTGTTTATTGCATTGCTAAATTTTATATTTGTCATTCTACTATATCAATATCATTTTCATAACTTGTAAAGCCGTTTTCTTTAACAACTTTCATAACATAATTAACACGCCCGACTAGTTCGTCCTTGTGCGAGATAAGGAATACATTCTTGTCGCCTTCTCTACCCATCTTCTTAAGAACACTTAGTGAATTTTCAACACCGGCAGTATCCATACCACTATCAATAAGTTCGTCGATAAACAATAAGTTAATCTTTTGATATAGACTTTCCCAAACATCACGGAATGCAAAACTCATACCAAGTATAAGTCTGTTACGTTCACCACGTGACAAGTTATCAAAGTCTAAGTCTTGACCTAGCTGTGTAATTTCAACAGCAAGATCGTTCTGGAACACAACTTGATGCGGTAATCCTAGCTTGTCGAGATAATATGTAAGTCTGTTGTTTAGATATGCTAGGTTCTGATCAATAATCTTCTTACGAATAAAACTATCTTTATTAGTTAATAGTTTAAGCAAGAAGTCTTGATGTTCTTTATAATCAGTAAGCGTATTAACAGATGACCAATCAATTTCTTGCATTGCAGTATTGTTTAGCTCGTCGATCTGTGTTTGATACGGATCAACATCGTCTTGTTTGTTAGCAAGTGCTTGTTTTAAACTATCAACGTTTTGTCTATGATCATATGCTTCTTTAGCACTTTCATAAAACGTAGTAGGCCTTCCGTTGATATCACCAATGTCGTCAAGACTCTTTGTAACGTCAATTACCTTAGCATCAATTTCTTGATGATATGTAGTTGCATCAGTAAGTTCTTTGTCTTTACGATCTGCAATCTCTGCTTTTTTGTCTACGTGTAGCTCTTGCCCACAAGTGTAACAAGTTGCATCTTCGAGCTCTGCAATATCTTTAACAACTTTTTCAACTGCTCTGTCTGCACGTACCAATGCAGGCTCTAACGTACTTAATTCTTTCTTAAGAGCCATAATAGCATTGTTATGCTGTGTCCAATTTGATAACTTTTCGTGTGCTTCTAATTCTGTATCGATATCTAATTTTTCTAATTCAGTGATGCCTAACTGTAACTTAGCACAGTCTTGATCCTTCTTAGAAAGCCAAGCACGTTGTGTACGACCTAGACTATCAACAGTTGTTTGTATTTTTTCGTTTGCACTTTGAATAGCATTAATTTTTAATGTTTCTTCAGTGACAGCATCTTTAGTTTGCTTAGTTTGTTCTTTAAGTGCATCTGCTTTTTCACTTAGTATAGTAATACCTAGCAACTGTTCGATGATAGCACGTTGATCATTCTGACGCATACTTAGAAACGGTTCAGTATATGTGTTTAATGCAACAATATGCTTAAACATATCGTGACTCATATCTAATAAGACGTTAATAAACTCTTGTGTCTTACGACTGTCACCTTGCGACTCATCTGTCATTTCTTGTTCTTGGTCATCTACAAAAAACTTTAATAGATTAGGACCTCGACCGCGTTCAACACGATAGTCAACATTGTTCTTTTCAAAGTGTAGCGTAACAAGCATACCTTTTGAGTTTGTTTTGTTAATTAAATTGTTAGCTCTAATATTTGTAAGGGCTTTACCGTACAATGCATATGATAATGCATTAATGATAGTAGTTTTACCTGTACCATTACGTGATCCGCTATCGTCACCACCTTGATCTAGATTCTCTCCTAGTACAAGTGTTAGTTGCTCGCGGTTAAAATTAATAGCTTGGGTTTGATTGCCCACACTCATAAAGTTTCGTACTGTGAGGTCTTTAATTTTTATCATAGTTCGTTGTAAATGTCCATAAGCGTCTTCTTATTGAAGTTGTCTGAGTCGATTGCGGCAATTTCACCAGCAACAATTTGATCGACACTTTCAAATTGCTGAATATCTAGTTGTGTACTAATTTCTTCTAATGACTTCTGAGGAATTAAACTAATTTCACGACAGTTGTATTGATTAATAAACGTTTCTTTAATAAAACTTGCTTCTTCATAACTAATAGGCAAGTCTAAGTTAACACGTAGGTACATATTAGGTTTAATAAAAGAATCAGCTTCGTCTATTAGTTTGCTAAGTTTAACTGTTCGATACTTAGGACAATCTTCCCAATTAAGATATTCGGGTTCTTTATTGTTTTCTCGATCAAGTATCATCATTCCTCGATCGTCATCCCACGCATCTGCATAGTTGTGTGGAAATGCATTACCTAAATAATGTACCACACCTTGTTGCTGACGCTTGTGGAAATGTCCACTAAACACGTATGATTGGTTCTTAAAGTCTTCTGCTCTAAGCTCTCCGTGATCAGGCATTTGTACCATAGCATTCATATAGAAGCTAGGAAGTTCAAAATGTCCAAACACATACTTACTTTGTAGCTTGCGCAACTTCTTCCATTCGTCGCCTACAAGCCAAGGAACAATAGTTACATCTTCGATTGTAGTAATTTCGTCTACAAATGTAATACCTGGAATGTGTTTTGCAAATGCTGTACTATTAACATCGCGCTTGTCTTTATAATACAAGTCGTGATTACCATCAAAGAAGAAAAACTGCTCAAATGCAGCCCCTAACTTTTCCATACTACGGATAGTAGCATCCATAGTGGTAAGGTTAAGTGAATTTCTATTGTGATGCCAGTCTCCACAGAAAATGCCAGTCTCGCAACCGGCAGCTTGTGCTTGTTCTATATACCAATCAATAAAGTCTTCACAATCTTGGTTATGTACCTTACTATTGCCTTTTAATCCAAAATGGATGTCTGTAAAGACAGCTGCTTTCTTAAACACGAATAGTTCTCCATATTAATACTCAATATTAATTAACTTTTATAATACTATCTTTTACAGCAGATGTCAAGTGTTTTTGGCTGCTTGTTCTGCTTGCTCGCGCTTCATAGCTGCATCCCACTCTGCGTTATGCTGTCTAGTATAACTAGGATTCATATCGTTCATTTCTAAGATGTCGTCTCTGATGTTTTGATTACGTTTTTCAAGGTTAATAACTCTGACAAACGAATTGGTAACGGCGGCTGTGTAATAAGCGAATGGATTGTCGGACTTTGATTCATCAAACTGTAAACCAATTTGTGATAGTTGTAGTATTGCTTGTCCTCGCATTTCATCGTTGTATGTATATCCACGTACATTTCCCCTAGTTGCATAACGTTCACATAATTTCATCCACATACGAGCAAGATTGTCAGATGCTCTAGCGTGTTTCATACTAAAGTGGCCGTTGTCCATACCACCATCCCAGTGACTTTTGCCTACAATAACTAACTCGCCTTCGTCATTAAATTTGTAATGGTTAAAGGGAGGAAAATTTAGTTTTACTCTAGTGTCTGCTACAGTCTTTGGGTTCTTTTTGCGTCCAGGCTCTTCTGGAATGTGATCAAACGTCATAATACGAAAGATTAGTTCTTCTTTTGTAATTTTTTTGTAATCTACTTGACATTCTGCTTGTTTTACCTTTTCACCAGCAAGTTTACGTGCATCAAAGTCAGCTAATGTTAGCCGTTTTGCTTTGTTACGCTTTGCCTCAGCAATAGTGCGAATGTTTATTTTGTCAATATCAAGTAAAATGATATCATACTGGTTGTATTCGGGTTCAATAAAACTACAAAATCTAGTCTTTGACTTATGAATTTCTTTTAACATATCTTTATTATTAAGATAATTTACTTTTCTCATCGATTTCTCCTGGTTATTACTCTATTATAAACTACGTACATAATTTTGTCAACTAAATACTTGTAGGAGATTACCATTATGTTAAAACCAAATTTAAAAAGTATTGTACAATCTAATGTTAAAAACTTGGCAGGTGATTTAGAAAATAAAGCTAAAGGGTTAAAAAGCAATCTTATTAACTCCGCAGTTGATAGTCTTGGACTAGGATCTGCTGGAGGATTACTAAAAGCACTTTTAGGCGGACCAAGTTCACAACCACAATTAAAAACACTTGTCGAAGCTGGCACTGCCAACAAATCAAATGACTGGCGTGTTAAGCTAAGTTTACCTGGCATTATCAGCAAAGATGTTCCTGAAATTTTACAGCCTCTAGTAGAGACAAACGGTTTAGTTTTTCCATACACTCCTACAATATTAATTCAACACACTGCTAATTATGATGCATTATCTCCTACACATAGTAATTATCCTTTTCCGCAATACCAAAGCAGCCAAATTGAAGATTTAGTAATTACAGGAGACTTTTTCTGTGAAAACGCAAAAGATGCACAGTACTGGACAGCAATGGTTCATTATCTAAGAAGTGTAACAAAAATGAATTATGGTTTAGACGGCGATGCTGGAGCTCCGCCCCCAATTGTAAAACTAACTGGATATGGAGATTTTGTATTTCCTAATGTACCTGTAGTAATACGAAATTTTACAGTTGACTTACCTGCAGATGTAGATTATATTAAGACACAAATTGAAGGTGAGATTGCAGTTGAAGGGGCTACTACTGCTGACCCTAAAAGCTACGCTGGATGGGCACCGGCACAGAGTCAAGTATCAATTACAGTTACACCAATATACTCAAGAGCTAAGGTGTCACAATTTAATTTAAAATCATTTATTAACGGCGGCTACTTAGGCGGTAGCGGCAAAGGATCAGGATTTATCTAATGGCATCATACGGATCACAAAGCCCTTGGGCTAACACAAAAATAAAAAATAATCAATACTTAGATGTACTAACAATTAGACCGGTACCAAAACAAGACGACGATGTTCTTTACGAAGTACAACCTCAATTTACACACAGGCCTGATTTATTAGCATATTCAGTTTACGGAACATCAAAACTTTGGTGGGTATTTGCACAAAGAAATATGGATATTCTAAAAGATCCAGTGTTTGACTTAGTTCCTGGAATAACAATATACTTGCCAAAACAAAATCAACTACAAAAGTTTTTAGGATATTAATTAAATGGCCAATAGACTTACAAAAATACCAGGAGCATTGGCTGATTATGCATCAAGAACCGCAACTGATGGATATCTTGGGTTGGAACAGAGTGTAAAAGCTGGCCTTAGTAATGCTGTTAATGTTATTACTAAGTCTCAAGACTCAGTTGAAGAATTAAAGACCGCAGCATCTGAAGTAGTAGAAGAAATTGTTCCAGTTTCGAAGGAAGACGGTCTAAATATGCCTGCTAATATTACTCCTAACTCAGTAGTTGGTGCTACTGAAAATGTATTAAAAACGTTTGCAAGTTTTAATTATAATATAACTCTTGCGTGTTTAACTACTAATGAAATAAACTTTCCTAATACTACTTATAGAGTAGGACCGCCCGAGATAACTGTATTACGTTCCGGTGGCCAAGGCACTGGATCGTCAAAAGCACTTACAGCATTTGAAACCAGTGATGCTAAACTAGAATATTTTATCGACGAAGTAGAAATGCAATCAATTATTGCTCCTACTACAAAAACTCGAACTGCAAATGCAACTACATTTTCCTTTAAAGTACACGAACCGTATAGTATGGGATTATTTTTACAATCATTAATGATGGCTGCGTTACAAGCAGGACATCGAGATTATCAAAAAGCTCCTTATGCGTTAATTATAGAATTTAAAGGGTTTGACGATAAAGGCAATCTAGTAAACGGTGGAGCATTATCTCGACGAGTATTTCCGATAAAGATTGCCAAAGTAGATTTTGATGTAAACGCTGGAGGAAGCGCATATAACATTAGTGCATATGCCTGGAATGAAACTGCACTAAGCAATATAACTCAATACACTAAGACTGATATTTCAATAACTGGAGATAGTGTTCTTGAACTATTACAAAAAGGCCCCCATAGTTTAACTAATGAATTAAATAACCGCATTAGGACAGTAGCAGAAGGCCAAACAACTGTTACAAATAAAGATGAATATTTTATTATGTTTCCTGAGGAATTAACATCTAGTTTGGGAATAGAAAACCTTCTTAGTGGCCCGCCCCAGACCGCTGCAATGACACTTGAAGAATTTTATACGAAGTCTAGCGGCTTAACAAATTTCAGTAATCTGCCAGCACCTGGAATGAAAGCAGTAGAAGAAGAATTTAATAAGTTTAAAGAACTATATATAACAAATAATAATATTTCGTCGTCGGTTAGAAGATTTGCTGAAGACAGCGCATTAGCTAATGATATAGCTTCTGCTACAATTGCCCAGTCAATGGCTACTGGCGGAGCCGTTCCGTTTGGTCAAGAAGCATATGTAAAAGACGAAAACGGTAATTTTAAATCAGATGAAATTACAATTACTCCAGATTTTAGAACACTAACATTTCCAAAAAGTACTAGTATAGAACAAATAATTGAAGAAGTACTTATGATAAGTTCTTATGCAAAAAACTCAGCAACTCAATTTATACCCGATGCTGACGGAATGATAGATTGGTTTAGAGTACATACCCAAACATTTTTAATACCCGACGAAGCAGTAAGACAAGCAACTGGCGAAAATCCCAAGGTATTCATTTACGCAGTAGTGCCTTATAAAGTTCATAGTAGTGTGTTTAGTAATTCATCTCAGCCGTCAGTTGGTATAGTCAAAAGAAAAGAGCAAGCTGCAAAATCATATGATTACATCTATACTGGAAAAAATGACGATATTATAGATTTTGAAATTAACTTTAATAACTCTTTTTACACTGCACTAAGTGCTAATATAAACGGCGGCGGCGATTCGAGAATGGCTACTCGTGACGGTGCAAATGCCAGTAACCAAGAAAACTATACGCCAGCAGCTGGTAATACAGAAGGCAGTGGCTATTCAGATCCTGCTACATTAGAAGATGCTAGAGCACCAGGAACAGGTGGCGGAGGTGGCGCAGCAATCCAATCTCCAGCAGTTCAGGTTGCAAGAATGTTTAATGAAGCAATAGTAAATAATGAAACTGATATGATTTCAATGGAATTGACGGTATTAGGAGATCCTTATTATCTAGCAGATAGCGGAGTAGGAAATTATAGTTCGCCGGCTGCTGCTAAAGGATACACCGGTGACGGCTCAATGGATTATCAGCGTAGTGAAGTAGAAGTATTAGTTAATTTTAGGACCCCGGTTGATTACGATGATGAAACGGGCGGAGTGAAATTTCCTAGCACTGGAGGCAAGCCTATAGGAGAGTTTAGTGGGCTATATAAGGTACTAAAAGTTGCAAATACATTTTCAAGCGGAAAGTTTGTTCAAGTTTTAAGTTTGCTTAGAAGACGAAAACAAGACGAAACAAATACAACTGCTCTACCAGGAACAACAGGAGCAATAGAATCTACTGATGCAGACGCTAACACTAATGCAGCACAAGAAAATGTAACTCCGGCATCAGAATCTAACACAACACCTGTAGCTACAACACCTACAGGAAATCCACAATAATTAGGACTTTTTAAAATGGCAATAGACGGACGTTCAAGTAGACAATCACTAGTAGTAAGTCCCGGACCTTATGAAGCTATTGTAGTATCTCATCTAGATCCTAAAAGAATGGGATCGTTACAAGTTGAGTTATTAAAAAATAACGGAGCAGGCAACCAGCCAGAGAAGTCTGGACAAATTGTAACAGTTCAATATATGACTCCGTTTGCAGGAGTAACTCCTATTGGTGCAACAACTACTAATGACGATTTCCAAGGCACGCAAAAAAGCTATGGTATGTGGATGGTTCCTCCAAGCACAGGAACAAAAGTTCTTGTTATGTTTGCAGAAGGAAACATCGCAAGAGGATATTGGATTGGATGTGTCCAAGATGCATATCAAAATTGGATGACTCCGGATCCTTGGGCTGGGTCAGAATATAATAATGTTGATAGTACTAAAAAACTTCCTGTTGGAGAGTATAATAAAAGATTATCATCCGGTCTTGGAACAAATCCATCAAATTATCAAAAACCAGTTAATACAGATTTTTATACTATTCTTGGCCGACAGGGGCTTGTAGACGACGACATTAGAGGACCTGCTAATAGTTCAGGTAGACGTAATTTACCAAGTAGTGTTTTTGGAATTAGTACGCCAGGGCCGAGAGATAAACGAGAAGGTGCTCCGCAAAGTGCTGTAGGAACTTCGGACGCTAGAACACAAACTTTTACAAGTATTTTAGGCGGCTCTAGTTTTGTAATGGATGACGGTGATGAGCGATATATACGAAATAGTTATGCTAGCCAGGATGCAATGGTCTACACTGATGTTATCGCAGATCCGCAAGCAACTACTGGAATAAAAACCATCCCCAAAGGCGAATGTGTAAGATTCCGTACTCGTACAGGCCACCAAATTTTAATGCATAACTCCGAAGATTTAATTTACATTGCAAATGCTAATGGATCTTCGTGGATTGAATTAACAGGCAACGGCAAGATTGATATCTATGCACAAGATAGTATTAGTATTAGAACTCAAAACGATTTAAACATAAGTGCTGATAGAGATATTAATATGACTGCTGCCCGTGATATTAATATGAACTCTGGTAGAGATTACAAACTTACTGTTTCAAATAATAGTGATGTTAAAGTCGGAGTAGATCATAAATTAGATGTTGGTGCAAACAATGATATCTATGTTGGTGCAGACCAAAAGCTATTTGTAGGTGCTACACGCAACACAATAGTTACCGGTGCTCATACTATATCAAATAACGCAACATTAGATGTAACTACAACAGGTGCGCACACAGAAAGCAATGCTGCAACACTTGACATTAATACAACAGGCGCAAGAAAAGATTCACAAGCAAGTTTAGATTTAAATTCCGGCGGACACAATAGACTTACAGCAGGTGGCCTAACAGAAATAGCCTCTGGCGGAAATATTTTACAAAGTGCTCCTAACATCCATTTAAACGGCCCAGCAGCAACTAGTGCTGATCCAGCGGGCTCGGCAAGCTCAGCAGCAACAGCAGACGTTGCAGCACCAGCTCTATGGCCAGTGCGTGTCCCAGTACACGAACCGTGGACAGGACACGAGCATTTAGATCCAGGAACATTTGGTCCAAACTTTACACAAGCAAGCGGCTCGCCAAGTCCTTCACTAAGAGAATCAACTCCGCAACTTGCTAGTGATTCTGACTTAGCCGGAAGTGGTGCTGCTACGGGACAAACAGTTACAGCAGCAAATATTAATGGCCCGCAAACAGTTGTTCCAGGCCAAGTAGGACCTGTTGGTAATCAACCTGCTAAACCAGTTGAAGTTACATTATTGCAGCAATTCTTTTTAAGTGAGCTTATTAAAAAGATAGGACTAGACCCTGTTAATGCATTAAACTCATCAGATCCAAACAGACTAGCCGAAGGAGAAACTGCGGGTAATGCAGAAGCATTAGGTATGGCAATGGCACAAATACAAGCAGAGTGTGGATTTAAACCAAGAAGTGAAAACTTAAATTATAGAGCTTCCACTCTAAGAAGAGTGTTTCCGACTCGCGTTAAAACAGATGCATTTGCACAAGAACTTGCAGCAGCAGGTCCTGCTGCTATTGGTAATACTATTTACGGCAATCGTTATGGAAATGCGCAAAACGAAGGATACAAATACCGTGGTAGAGGATTAATTCAGTTAACATTTAAAGGGAATTATGAAACATACGGCGGAAAAGCAGGTGTCCGACAAATTGTTGACAACCCTGATCTTGTAAACGATCCAGAAATTGCTGTAAAAATTGCGTGTGCATATATTCAATCAAAAAGTATAACTTGGACTAGTGCTAACTTTGACACACTAGGAGAGCAATTCCGTAAAGCAGTTGGCTATGCAAACCAAGGTGGCAAAGAAACTACTAACCGCATTGGTTTAGGTAAGGGGTTTGCAAGTAAAATTATAACTGGAGATTTAGTTCCAGTAGCAAGCATTACAACTGAGCCGGCAGGCACAAACATTGAAGCTGGAAACCGGGTAGATCCTAACGTAGCTGGCGCACAATAAATTTAAGGTAAATATAGTTATGAGCACACAAGAGAAAAAACTATACAAAGATATAACTGTAAAGGGTAATAAACGACCTATTGCGCCTGTTGCAAGTCGTGCTTATAGAGGTATCTCAACAACAAATCCTGAAAATACTGGGTTTAATCTTTATGATATTGCCCTTATAAAACAAGATATTATAAATCATTTTCATATTCGTGTAGGCGAAAAATTAGAAAATCCTGAATTTGGCACTGTTATTTGGGACGTATTATTTGAACCTATGACCGAAAATTTACGAGATGCAATTGCAAGTAATGTTACAGACATTATTAATTACGACCCCCGGGTACAAGTAGAGCAAGTCACGGTAGACACATACGAAAGCGGCATTATAATAGAATGCACACTAACTTATTTGACGTACAATATATCAGAAAGTATGCGTATGAAATTTGATGAAGATAATTCAATTTTAACTTAACGAATTATATACGCACTTATCTAATTCTAATAAATACTGTAACACATAAAAGGAAGCAAGTATGTCGACTACTGATAGACAAAATAGATTATTACTAGCGGAAGATTGGAAGCGAGTCTATCAGTCTTTCCGTAACGCAGATTTCCAAAGTTTTGACTTTGATAATCTACGTCGAACAATGATTTCGTATTTACGAGAAAATTACCCAGAAGACTTTAATGATTATGTAGAGTCTAGTGAATACCTAGCATTAATTGATCTTATTGCTTTCTTAGGTCAAAATATTAGCTTCCGTATTGACTTAAATGCTCGTGAAAACTTCTTAGAACTAGCAGAACGCCGTGAGAGCGTATTACGTTTAGCAAGATTGCTTTCTTATAACCCTAAACGTAACCAAGCAGCAAATGGATTATTGAAATTTGAAACAGTTAGTTCTACTGAAGAAATATATGATTCAAATGGTACTAACTTATCTGGCCAGACAGTTATATGGAACGATATTTCAAATCAAGATTGGTACGAGCAGTTTATCAAAATTCTTAATTCTGCACTTCCAGTAAACGGTGTTGTTGGACGTCCAAACAAAAAAGACACAGTAAATGGCATAAGTGCAGAGCAATACAGAGTAAACGGAATTAATACAGATGTTCCAGTTTTTGGTTTTACTAAAAGCGTTGATGGTAAATCAACACAATTTGAAATTGTAAGTACTGACATTGATGACGGCGCCATTGCTGAAGAAGCTCCGTTACCAGGTAGTAATTTTGCGTTTCTTTATAGAGATGACGGCCAGGGTGCTGGCAGCAGCAACACTGGCTTCTTTGCACATTTTCGCCAAGGACGTTTAGACCAAGGCGACTTTAATATTTCAAAACCTTCTTCTAATCAGGTAGTTGCTATTGACGCTGTTAACGTTAACAATTCTGATACTTGGTTGTACAAACTTGATAGTATTGGAAATGAATCAGAACTATGGACAAAAGTTGACGCTGTAGAAGGCAACAATATTGTTTACAATAGTCTAAGTAAAAATATAAGAAACATTTATTCGGTACTAACAAGAGTCGACGACAGGATTAGTTTAATCTTTGCGGACGGCACTTTTGGAGAGTTACCAAAAGGTAATTTTAAAGTATACTACAGAGTTAGTGATAATAGAAGATTTGTAATTACTCCACAAGAAATGATTAATATCACTATTTCAATACCTTATCAAAGTAAAACTGGATCTAGTGAAAAACTTACCATTGGTTTAGAATTAAAATATAATATTGATAATGCAACAAATTCAGAATCAAACGATGAAATAAAGGCTAATGCTCCTGCAACATACTATACACAAAATAGAATGATCACAGGCGAAGATTATCAAGTTGCTCCGTTAGCTATAAGTCAAGAAATTATTAAAGTAAAAAGTGTAAACAGAACATCAAGTGGTATTAGTAGATATTACGATCTATTAGATGCCACAGGAAAATATTCACAAACTAATCTTTATGGTAAAGACGGCATAATTTATAATCAAACACTTACTAGTAAAGAACAATTTACATTTTCAACTAAAACTGATATCGAAGGTGTTATTAAAACTCAAATTGAAAAAATATTAAAAAATTATAAAGTTAAAAACTTTTATTATTCTCAATTTGCAAAGATATTAGTAGGCGACCTTGGTGCAAGATGGAACCAAGTTACAAAAGCCACAAACATAACTACTGGGTATTTTACAGACACTGATCAAAGTAAACTTAGTACAGGATCATTTACTGCATCAACCCTGCAATATTTAGAGCCTGGAGCAATGCTTAAATTTGAAGTACCTGCAGGGTACCATTTTATGCCTAATGGTACTATAATGGCAGGCGCAGCAACTCATCCAGGCGCAACTACTTATAAATGGACTAAAGTTGTAAGTGTATCCGGACCGGGTATTACTAATACTACAGACGGACAAGGACCAATTATATTAAACGATATTATTCCAGGTCCACTCAACGGCGATTTATCTACTGCTCCGCTGTTAACTGAAATTAAACCATTATTTACTACAGAAATTGAAACTCAAATACAAACACAAATTATTGATCAAGTGTTTACTTACAAAACATTTGGTCTTAGATATGATTTCCAAACAAATACTTGGCGTGTAATATTAGCAAGTGATCTTGCTATACGTTCTCCGTTTAGTACTGGTAAAACTGGTGACTTGTCTAGTCAAAATTTAGATGCAAGTTGGGTTTTATTATTTGAAACTGACGGCGAAACATATACTATTACATATAGAGGCCAGCGTTATGTATTTGAAAGTGACAAAGAAATTAGATTCTATTATGATAGTTCAGACAAGGTATATGATCCTTTAACTAATCAAATTGTAAAAGATAAAATATCACTAATGAGCATTAATACAACACCGGATGCTGGTGGTTACGGACTTTCTCCATTCACAGTTCCGTTTAATTGGGAAGTGGTTGCAGAATACAGAGATAACGAAGGCTACGTAGACAGTAAAAAGATCGAAGTTGGGTTCTTTGATTCCGACGATGACGGTGTAGTTGATGACCCAGAAATTTTTGATAAATTCATAACAGAAAATTCAACTAAAAAATATATATTCTTAAAACAATATACTACTACAGACAACGTAGATGATTTCCGTTATGTTGATCAATTAACGGAAAATATTCAAGTTGTCGCAAACGAAGCAGAAGTTACTAGTAACGGAGTAGGCAGTTATCCAGATAATTCTGTGTTTTATCAAATAGATAAAAATATTTTTAAAGTCTACAACACAGTTACAGAAAAATTAGAATTAACAATTGTTTATAGAGCATATCAAGGAAGAGATAAAATTATTTTCCAATACGAACACGCTGCTGACGAAAGTAGTAGAATTGATCCAAGTAGTTCAAATATAATGGATGTTTATATGCTTACAAAACAGTATGATACACTGTATAGACAATACTTGCAAGGAGCAATTGCAACTAAACCGTTAGCACCTAGTTCAGATTCGCTGTTTGTTAATTACGGACAAGAAATTAACAAAATTAAGTCGATATCGGACGAGGTAATTTATCATCCAGTTAAGTACAAAGTACTGTTTGGTACTGAAGCAACCGACGACTTAAAAGCATTGTTTAAAATAGTTAAAAATCCTGACAGAGTAGTAAATGAGAACGAATTAAAAGCAAATGTAATTGCAGCAATGAATCAATATTTTGCAATAGAAAATTGGGAGTTTGGTGATACATTCTTCTTTACAGAACTAAGTGCATATGTTATGACACAATTGTCGCCAGATCTAGCAGCAATGGTAATTGTACCAACACAAGAAACATTATCGTTTGGTAGTATGTTTGAAGTAAGAAGTGAAGCCGACGAAGTGTTTATTAGTTCAGCAACAGTAGCAAACATTGAAGTTGTATCATCGCTTACCGCGACTAATTTAAAAGCAACAGGAGCATTGTACGCCGACGCTACAGCAGTACAAGGCGTTGCTAGTGCAAGCAATATAATATCGAGCAGTAGCTCATCGAGCAGTAGCTCATCAAGTGGAGGTTTAAGTTACTAATGGCATACGAAAACGATCAGAATGAATATCCTTTGCCAGCAGACGGTGATAATAATCGCAAAAGCGAATCATTACTTCCGAGATATTTTAGAACAGAAACAAATAAAAAGTTTTTACAAGCAACTCTTGATCAACTTACGCAACCAGGCGTAGCTGAAAAGTTAAACGGATACTACGGAAGACAAATATCAAAAGCATATAAAGCTAGTGATAATTATGTTGGCGATGTATCGACACAGCGAGAAAACAACCAATTTGAACCAGCTACTTTAATTAAAGATAATTTAGATAATGTGACTTTTTATAAAGATTACAACGATTATCTAAATCAAATTAAGAGCTTTGGTGGCAACGCAGACAATCAAGACACATTAAATGCACAAGAATATTACGCTTGGAACCCAAATATTGATTGGGACAAAATTTCAAACTTCCGTGAATATTATTGGTTACCTTATGGCCCGCAAACTGTTAGAATTGCAGGACAAGAGAGAGGCGTTGAAAGTACTATAGCAGTATCTTTAATTAATAATGTTGATAATAGTACATATAGTTTTAGTACAGACGAATTAGTAAACAATCCCACATTAATATTATATAAAGGACAAACATATACTTTTGATATTGATGCTACAGGTACACCTCTTACTATTAAAACAAAGAGAACACTCGAATCAAGTTTTAATTACGATGACGGAGTAAGTGCTCAAGGAGTCGAAAAAGGAACAATAACATTTACTGTTAGTAACTCAACTCCCGAAGTGTTATACTATGTTGCTGAAAACGATATTAATAATACTGGTCTAATACAAATTAAAGATATTGAAGAAAATACAGTTATTGATGTTGAAAAAGAAATCATCGGAAAGACATCATATAAATCTTCAAAAGGTGTTGAACTATCAAATGGTATGAAAATAAACTTTGCAGGGTTTGTAAGTCCTGTAGAATATGATCAAGGTGACTGGTATGTTGAAGGTGTTGGATCTTCTATTAAACTAATTAAAGAATCTAGTTTAGAAATTCCAGGTGCTTATACAGATAATAAAGAAGTACCTTTTGATATAAATGCGTTTGACAGATTACCTTTTGCAAATGCAAATGGCTATCCTACTGCAAAGGATTATATTGTAATTAACCGCGGTAGTTTAGATAAGAATATGTGGACTAGATATAACAGATGGTTCCACAAAGATGTTATTGAAAAATCTGCACTAGCAAATGGACAAACTATAAGTGTAGATCAAACTGCAAGAGCAACTAGACCAATTATTGAATTTAATGCAGGTTTAAAATTATTTAATTTTGGAACTAAGAATAAACAAAATGTAGATTTAATAGACACTTTTACAAAAGATATTTTCTCAATAATTGAAGGCTCGTTGGGTTATAATATTGACGGAATTGATCTTGTAGACGGTATGCGAGTATTGTTTACTGCTGAAGAAGATATACGAGAATCAGGCAAGATTTTTAAAATTAAATTTATTCTGCACAAAGGTCGCAGGCAGATCAGTCTTGTAGAAGAAACCGATACTATCCCGCTTGAAAACGAAACGGTGTTGTCACTCCAGGGCAAACTATATCAAGGAAAGATGTTTTATTATAATGGAACATCTTGGAACTTAACACAAGAAAAAACACAAGTTAACCAGCCACCGCAATTTGATTTATTTGATAATAGCGGAAATAGTTATGCTGATACAACACTATATCCTAATTCTACGTTTACTGGTACTAAGCTCTTTTCTTATAAATTGGGATCAGGAGTAATTGATACCGAACTAGGATTTGCGCTTTCATACAGAAGTATTCAAAATATTGGAGATTTAGTATTTAATTTTAATTTATTATTAGATTCTTTTACATATACTGATACTAGTTTAGCAACAGTAATACAGCGCACTGACGTTTGTGTTTTACAAAAATATACTGACAGAACTGTATTTCAACCAGTTAACGGATGGGTTAAAGCAAGTACTGAAAGCACACAGCGTGTGTTACGTCAATATGTTGCAAGTGTAAATCAAACTGATTTTGCAGTAGATATGTACAATAACAGTAGTAGTCTTACTGATGTAAATATTCGTGTTACTGTAAACAATTCACTTAAATTTGCTGGTACAGATTTTGAAATTATTGTTGTAGGAACGAATAAGGTTGTAAGATTTAATAAAGCATTAACTGAAAATGATATCGTTGTTTTAAGAACACGATCAGATGCTGTAAAAAACAACAACGGTGTATATGAAGTTGCTGGAAATCTTGAGCGCAATCCGTTAAACAATGATATAACGACATTTACATTAGGCGAAGTTAACGAACACGTATCAACAATTGTACAAGAAACAGATAACTTTTTTGGAAGCTATCCCGGAACAGGCAATTTAAGAGATTTGCCTAATCTATCACAGCAAGGCAGAAAATTCCTACAGCATAGTGGACCGACCAATTTAGCATTATACCATCTTACTGATAAAAGTGCAAATATTATTAAATCACTTGATTTTGCTAGAAGAGAATATGCAAAGTTTAAAAGATTGTTCTTACAAACATCCTTTGGGTTGGGATTTGACGGCACACCGCGAGCACACGTTGATTTAATTTTTAAAGAATTAAATAAAAATAAAACAAGTAACCTGCCATTTTATTTTAGTGATATGGCTGCCACAGGAGCATCACGTGAACTAAATTACGATGCAATTCCGGGAAATATCTATTATGCACTTACTGCTGCATTTGACATAACAACGCCGGGTATATCAGCAGTTAACGTATATTTAAATGACATTCAGTTAGTTTACGGAAATGATTATACTTTTAATGCAGACGGTTTCTGTGAAATTACTTCTACATTAGTAGCTGGCGATAAAATTAAAATATTAGAATACGAATCAACTGATGGGTCGTATGTTCCGCCAACGCCGACTAAGTTGGGATTGTATCCAAAATATGAACCAATTAAATTTGTTGATAACACATATGAAACTTCGGTCTCTGTAATACAAGGACACGATGGATCTATTATAGCAGCATATGATGACTATAGAGATGATCTAATATTAGAGCTTGAAAAAAGAATATACAATAATATAAAAGTTTCTTATGATGCAACATTAATTGACATTCATAGTTTTGTTCCAGGTGCTAATCGAAATACTAAAGTATCATTTGACTCTATAAACAATACAATGTTAAAAGATTTTGCTTCCTGGCTTAATACTGTTGGTGATGTAGATTATACAGATTTTAGTTTTTATACTACTGGTAATAAATTTTCTTATAACTACGGATCAATGACGTCTCCGACAGGAGCTAAACTTCCTGGCTATTGGAGAGCAATATATAAACAAGCATTTGACACTGATCGTCCTCATACACATCCTTGGGAAATGTTAGGGTTTACAATTAAACCAACTTGGTGGGAAGCACAATACGGACCTGCTCCGTATACAAGCAATAACGATATTATGTGGCTTGATCTAGAAAAAGGCATAATTAATGAGCCTAACAAAGTTAGTTTAATAAAATCTAAATATGTTAGACCAAATTTAACTAGCTATTTGCCAGTTGATGCACAAGGTAATTTATTAAGTCCATTAGAAAGCGGATATGCTAAAGATTTTGTAAGTTCTCTTACTAGAAAGACATTTGTATTTGGTGACGAAGCACCAGTTGAATCTGCCTGGAGGAAAAGTTCAGAATATCCGTTCTCACTATTTAAATCTTGGATACTTAATCAACCTTCAAAAATTATCGGTCTAGGATTTGATAGACTGCGGGTAGTTAGAAATAGCACAGACCAATTAGTTTATTCAGAAACCAATAAGCGTATTCGTTTGCAAGATTTAATTTTTCCAAATAATTCAACAGAACAAACTGCTGATCGAGTTTATAGTGCAGGATTTATAAACTTTATATCAAATTACCTTGCAAGTAATGTTTTAGTTAACTATACAAATTATCAAACTAATGTACGTAGTATAACTAATCAAATGGCATTTAAGGTAGGCGGCTTTTCTGATAAATCTAAATTTAAATTAATTCTTGATAGTAGAACACCTTTAAATGAAGGCAACGTTTTTGTACCTGAAGAAAACTATAATATATCTCTGCAAACAAGTAGTCCGATAGAAGTTGTTACTTATAGTGGCGTTGTTATTGAAAAAACAACATCCGGGTATATTCTTAGAGGGTACGATGTATCTAATCCGGCATTTAAATACTATGATTATGTATCAAGTGAAAAAGATCCAGTGGTGGCAGTTGGCGGCATAAGTGAAGCATTTGTGCAATGGACTGCACGTAATCGATATATTGAAGGTACAGTAGTAGAAAACAATAACCTATATTATAGAACAATACAAACTCATCAAAGTACAGAAACCTTTGATGGTACAAAGTTTGCCAAATTACCAGCAGTGCCAGTAACTGGCGGGCGTAGTGCAATATTTAGATCAAGATTTGATAAAAACTTTGTACAACAATTAGCGTATGGAACTTTATTGCGTACTAGTCAAGAAGTTGTTGACTTCTTACTTGGATACGGCGAACACTTAGAAGATCAAGGATTTCAATTTTCTAACTTTAACCCTAATTTAGAAACTATTGAAAACTGGAAATTAAGTTCTAGAGAATATTTGTTCTGGACATTGCAAAATTGGGATAATGGTTCTTTACTTACAGTTAGTCCGTCGGCACAGCGTATTGAATTTAAACGTTCTGATGCAGTAGTTGATGATGTATTTGATACATTCTATGATTACGGTCTTGTAAAAGCAGATGGAACAAAATTAAAATCAGAATTCTGTAATATATTAAGAACTAATGATAACGAATTTGTATTCACAGTTAAAAACACAGCAGACGGTATATATGCAATTAAACTACCATTAGTTCAAAAAGAACACGTTGTAATCTTAGATAATGAAACTGCATTTAAAGATACTATATATGATCCTGAACCTGGATACCGTCAAGAACGTATTCGTGTATTAGGGTATAGAACAGCAGACTGGAAAGGTGGCTTAAATATACCTGGATTTATTTATGATGATGCAACTGTAACAGAATGGACACCTTGGAAAGATTATTCAATTGGTAATGTAGTAAAATATAAAGAGTTTTACTACACTGCAACTACAAAAATAAACGGCGTAGAAAATTTTGTTTCTAAAGATTGGTACAGATTAAACGAAAAACCAACACCGGGTCTACTTACCAACCTTGAATATAAAACAAATCAATTTGCAGATTTTTATGACCTAGACACAGATAACTTTGATACAGCTCAACAAGAAATTGCACAGCACTTAATTGGTTATCAGAAGCGCGAATACCTAGCAAACATTATTAATGATGATGTAAGTCAGTATAAATTCTATCAAGGAATGATTGCAGACAAGGGAACTAAAAATGCACTAACTAAATTGTTTGATGCACTTGGCGCAGCAGACAAAGAAAGTTTAGAGTTTTATGAAGAGTGGGCAGTAAGAACAGGCCAGTATGGCGCTGCTGACGGCTTTGACGAACTTGAATTTTTATTAGATGAAGATCAATTTAGATTAAGTCCACAACCAATTTTATTAACAAGTTCAATACCTGACACTGTTAATGATTTAATTTATAGACAATTACCGACTGATGTATATGTTGCTCCTAATGGATATAATCATAAACCGTTTCCGGCTGCTTTTGTAAAAGATACTCCAATTAAAACTGCTGGGTATGTTCGAGCAGATGATGTTAATTACATTGTAACTAATAAAGATGATATATTAGCGTTAGATATTAACACGTTTAATAGAGATCAGTATGTTTGGGTAACATTTGAAGGCCAAGAATGGAATGTATACAAACATATCGATACGTCCTTTACTGTAACTTCTTTACTTCCTGATGGTGATAATTGTGTTCTTGTACTTAACAAAATAAGTAATTTTGTTGAAGGTGATTTTATAGGAATACAAAATGTTACAGATCTAAGTGGATTTTTTAAAGTTATAAGTAGCTCTATAAATAGAGTCACAGTTGCTTTAGGCGACAGCGTAGTTACTAGTGACATTACTGGTGTTGCTGGACTTATTTCAACCCTTAAATCAAATCGAGTATCTAAATTAGAAGATGCAAACAAGTATGCAGAAAATGATATCTCTGTAGGTGAAAAAATATGGGTAGATAGTATTGATACTGCTGGCAGATGGAATGTATTACAAGCGTCGACATCATATAATTTAGATGAAGATATTATTAATCCAACAGAATCAAATACTAGCTTTGGCCAGGCAATTGCAGCAGATGATACTAATACGTTTATTGCAGTAGGTTCTCCTGAAGAGAGCGACGGTAAAGTACACATTTACAAACGTGAAGATGACGGCAGTACAGTATATGGTACATTACAACCACATCAAGTATTAGAACCAATTGCAAATTTTGATAATGGTGCTAGTAAATTTGGCCAAAGTGTTACAATGTCTCCGGACAGTAAATATATTGTTGTAGGAGCACCAGAAGCTACTTATGTTAAGAGTGCATTTAAAGACAACTTTAGTTTTAGTTCTAATTATAAATTAGGTGCTATTGTCCAACACAATGGCAGTTTATATAAGTCAAGACGCAGTGTGCCAGGAAGAACTGATAATGTAGTATTTGGAACGTTTGATAGTGCAAGTCGCTGGCGTTCGGAACTATATAAAGTTCATTCTAATTACACTGACTTTCCTATACTAGCAGCGGGTGATTTGCCATTAGCAACTTCAACAGATCATATTTTAGTAAGAGCTCCGGCAACCGCATTTGAAGGCAGTAATGTTGGTGATAGAGTTTATTTTGATTGGAATGATATTTCTAACGCATATGATCCTAATTCAGAAGTTGAAATTAGCGGCATTTTAATGGCAACGCCAATTAAATTAACTACTAGTACAGACCACGGCTTAAAAAACAGTGACGAAATTATTATTACTGATGTCCCTAATGATAACATTGTATTACCTAACACAGGTCAATTTGATAACAGTAATGTAGATGTACCGTTTGACACTATAGAACAGCAAGGTGTTAAAGGTCTAGAAAATAGAAGATACTTTGTTAAAGTTATTACAGTTCAGCAGGTTGAACTATACACAGACGCTGCCTTTACAACACGAGTAAATGCAAACATAGGATTTTCTGGAACACCAATCGGCGCCGCAGCATCAAACCTAAACCAAGGTGATGGTACAATTCAAGGTAAGATAAGAAAAATTAAAAAGCCACTTGAAGGTATTACTGAACCTGGCATACCTTGGAAAACTTTCTTAACAGCTGATGTACATACTATTAGAAGAAAAGTTACAGATGTATTTTATGTACTTGATCCAGTAAACGTACCTAACATTCCGGTTGAAATAACTTTAGCTAGTAGTTTACCAGTAAATGTTAGTGTTGGCGATGTTATTGGGCAAGAAAATAATACCGTAACAGGAACAATTAAAAAAATAACCGGAAGTGTTATACAAGTTATTAACGTATCTGGAATATTTAAAACTGGCACCGATAGCGGCGAAAATATAACATACACTAGTGAAGAATATGTAGTTGTTGCAAGTAACACTATTCCGAGTAATATTAATATATTAGTTGAACAGGGTGTTAGAGTTACAACGGCTACTGGTAATGCTACAGTAGCGTATGTAAGAAACGAGTTAGGTAAACTTGTAATTTATGCAAATGACAAAAACGGTGTATTCAGTAGCACTGGAGAATTGTTTATTAACGATCAGTTTAGAATTGGTAATTATACTCGACCATTGCACGATACTATTGATAGAAGCAGTGTACTTGGCGGATATTGGGAAATTGCACTTCCGCAATCAATAACCACAATCAATAACTTTACTGACACAGGATATGGATTAGTTATTCGAGATGTAAAAAATAGTTATAATGCTAATAATTATTCAGCACCAGATGCAACCCATACTGAAAGTACAGCATTGCTACCGTATAAAAGTAGTTTACAAAATGCTTTAGATAATCCGACTCAAATACTTGTAAACGTTGACCAACCCTTCCAGAAAGAAGTTGATTTAATACGTGTACTAAGTCATAAAAGTCAAGGCGTTGCAGGCGGAGTTACTGAAGTTGATATACTTGATGCACGATATGTTGTTAGGTTGCCAAAGGAAGTATCCGATAAAGCATCATCGGCATTTGCAGCAGCCGGCAAACCAGATCCGTATGTTGGAATATATCTAAATGATATTCCAAACGCAGATGGTACTAGTCCTGATTTAACATCTAAGGGATTTGGAAGTAATACATTTACTATTATAAACAAAACACAAGTCCCTACAGACTTATGGGACGGATACATTGATTATGATGTGTTTGCACTAAATCTAGATTTAGAAGTTGGCGACATTGTTCGTGAAGGACAAACAGGTGCAACGGCAGAAGTAGTATACTATCAAAGAGATTTAGACAAAGTAAGAATATATGTTAAAAATACAGCAGGACAATTTAGCTTTGGTTCTCGTTACATAACAGGTGTAGCACCGCAGTCGTCTTGGTTGTATAAACAAGTTGGATCAAACTTAACAAGAGTCGGTACTACTGAATCTAGACAGCTTACAGACGACACTATTGGTAAACTAGCAGTGTTTACACATAGTTCAACTTTAGAAATACCACCTACACTAACATATGCAGTTAGTAGCCAAACTGATGAAATTGCTGATTATGAAGTTGAGTACATTACAGGAGTTGAGTATCAAACTTGGATAGAAGAATTTAAACCAGGCCTACCACGAAATACTCTTGCACCAAGTACTGAAAACAATGACTGGGCAGAAACAAATAATATACCAATTAATGTTGGCAGAGATGCAAGTACTCTTGTTAGAGAAGGAGCATACTTTGTTTATTCTTACAATGCAGAGACTGATAATTATGATTTAGTTAATGGTTATATTTTACCTAATAGAGAAACTAATAGATATTTAGGTAAGCATTTAAAATTAATTAATAAAGATAGTTTTTATAAATTAGCAATTAATAGTAATGAAAGTCATATTAATGACGATAAAGCTGAAGCTGGACAAGGCAATGGCAGAATATACTTTGTTATTAATGGTCAAGATGAATTCGGAACTTATACTTGGGAGCAGGGAAAGAATAAAAACTTTAAAGGAATTTATAGTAATGCAGAATCTTATTATACAGATCAGATTGTAATATATCAAGATTCTTTTTATAAGGCATTAACTAATCTAGGTGATGAAGAATTTAATAATACAAAATGGCAGTTGCTTAGTGACCACGCTGACTTTGTAGGATATCTGCCTAATACTTCTGGATTTGTATTTCCAGGAGAAGATTCTAGTATAATTGATCTAGACACAGACAATTTTGGTAGAGTGTTTGATATAAGTGATAATGGCAGCATACTTGCAACTATTGCAGAATACTCAACTGGAAATAAATTAGTAATTTATAGACTAAAAGACTCCCACTTTGAATATGTTGCAGAGTTTAATGCTCCAGCAGCAAGCAACGGATTTGGAACTGACATTGCAGTTTCAGACAACGGCAACTTAGTTGTTGTTAGTGCGCCAACAGCAGATACAGACAAAACTGATCAAGGAAAAATATTTGTATATAAAAATATAAACGGAGTGTTTGGGTTATTCCAGACGCTTAATAGCCCAAACAACGAACTATCTGAAGGGTTTGGTATTAAATTAGGGTTCGACGGAAATCAGTTAGTTGTTACAGGAGCGGCGAGCGACATAATACTAGACACTACATTTGACAAGTATGAAAATAATAAAGAAGGATACATTAATGATCCCCAAGGACCGTTGGCAGTTGGAGACACTACATTTGACTCAGGGTTTACAACATATGCAATACGTTTAGAAAATAGCGGCATTGTATACATATATGAAAATATTAGTGATTCTTTAATATTCGGACAGCGACTAAAGTATAATAACTTTGATGTACAGAATTTTGGTAGAAACATCCTTGTTAAAAATGATACAATTATGGTAGGCTTACCAAATCTTAATGTTACTGATGCACTTTCAGGCAAAGTTGCAGTATATATTAAAGACGCTGATAGTAGTATTTGGAGTGTATTAAGGAAGCCGGTTGATCCAATAACTGTAGATAAGTTTAGAGGCTCGTTTATCTATGATACTAAAGAAAATCAAATGCTTTCAAGACTGGATATAATTGATCCAATACAAGGAAAAATATCAGGCCTTGCAGAACAAGAAATAAGTTATAAGACTTACTACGATCCTGCAAGCTATAACATAGGAAATGCAACACCTAAAGAAGCATTTACAGCGTGGAATAATCTTAATACAGGAAAATTATGGTGGGACCTAAGTACTGTTAAATTTATTGATTATAGACAAGGCGAAGTAACTTATGCACAGAATATATGGAATACTCTAGCACAAGGTGCAACGGTTGACGTTTATGAATGGGTAGAATCAAGAATACTACCGTCACAGTGGGATATTCAGTCAGCTACTAATCAAGGCACCGTTAGAGGGTATACCGGAACAACAAAATACAGCGATACAAAATACGCAGAACAAGATGTGTATGATAGTATTGCACAAACCTTTAGCAAACGTTATTATTTCTGGGTTAAGGATACAAAAATTGTACCCAATGTTGAAAATAGAATTAGATCAGGGTTTACCATAGCAAACATTATACGTGATCCGTCAGGACAACAATTAAAGTTTGTAAATATTTTAGGTGATGACAGATTTATTCTTTATAATTGTAATACTCTTCTTAAAAACAAAGACGTTGCAATAAACTTTAGATATTGGACAATTGATAACCAAGATAATAATATTCATACAGAATATCAAATTATTACAGACGGTCTAGAAACAAGTCGCCCTAAATCAACTATTGAAGATAAATGGATTGACAGTTTAGTTGGACAAGACAAATATCATAGAGCAGTACCAGATCCTACATTAAGTGTAAAACAAAAGTATGGCAATTTAAACAGACCAAGACAGGGGTGGTTTGTTAACCGCACTGAGGCATTAAAAGAAGTTGTAGAAAGAGTTAACAGGGTTTTATCTGAACAACTTGCTATTGATAATTTTAATCTTCTAAATTTATCAGATAAGGATCCAGTACCTTCAGTATTGTCCGGACTGTATGACGCTGCTATTGATACTGACGAAGAATTGCGTTTGGTTGGTACAGTGAGAGCTACTGTTGCACAGCTTGAACCAGTAATTGTTGACGGCACAATAACAAAAATTAATATAGTAGCAGCAGGACGAGGATACAGAAATCCTCCAAAAATTACTATTGCCGGAACAGGCGAAGACTTAGAATTACAAGTTGTTTTAAACAACATAGGAGCAATATCTAGCGTTGTTATTCTTAATGGTGGCACTAACTACAAAGACACCCTAACCCTTACTGTAAGACCGCTTAGTGCGCTTGTACGGGCCGATAATACACTAGCAGGCAACTGGGCAATATATGCTTGGGATAGCGTTTCTCGTACTTGGAATATTTCAAAACAGCAGTATTATGATGTATCAGATTACTGGGAATATAAAGACTGGTATGCAACAGGATACAGTGATTTAACATCTTATGAGCATTTAATTGATGATTATTACCAGTTAAATATTATCAATGATGCCCTTGGAGATATTGTAAAAATATCTAACGTTGGTAGCGGCGGCTGGATATTATTAGAAAAAATTATTAATGTTGACACACCGGATTATACCACTGGGTACAAAACTATTGGTAGAGAAAACGGTACAATTAAGTTTTTAGATAAAATTTATACTGAAGATGGCGGTAAGACTGAAATACGTAAAATTTTACAAACTATTAAGAATGACTTATTTGTAGATTCTCCTGCAGGAGAATATAATCAATTATTTTTTGCAAGTTTACGATATGTGTTCTCAGAACAGAATTATGTAGATTGGGCATTTAAAACTAGTTTTGTAAAAGCAAAACATAATGTTGGAGAGCTTATACAAAAAACTACGTTCCAAAATGATAACTTACCAAGTTATGAAGCATATACTAATGAAGTTAAACCTTATAAAACTAAAATTAGAGAATATTTAAGTGCATATGAAAAACTTGATAATACACAAAGTGTTGTAACTGATTTTGAATTATCGCCATTTTATAATGTAGCGACAGGAGAAATACTATCTCCACAGGTACAAATTAATGAGGGTGTGCTTACCGGTATTAACTTTAATGTAAATGACTATCCGCAAAAACATTGGATTGATAATTTTACATTTTCAATAGATAATATAATAGTTCAAAATGGTGGTTCAGGTTATACAACACCGCCAACAGTTATAATTACAGGCGGTGGCGGACAAGATGCTACAGCTCAAGCATATATTGGTAGTGGAGCAGTCACAGCGGTTGTTGTTACTAATAGCGGCAGCGGTTATACAAGTACTCCTACTATTAACATTGTTGGAACACAAGCACAAGACGGTATTCTTCCAAATGTAACTGTTGTTCTTAGTAATAAGAAAGTTAGAACACTTTCTGTAAAACAAAAGTTTGATAGAATTACTCCAAACTTTGAGTTACTAAGTTTACCAGAAACTGAAACATTTACGAGTACTGGTACTGAATTAAAATTAGTACTAAAATATCCAATGGATTTAACTAGAACTAATATTCGGGTGTTCTTTAATAATGTTGAAGCTCTTAGTAGTGAATTTACATACAATAACCAATCAACATTGAGTGCTGATAAGTCACATACAACCCAAGTTGGATATATTTTATTAGAAAGTAGTAAAATTGCTGGCACTGTAGTTAGAGTTGAATATAACAAAGGCTATGAATTATTAAATGCTGCTGATAGAATTAATTTATTATACAATCCAGTTACTGGACAGTATGGTAAAGACCTGGGCCAGTTAATGGACGGCGTTGATTACGGTGGTGTAGAAGTTCGATCGTTTGAGTTTGGACAAGAGTCAGGCTTTGATAGCCAACCGTGGTACACTGCTGCTTGGGACACATATGATGAAAACTTTAATGATGAAAGTTTTGTTACTGATGGAATAACAACAACATTCACATTAACCAAACCATTAGAAGCAGATACAACTTACAACGTATATTTAAATGCTACAAGAGTTGATGATCCAAATTATGACGGAAGCACAAAAACTTATCTAGCAGATGACGGCTCAACCATCTTAGCATTAGGCAATCCAAATGCAATAATGAAATCACTTACTACTACAAGTGACGAATATGAAGTAACTACTGATGCTAGTGGATTATCTGTTTACAAAGTTAATATACAAAATGTTGAGGAGTGGGAAGAATTTTTTGCTGCTTCTAATCCAACAGTTACTATTAGAAAATCAACAAGTGACGGTAGCTTCCTACCAACAGGCGCAGGATTTGATAGTTTAATTGAAGGCGGCAACTTACAGTACGGTACAGCAACAGGTCTTGCTTCAGATGATATAATCATTGACGGTGACGGCTTTGTTACTCCTACAACATCAAAAGGACCGGAAGAATTAGTTCCGGGACAACTACACGATACCTTAGACTTAAAAGTGTATGACAGAGTTGCTGATGGCGGAAGTGCAATATCAACTAGAAACTATGTTGCTACTGCATCACAGACAGATTTTGCATTAGATATTCTTCCACATAACATTTATTCAGTATTAGTTAAAGTTAACGGAGTGTTGTTAACTGAAACTGATTACGAAATTAACTATACTACGAAAATTATTTCTTTAAATACTAGCCTTAATGAAGGAGATAGAGTAAATGTTATATCAATGGCCGGCAACGGCGAAAGAATAATTGATATTGATTACTTTACTGGCGACGGCACAACTAGAATATTTGTTACAAACATTTTATATGTTGAAGGATTGCAGTCTTATATTACAGTAGACGGGATAAATTCACAAGTAGCAATATTTGAAACTGACAGTAGTTATGGCGATATGGCAGGGTTAGTTGGACTTGACTTTGTTGTAGCACCTACTGAAAATGCACACGTATATTATGCATTGTATAGTACAAATGAAGAAACTGTACAGCGTTATAGTGAAGTTACTGTTAACAGGTTTATAGGTGACGGAAGTACTGTTGGATATCAACTAGATCCTGCTCCGTTTACAAGATTACCACTAAGCCATAATATTATTGTTAAGGTTGATAATACAGTATTATACCCTGGATATATACAACATTGGTATATAGCTCCTACGAGAGAATATCCATTAGATCCAGCTCAACATACTCCAAGTAGTTTAAGTCCTGATGAAGTAGATGTTTACATCAATGGTGTAAAGTTAACACTTCTTGTTGATTATAACTGGGATTTTGCAAATAGTCAAGTAGTACTATTTGATAATATTGGTAATACAGGAGACGATCTTGAAGTAGTTGTACCAAAAGATAGGGAATACCAATTCTCACAAAATACTAGAATAGGTCTAGCTGCGGTAACAGGTACGTTTGAAGTAGGCGAAACAGTAAATATTGGAACTGGAGACAGTACAGTTTATACTGCAATAGTAAAATCTTATACAAGTGGCAATTTGGTTGTTATAGGAGAAATTACCGGATTGCTTGAAGCAGTAGCCGATGATAATACACTTCCGGTTACTGGTGTAACAAGTGCAGCAGCATCAACGACTATTTTAGGAGTTACTTTAGTTGAGGCAGGCGACAGCTTAATATTAGCCACTGCACCGAGTATAGATTCAACAGTTGACGTTTACAAATTTAGTAGACACGATATCCAAGATATACAAATGGAAACAAGAACAAATGTTGTACGAAGTACGCTAACTGTTGGTTCAGACGAGTTTTATGATGCACATAGATTTGGTCGAGGCTTAGTTAAACTTAGAGTTCCTGCATTAGACACAGCGTATGTTTGGGTAGTACTGAATGGTGAACTATTAACGCCAAATATTGATTATAAGTTAGTAAAACTTGATACATACATACATATTGCACGCCAATTAACAACAAACGATGTTGTACAAATTATTCATTTTGCTGCATCAATAACAAATGAAAAGTTTGGGTTTAGAATGTTTAAAGATATGTTAAACAGAACTCACTATAAGAGACTTAACAAAGATAATGTGTTTACTCTTGCAGAACCATTAAGAATTGTAGACACAACTATTACATTATCTGATGCAACAGGAATTACTCAACCAAGTACGCAACTTAACATTCCTGGTGTGTTGTTTATGGAAGGCGAACGAATTGAATACTTTAAAGTAGTTGGTAACAAACTTTCTCAACTACATAGAGGAACACTAGGAACAGGACCAAAAGACATATATGAAGTTGGCACTGAATGTATGGATCAAAGTGACAAAGAATCTATACCTTATACTGATCAAATGGTTTCAATTATTGCTTTAGAAGACGAATCAACACAAATTGTGCTTGATTGGATTCCTACTAAGGGAGTAAACGAATTTGAAATCTTTGTTGGAGGTAGGCGTTTGCGTAAGAATTCAATACCTGCGTATCAATTCCAGCAACTAGATGCAGCTGGAAATTTAACTACTGGACTAATCGACCAAGATAGCCCATTAGGAGATGTAGTATTAGAACCAGAATTTACACTAACAATTGACGATAATACTGCTATTGTTAGTCTTGTAGACACCCCGGTAAATGATAGTCGAGTACTAGTAGTAAGAAAAGTAGGAAAAACTTGGCAAAAACCAGGAGAACAACTAAGATATGCAGATAATTCAATTGCAAACTTCATCCGCGGAGCAACAACTGACTTACCTAAATAAATACAATAGCAGGAATATAAAATGACAGATAAATTTAAAGACTTAAACGGCGTATTACTAGCAGGACACATCAAGATTACTGATCCTGAAAGTGGCGAAGTTTTAATAGATAAACGAAACGCTATTCATTATGAAAATATGAGTATAGCACTTGCCGAATCTTTGGCAAATGCAGGACAAGGTCCAATATATAAAATGGCTTTTGGAAACGGCGGAACAAGCGTTGATCCAACAGGCATCATTACATACCTAACTCCAAACAGTACAGGTACTAATGCTAGTTTATATAACCAGACATTTAATAAAGTTGTTGACGATCAGGCAAGTAATAATACAGATCCTGTTAGAAACAAAATTGAAACTAGGCACGTAAGTGGCACAAACTATACAGATATTCTTATTAGTTGTTTGCTTGATTACGGTGAGCCAAGTGGACAAGATGCGTTTGATACAACAACTAATACTGAGAACTTATACGTTTTTGATGAATTAGGATTAATAAGTGCAGGAGCAAGTGGTACAGATGGACGTTTATTAACACACGTTATTTTCCACCCAGTTCAAAAGTCACTTAATAGACTTATCCAAATTGATTACACTGTAAGAGTGCAAAGTTTAACCGGTTTTAACGAGGTGTAATAGATGGCATATACTATTCGATATTCAGATTTTGTAAACAAGGGCAGTATTATTATCGAAGATAATACTATTAACCAAGATACGTCCTTAGATTTACCTGGTAGAAATACTACAGCATACGGTGCTAGTATTTCTAGTAACTTTTTGCACCTATTAGAAAATTTTGCTAATAGTTCGCAACCAGTAAATCCATTAGAAGGACAATTATGGTATGATAACAGTCCCGGAGTTGATCAACTTAAACTATGGGATGGTACTTCGTGGAATGCCGCAGGCGGATTAAAGAAATCAAATCTTGCTCCGGAAGCAGTGAACAGTATTATTGGTGATCTTTGGGTCGATACAGATAACTCTCAACTTTACCTATTTGCTGGTTCTGGGTGGGTGTTAGTAGGACCTGATTTTGCAGAAGGATTGGCAACAGGTACTAGACCTAGTAAGGTTATTGCAATTGATAATAACGAATATGATGTTGTATTTGTTGAAGTGACTGGTAAAGTACTTGCTGTAATAGCAACCGAGGCGTTTACTCCTAAATCATCAATTGAAGGATTTCCAACTGGAATTAGACCAGGAGTAAATTTATCGTCTATTAATGTTGCAGGTGACGGAATACCTCAATTTAACGGAATATCTGAAAAAGCTCTTAATATGGTTATTCCGGGCATTTCAGCAGCAAATGATGTACTAATTACAGCAGCAAATGTAATGCGTAAAGACGCAGAAAACATTACTAACTGGCCAATAAGAGTTAAAAATGTTGGCGGTATATCTGCTGGTATTAGTAACGAATTAAAATTATATGTTGACGGATTTGCTGGCGTACTACAACACGATATTAGTGGTTCTAATTTACAAATTAGAATGAATAACGCTGGGACTACAACAACTGTGATGACAGTTGACAGTACTAGCAAGGTAGGTATTAACAATCCAAGTCCGCAATATGAATTAGATGTTACTGGAACAATACAAACAAACGAACAAATTAGAGTTACTAGCTTAACTGATAGCAGCGGTGTAAGTAGCGGAAGTATTATAACAAGTGGTGGCGCAGGTATTGCTAAAAACTTATATGTAGGCGGCATTGCAGACATTGATGGTCCAATAGTAGTAGGAAAACCAAATTTAATAAATCCAGATACAGGCTCAGTTAACCCTGTACCGGCAGCTATACTACCAGATTTAAATAATTTAAGAACAATAGGACAGCCTGACAAAACATTTAGTGCGGTTTATGCAACTGAATTTGTTGGGAGTGTAAGAGGTGATGTACAAGGATCAGTATCTGGCAGAGCTGGACAAGCAGATAAACTTTCATCAGCAACTGTTTTTCAAATGACTGGCGATGTTTCGGCTAATAACGTTACATTTGACGGCCAGCAAGGAACAGTAACATTCAATACTATAATTGATAGTGAATTTATTAACGCTGCGCCTTCTACTACTGGAGTAGGTGATTCTGCTGAATTAGTTGAGTCTGACGGCGCTGATTTATTCCTTATAAGTAAGCCTTCCGGATTGTTTCAAATGCCGAGAGACAGAGTATTAGGTGGTATTAAGGCAATTGTTCCAATTGGATCTATTATGCCATATGCTGGAATTATTAATGACGTTAATATTTCATTGCCTGCAGGGTGGTTAGTATGTGACGGGTCTAATTATTTAATTACTTCTTTTGGTACATTGTTTGGAAAAATAGCATACAGTTTTAAACCAAAAGGTGATGTTGATAGTGAACAAGGTGTAGCAGATCAATATTTTGCTGTTCCTGATATGCGAGGAAGATTTCCACTAGGAAATGATAGTATGGGTAAGAGAGGGTCGGCTAATACTGTAGTAAGTGATGCTGCTGATCAACACGGTGGTAAAAGTGGTGTAGAACGAGTAACACTTGCTATTACTAACCTACCAGAACACGAACACGATATGATTAACGATAGAGCAGGAGCAGAAGCAGCAGGTTCGCAGTTTTATGCTATGAGTCCTGATGCAACCGTGCAAAACGTTGCAGCTGATCATACTACAGTAGATCAAGATTTAGTAGGTACAGCATCGGGTGCATTATATGCAGGAACAGGCGGCATACTTTCTCAAAGTACTGTTGGCCAAGCGTTTGATATTTTAAATCCGTTTGTAACACTTAACTACCTAATTTATGCAGGAGAAGACAATTAATGGCTTACAAACTTAATAAAACCGACGGAACTTTACTAACTGAGTTAGTAGACGGTCAAATAGATACTACATCCTCTGACTTAACACTTATAGGAAGAAACTATGTAGGATTTGGTGAAGCACTTAATGAAAACTTAATTAAGCTTCTTGAAAACTTTGCTAGTTCCGGAGCCCCGTCGACTCCAATTAAAGGGCAAGTATGGTACGATACATCAGAAGCAAGATTAAAAGTATACGACGGCGCAGCATTTAAATCAAATGGTCCAATTGTACAGAATACACAACCACAAATGGTTGCTGGTGATATTTGGATTAATAATTCAACTAATAAATTATACTTCTTTGATGGAACTGATCTTGTATTAGTGGGCCCTGTTTATGAAAATGCTCAAGGGCTAAGTGGATGGGAAGTAGATACAGTACGTGACAGGTCAGCAGTTGATCATACACTACTAAAAATGTATGTTGGCGGAACACTAGTGGCTTATGTTAGTAATGATATTTACACTCCTACACTAGAAGAACAATCAAAATTAGGAATAACAACAGGTATTAGAAAAGGCATCAGTTTTGTTGATGAAGATAATTTTAGAATCTATGGTGTAGCTGATGCTGCTAATTCTTTAATTACTGACACAATAGATGCTGATACTGGATTAAGAATTAGAAAAACAGCAGGACAATTTTTACCATCTGGTGCAAACGGAACTACTACTGGTTCACTGTTTATACAAAACCAAGCTGGATTAACTGTAGGTAGCAGTGGTCAAACTAGATTATATGTTACAGCAGAAGGAACAGTTCTTCAAAATAACGCAATTAATGATACATTTAGATATAGACTATTGGGCGACACTGACTATGACGGAATAGTTATTAATCCGTCTAATAGAGGGTTTGGTATTAATCTTGATGCAGGTACTTTACCAGCAGCAAACTTAGAAGTAAATGGCAACACTATTATCAGAGGCGATTTAACAGTACAAGGCAGCAGTGTTACAATTGAAACAACTACTCTTACTGTAGACGATTATAACATTGAAATTGGCGCAGCAGATACTGTTATTACACTAGATGCAGCATTAGGATCATCAGTTGCTTCTCAATTAGCAGCAAATGAAATTATTACACAGCAAACAACTAATGCTAGTGGCTTTTATAAAAGCATATCGGCAGACCGAACACAGTTAACTTTAGAACCTAGAACCGGTACATTTACTGCAAGCACTAGTACACTTACTGGAATCGCAGTAGGAACATTATTTCAAGAAGACTTAGTAGCAGAAGTAAACATCGGTAGTGTTGCACAGAGAACAAATGCAACTGCTGGCGGCGGTGGAGTAATTTTGAAAGGTCCCCCGGATATTTCAAATGCAAATGACAAACATATTTTGTGGATTAACGATATTGTTAATGGAACTAACTGGGAATTTAGTGACAGCATAAATCTTATAAATGGCAAAGCATATAAAATTGACGATGTCACAATGATACAAGAAAACGTTGGAAACACATTTCACGAATTAGGTGTAGCAATTGAAGAAGCAACTGGTTTAAGAGATGTGGGCATTATGGATCGTTTACGAGTCCATAGTTCAATGACACTTGACGAATTAGGCGGAACACCTACTATTACTACAACCAGTGCATTAGTAATTAATAGTGCTGGTACTGTTACATTTAAAAATAGTGCTAGTAATGTAATGCTTACTGGAGCAGCAACCACACAATATCACACTGGTAATACAGCTGACGTTGCTAACAAAGACTACGTTGACACACGTATGGAAAGCAAGACTATTTCACTACAATTAGATGTAACTGATATGCCGCAAACTGGCTTTGCAACATTAGGCGCCCAAATTATAGATACAATGACATTTTTATATCCACCATACGAATTACGAATAGGTACTTTCGCAAGAGTTCTTACTACTTCACTAAGAGGAGCAGTATCAGGAATTAACGTACAAGATGCAGTCCAAGTATCAAGTATAGGTGTTGACTTTAGTGATATTAATGCTGTAGATCCTTACGGAGCAGCTCCAAGTTCAAGCGGTAGTAACAACCAACAGTTAATTGACTCTATTGGTTTCATTAGCAGTGTATCTGGTGATGTTACTATTAAAGCTGATGATGGTGCTGGAACACCGGCTTCTACCAGAGTAAAACGTTATTACAAAGTAGTCGACGTTGCGGGAACAAACACCTGGACAACATCTGCTATTGGACCATACGGTGAAGCTCCAGGTGATAGTATTCCGCCTGCAGGTTGGGCACCATAATTATAAATGCAACGAATGCGATAAATACTATATCGTAATAGGGGACGTTAACGAATGGCTTATACAATATTTAATACTCGCAATAACGAACTTGCAGTAGTCGAAGATGGTACAATTGATAATACCACAGACCTAAAATTAATAGGTAAAAACTACGCAGGTTATGGCGAAATACAAAATGAAAATTTTGTTTATCTTTTAGAAAACTTTGCTGGAGCAAATCAACCACCGAGGCCAATTGCAGGTCAGTTATGGTTTGATTCGACTGCCAAAAAAATAAAAGCATATGATGGTAACACCGAAAGCGTTTTTGTTCCCCTTGGAAACGTTCATATTGGAGCAAAACCAACTGGTGCAGCAATTACAGCAGCGAATGTTAACAAAGGTGACTTATGGTGGGACGATTCTACAAGTCAACTTTATGCACACAATGGAGCACCTTCGGGCGATCCGTTTGTACTTGTTGGACCTAAAGCATCAGGCGCTATTAAAACAGAAATTGAAGACGTAACTGTATTTGATAGTTTATATGCAGGACAAACAGACCCGTCACCGTACCAACATAAAATTCTTAAAACTTGGATTAATAATGTTGTAGTAATGATTACTAGTAATGACGAATTTGTACTTGATGATTCAAATGCTATTAGCGGGTTTGACAGAATTAAAAAGGGTATTACATTAGTTAATACTGAAAATGCAAATGACGGTGTTACTACAGGAAATTATAGTTTCCACGGTAATTCTTCAAATGCATTACGCTTAGGCGGCACACTTGCAGCAGAATTTGTACAACGTACAAATCCTGTGTTTACTACACAAGTAGACATTGACGATAACGATGGTTTACAAATTGGTCCAAACAACGAATTTTTATTAAAAGTTAGTTCAAATGATCCAACTATTGAATCAACTGTTAATGGCGCAGATATAAACTTAAAAGTAAAAGACAGTGGTGGCAGCACATTAACTCCAGCACAAATTACAGCAACAGGTATACTTCCTAGTGCAGACGCATCTAGTGGAATTTTTAACTTAGGTAGTTCAACTAAACGATGGAATGAAGTACACTCTATAAACTTTAGAGGTATTGCTGATAATGCAAATGCACTTCTAAGCAATGGTACATATAAAATTGCTGACAAAGCAAACACAATAAATACCCTTGTAGCAAGAGATAGCGTAGGTGACATCTTTGGTACTAGTTTCCGCGGAACGCACTTATACAACAGCACAGACGCAGCAGCAGCCCTTACAGCACGAGTTACTAAAGCTGACAGTGTACAAGTAGACGGCACAACTACGTATGTAAATGCTACTACAGCAAGCACAGCAGATAAACTAGCACTAAGAGACAGTAGCGGTCATTTGTTTGCTAATCAGTTTAACGGACTAGCTACAAGAGCTGCTACAGTTCAAGTTTCGACCGGAGTAGACACATACGAGTATAGAACAGCTAGTGTAGCAAACGGCGGCACTCCTGTTTCTAATAGTGTTGCAATTAGAGATGCTACCGGCGGCCTACACGCAAACCTATTTACTGGTAATGTAAGCGGCGAAGCATCTACAGCAGCTAAATGGGCAGCACCAATAACATTAACTTTAGGTGGCGATGTAAGCGGTAGTGCATCATTTGATGGTTCCGCTGGAGTTACTTTAAATGTTACTGCAAGCGGTAATAGTGTTGCACTTGGAACTGATACAACAGGTAACTATGTACAAAGTATAGGAACAAAAGCCGGACAAAGCGATTATATAAACATTTTTGTTGACGGTGTACAAGATGGGCCAGGCGGCGAATCTAGAAGTGTACAACTTGGGTTAGACGCGAGTAGTGCAAATTCTAATAACACTCTTGTTGCACGAGATGGAACTGGTGCTTTTGCAGCAGGTAATATTTCAGCAGGTACAGTAGGCGGTTCAACAATTACAGCAAGTGTTAAATTTGTTGGAGATATGAACGAAGCAAACACAACAAAAGATGGTTTCTTTGATAACTTAACTGTTGGCGGTACGCTTGTTGCATCTACACTTAATTTAGCAGGAGCATCAGGTACATTAGCAATAGCACAAGGTGGTACTGCAGGTACTACGGCGGCAGCAGCAAGAACTAATTTAGATGTTTATGCTAAGGCAGAAACATATTCACAAAGTCAAATTGATAATGCTATTTCAGCAGGTGTTGGCGGTGTAAGTACTAGTTCAATATCTAATGGTACTAGTAATGTTTCAGTTGCATCTGGCGCAAATATTACTTTCACACATAATAGTAGTTTAATAGGATCAGTTAAGGCTACTGGCATTGAACTCGAAACAGGTAAGAAGTTTATCGGTACTGCTACCGAAGCAGAATATGCTGACTTGGCAGAAAAATATTCAACAGCAGAAGAACTAGCGCCAGGTACAGCAGTTGCAGTAGGCACTGATGATACTGATGCCGAAGTTGTTCCAGCAGTTGCAAGTAGTTTTTGTATAGGAGTTGTATCAACAGATCCGGCACTTATGATGAATAGTAAAGCCGAAGGACAATACATTGGTCTTAAAGGACGTTTACCAGTAAGAGTAAAAGGTCCAGTTACAAAAGGTCAAGCAGTGTATGCAATGGCAGATGGAGTAAGTACAACTATTGCTACTACAGCATTAGTAGGTATTGCACTAGAAACTAATAGCACAGAAGAAGAAAAATTAGTTGAATGTGTTCTTAAAGTATAAGAAACATTAGACATTAAAAAAGGAGCATTAACGCTCCTTTTTTTGTGACTTAATTTAAGTTACGTATTAAACGTTAACCCAAGCAGATCCATTATAAACTTGTAGTTGAGTAGTTGCACTTGGCGCTGAACCAGCTGTCATAAACAACATCATACCTGCTGCCGGACTTGGAACTAATGTTCCTCTAGCACTATCGTCTGCTACTACTGCCATTTGTGCCGGGACACCAAATGACACCTTTGTTGTAGTTGCTTCAAAGTGCTTGTTATAGTTGCTTACATCTGCAATTTCTGCATCACTTTCTGGGTCACCAGTAAATGTTTCTACTGCAAAAGAACCAGTAAATGCGCCTGCAATAGTTTGAATAGATACTGCATCTTGGAAAGATGCTGCTTTTTCAAACGCAGCACGTTCTTTAAGCCCTAATTTAGAAATAACATTAAATTCAACATCAGCACTTCCTGCACCAATTGAGGATGCTGTAATTGTATTTGCTAATATTTCACCTGTATTTTTTAGAATTACGTTTGGACCACCTGGTCCTGCAACATTACCTGTACCAACAATTAATGCATTACTTGCAATAAGATCTGATTCTACTTGGAATACTGGAGTTACAATAATAGCTGAACTATCTGCACTATCAATTAAGTTTGTAAATATATTTCCGGTGTGTACGCCTGCTGTGTCGCCTGTAACATTACCTGTAACATTACCAATCAGTGTTTTGTTTATAGCATCAACAATTAATGTTGAATCATCACCAAACACTGAACCTGTTATATCACCATCAAATGTACCTGTTGCTGTAATAACGCCTGCGAATGTTCCAGTATGATCACCTGCTGCATCACCTGTGACATTACCGGTTAAGTTGCCACCAATTGTACCGGTTGCTGTTATATCGAGTATACTAAGTACAGCATCTGCTGGCCCTGCATTTGGTGCTAGTACTGCACTGCCACCCGAACCTTTAACACTGCCAGTTACGTTACCAGTTACATCACCAGTTAAATTACCTTGTAAATTAAATGCAGGAGTTGCTGTATGTGTTACTTCGCCTGTTGTAGCGTTGTACATTACTGCGGTTGTACCAACTGCATCACGTACTGGTTTGACTACTAGACTACTTGCTGTGGTGTTCTCTACTGCACTACCTGTTGCGTTAAGTACAATACTGTTTATAGCTTGGTTTGTTTCACCTGCTAATTGACCAATTGCTAT
>Ga0307998_1000008_pt1 | contig 116862 bp, 106 predicted proteins | sample Davwhametageno37_FD_203147 | JGI IMG/M metagenome (GOLD analysis project Ga0307998, IMG submission 203147) | Marine microbial communities from Davis Island wharf, Antarctic Ocean - #37 | ecosystem: Environmental > Aquatic > Marine > Unclassified | place: Antarctic Ocean: Davis Island wharf... | reverse complement strand
GCGAATCTGTTACCGAAGGAACGGTCACACGATGGCTGAAGAACGTCGGAGACTCTGTAGCCATCGATGAGCCCCTGGTAGAGGTTTCTACAGACAAAGTAGACACCGAAATCCCATCGCCCTTCGCAGGAACTCTCACGCAGATCATGGTCCAAGAAGACGAGACTGTCGCCGTTGGCGCCGTGCTTGCAATCGTTGGTGAGGCGGCATCCGCAGCCTCTGCCGAGGACGCCCCTTCAGCTCCTGAGGTTGCGGCGCCCGCCGCTCCAGTTGCTCCAGTTGCTCCAGTTGCTGCTGCACCTGTTGCTGCCGCGCCTGTTGCCCCGGTGGCTGCGCCTGTTGCTCCTGCTGCACCTGTTGCTCCTGCTGCACCTGTTGCTCCGGTAGCTGCTGCGCCTGTTGCCCCTGCTGCGCCTGTTGCTCCTGCTGCACCTGCTGCGCCGGTAGCTGCTGCGCCTGTTGCCCCGGTGTCTCCGTCCGCGGGAACTGGAACGGAAGATGCTTCCAGCGACCCAAATTACGTCACTCCAATCGTCCGGAAGCTTGCATCAGAGCTGGGAATAGACCTTAGAACCATTAAGGGTTCCGGCGTGGGCGGTCGAATCAGGAAAGAAGACCTAACTGCGCCAACTCCAAAGGCCGCGCCCGCTGCTGCTCACTCGATGGCCGAGGCATCACCGCTTAGGGGAACTACAGTACCTATGTCGCGACTCAGGAAAGTACTTTCCGAGCGTGCAGTCGCCTCGATGCAGCAGAGCGCTCAACTGACATCCGTGGTTGAAGTTGACGTTACTAAAATCGCTGAAATGAGACAACGTGTCCAGGCTGACTTCACTCAGAAGGCCGGGACAAAGCTTTCCTTTATGCCGTTCTTCACTCTTGCGGCTGCCGAGGCGCTAGCGGCTAACCCAATAATTAATGCGACCGTCGAAGATACCAACATTGTGTATCACGGTTCGGACCACATCGCATTTGCTGTTGACACCGAAAGAGGACTTCTAACGCCGGTGATAAAGGACGCAGCTACCATGTCGATCGCCACAATGGCGAAGGTGATTGCGGACATGGCCGAGCGCACGAGAACCAACAAGCTCACACCAGACGAACTCTCCGGCGGAACCTTCACATTGACAAATACTGGTAGCCGCGGAGCACTGTTTGACACACCGGTTGTTTTCTTGCCCCAGTCAGCTATCTTGGGCACCGGCGTCGTAACAAAGCGTGCAGCGGTGATCAAAGATGCTGACGGCAATGATGCTATTGGCATACGCTCAATGGTCTTCTTGGCCCTGAGCTATGACCACAGGATCATCGACGGAGCTGACGCGTCGCGCTACCTAATGCAGGTCAAGTCGAGGCTTGAGGCTGGCAATTTCGAAGCCAATCTCGGCATCTAGATGAAGATGGTTGAACTCCTTAGTAATGCCTGATTTTAAAAGAGTTGGACTCGACCCCGACTTCGTGGACTATCGCTCGGGCATGGAGATGCAGCTCAAAACCCATGCCGAAGTTGCGGCAAACATGAGGCCGAACACAGTCCTCCTACTCGAGCACAAGAGCGTCTACACAGCGGGTAAACGAACCGAGAAACACGAGCTGCCGAATGATGGTTCCGAATTTATCGAGACGAACCGTGGCGGAAAAATAACCTGGCACGGCCCAGGGCAGCTTATTGGTTACCCAATTATGCATCTCCCCCAGCCAATCGATGTCGTTGGATACGTCCGATGGCTGGAGAGCGTGCTAATAAAAGTCGCTGCCGAATTCGGGGTTACAGGAGAGCGCGTTGAAGGCCGAACAGGAGTCTGGGTAAACACTGAAGGGGGCTTCCAGAAGCTCGCGGCCATCGGGATTCGAGTTAGCGAAAAAGTAACCATGCACGGCTTTGCCCTCAACTGCAATAACTCACTGGACCCCTTCGATCACATTATTGCTTGCGGAATTGACGACGCGAAGGCCACAACTTTGTCCAAACTTGCTGGAATCGATATCACGCCAGCACAAGCAGCTACGCTTGTAGAGCAGCAGATGGGAGAAATACCGAATGTCAGAAGCTAAACCAGAGCGAAAACTGCTCCGACTGGAAGTTCGTAACAGTGAGGTTCCCATCGAGAGAAAACCCGATTGGATTAGAACCACAGCCAAAATGGGGCCTGAGTATCAAAAACTGCAAAGCCTTGTGAAGGAAAAAGAACTCCACACTGTTTGTCAAGAAGCCGGTTGCCCAAATATCTTCGAATGTTGGGAAGACCGAGAAGCGACATTCCTCATTGGCGGAAGCCAGTGCACGAGAAGGTGCGATTTCTGCCAAATTGACACAGGAAAGCCAGCCGCCTTCGACGCGGATGAGCCACGTCGAGTTGGCTCCTCAGTGAAGCAGATGAACCTCCGTTATGCGACCGTCACCGGTGTTGCTAGAGATGACCTTCCCGACGAGGGCGCTTGGCTGTACGCAGAGACAATCCGACAGATTAAGAAGCAGTCACCCGGCACCGGAGTTGAAATACTCATTCCAGACTTCTCAGGTCGACCAGAGCTTCTGCAGAAAGTATTTGATACCAAACCACAAGTATTCGCTCACAACGTCGAGACAGTGCCACGGATCTTCAAGAGGATTAGGCCGGCTTTCACTTACGATCGATCTCTAGATGTTCTAAGTCAAGGTAGAGAAGCCGGGATGGTAACCAAATCCAACTTGATTCTGGGTATGGGCGAGGAAATACCAGAGGTACTTCAGGCCTTGCAGGACTTACACGATGCAGGAACAGACATCATTACCATCACTCAGTACCTGAGGCCTTCTCCGAGGCATCATCCGGTCGAGCGCTGGGTCAAGCCTCAGGAATTCGTCGAGCTCTCACAGGCCGCCGAAGAAATTGGCTACCTAGGAGTCCTTGCCGGCCCATTGGTTCGATCAAGTTACCGCGCCGGAAGGCTCTGGGCCAAGTCGATGATGGCCAAGGGCCGCGAGATCCCCCAAGAACTTGAGCATCTAGCCGACAAAGTCGAGTTTGCGCAAGCAAGCGCAGTTGCCTGACTAAACTAATCTCCGTGGCTAAAGACAAGAAACCCCCAGGACGCTTCCGACAGCTGTGGCGCGTTTATAAAACGACGGCTAAATCTGACCCAACCTCGGCATGGCTCGCAGTTCTGACATTGCTGGTGTCCGTGGCAGTCGGTCTAGGTGTTGGAGTTTTGACCGGCGATGGAAACGTTTTCACGCTGGTGCTGTGGGGACTGTCCGGATTTATAACCGGGGTACTTTTGGCAATGATCGTCATGAGCAAGAAGGCCGAAAAGAACGCCTACATGCAAATCGAAGGTCAAGCTGGGGCCGTTGGTGCAGTGCTGGACTCACAAATAAAGCGCGGCTGGAGAACTTCCTCGATGCCGGTAGCCGTTAATGCCAAGACACGAGAAGCTATTTATCGCATGATAGGTCGCCCTGGTGTGGTTCTTATTTCAGAGGGGTCATCAGCCCGAGTGCAGCAAATGCTTGATGATGAAGCAAGAAAAGTTCTCAGATCAGTACCCGGCGCAGCGGTTCACAAAGTGAAGGTGACTGTAGACGACTCCGGAGTGAGAATTTATCGCCTGCTAAAACATGTTTACAAGCTGCCCAAATCTCTGAGCCGTGGTGAAGTAACTGCCGTATCAAACAGGCTTGCCGCTCTGGGCGCACACGCCTCTGTTCCCATTCCAAAAGGAATTGATCCCAATCGAGTTAGAGCACCAAAGCGCAAAGGTTAACATTTCTGAAACATAGACTCGTTATCTTTATCGCTGAGTAAGTAGTCATACCCGTAATTACCCAAGAGAGGTACCTCAATGTTCAAAACAGCCTCAGAGGCGCTGCAGTACATCAAGGAACACAACATCAAGTTTGTGGACGTTCGGTTTACTGACATGCCCGGTGTGCAACAGCACTTCAATCTGCCAGTTTCGCAAATTGATGAAGAATTTTTCGCAATTGGACAGCTATTTGATGCCTCCTCAATTCGTGGGTTCGCCTCCATTCACGAGAGTGACATGCAACTGATTCCGGATGTCACGACAGCGTGGGAAGACCCATTCCGAGTTGAGAAAACTCTGATCATGAACTTTGACATTTACAACCCTCGTAATGGTGAGCTGTACCACCGCGACCCCCGCCAGGTAGCTCACAAGGCAGAGCGCTACCTACAGTCGACCGGAATCGCCGACACCGCGTTTTTCGCTCCTGAGGCTGAGTTCTTCATTTTCGACGACGTTCGCTACGAAGTGAAGTCAAACACCGCCTTCCACATCGTTGACTCGATCGAAGGCGCCTGGAATTCCGCCAGGGAAGAAGAGGGTGGGAACCTTGGAAACAAGACACCTTACAAGGGTGGCTACTTCCCAGTCTCCCCAGTGGACCACTTGGCTGACATACGCGACGCGATCGTTCTTGAGCTGGAAGATGCTGGATTGAGCGTTGAGCGAAGCCACCACGAGGTAGGAACAGCTGGGCAGTGTGAAATCAACTACCGTTTTGACACTTTGGTAAAGTCCGCGGATGACCTTCTCAAGTTCAAGTACATCGTGAAGAATGTTGCCCACCAGTACGGTAAGACAGCGACCTTTATGCCAAAGCCATTGTTTAACGACAACGGTTCCGGCATGCACGTTCACCAGTCTCTCTGGAAAGACGGCAAGCCGTTGTTCTATGACGAGGCCGGCTACGGTTCCCTCTCCGATCTAGCCCGTTGGTACATCGGTGGAATCTTGAAGCACGCTCCAAGCTTGCTTGCCTTCACAAACCCTTCTATCAACTCTTACCACCGCCTGGTACCCGGCTTTGAGGCTCCAGTGAACCTTGTCTACTCCGCTGGAAACCGATCTGCCGCCATTCGTATCCCGATGACTGGTTCGAACCCGAAGGCTAAGCGAATCGAATTCAGGGCTCCAGACAGCTCTGGAAACCCTTACTTGGCTTTCGCCGCTCAGCTTATGGCTGGCCTGGATGGAATTAAAAACCGTATCGAGCCGCACGAGCCAGTTGATAAAGATCTCTACGAGCTACCTCCAGAGGAAGCCAAGATGATCCCTCAAGTTCCTGCGGACCTAGAGTCAGTGCTGAAGGCACTCGAGGCGGATCACGACTACCTCATGGAAGGAAACGTCTTCACAAAGGACCTCATTGAGAACTGGATCGACTACAAGCGAGAGAAGGAAATAAAGCCAATGGCGCAGCGACCTCACCCTTACGAGTTCGAGCTTTATTACGGAGTGTAAGACTTATCTGCATCAGAAAAGGCCGGGTGGATTTTCCACTCGGCTTTTTCTATTCCAGGAATAACTTCTGAAAAACTGCTCTAGATCGCCTCGTAACAGCAAGGTAGCGTTCCTCCAGCTCGGTGGCCGAGCCAGGCTCAAACTCCAAAATTCGTGCTATCGCCTCAAGCTTCTTCCTGTCAATCGGAAGCTCGTCGGATGCCTTATCCAAGGCAAGAACTTGCGCACTGCGCACTCGACTCGCCAGAATCCACGCGTCCTCCAGCACGTGTGAATCAGCGTCGTCAATGTGTCCGAGCTTGACTAAAGATGCCAAAGTGTCGAGTGTCGTGAGACTCCGCAGCTCAGGATTGCTTCCGGCGTATCTAAGCTGCATCAACTGGATTAGCCATTCCACATCACTTATAGCCCCGGGGCCAAGCTTCAGGTGTCTATTCGCGTCGATGCCTTTTGGAAGCCTTTCGTTTTCGACTCTTGCCTTAACCACACGCACAGATACGAGTTGTTTATCTGATAGCTCTTCGGGATAGCGATAGCTGTCGATGAGATTTGTGAATGCATCCCTAAGGTCCTGGGATCCGAACATGGGACGTGCTCGAAGAAGAGCCTGAAGCTCCCAGGTCTCCGCCCACTTTTGGTAGTAACCCTCGTAGGCGTTGAGCGATTTGATGCGCGGGCCATTTTTTCCTTCGGGGCGCAAATCAAGATCTAGCTCAAACTCCAAAATTGGGTCCTTGACGAGCCCTATGAACTCCCCAGTGAGGAGCTCGGCCATACTCTGAGCATTCGGACCATCGTCCCGATAGACGAGCATCACGTCAGCATCTGAACCAAAGCCAATCTCCTGACCTCCAAGACGACCCATGGCCACGATGCACACGTCCAAGTTGATGTCAGACTTGCGCCCCGCAATAACAAGCATTGACCCTAGATAAATCTCCGTGACCTCACTAAGAGCCATCGCCACTTGACGGACCTTGAGATTGCCAAGAGTGGAGCCAATGGCAATCCTTAGGACTTCCCTTCGGCGAATGAACTTCAGTCCTTCGGCCGCTTTTTCAAAACCTAAGTTCCTGGCCAAAAATGATCTCACCTCGGCCTCCAAGGCACTCCTGTCAGTGGGCCGAAGCTTGGATTCGTCAGCAAACCAAGCCGTTGATTCTGGAGTGTACTCAAGCAGTCGTGAAATGTAGACGGAGTTGGACAGCGCCTGCATAAGTCGCTCCGCGGCGCCCGACGAGTCTCGAAGCATCTTTAGAAACCAGTGCTTATCACCCAACAATTCGCTGAGCCTTCTGAAGCTCAGTAACGCTCCATCTGGATTCATGCCTTCGGCCATCCAGCGCAGCAGAACCGGAAGAAGGGAGCGCTGAATTGTAGCGCCACGTGACATCCCAAGACTGAGCGCCTTTAAGTGGCGCATGGCGCCCTTGGGGTCTGTAAACCCGAGGGAAACTAGTCGGCTCTCAGTCTCACTTGCCGTTAGCGAAATTTCACCCGGTGAAAGGGCGGCCGTAGCCGCCAACAATGGTCGGAAAAAGATCGTATCGTGAAGACCAGCAATCTCCTGGCGACTATTTGCCCAAATCTCTCGCAGATCGTCAGCGCTATGACGAGGATTGACACCGCGCGCAATTCTTCTTAGATCCGAAGAATCGGTTGGAACCAAATGAGCCCTTCGAAGCTTCACCAGCTGGAGCCTGTGCTCGATAACCCGTAGCAAGCGATATTGGCTCTGCAGCTCCAGCGCGTCATCTCGACCCAAAAGCCCAGCCTCGGCTAGAGCGTCAATTGCAGGGAATGTGCCTGAGTCTCGGAGGGTCTCGTCGACAACGCCGTGAACCAGCTGAAGAAGCTGAACGGTGAATTCGACATCACGAAGTCCCCCACGGCCCAATTTTATGTTGAGCTCTTTCTCCTCCGACGGGATTTGCTCGATAACGCGCTTGCGCATTTGCCTGGCGTGCTGCACCAAATTTGAACGTTCTCTGTCGCCCCAAATTTGGGACTTGACCTCCAAAAGGTATTGCTCTCCAAGCCCTTGGTCACCAGCTGCAAACCTGGCTTTTAGTAGCGCTTGGAACTCCCAAGGTTCAGCCCATTTCTTGTAGTGCGCGGCATGAGCGGCAACCGTTCTGACAAGCGCACCATTTTTGCCTTCTGGCCTAAGATTCGGATCAACCTCCCAAAGCCCGGGCTCCACCGCAGCCTCGTTGATAACCAGACCCAACCTCTGCGCCAATTGAGTTGCTGTTGGAATCGCATATTCATCTGGACCAGCGGCAACATAAATGACATCGACGTCACTCACATAGTTCAGTTCGTCTGCACCAGTTTTGCCCATCGCGATAATCGATAATTTAGTATTCTCGGATTTTTCTTGGGAAATCCTCCCGTCTGCCAGTAATTCCGACCTTGCCACGGTCAACCCGGCATCCAGGGCCGCATCAGCGAGCCTACTCAGGGCCTGTGTAACAACAACGACACCGTCAGAAGGATTTGACTGCGCCAAGTCCCAGTCGGCTATTGCCAGAAGCATGCTGCGATATGAAACACGAAGATCGAGTCTTGATTCGCAATTGAGAGTAAAGGTTGATGGCAGTGATTGAGTCTGACTAAACAGTGATAGTTCCGAAGGATGACGCGTCAGATACTCGGCCAAACCGTCGGATGCTCCGAGGATTGCTATCAAGCGCCTCGGACCTGACGACCCAGCAAGCGCCTTATGAATTAGTTTCGGGTGGTTCCTTGAAAGCTCCAGGAGTTGTGTCAGAGCCCTGTCCGGAGAGGCCGAAGTTTCAAAGGCAGATTCGCACCGCTGGTAGCTTGAGCCAAGAAGCTTCTCTAGCTCCCCCAAGTTTTCCCTGGCAACGCTCAGCGACTCAAAACCTAATCGAACTATGTCACTTAGTGACGTGACTCTACCGATAACCATTTAGAGAGTTTTTAAGTTTTGATCAATCTCATACGGAGTCACCTGAGCGCGATAATCCGCCCATTCGTTGCGCTTGTTAGCAAGCACGAAGTTGAAAACCGACTCCCCCAATACCTCGGCGGCAAGCTCGGAGCCCTCAAGCTTCTTAATGGCGTGGTCTAGAGACTGAGGTAGCGCCTCAATGCCCATTGCACGCCGCTCCTGATAAGACAGCGTCCAAACGTCCTGCTCAGTCTCATCCTCAAGCTGATATTCATTCTCTATGCCCTTGAGCCCCGCGGCCAACAGCAAAGAATAAGCCAGATATGGGTTAGCTGCCGAGTCCATTGCTCGATATTCAATTCTCGTGCTTTGGGACTTTTCAGGCTTGTGAAGTGGAACGCGGACTAGTGCACTTCTATTGTTGTGTCCCCAGCTGACGTAGCTAGGAGCCTCACCACCACCCCACAGCCTTTTATAGCTGTTCACATACTGATTCGTAACCAGAGTTATCTCGGGAGCGTGGCGAAGAATGCCCGCCATGAACTGCCTGGCCGTGTTTGACAGGTGGTACTTTGCGGCAGGGTCAAAGAATGCATTCTTGTCCCCTTCAAATAAAGAGAAATGAGTGTGCATTCCTGAGCCGGGGTGGTTAGTGAAAGGTTTTGGCATGAAGGTTGCATAAACACCCTGCTCGATTGCCACCTCTTTGATTACTGTCCGAAAAGTCATTATGTTGTCTGCCATTGTCAGCGCATCGGCATATCTCAAGTCGATTTCGTTTTGTCCAGGACCGCCCTCGTGATGCGAGAACTCAACCGAGATGCCCAACTGCTCGAGCATTGTCACGGCTCTTCTTCTAAAGTCATGAGCCGTGCCCCCAGGCACATTGTCAAAATAGCCCGCGTTATCGACTGGAACTGGTTCTCCAGAGGCGTCGACACTACTCGACTTCAACAGGTAAAACTCAATTTCAGGGTGAACGTAAAAACTAAAACCCATGGATGCTGCTTTTGCCAGCGTCCTACGCAAAACATTTCGTGGATCGGCAGCTGCAGGCTGTCCATCGGGGGTTGCAATGTCGCAGAACATCCTTGCCGCGGGATCAACTGTGCCCCTCCAAGGAAGAATCTGGAAGGTCGCTGGATCTGGGATGGCCAGCATGTCCGCTTCAGAGTTTCTGGCAAGCCCCTCTATGGAGGAACCATCAAAACCTATGCCCTCTGCGAAGGCACCCTCTATCTCTGCGGGGGCAACAGCCACTGATTTCAGAGACCCGGCAACGTCCGTAAACCAGAGCCTGATGAACTTAACACCGCGCTCTTCAATGGTTCTTAACACAAACTCTTGCTGCTTGTCCATATTTCCTCCTGACACTGGTAATAGGCTATCGGTTGTGACGTCAATAAAAGTAGCATTTGCCCAGACAAACCCAGTGGTGGGCGACGTTGCCCATAACCTCGAACAACTCCTGAAATATGCCGAACTAGCTGCAGGCAAGGCCGATGTGCTGGTCTCAGGAGAGCTTGCGATGTCGGGCTATCCGCTGGGAGACCTGAGTTACCGCGAAGACGTGATTCATCGTTCAGAAAAAGCCCTGCAAAAGCTGGTTGACGCGTCTAACGCACCTATGTTTTCAGACCTGTACTTTGTCGTCGGTCATGCCACGCTAGCCGCTTCCAAGTTCACGCACATTCAGTCCTCCAGGGCAATAGCCCACAATTCGGCCAGCGTAATTCACGGGGGCAAGCTCATAGGTACTTATCACAAGCAGGTTTTGCCCAACTATGACGTGTTCGATGATTGGCGAAACTTTGTTCCTGGTAACCAAGAACTAATTTTTGAGGTGCGCGGAACCAAATGCGCAGTAGCCATTTGCGAAGACATATGGGATCTGAGCTCGACCCGACCAGCAGCACTCAGAAAAGCGGGCGTTGAACTGCTAATTGTTCCAAACGGTTCTCCTTATACTCGCGAAAAGTCATCCGAGAGGCGCGTAGCGGCCAGGAAGTTTCAAGATAATTTCGCCGTTGCTTACGCCAACCTGTCCGGCGGGCAAGACGAACTAGTTTTTGACGGCGGGAGCTTCTTACTTGACTCAAGCGGCACGGAAGTTCAAAGAGCTCCCTTTGAAGAGGGTTGCTTCTATGAAACCACCAACGACCTACAACCGGTGGTAGACGACGATCTGTCCACACTATGGAAAGCCTTAGTTACAGGGTTACGCGACTACTGCAGAAAGACTAACCAAACGAAATTGGTTCTAGGTCTAAGTGGCGGTATTGACTCGGCACTGTCCGCGGCAATTGCGGTCGAGGCCGTTGGTGCCGCGAATGTAATAGGCGTCGCCTTGCCCTCTCGCTATTCGTCGGATCATTCCGTAACGGATGCGAAAAAGCTAGCGGCAAACCTCTCAATTGAACTTCGGGAGATCCCTATTGATACGGTGCATAAGGCCTTTGAGTCTTCCCTGGACTTCAGCGACTTGGCCGGAGAAAACCTACAGGCAAGAATCCGAGCAGTACTACTCATGGGTATCTCCAACACTGATAATGCTCTTCTTCTATCGACAGGCAACAAGTCAGAGATCGCGGTTGGGTATTCGACCATGTACGGCGACAGCGCGGGCGGATTTGCGCCTATAAAGGACCTCTTTAAATCAGATGTTTGGAGAGTTTCTTCCTGGCTAAACAATCGCGGCAACAGCGAGTTGATTCCTGAGAACTCGATAACCAAGGAGCCTAGTGCAGAACTACGACCCGATCAGATTGACACCGATTCACTTCCCGACTACAAGATTCTCGATCAAGTCCTAGCGCTTCTCATTGAACAATCCGCAACGATTGACCAAGTAATTGACAGCGGTCACCCCAGACAGCTGGCTGAAAAAATCGAAGGTATGGTCAGGGCCTCAGAATGGAAACGTTCTCAAGGCGCCATCGGAACGAAAACTACGGCGATTGCATTCGGCTTCGGACGCAGGGTTCCTATCACGACGAGGTTTACCGAACTATGAAAATCAGGACAAGCACTCTTTCTGAGCTTAAGACCAAAGGCATTCGATTTGCGGCGCTAACCAGCTACGACATGCATACGGCCAGCATCTTTGATTCCGCTGGGATAGAAGTTTTATTGGTTGGTGATTCAGCGAGCGACAATGTCCTGGCCAATCAAGGCACCTCCCCGATCACTCTTGACGAAATGATCCCCTTTGGAAGGGCGGTAGCAAGAAGCGCTAAAAACTCACTTGTGGTCTTCGATTTGCCCTTCGGTAGCTACGAAGTCAGTGCTGAACAAGCACTAATAACTTCTATCCGAGCCATGAAGGACACTGGCGCGGCAGCTGTAAAACTCGAGGGGGCAAAGATTGATCAAATTTCAAGAATTGTGGATAACGGTATCCCCGTAATGGGTCACGTCGGCTTCACCCCTCAGACACTGCACGGACTGGCTGGCTACAAGGTCCAAGGCAGAGATCAGGAAAATGCAGATCGCCTTATGGCTGAGTGCCTGGCGATTCAAAAAGCCGGAGCCTTCGCAATCGTGTTGGAGATGATCCCCGCAGCCTTGGCTAGAGACATCTCTATCGCGCTAGAGATACCAACGATCGGGATCGGCGCTGGATCGGAATGCGACGGCCAAATACTGGTCTGGCAAGACTTTGCAGGATTAGGCGAAAGATCGCCAAAGTTTGCGAAGAAATACCTCAACCTCAGTGAATCGCTGCGGACTGCCGCAATGGAGTACCGATCCGAAGTGCAGAATGGCAGCTTTCCTACAATTGACCAGCAGTTTTAGTCTTCCCACTTCTTTTCATCTTCTTCTCGAAGCGCTTTTGCCCTTGCTATTAAGGTCTCTGGGCCAGCCTTCGCGCTCTCAAAATCCGGAAACGGCCCGATGCGATCTAGCGAAAGAGACTGCGGTCCGCTCTCTACAAGTTGAGTTTTTATGTTAAACCAGAATTCAGGCTTGTCGGACAATGTGCCTCCTGTATTACGAAATCAAAAATAGACTAATGCCATGCCAAAAGCTCACAATTCCAGTCTTATCCCCGGGAAAATATCAATACCGCGAATCGTACCTTCAAACATAGCTAGACCAGAGTATGTTGGAAAGAGCGCACCCGCCAAGCACAAAGGTGGAGACAAGTACGACAAAGAGACTATTCAAAAAATTCGCGTAGCAAGCAAGCTCGCCGCACAAGCCCTCGAAGTTGTTCTCGCAGCAGTAAAACCAGGCGTAACCACAGATCGGCTGGACCAGATAGGGCACGAATTCCTTGTAGACCACGGAGCCTATCCCTCAACGCTTGGCTATCGGGGGTTCCCAAAGTCTCTCTGTAGCTCTTTGAATGAAGTGATTTGCCATGGCATACCGGATGACACAATTATCGAAGAGGGTGACCTTGTAAACATTGACATAACCGCTTTTCTCAACGGAGTCCACGGAGATAACAACGGAACTGTGATTGCAGGAGAAGCGTCAGAAGAAATCAAGCTGTTAGTGGAGCGCACTCAAGAAGCGATGATGCGAGGCATAAAAGCCGCAATTCCCGGTAGAGAGGTCAACATTATCGGGCGAGCTATTGAGAGCTATGCGAAGCGCTTCAACTACGGAGTCGTTCGTGACTTCACCGGCCATGGCGTTGGAACTAGCTTCCACACCGGCCTGATAATTCCACACTACGACGAACCGGCTTACAGGGATCTAATAGAGCCCGGGATGGTGTTCACGATTGAACCCATGCTTACGCTCGGATCCCAAGATTGGGACATGTGGGACGATGGTTGGACCATCACGACCAAAGACAAAAAATACTCCGCGCAATTTGAGCACACGATCTTGATAACCGAAACCGGCCCAGAAATACTTACGGAGGCCTAGATGACAAGCATTTCAATCGGTATTGACGTAGGTGGAACCGGGATTAAGGCAGCACTGGTTGACACCTCAACTGGAGAGCTGGCCTCATCAAGAATTAGAATTCCGACGCCCGACGGCGCAGAGCCCGATGCTGTTGCACAAATTTGCAAAGAACTTATAAGCCAACTCGAGGCTCCCTTAAATGCCTTGGTCGGTGTGTGTCTTCCGGCAGTTGTCACACATGGCATTACAAGATCGGCCGCCAACATTAGCGATAGCTGGATCGACTTGAGTGCCGAAGATCTACTTACAGCTGCACTCGGGCGTAAGGTCCACGTGCTAAACGATGCCGACGCGGCCGGAGTCGCCGAAATGACCTACGGTGCCGGACGAAATGCAAGCGGCGTCACAATTATGGCCACTCTCGGAACAGGTATTGGTTCAGCACTTTTTATAGAGAAGGCGCTGGTCCCGAATACTGAGTTTGGACACCTGGACATTGGTGAATACTTAAACATTGAAAGCTATGCATCATACGGTGCCTACGACCGTGACCAGATCTCACCAGAACAATGGGGCCAGCGACTGGAGAAGTTCTTCGCGCACTTAGAAAAGCTATTTAGCCCTGATTTGTTTATAGTCGGCGGTGGAGCCAGCAAGTCCCACGAAGAGTTTTTTCCATTTATCAAGATCAAGACTGCAATTGTCCCTGCTGGCACGAAGAATGCGGCCGGTATCATCGGCGCTGCAACTATGGCAGTGCAGTACTTATAAGAGGTGAGATGGGCCGGCCGATACGCCGGGTTCTGTAATGCCTAAGCACTGACGGCCATCTATCTCGGCCACAAATTGCTAAGTGGCTCTAGCGACCTACCCGAAGACTAAACGAGCAGTCCTTAGCGTCTTCTTACTTGGTCTTGCTCCCGGTGAGGTTTACCTAGCCGAACTAGTCTCCTAATTCGCTGGTGGTCTCTTACACCACCGTTTCACCCTTACCCCCTAAGGGGCGGTTTACTTTCTGTTGCACTATCTCTTGGGTTACCCCAGGTGGGCGTTACCCACCACCGTGCTCTTTGGAGCCCGGACGTTCCTCGGCAATGCCGCGACCGTCCAGCCGACCCATCTCGTCACCAAGACTAGCCCTGAATCAGATGGGCGCAAGAGTTGATGGTGAATGTTTCTATGAAACCGGTCCCGAAGAACCGGTAAATACTGATCCCGCCGGGGGCAAAGTTTATGTTCCAGTAGCTTGACTCTGCTGACCGCTGGGCTAACTTCGCAATCACCCTAGATGGCATCATGTGCGTCACCAGTATCACGGTATTGCCCTGATTCGAACGCACTACCTCAGACACTAGTTCGGAAACTCGCTCTTCAAGATCCAGTATCGACTCTCCGCCTGGAGGTCGTTGACTCATCGAGGCGCGCCACTTTGCAACTTCCTCGGTTGACTCAATCTCCATTGCGTTCATGGACATGCCATCCCAGTCCCCAAAGGCAATCTCCCTTAGCCGCTCGTCAGGCTTTCCAGCTACTCCTTCGGCTCCAGAAAGAGCCTCGGCAGTTTGAGAAGTCCGCTTCATAGGAGAGTTGATTATTGATGCCACGGGTGGAAGATCAAAAAAGCTCAGCAGAGGTGAAACGGCGGCGGCGGCCAGCATTGCTTCTTTGAGGCCTTTTTCATTCAGCCCCATGTCTTCCCCGTCGCCCCCGGCAATCACATTGGCCGAGGTGCTCTTCGTGCTACCGTGCCTGACGACCACAAGAGTTGTGGGTTCTATTTTTTGCCTCGGTGCCCGAATGCTTCTTGGCTGAATGGCCGAAAACGGAAGAGCTGACTCCTCGCTATGAAAGTCACCCTGGTCTAGTGCCCTGTTGGCATTAGCGTCTGCGAGGGTGTTTTTATCTCTTGGGATCCACTCGAGCTTCACGTCGAAGGCCCCCAATAATTGACTGGCCTCAAAAACTAATTCCCTGATCTCCGGGCTCTTGACCTTCCAGCGACCACTTAGCTGTTCAACGACTAATTTTGAATCGAGTCTGATGGTAACCAAACGGTGCTCAGTTGTAGTTAAAAACCTGAGTGCAGCAATTACACCCTGATACTCAGCGTAGTTATTTGTCTGGCTTCCTAAGCCCTCTCCGAAATCGGCAATTGTGCTACCAGCCTGATCCTGAATGTGGACGCCATAGGATGCTGGTCCTGGGTTTCCCCTCGACGCTCCATCGCAGTAAACAAAAATCATTGTGGAGCCTCAGGTCACTCTCGCACCAAGATTGCGCTGCACTCCGGGCAGGTTGCAAGCTCGTCATGAGCGATTGCTCGAATCGCGCCGAGGGCCGTTGAAGTCAGGTTCATGTTGCAAGCCCCGCAGGTCGAGCCACGCAGCGACCCAATGGCAGATCCTCGCTTACTCAACCTTTCAAACAACTCGACAAGAGCGGAATCTATCGAAGATCGGTTTTTCTCCGTAAGTCCCCTAAGTCCTGACAGCTCGAGGGTCACTCTTGCCAAAGATCTATTCGCATCATCAGTCGCCATTTTTAGGTCTTCCTGAAGCGCTTCGCGGCCTAACTGAGTTTCATTCTGCACGGCCTTAGAATCTTCCACACGCTCCATCTGCAGCAACTGGGCTTCCTCAAGCTCGCCCTTACGCTTTCCAAGTGTCACTAGCTCGTGCTGGATGCCCGTAATTGTCCTAGCATCCGCGGATTGAGTCAGTCGCTGCTCGTCCCTAGCAATTCGAGCCTCGACTAACTCAAGATCAGCCTCCGAGCGGCGTAAGTCTCGTTCTATTTCTTCATGGTTACTTAGCATCTGGCTGGCTTGAGAGCTCAACAGCAGAAGTGCTTCGCGAATGCTCTCAGATTCTTCCCCCGCAGCAATCTTTTCTGCTTGGGCTTCGAGCTTGCGAATTTGAAATACTTGCTGATTAAAAATCATCAGAACAGGTAGTTGCCTCGGATCTATTTTCATTGCATCACCACAAAATTCCAAGGGTCGGTCGACAAATCACTGACGATAAAACTAACAGAATCAAACTTATCACTGAGCTGTTCCTGAGCGACCTCAAGCCATAGCCACTCCGCCGCCCAGTGGGCGATGTCCATTAGCGCGGGGCCATTTGTCAACTTGGTCTGCTCGACAAAATCTTGAGATGGGTGGTGCCTTAGATCAGAGGTGATGAAAAGATCAAGATTTGCCCCTTGAGCAAGGTTCAAATAGCTGTCGCCCGCTCCAGCAACCAAGCCAACCTTGGAAATCATACGATTAGGGTCCCCCGCAACCCTGAGCCCCTGCGCAACTGAAGGAAGCACTTTGGCTGCCGCTCGAGCAAAGTCCAATAGCGTGACTGGCTCTTTAAGGGTCCCAACAACCCCCTGCTTAGTCTCGGAATCCAGGAAATCGAGTGAAATCAGGCCAAGATTCTTCGCTAGGGTCTGCGAGACGCCATTGGGGACAAAATCAGCATTCGTGTGAGCCGAGAAAACCGCCAGGTCGTTCTTGATTGCGAATGCTGCCTCTGAGCCCTTCGCCGAATCCTCACGAAGAGTATGCGTGCCCCTTAGGAACATCGGGTGATGCGACAAAATAAGGTTCGCTCCGAGGTCCTTGGCGTGCGCCAGAACATCTACTGTCACATCAACGCTTAGAACGACCGTATGCACTTCAGAGGATAGGTCCCCGATCATCAACCCGGACCTGTCCCAGTCCGCAACTTCTGACTCAGGCCAAAGCAAATTGAAGTGGTTGACAAGAGAGGATAACTTTTCCATGTCTTCAGCCAATCAAATTAGTGCTTCGTGATTTGTGCCGCATTTCAGGCTTATGGATTCGCTAAATAACGACCAAGCCGTTCGAGTGGGCCCTACCGGGCTCGAACCGATGACATCCACGGTGTAAACGTGGCGCTCTACCAACTGAGCTAAAGGCCCCTCGCGAAATCTTACTACCAAACTGTTAGCTTATAGAAGCTCAAGCGCCTTTTTGTAGGAATCAAGATCTCGGGGCTCCCCTGGAGAGGTGATGAACTTCGCCACTAGTTCGCCGGACTTGGCGATTACAAAGGTACCTCGAGTGGCATGCCCGCGGTCCTCAAGGAATACGTCGTACAACTTGGTTACGAGACCGTGCGGCCAAAAATCTGCCAGTAGCTGGAACCCATACCCCTGATCTTCAGCGAACTTTGCTTGAGTGAACTTATTGTCGACTGAAATGGCAAGCAGCTCGACCTCCGCCGACTCAAAAGTGGAGAGATTGTCTCTGAGTTCACATAGCTCTTCGGTGCAAGTGCCCGAAAAAGACAGCGGATAAAAAACGAGAACTACCGGTTTTTTACCCTCGAAATCACTTAGCGTTACGACCTCACCAAACTGATTGGTGAGAGAGAAATCTGGGGCTTTGTCCCCGACAGAAATTGACATATATTCTCCCTTTACATATTTGAGATTATCTACCCTGAAAAACCGACAGGGTGTCGGACAGATTTCTAAGTCCTATGTAGACTTTAGAGGCTCACACAAGAGCATAAGGAATCCAGGCCACGAAAAGAGGCTTCAGTGTCGCACAACAACCAAGATGCATACGTCCCGCCATCCCCGGACCGCGATCCACAAGAGACGGCGGAATGGCTTGAATCACTTGACGCCCTTGCGAAAGCCCACGGTCGTGGTCGCGCAAGAGAAATTATGCAGTCGCTCCTGCGTAGATCTCACGATCTTCAGCTGAATGTGCCCCTAATACCTACTACTGATTACATAAACACCATTTCTCCAGAAGACGAGCCGGATTTCCCCGGCGACGAACAAATAGAACGTACCTACCGTGCTTGGATGCGCTGGAACTCGGCCATCATGGTGCACCGAGCCCAGCGACCCGGTATTGCCGTCGGCGGGCACATCTCCTCGTTTGCTTCGAGCGCTTCGCTCTACGAAGTCGGTTTCAACCACTTTTTTAAGGGGCATGATCACCCGGCTGGGGCGGATCAAATTTTCATTCAGGGTCACGCATCACCAGGCCCATACGCTCGGGCCTACTTGGAAGACAGACTCAGTGCAGAAAAGCTGGACGCCTTCCGGCAAGAGAAGTCTCAACCCGGAGGCGGGCTGCCCTCATACCCTCACCCAAGACTGCTTCCGGAATTCTGGGAATTCCCGACGGTGTCAATGGGGCTGGGTCCTATCAATGCGATTTACCAAGCGCAATTTAATCGCTACCTTCAGGGACGTGGTTTCAAGGACACCAGCGAGCAGCACGTTTGGGCATTCCTGGGGGACGGCGAGCTCGACGAGGTTGAATCAAGGGGCGCCTTGCAGCTTGCTGCGAATGACAGCTTAGATAATCTGACGTTCGTAGTTAACGCCAACCTGCAGCGTCTGGATGGACCTGTTCGAGGTAATGGCAAAATAATCCAAGAGCTAGAAAGTTTCTTCCGAGGTGCCGGCTGGAACGTAATAAAAGTCATCTGGGGCAGGGAATGGGATCCTTTACTACAGCAGGATGCTGACGGTGCACTGGTTGACCTTATGAACCGAACTCCAGATGGCGACTATCAGACTTATAAGGCCGAATCCGGAGCCTTCGTAAGAGAAAACTTCTTCGGCAGAGACCCCAGAACAGCCAACATGGTGGGATCCATGACTGACGACCAAATTTGGGGCCTCAAGCGCGGAGGGCACGATTATAAGAAAATCTATGCCGCCTACAAGGCCGCGACAGAGCATAAAGGCCAGCCAACAGTAATAATAACCAAAACCGTAAAGGGCTATGGTCTGGGTAAGAGCTTTGAAGGTCGCAATGCCACCCACCAGATGAAAAAGCTCACTCTCCAGAATCTAAAAGATTTCCGAGACGAAATGCGCGTGCCGATAACCGATGCACAACTGGAATCGGATCCATACCAGCCGCCTTACTACCACCCCGGCAGAGATGCCCCGGAAATTCAGTACATGCACGAGCGTCGCAAAGAGCTTGGGGGTTACCTCCCTGAACGAAGAAGCAAGTACGTAAGCTTCGAGCTCCCAACCGATAAGGCTTACGCCTCACCTCGCAAGGGCTCCGGCAGCCAGGAGATAGCAACAACTATGTCTTTCGTGAGAATGCTCAAGGATCTTCTAAAATCTGAAGGCTTCGGCGAGCGCATATCGATGATCATCCCGGACGAGGCCCGAACTTTTGGAATGGACGCCTTCTTCCCGACGGCAAAAATTTACAATCCAAACGGTCAGAACTATCTATCAGTCGACCGAGAGCAGCTCCTGAGCTACAAAGAAGCGACGAACGGACAAATACTTCACACCGGAATCAATGAGGCCGGCTCACTTGCCGCATTTACCGCGGCTGGTTCCAGTTACTCGACTCACGGACAGCCGATTATTCCGTTCTACGTCTTCTACTCAATGTTTGGATTCCAGCGGACAGCGGACGCCATGTGGCTAGCCGGCGACCAGATGGTCAGAGGCTTCCTGATAGGAGCCACTGCCGGGCGTACCACTCTGACTGGCGAAGGCCTGCAACACGCCGATGGCCACTCCCCTGTTTTGGCAAGCACAAACCCCGCCGTTATCAGCTACGACCCTGCTTACGGCTACGAAATAGGGCACATAGTTCGAACTGGAATTGAACGCATGTACGGTGGCGAACACCCGGATCCAAACGTCATGTACTACCTAACCGTTTACAACGAGCCCGCTCTGCAGCCAGCAGAGCCTGAGGAAGTCGATGTTGACGGGATCATTAGAGGGATACACCTCGTAGGCAAAAATGCAGCATCAGGTCACAAGGCAAAGATTCTTGCATCTGGAGTAGCCATTCCATGGGCACTTGAGGCGCAACAGCTATTGCTCGAGTGGGGGGTCTCCGCTGATGTTTGGTCGGTCACCAGCTGGACTGAGCTGAGAAAAGACGGACTAGCCTCGGATGAAAAAAGATTCCTGTACCCGAATCAAGACTCAACGATGCCGTACCTAACAGGTAAGTTAGCGGACTCCGAAGGCCCAACTCTTGGTGTCACCGACTTTATGCACTCGGTCGCAGACATGATCAGACCATGGATTTCCGGAGACTACGCCACCTTAGGAGCCGATGGCTTTGGATTCTCCGATACCAGAGCAGCTGCACGACGGTACTTCAAAATTGACGGACCCTCGATCGCAGTTAGAGTGCTGGAGCAGTTAGTTGCCGAGCAGAAAATTGACTCGTCAATTCCTCAGTTAGCGATTGACAAGTATCGCTTGCACGATGTTGCGGCCGGAACAAGCGGGACAGCCGGTGGAGACTCCTAAGCATCTTGCGTGGCTGAACTCCATTGCCGGGGAGTTGGCCACCGCGACTCTTATTCGGCTCGACGAAACGCTGCCCTGGTATCGAAGCATGCCGCCCGTTCGAAGAGCAGCGATAGGCGGTGTTGCCCAGACGGGTATCACCAGTTTTATCAGTTGGTATAAAGATCCGAAGGCCCAGCCCTGGGTAGCTGCGGACGTATTTGGTAGTGCTCCAAGAGAACTTCTACGTTCCATTTCACTCCAAGAAACCCTCCAGGTTATTCAAGTTGTAGTGGAGATGGTTGAGGAGACGGTCCTCAAGGAGCACCCTGACCTTCACAACGCGGTTCTTAAATACTCGAGGGACTTGGCCTTCAGCGCCGCAGACGTTTACGCACGTGCCGCTGAGGCTCGTGGACTCTGGGATGCCAGACTGGAAGCCCTGGTTGTCGATTCGATTATTAGCGGTGAAACATCCCAGGAAATTAGCTCACGCGTCGCTGCGCTCGGCTGGCAGGCGGACGGGGCCGTGGCGGTATTGCTCGGTTCCACACCCTCAAGCGAAGACCCCGATGGCGTCCGCAAGACAGCTAGGAAACTTTCCGCCGACGTCCTGGTTGGAATTCAAGGTAGACGGCAAGTCGTCGTAGTTGGACTCATGGAGCCAACAACTGATGCAGAAATAAAGATATATGAAACGGCCGAGGCGCTAGAGCAATACTTTGGGGCTGGGCCGCTTGTGCTAGGTCCAACGGTACTGAGCGTCTCCGATGCATCAAAGTCGGCTAAAGCTGCTCTATCAGCCCTCGCCGTCGCCCCAACTGTTGGCTCGAGCACCCGCCCAATCCCGGCTGACAAGCTACTGCCGGAAAGAGCTCTAGCGGGCGACCCGTTAGCTAAGCAGTCAATGATGGATAAGTTTTACGTGCCCCTCGCAGATTCTCAATCTGACTTGCTCTCCACTCTCCGGGCTTATCTTGAATGCGGTCGGTCTTTGGAGGCAACTTCCAAGCAGCTATTTGTTCACGCGAACACAGTTAGATATCGACTAAAACGAATACAGGAAATTATTATCGAAGACCCAACTGCCCCTAGATCTGCCTTTATGCTGCAAATAGCCCTTGCGCTAGGTGCAATAAGCGATAGCGAATCGGGACTTAGAAGATGACAATGTGGATCGCCGCGTGCCCAGGTCAAGGCTCCCAGTCAGCCGGTTTTCTTGGCCCATGGCTTACAGAAGTCCAAGGGTTCCGGTCCGAGTTGGAAAAACTTTCATCGGCCAGCGGCCTTGACCTTGTGAGCCTGGGAACCACAGCGGACGACGCCCAAATTAAGGACACGGCGATTGCTCAGCCGCTTATCGTGGCCTCTTCAATTGCCGCCTACAGGACATTGTTTCGCGACTCCCCCGTCGCGGGAGTTCTCGGTCACTCGGTTGGCGAATTTGCAGCTGCCGCAATAGCCGGAGTTATTTCGGACGAGGAAGCTATCAGGCTTGTGGCTATCCGTGCCCGAGCAATGGCTAAGGCTGCTGCCGAGCAGCCAACAAGCATGGCGGCAATCCTTGGCGGAGACTCCACTGAAGTAATGCTTGCGGTTCGAGAAATAGGTCTTGAGATAGCCAATCACAATGGTGCCGGCCAACTGGTTGCTGCAGGAGACAAAGGCAAGATAGCTCTCCTAATTGCTTCACCACCAACCAAAACTCGAGTTATTGAGCTTAAAGTGGCAGGTGCCTTCCACACCAGCTACATGGATTCAGCTCGCCTGGAGTTGGCCGAGGCAGTTCGCGAAGTCGCTGTATCGGATCCGATAATGAAGCTTTGGAGCAACGTCGATGGTCAACTCTGTGGCAGTGGACAAAAATTTATTGACTCTCTTGTCAGCCAGGTAACAGCGCCTGTTCGTTGGGACTTGTGCATGGCCAACCTTCCAGAAGAGCAGTTCGATTTTGTTGAATTACCTCCTGCCGGAGCACTCACGGGACTAGTAAAAAGAGCGGTCCCCAATGCGAACCCGATAGCCTTGAAGGTGCCAACTGATTTCGAGAGGGTTATTAAATGAAACAGCTCCAAGAATCCATTCCGGTGGCCCACACCCGCATTTATGCTCTGGGCGCCGCAAGAGGAAATCAGGTTGTGACCAACGATGATATAGCTGGCCCGATTGATTCTTCTGACGAGTGGATTAAGCAGCGGACCGGAGTGGCAACACGGACCAGAGCAGCCGAAGATCAGTCCCTGATGGACCTGGCTGTGGAGGCATCAAAAGAGGCAATAGCAAAATCTGGCGTTGACCCAAACGAAATAGGTGCGGTCATCCTGGCCACCATTTCGTTTCCCTACCAAACCCCCTCTGGCGCCTCGTTACTGTCGGAGCTGGTTGGAGCTCACGATGCGGCGGCCTATGACATTTCCGCAGCCTGCGCAGGTTATTGCTACGGCATAGCCCAGGCGGATGCTTTAGTTCGTTCTGGATTGTGCAAATACGTACTGGTAGTCGGTGCCGAGAAGCTTTCAGACTTTATCTCACCAACTGACAGAACCATAAGTTTCCTTCTTGGAGACGGTGCTGGCGCCGCAATAGTTGGCGCTAGCGATCACCCTGGAATTTCTAAGACGATTTGGGGTGCTGACGGTTCAAGCTGGGACAAAGTCGGCATGACCGGATCTATCTTGGACTTCCGAGACGGCAAAACTCCATGGCCAACCCTTACTCAAGAAGGCCAGACCGTATTTCGCTGGGCCGTTTGGGAAATGTCCAAGGTGGCCAAAGAGGCCCTTGACGCTGCAGGTATCGAAGCAAGCGATCTAAGTGCTCTGGTCATGCACCAAGCAAACTTGAGAATCATAGACGAGTTCGCAAAACAGATGAAGCTTCCAGATTCCGTGGTTATCGCCAAGGACATTGTGGAGACTGGAAACACCTCCGCTGCCTCCGTTCCGCTCGCAATGCACCGGATTCTCGAAGAGAAAAAGGTAGCGAGTGGAGGATATGCGCTGCAAATTGGTTTCGGCGCGGGGCTCACCTTCGCGGCCCAAGTTGTAGAACTCCCATAAGATAATTCAGTTACTAACGAAGCAATTAGGAGAAACCCACATGGCACATACACAGCAAGAGGTACTAGCTGGACTAGCCGAGCTCGTCAACGACGAGACTGGTATCGCAGCAGAAGCTGTTCAAATGGAGAAGTCGTTCACCGACGACTTAGACATCGATTCGATATCGATGATGACTATCGTGGTCAACGCCGAAGACAAGTTCAGCGTAAAAATCCCAGATGAAGAAGTAAAGAACCTAATCACTGTGGGCGACGCGGTGAGCTACATAACGGCGAATCAAGACTAAAATGCGGCGCGTAGTTGTTACAGGCATGGGGGCGACAACTCCCCTTGCCGGTGACGCCATGGCAACTTGGGAAGCGCTCTTGCGGGGGGAAAGTGGAGTATCTACGCTAGAGCAGGACTGGGTTGCTAAGTACGAACTGCCAGTAACATTCGCCGGTCAAGCGATGATAGCTGCCAGCACTGTTCTCAGCCCGCAAGAAGCCAAAAGACTGGATCCCTCCAGCCAATTCGCTTTGATTTCGGCCAGAGAGGCCTGGGCAGACGCCGGAAATCCAGAAGTGGACCCGGAGCGACTGGCAGTCGACTTTGCCACAGGCATTGGCGGAGTACAGACTCTTCTGGACGCGTGGAGTACTCTCCAAGAGCGTGGGCCAAGACGAGTGCTGCCTATGACTGTTCCGATGCTTATGCCGAACGGACCAGCGGCAGCAATCGGTATGGCGCTGGGCGCTAAGGGTGGAGCAAGAACAGCTGTTAGCGCATGTGCATCAGGAAACGAGGCAATCGCCAACGCTTTCCATAGAATTCAACGAGGCGAGGCCGATGTTGTAGTTGCCGGCGGTGCCGAAGCAGCCATCCATCCGCTTCCGATAGCGGCCTTCGCTGCCATGCATGCGTTGAGCAAGAAAAATGACACGCCTGAGGCAGCATCTAGGCCCTACGACACTGACCGAGACGGATTCGTGATGGGTGAAGGCGCAGGCGCTCTAGTTCTAGAGTCACTGGAGTCCGCACAGTCTCGGGGAGCAAAAATCTACTGCGAAATCGTCGGTGGCTCCGTAACAAGTGATTCTTATCACATCACGGCGCCAGATCCCGAGGGTGCTGGCGCGGCGAGAGCAATGTTAGACGCTTTGAAACAGGCAGACGCGTCAATTTCAGATGTCGAACACGTCAATGCCCACGCAACATCTACGCCAGTCGGGGACATTGCCGAGTACACGGCTATAAATAGAGTTTTTGGAGCACACACGGACAACCTGGTGATAGCCGCTACCAAGGCTTCCACCGGACACCTGCTTGGCGGCGCCGGAGCAATCGAGGCCATCTTTACGATTTTGGCGCTAAAGCAGCAGCAGGTACCTCCAACTATCAATCTTGACAACCAAGATCCGGCAATTCCGTTGAACGTTCCAAGGTCTGTCGCACGACTACAAAGGCCAGAAGCAATAGCGATATCCAACAGCTTCGGCTTTGGGGGTCACAACGCTGTTCTGGCATTCCGTAACGTCTAAACGGCTTTTGGTAACAGCCGCACACCTTCAGGGAACAGCCTCAATGGTTCAAAGATATCAAACCAGGCTTGGCCCTCAGCAATCCTTAGCTGCCTAGCAAATTCAGCCATGTTGCCCTGAGACTGAGTGAGAAAACTTTGGATTTGCCCGATTCTGATAACTGGCTCTCCAGCTGCGTCAATGCCTTGTCGATGAATGCCTAGCCTCGGGTGGACTAAATAGCGCTCATCCTCAGTCCCCCGGCTTTCAATTTCGCAAATAATACCCTGCTTGAAAAACTCAGAGGCCAGATCGGCACAAGCGCCAGGGGGGCACCTTAATCTTGTCTGGAGTTGATAGGTCGACGGTAATGCTGGCTGAGCAAACCATGCTCTGGACGTAGAAAATCGCGCAAGGATTTCATCTATTTCCTTGCACTTATCTTGCGGGCAAGAAAGAACCCACAATAGACAGTTGTCCAGTTTTCTACCTCCGATTCAGATAAACATCTTCCCCAATGTCCTGAATCGTTGCCTTGAGGATAAACCTCCACGTCTAGAAAAGTCAAAGTGTTTTTGAGCCACTTGCCAACAGCGGGAGCCTAGGAAGGTTTCTGCCGATAACATCTAGAAGTTATGAGCAAACTTTATTTTCGCTACGGGGCCATGAATTCCGGCAAGTCCACCGCCCTGCTTCAGGCTGCCTACAACTACGAGGAACGAGCTCAGCACGTTCTGATTGCTAAGCCATCCGTTGACTCCAAGGGCGATAAGTCCATCGTTAGCAGACTGGGCGTATCTAGAGACGTTGATTTCCTGATTACCCCGACCCAGAACCTGCGCGAAAAGTTTTCAAGCGAAGCAGAGTCCTTGAACCGAGCTGAGAACAAGAAAATAGCGTGCTTGCTTTTAGATGAGGCCCAATTTCTGACCCCCGAACAAGTAGATCAGTGTCTCGAGATTGCGGTGCTTGATGGAGTACCGGTATTGGCCTACGGAATTCGCACCGACTTTAAGACCCTTAGCTTTCCGGGGAGCAAAAGGCTTCTCGAGATTTCGCACAGCCTAGAAGAACTAAAGACGATATGCCGCTGCGGTCGCAAGGCCATGTTCAACGGCCGCCTACTAAATGGGGTATTTATCTTCGATGGTGAGCAGGTCGCTATTGACGGTGACCAAGTTACCTACGAGTCTCTTTGTGCAAATTGCTACCTCGAAAAGACTCTGTAGGTCCGTCACGCTTCGGTAACAATCAGCCCTCGCCGATGGGGTACCAGCAGGACCGGGAATAGTCTTTGCTTACAAACCCAATTGGGGCTTGCCGCTCTCGAAGAATTTTCGGAGCGCGATGGTTCTCCATTGAAAGGAGACACGTGAAAAGCAAATCATTATCAGTTCTTGCAGTTGCTTCAGCTGCGGGACTATTTTTGGCAGGTTGTGCCAGCACCGAGGCTGAGACGACAACCCCTGCTGCAACAGAGACAACAACTACTACTACTACTGAGGCCGCAGGTTCACTGCTAGATAGCGTTATCGCTGCAGGCTCAGTACGTTGTGGAACTCGCGACGCCCTTCCGGGCTTTGCAGTTCTAAACGACGCCGGTGAGCATGTTGGGTTCGACTCTGACTTCTGTCGCGTAATTGCCGCAGCTGTCCTAGGAGATGCCACTGCGGTTGAAATGATCGACCTAGAAACTGCAGACCGCTTCACTGCTCTTCAGAGCGGCGCGATCGACGTTCTAGTCCGAAACACCACCTGGACTGCGACAAGGGATGGTAGCGAGGGTGCAAACTTCCTTCAGCCAACCTTCTACGATGGCCAAGGAATGATGGTGACCTCGGACAGTGGTTACATGAAGATCAGCGAAATGGATGGCGCCATCATCTGTGTAGCCAAGGGCACAACTACGGAGGGCAACGCCGCTCTTGAGTCGTCTCGCCTAGGTCTAGATTGGGAAATTCGTTCATTTGACGAGACCGACCTAATTCTGGAGGCTTTCCTTGCCGGTCAGTGTGACGGTTGGTCATCAGATGTTAGCCAGCTAACCGGGCTTCGTTCTGCTTACCCAGACGGAAGCGAATCTCTCATGATCCTTCCAGAGGTGTTCTCAAAGGAGCCACTAGCACCAGCCGTCCTTGACGGTGACACTGCTTGGGCTCAGGCAGTCAACTGGGCAATACTGGCTACAATCCAGGCTGAAGAGTTTGGAATCACCAGTGCAAACGTTGACAGCATTCGCGACACAACAGAGGACGTCGGAATACTTCGCTTCCTTGGAGCTGACGTTCCAGGTAGCGACGGAGCGGCTGTTCTAGATCCGAACCTTTCATTGCCTACTGACTTTGCTTACCAAGTAGTCAAGCAAGTCGGAAACTACGGAGAGATATTTGCTCGTCACCTAACCCCACTGGGACTAGACCGCGGTCTGAACTCATTGTGGAACGATGGTGGCATTCTCTACGCACCTCCTTACCGTTAAATAAACACCGTCATTACGACAACAGGTAACTCAATTGAGGGCTCGGTAAAATGAGCCCTCAATTGAGCACACCTTCAAAAGCTCCATTTTTTAGAGACATAAGAACCCTCAAATGGGTACTGCAATTACTTGCCCTTTTCGCGGTGTTCGCTTTGCTCTACTGGCTCTATGGCAATTATCAAGAGAATGTAGCTAAGAGCAGCATTCAAACCGATCTTCGCTTTCTTGACAATCCCGCAAACTTTACGATTCCAGGAAACGACCTAGACCAATCGCAACCTGTTCGAGACGCCTTCGTCGAGGGTTTTCTAAATACCCTCCGCGTCGCATTTATAGGAGTCGTGCTGGCCACAATTCTGGGCACCTTGATTGGTATAGCCAGGCTCTCTAAAAACTTTATGGTCAGAACGCTCGGCACTGTCTATGTTGAGTTGGTTCGAAACCTGCCACTGCTTCTGCTGCTGACGTTCATGAACCTTGCAGTCGTTTTGCAGGCCTTCCCCAGAATTGAAAATGCGTGGTTACCACTTGATCTATTTGTCATCTCCAACCGCGGCATCGCTATCCCTTGGTTCATCGGCTCCCCCGCTCAACTGGCAATTGGAGTCGTTAGTGCTGCACTGATTGCGTTCGTGGTAGCACGAGTTCGAATCAGGCAGGCTGATAAGAGTGGAAAGCAAGACCGAGCATGGCTTTTTGGAATAATCTCGTTCCTGGTCTTGGTGGTTCTGATTTGGCTGCTTTTTGGATACGGCTGGGAACTGCCTTACGTTGATGGCAGGGGAACCACCGGCGGACTAAGACTGGACCCATCATTCTTTGCTCTGGTTGCGTCTCTGGTTATTTACACAAGCAGCCACATCGCAGAGATTGTGCGTGGTTCGATTCTTGCTGTGTCCAAAGGTCAAGGGGAAGCCGCGGATGCCATTGCACTAAGCGGCTCTCAAAAAATGAGACTGATCATTCTTCCTCAGGCATTCCGTATAGCCATGCCGGCGCTTGGAAACCAATACCTGAACCTTATTAAGAATTCATCGCTGGGAGCAACCATCAGTTACTTTGAGCTGACCCAGATCGCCCAAATTACGGTGGGTAATGGCTCCCCTGCGGTGCCCGCTTTCTCTCTAACATTGCTTGTTTATCTTGCAATTTCGCTAGTAACTAGCCTCGTCGTGAACTTTTTCAACAGAAGACTTGCACTGGTGGAACGATGATTACTTGGATTAGAAGAAACCTTTTTAGGTCGATTACCGACTCGATACTCACAGTAGTCTCGGCCAGCATCCTCGGTTTCGTTGTCCTTCAGGTATTTCAATTCGTATTCATCACTGGGCGCTGGGAAATTATTCAGGTCAACCTAAAAATTCTTCTGGTTGGTCGCTTTCCCGAGGACATGATGTTCCTTGTTGGTTTCTCGATTTTGGCGACCTGCTTCTCGATAGCGAGCCTAGCTTCGGGGGTCTCTCGCACGGTCGAAACCACGCCAAGACTTGCCGGCAGACTCTGGGAGCTATTTCAGCGCTTTGGCCTGATTATTGCCACATCAGCATTCCTGATCGTACTTGCTGGGGATCTTGATGCCATTCTGTTTGGCGCATACGTATTACTTGCGATACTCGGAGGAAGGCTTTTTGGCCGAGCCAGGCGCAACGCTTCACTCAGGAAGTTACCCGGATGGCTGTGGGTGACAATCAATGCAACATTGCCATTGGTACTAATTTTCCTGACAATGGGTCAGGCCGCGCTCGAAGAGTGGGGTGGATTCCTCATTAATTTCTACCTCGCCGTGGTCAGCATCGCACTAAGTTTCCCTCTTGGCGTGCTTTTGGCTCTTGGTAGGAGATCTACACTGCCCCTTCTTCGTTGGCTATGCACCGCATACATCGAGCTGCTCCGAGGCGCTCCACTTTTTGTGCTCCTGCTGCTAGCGGGTGTGGCACTGGAGTTCTTTATACCGGCGAGCATCGCACCCGATGCAATCTTCCGGGCGGTAACCGTCTTCACCTTGTTTACCGCGGCGTATTTGGCGGAAGTAATAAGGGGCGGATTACAGTCGATTCCGAAAGGTCAAGCTGAGGCCGGCAAGGCGCTCGGCCTTTCAACGTTCAAGATCACCTTCCTGATTACCCTCCCCCAGGCGCTTAGAAACGTTATACCTGCCCAGATAGGTCAATTCATCTCGCTTTTCAAGGACACCACTCTTGCCGGCGTCGCGCTTAGCGTATTTGATCTGCTAAATGTTGGTACAGCCATAACCAAGCAGGATGATTACCTCGGACAGGGCCTGATCTATGAATCTCTCGCATTTGTGGGCCTATTGTTCTGGGTTGGGTCATATGTAATGAGCAGGGAAAGCCAAAGAATAGAAAAGAAACTAGGAGTTGGTATTCGATGAGCAATGAAGTATTCAAGGATGCATCCAAGATGTCGGGTGGACGCGATTCCGATGATGCCATTATCGTCATAGACGGTGTCTATAAGCGCTTCAAGGAATTTGAGGCCCTAAAGAACATAAACATGCAAGTCGGGCGTAGAGAGGTTGTCGTAGTTATTGGCCCTTCGGGCTCGGGTAAATCGACTCTAATACGTTGCATCAACAGGCTCGAGGCACACGATGACGGCCACATCTTGGTGGATGGCACTGCGCTGACAACGGACATTCGAAACATTCAGGAAATTCGAAAAGAAACCGGTATGGTCTTCCAAAACTTCAACTTGTTCCCTCATCTCACGGTCCTGACAAACGTTGCAATCGGCCCCAGAAGGGTTCGCGGTCTATCCAAATCTGCTTCCGAGGAGCTCGCAATGGAACTGCTAACGAGAGTTAAGATTCCCGAGCAGGCAGACAAATTTCCCGCCCAACTATCCGGAGGTCAACAGCAGCGCGTGGCACTAGCAAGAGCTTTAGCCATGACGCCAAAGGTGATGCTTTTTGATGAGCCCACTAGCGCGCTCGACCCAGAAATGATCAATGAGGTTCTGGACGCAATGAAGGAGCTCGCGCAAGACGGGATGACCATGATTGTGGTAACCCATGAAATGGGCTTCGCCCGCGAAGTTGCCGACCGGGTGGTATTCATGGACAAGGGTGAAATAGTCGAAGTGGGGACGCCATCAGAGATATTTGACAACCCCAAAGAAGAGCGAACCAAGAAGTTTCTTTCGCAGATTCTGTAGCGGGACTACGCCAAGTTTCACTCAATTTGCTTGAAAGAATGTCATCTGTAAGCCTTGATAACGGAGGCTCATTATGAACAAACTCAATTTCCTGGATCGCTTACTCGAGACGCCGCCGATAATCCTCTCCGGCGGCTACCTGTTTGAAGCTGAGAGGCGCGGATACCTAACCGCAGGTGAATTTGTTCCGATGGTGGCACTCGAGCATCCGGAAATTCTCAAGCAAATCACGACCGACTTTCTCAGAGCAGGCAGTGACATCGCTCTCGCATTTACCTATAACGGTCATCGTGAAAAGATGAAGCTTTTAGGGCAGGAGGATCTGCTTGAGCCACTAAACAGGGCTGCTATGGCAATCGCCGTAGAGGCGGCTAACGAACAGCGAGCAGCTCAGTCACGAGACATTTATGTAGCAGGAAACATTTCAAATTCGAACATCTTCGACCCGGCTGATGAGTCTTCGAAATCGGCAGTCCGAATGATGTATCGCGAGATGATTAGCTGGGCGAAGGAAGAGGGCGCCGACCTTATTGTGGCCGAGACTATGTACTACTTCGAAGAGGCAAAGATAGCGCTCGAAGAAATACAGCTCGCAGGGCTGCCCTCAATCATCAATGTTGCGATTTTCGCGAAGGGTGTGCTGCGGGATGGAGTTTCAGCGCAGGATGCATGCAGAGCTCTGGCTGAAGCTGGAGCCGATGTGGTGGGAACTAACTGTTTTCACGGTCCCCAAACAATACGACCCATAGTGGAAGCAATAGTCGAGGCAACCAGAGGGCATTACGTTTGCGCCATGCCGGCAACGTATCGCACAACCGCGAAACACCCAACGCTATTTAATCTGCCCGACCCACTAAACACGGCAGTTCTCCGGCATGAGAGAACCTTTCCAGACGCGCTGGAAGCTCAAAATTCCAACCGATATGAGACCGCTGAGTTTGGAGAATTTGTGCTTGGCATCGGGGTGAAGGTCATCGGTCTTTGCTGCGGTGCAAGCGTTATCCATCATCGACAACTGGCCGAGTATCTTGGAAGAGAGACTTACTTATCTAAATACTCCCCCGACATGAGCCGGCATTTTCTGTTCGGGGACGAAAAGGCCATTCCGGCTAGCTCGGCAGAGTTTGGGCCTCAGGCCTAATCGGCAATATGGTCTAAACCCCAATCGGCCCAACACCGAGCATAAGCAATATTGCGTTCACCAAACTTGCCAGGACCAGCAGTGGAAAAATTACCCTTGGTGGGGTCGGCCTAAGGCTTAGCCAAGAAGCAGTGCCAGCCAACAAGACTGTAGCCAGCAGGCCAACTGTGCCGATAAAGATTGCCAAGGTGTCGCTTTGAAACACAGCAATGCTTGAGGCAAGAATTGCTGTAGCAGCAATTACTAGTGCGGAAACCCTCTGGCCGACAATGTGCGGAAGCGCTCTGACTCCGGTCGCTCTGTCCTGCAGCAAGTCCGGCAGAGTGTTCGCAAAGTGCGCGGAGACTCCCAGCAGGGCTGCAACAACCACAACCCATGCCGGAGGGACCCGGCTCTGCTCGAGGCTCAATGTCACAAAGACCGGCAAAATACCAAAGCCAACCATATAGGGAAGAACTGAGAAAACAGTTGCTTTGAGCCCTAGGTTGTAGCCCCAGCCGGCAATCAGCATAAGTACCATCCAACCAACGCTCTCCCAGCCGAGCAAAACCGAGACGACGAGCGCCAGGACACCTGACGCAAAAGAAGAATTTCTAACCAGCGAAACGCCTAACGAGCCCCGTGCCACAGGCTTGTCGGTGCGTCCGGCAGCGCGATCTCGCTTGTGGTCCAGCCAGTCGTTTGATAACCCCACCGAGAACTGCTGCAACAACACTGCGAGCCCCACTAATGCGACCCTTTGAGCCTCAAGCCCAATACCAACAGCAAATAGAGTGGCGAAGAGCGCCACTGCGAACGAGGGCATTGGGTGGGTGGATTTGAGAAGAAAACTAAGTCTGTTTGCAACCATAATTAGCGAGCCAAGCGATTGACAACCGAACCAAAGACCCACGGAAGCCTGCTGGCCAGCGGCACAATGGCCATTCTGATAGGGGAATTCGCCGCTAAAATTAGACCTTGAGTCAGAACCCGAAAGTCTCTACTTACTCGGCGCCAAGCTTTTTCATAACTTGCTGGCTTGTCACTCAAAATGCATTCAATCGCCACTCGTGCTTGAGCGAAACCAAGCCTCAAGCCTTCACCAGTAATTGCATCCACATATCCGGACGCGTCGCCAACCAAAAGGATGCGACCCTTGGTGCGTGCAGTGGTTAGCTGAGGAAATGAGCCCGCTCCACTACGCTGCGACGCCGGTGAGGCACCTCTTAGCCTTCCCGCGAGCTCTGGGATGCTGGCTATGGTTTGCTCAAAGTCTGTCGACTTTGGTCCTAGGACTGCAACGCCGACTTGATCTTCTGATACCGGGGTTATGTAGACCTCGGCGGTCTTGGTGTAAAAGACTTCAATGAATTCGGACCAGGGCTCAACGTGGAAATGCTGCCTTATTCCAAAGCGTTTTGACCGCCTGGGCGAAAGCACCTTCACTAGTCCAGCAGCCTTTGCAATACCAGAATGCAAGCCGTCCGCGGCGATTAAGTACCGACCTGAAATGCTCAGACCATTTGAACACGATGCAACCAAACCACTTTCGGTTTCCGTCACGGAGCCGACGGATGCCTCGACAAAAACCACTCCAAGTTCTTCTGAGCGAGACCTAAGGCTACCGTGAAGCTCAGTGCGCCTAACGCCTTTTCCTACACCACTCGAAAATCGATGAGACACAGCGTGCCCACCACTTCTGTATGTGACTCCGGCAAGATCACGCCCCTTGGGAAAAACACCCAACCTGGCTAATAACGGAATTGCACCGGGCATTAGGCCCTCACCACAAGCCTTGTCAATTATTCCACTGCGCGGTTCGACAACTACAGCCAATAGGCCGCTCAAACGAGCCTCAATGGCCGCTGCCATGCCCACCGGGCCTCCCCCGACGACTATTACGTCGTAGTTGTTCATCTCAAGCCCTTCAAAGCCTTGTTTTCGGTGGGGATCCTGAGTACAAGAAGCAATACAGCGTTGAGAACAGTGAACATGATTGCTGTAATCCAAGCCGAGTGAACCATGGGCAAGGCGATACCCTCAATTGCTACGACCCAATAGTTGGGGTGACGAAGCCAAGGCAGCGAATATGGACCTTTTCTCACAAGCTGCGCACCTGGAATCACGATCACCCTGGTATTCCACTGGGACCCAAGTGCCCAAATAAACCAATACCTCGCCGCTTGACATCCGATGGCAATCGCAAGGAATCCCCAGCCCGGAGAACCAAGAAATTGGCGGTCAAAAAGAACAACTTCGATTATGGCTCCTCCTAGTAGACCGGTGTGCAGGGCAATCATGAAGGGCAAATGACCGCGACCATATTCGATACCACCTGTTGTAAAAGCTAGTTTTGCATTTCTAGTCGAAACAACAAGTTCGTAAATCCGCTCTGCACCCGTTGCCAAAATAAGACCGATGAATAGCATCACACTGACAGTAAAGATCATGTCCACTCCAACAAGACAAGCTCAAGAGAGACTCCGGGGCCAACCGCAAACAGCAAGCCGATTGTCGCCGAAGGTTGCTCAGAAAGATCGTTCAAGACATGAAGAACTGCGGCTGAGGACATGTTTCCCGCTCTGGCCATAACATCCCAGCTAGCGGACAAGTCGGAGTCGGCTAAATCAAGCGATGAAGCAAATGCCTCAAGAATTTTGGGACCCCCCGGATGCGCTATCCAAACGTCTATGTCGTTGCGAGACAGCCCATGTTGACCAAGAAGGACATCCACCTCAGCTGCGAAGTTTTCAGTTATCATCTCTGGTACACCGGCCTCAAGCATCAACGAAAGCCCGCTGCCGCCAACCTTCCAGCCAATCAAAGATTCAGTATCAGAGTACAAAGTGCTTCTGCTGTCTTTGACCGAAATCCCATTCAGGGCCTTAGGGTGCTCACCACCCACCATCACGACGGCAGCTGCGCCGTCACCGAAGATTCCCGTGCCAACGTAGTTGGCCATCGATCGATCCTCCCACTGGATAGTCAATGAACACAGCTCCACGGAGACTACTAGCGCCACCGCCTTTGGGTTACCCAATAGATAATCAGCGACTCTAGCTATTCCCGCAGCACCCCCAGCACAGCCAAGGCCAAAGCTGGGAATCCTCTTGAGGTCTGACCGGAAACCCATTCGGGCGGCAAGCAATACATCCAGTGCAGGAGCGCCGACACCGGTTACCGTGGTGAAGAAAAGATGATCAACTTCGTCGGCATTTAGCCCGGTTTCATCAAGCGCCCTTTTAGTGCAGTCCTCCACCAGCGCTAGGGCATGTTCGGCAAAAAGTCCATTAGCACTCGTGAACGAATCGATATCCGTATATTCCGAAATGGGTAAAACAAAGTGACGCTGTTCGATCTTGGAATTGCTATGAAGGCGCTCTAAGACGGCTCTAGTTCCGTCAGTGGGTGCGAGCCTGGGTGCCAACGCGGAAGTTACCTCAGATTGAGAATGAACATGCTCAGGCAGGGAAGTTTTGACCTGAATGATCACTGCCGTCATTCACACCCTCCAATCTACAAGTTCAAGTGTAACCAGGCGAGAGACATGCAACTAAGTCGGAGGCCATCGAAACTTATCCCAATACCCTGCTAGGAATCCGATGAGTGGGGCGTGCGGGACTTGAACCCGCGACCGAACGATTATGAGTCGTTTGCTCTAACCAGCTGAGCTAACGCCCCCAACCCACTAAAGCTTAGTCACCCAACTGCAATGAAGCAGGCAAAGTGCGCCATCAAGCCCAAAATGCTACAGCAGATTCGGGATCTTCTGCTCGGCAGCTAGATTGGCCCTTCTAAACACGAGAGTAACCCCGGTTGAAATCAACACGATGAACAAAGAGTAGAGCGCGGGAACAAGCAGAATTTGGTCTACTCCAGGATTGTCGATGTATACGGCGACGATTACAGCGATTGCTAGCGGCCCGTTGTTGATTCCAGTCTCCAGAGAAATGGTTCTCGCGTTCATTGGGTGCACTCGAATCAGCTTTGCGAAGTAGTACGCCACTGTGATCCCGACAAGACCCATTCCAATCGCCACTACGTAGGTTGGCCACTCGGTTGTCATGAGCAGCTCCCAGTTGCGTGGAACCCAGATAATGATAAGGAACGGGATGAAGATAAGCCCAAACACTCCACCTATCAGCTCCAGAACAGCGCCCACGTTGGCACTCAAGCGGCGCACTAACATCCCCAGGCCAACCGGGACGATGAGTCCGAAGATGACTAATGCGAGCTCGCCGAACTCAACGCTTAGAGACTCGTCCAGACCCAAGAAGTTTGAGTAGATGAAAAGCACCGCAGGTGTCATCACGAACGCCCAGAGAGTGGAATTCACCGTCATAGTCACGCTCAATGCAAGATTACCCTTGGAGAAGTAGGTGAAGAGGTTAGAGGTAGTGCCGGCCGGGACGCTTCCCATGATTAGCGCTCCCAGAGCTACCAAGAGTATGCCCTCAGTTGAAGAGAAGGGAAGCAGCACGGTCACGATAAGAACGTAGGCAGTAAGCGGCATGATGCCAAACTGGGTGATCCAGCCGATAACTAGGCCCCAGGGGCGTCTGAGTGCAAGTGCGAAGTCCTTGGGAGTAAGGCCAGCACCAAGCCCGAACATAATAATGAGAACAAACGCTCGCAGCAGAGTCTGCTCCATCTCATTAACGACTGTTGGCTCATTTGCCGCTTCCGCTGCCAGGATCATTAAATTTCTCATGGCTATGCTCCCTTGCCGTCGTTAGATGAAGATGCGGAAGCGAGTGCTCCGTCTCTAAGTTCTCTGCGCAAAATCTTTCCGATTGGACTCTTAGGAAGCTCGTCTACGAAGATAATGTGGTGCGGAACCTTATATGCTGCCATGTGCTCCCGGCAATGAGAGACGATATCTTCAGTGGAAGGTGCGGGCTGTGAGACCACGACATAGGCCCAAACCCTTTCACCGCTGTTCTGGTCTGGAATGCCTATAACTCCGACCTCACGGACGCCGCTAACATTTGCAATTCGCTCTTCGACTTCGTTCGGGTAGACGTTGAAGCCGCTCACCAGAATCATGTCTTTCTTGCGATCAACTATGGTGAAATAACCATCGCTATCGACTTGGGCTATGTCGCCAGTTTGGAGCCATCCATCTCGCAGTGCTAAGGAGCTTTCGTCAGCTCGCTGCCAGTAGCCCTGCATGATCTGTGGGCCCTTTGCAATAAGTTCACCGGGTTGCCCAATTTGAACATCATTGCCCTCTTCGTCCACACAGCGGACCTCCGTCGAGGGAACTGGAATCCCGATGGTGCCGTCTTTCTGCAGTCCACCGAGAGGATTAAAAGTCAAGACTGGAGAAGATTCAGTAAGGCCATAGCCTTCGACGATCGGTGTTCCAGTTACCTCTCTCCAACGCTTAGCAACTGATTCATGCAGAGCCATTCCGCCGGCCGCAGATGCCCTCAAATACTTTGGCGAGCTGTCCGTAAACCAGCGCTCATTCAATAGCGCGCTAAAAAGTGTGTTTACACCTGATAGCCAAGTCACCCGATAGTTCTCAAATGCACGTTTTAGGTTGCTAGGTGGTCGTGGCGATGGAACCAGGATGTTCCGGGCCCCTAGGTGGTAGAAACCCAGGAGATTTACCGTGAAAGCAAAAATGTGATATAGCGGAAGAGCAGTTAGAACGATTTCCGCCCCTGGCCTCATGTACGAGCCGCACATAGAAATCATCTGAAGAGTGTTATTGACTAAGTTTCCATGCGTCAACATTGCACCCTTTGAAACACCAGTTGTGCCGCCGGTGTATTGAAGAGCGGCAACTGTATCGGGCCCAACATTCTCAAGGTATCCAGACAGCTTGTCGATGGCTGAAGCTTTCTTTCCGAGTTTCAGAGCGTCCCTGAAGCTAGTGTGCTCTACCTTGATTTTTGGGAGCGTCTTACTCCAATACTTCTGAGTCAGCTTGATGATCCCGGCAACGGGTCCGGGGAAGAACTCGCTCACACTAACGGTGACAACGCTTTTTATCTTGGTCTTCTCGATGATCCCGGTCAACCGATCGGCGAACATGTCGACTACGACTAATGCAGTGGCTCCGGAATCAGAGAACTGATACAACATCTCTGTTTGCGTGTAAAGAGGGTTCGTGTTCACTAGCACGCACCCGGCCTTCAAGACACCAAATGCCACTATTGGATAGCTCAAACAATTCGGCATTTGAACCGCAACGCGCTCACCAGATTTGAGCCCCGCTTCCTCACGAAGATAAGAGGCAAAGTCATCGCTGAGCTTGTCAACCTGCTCGAAGGTCAAGGAACCGTTCATGCCATTGGGCATGCACTGCGTAAAAGCAATTGTCTTTGAGTACTTTTTTGTCGCGACTGCCAGTAAATCCGGGAGGTTACGGAAAGAGTGAGCCTCTAACTCGTGAGGCACGTCCGACGGATAGTGGTTTAGCCATGCGTGCTTTGACATGAAAGCCCTTCGCTTAAGTTGCCAGCTTCGGGACAAAGGCCCCGGCGCTGGAGAGTTCCCTCAATACTAATTAGTTTTTCGCTAATTTTATCGAGCTTTCAACCTGCCTGACGAAAATTAAATTCAGACCAACCCGAACTTTAATTTAGGGACTGCGCCAATTAGTCGTCGCGCTTGCGTCGAAACTTCTTTGCAGCATCGCCTAGCTCGCTCCGAAACTCGGATAGTTGCTCCCTCACCTCTTCACGCACCTCGCTTAGTCTTTCCCTGGCCTCATCGGCCGCACCGGTGAATCTTCCTCGCGCGCTCTCTGATGCACCCTCTGCGCGGCGTCTAAGGTTTAGGGCCTCGACTCTAAACTCCTCTACGCGCTTCCTAAGGGAAGCCGATAAGCGACCAATTGGAAGAAGGTATTCGGGCTGATTATCGGCTGTAGTCGGAACATCGGCCCCAGTGCCGCGATAGAGATCCTCGAAAATGCTGATGGTTGTTGCAATGTCATGCGACTGAATCAAATGCAAAGAGTTCTCACTGAGCCTCGCGAGCTCTTTCTCGTCAGCCGAAAGCACGAGTTCCAAGCGATCCCTCAAAGCATCCGCGTCATCCGGAGAAAATAAGTAACCGTTATCTCGGTCGTGAACCAAGTGAGGAAGGGCCATAGCGTCCGCGGCTATGACTGGGCGTCCGGAAGCCATTGCTTCCATTGTCGCAATGGACTGCAACTCAGCTATAGAGGGCATGACAAAAACAGTACAGTCCTCATAAATCCCCGGTAGCTCTTGGTCAGTAACATGCCCCAAAAACTCAACCCGGTCCGAAATGCCCAGCAAAGCGGCCTGACGCTGCAGGCGCTCGCGCTCGCCCCCATCACCCACCAGGCGCAGTTTTAGATTTGGAAATTTATCCAATTTGCTTATCGCGTTTAGCAAAATATTGATTCTCTTCTCGTTGTCCAATCGGCCAACGAAAAGAGCTACCGGCTCTTTATTCTGAGTTGGAGTTCGGTTGGCGAACTTTGTCGCGTCTATTCCGCAGCTAATCGCCAGAACACCCTCTACGCGAGCCGAGTTCTCTAGAAGATCGGCGGCGCGTCTTGTGGGTGTAGTCAAAGCATCCATCTTCCGCAAAACCCGGCCTGCATCCCACCAAAGAAACTTGATGGCAATCGGGTGCATAAATTTTGGCACGAAGGAATATTTGAGAAGATTCTCAGGCATCGTGTGATTAGTGGCAATCCTCCGGAGCGACATTCCTCGAGTCGCACGCATGGCAAATCGTCCAACCATCAGGTGTGACTGTATGTGAAGAGCGTCCGGCCTCTGCTCGAGAATAATTCTCTCCAACTCCCTGGATAGCCCAAAGGGAGACGTAAACCGCTGACTCTTATGGTTTGGCATCTTATGACTCTTGAGTCGGTGCACGGTCATTTTGGCGCCGTCGTGTTCTTCCACCCTTGTGCCAGACCAACCGTCGAGACTGGGAGCAATAATCGCCACTTCGTTGCCGTTTCTCACAAGACCACCGGCTAATCGCTCAGCAAACTTGGCCGCTCCGTTAATGTCCGGTGCAAACGTGTCGCAAGCGATGAGAACCCTAATCGGTTGGCTCACTGTTACCCTTCTCGGTCAACTGCGGGTGGAATCTGTTCAAAGCAAGCACCCCAGATACAGCAATAGTACCCGCCAGGGCGTAACTAAATATTTGTCCGACACTTGACGCTTCGGCTTCGCCAAGAATTGCGATGCCGATCATCACCGCAACCGCAGGATCGATCACGGTCAGCCCCGCAATGACCAAATCCGGAGGTCCAGATGCGTAAGCGTTTTGAACGAACCAACCACCCAACACCGTCGCGCCGACGAGGGAAATCAGAGCAAGCAGGGTGAGCAGGTCGTAGTCCTCTTGCAGGATTCGCTGAATCACAACCTTCGCGAGCGATGCCACGAAACCGTAGAGCACCCCCGCTCCAAAAATGTACTGGAGTGCGCTCACTTTGCCCTTAGATCGCCAAAACAACAGACCAAACATTAGAAGCAAGACAAAGAGTATGCCAACTACCTGAAGTAGTTTTTCGTTGCTCATTTCGACAGCCACAGCGCTAGAAGCTGCGACTGCAACAAATCCGCCCACGCCAATTGTCGTGAGAGCTATGGCAATAAAGGTGCTCTTATTAAGTCGAACCCTATAGATCCTGGCATTTAGCAGAGACGTCATAATAAGCGCGACTGCGCCGATCGGCTGAACCACGATTAGAGGCGCCAGCGCCAGCGCTGAAAGCTGAAAAAGAATCGCCAGAACCAAGAAGCTTGTCCCAGTCAACCATCTTGGTCTTCTCAGAAGATCAGCGATCTGCTTGAGACTCAAAGATCCCGGCCTTGGCCGGCTTGGCGCGTGATGTTTAGTAACTGCGTCATTTTGAAACTGGGCACCAAGTGAGAGAAAAATCGCTCCGATAACAGCAAGGCCAATAGCAAATGCCCTAACAATCTCGGGTGAAAACAAACCTTTTCTCCTGTCGGACTGGAAGCCCTAAAAGCCTAGACCACCCAGCTGAAATTCCTCCGTCAGATTCAGTAAAATGAGGACGTGACCTTGTATAGAATTCGAATAACCGGCGACCCAGCGCTCCATACACGAGCTCTGGAAGTCCTCGCGATAGATGACTACATCCGCGAGTTGGTCGCCGACATGTTTGAGACCATGGATGCGGCGCCCGGCGTAGGACTAGCTGCCACTCAAATTGGAGTCGGACTCAGAATTTTTGTTTATTCGTACAGCACTGACGATGAGGAAATACGTGGCGTCGCGATCAATCCCCAGCTTTCCATCTCAGAGTTTTCCGACGAGCCACTGGACGAGGAGGCTGATGCCGAGGGTTGTTTATCGATTCCCGGCGAGAGGTTCCCCCTCAAGCGAGCGAACCGCGCCTTGTTGATGGCTACTGACTTAGAGGGCCAGGGTTACCAAATAGAAGCCGAGGGCTGGCTTGCTCGAATCTTTCAGCATGAGTTCGACCATCTAGAGGGAATGCTCTATGCGGACCGGCTAGTGAGGCCCCATAAGAGGCTCATGAAAAAAGCCATAAAAGAAAATGAATGGGGCATACCTGCATTGTCGTGGTTGCCAGGCGAAGACTACCTAGAACCCTAAAAATCTCACCCCAGCAGCTACGAACGCGCCGGCTAGCACAACGAAAATATATGGGACACGCATAGCCAAAAGAGCTCCAGCCACAATTAGAGCAGCCGCTCGAGCGTCAAGCACAAGAACGCTCTGAGACGAAAACCCTTGAAGTACTACAAGTGCTGCTAGAAGAGAAACAGTCATGCGCTCGGCAATCAGCCTTCCACGTCTACCAATAAGCCGATCAGGAATCAAGAAACCTAGAATTTTCCAGCTGTAGACGGCCAAAGAAGCAAAAATTACCGTGCTGATCATTTTTTACCCCCTACTGGGAGCAAAGCGACAACGGCCGCCAACAAGACGGGGACACCGGCAGGGGTGAGGGGAATTGCCACCAGTGCAACCAGTGCGCCAACGCCGGCCAAAGCTAGGTTATTTTTCAATCTGGGCCACAACAGCCCTAGGAAAGCCGCTGCTGCTGCACCATCCAAGCCCCAGGTCTCAACTGACCCAAAAAGGTTTCCAGCCAACGCCCCCATCAAAGTCGCTGTGTTCCAAAAAATAAATACCGCCCCGCCAGTCAGCCAAAAGCCGAGTTTCTGATCGCGCGGGCTCACTTGGGCCGCGGAAACGGCGTTTGACTCGTCTACCGTCAACTGCGCTGCTAGCAGGCGCCAAAGCCCCCTAGGGCCAATTACGGTATTCAATCGAAGTCCATAAAAGGAGTTTCGGACACCCATTAGCCAAGCCGACGAAATTGCGGTGAGTGGTGCTCCCCCAGCCGCGATGATTCCAACAAATGCAAATTGACTCGCGCCAGAAAACATCAAAAGGCTCAGCAACATGACTGCCGGAACCCCTAGGCCAGCGGCTGACCCAATAGCACCAAAGGAAAGGCCGTAAAGGCCAGTGGCTAGGCCTACGGAAAGTGACGTGGAAACTACTTGCCTGCTCATGCCTTCTCCAGGAAAAGTATGGCTCCTCGGCTTGGACTCGAACCAAGAACCTATCGATTAACAGTCGATTGCTCTGCCAATTGAGCTACCGAGGAATGCATCCCTAGAGACACGGCACAACATTAGCAGATTCGCGAGCTATTTCATCAACTCGCGACGTTCTGATTCCAAAGCCACCAATTCCTGCTGGACTTGAGCCAATTGCTCTGGGCTCGCGGTCGAGTCGATTCGTCTTAGCGCCGCCATTAAATCGGCTTTCTCTCGAGCCAAGGTATTGAGCATCGCGGTCCTCACTACACCAACTGCGTATTTGGTAAGTGCGGCCTCGTTAGCGACAGGGAGGTTAGCAAGAGCAAGAGACCGAATAACTTCCAAGTCCTCTGGCAAAACCTGGGTAGCCAAAAGATTCGCGAAGCCGTCCTTAGTTAAATGCATAGAGTTTATGTTCGCCACCTCGAGAATTCGATGGTGCTGAGAGACGGAAAAACCCGAAGCCAACATGCGGCGAAGCTGCTCGGGACTAAAAGCACCGGGGGCTTGCACCAAAACCTCTAGTATTTGCCTCTCCATTCGAGCCTGAGGAGTAATTACCTCGGGAGCAGGAATACCGTTCTGTCTCATTGGCTCTACTCGCTGCTGAACCTGCCTGGTGACCCCAGCCCGAACCATTTGCTCTACTTCGGAGGAGTCCAGAGACACCCAGTCCGCTAGAGCTTTTACATATCCTGACTTGAGCGCAGGATCCGTAATCTCGGCGACAACTGGCGCTGCTGCCCTCGCGGCGGCGACCCTTGAATCAAGATCTCCAAGAGAAAATTGGCTTATTCGATGGCGAATTACGAACTCAAACAGTGGCTTCTTTGATCCAAGCATTTTCGATATCGCCCCGTCGCCCATTTTCTGGCGAAGGTCAGCCGGATCAAGACCTTCTGGCCCACTCGCGACAAAGGTCAAGGCATTGAACTTTGAGCTGTCTCCGTAAACCCGAAGTGCAGCCTTCTCGCCAGCAGCATCTGGATCAAAAGTGAAAATCACCTCGGCCGGATCGCTTGTTTGACCCAATAATCGATTGATTATGCGAATGTGCTCTTCGCCAAACGCCGTGCCACAGGTCGCGACCGCAGTCTCAACCCCGGCTAGATGACAGGCCATAACATCGGTATAGCCTTCTACAACAACGATCTGCCTTGACTTGACAATGGCTTTGCGAGCTAAATCAAGTCCATAAAGAACGCTCGACTTGTGATAGACGGGGGTCTCTGGGGTGTTTAGATACTTCGGACCCTGGTCATCTTCATAAAGTTTTCTGGCACCGAACCCAAGAACTTGCGAGTTTGCGTCTCGGATCGGCCACAGCACTCGCCCTCGAAAGCGATCGTAACCACCCTTATCGCTCTCCATCGCCAAACCCGCAGATACAAGCTCCTGCATTTGATAACCGGCAGCCGTTGCTGCCTCGATCAAGTTTTGCCAACCCTTGGGGGCATAGCCAATACCGAAAGTTGAAAAGCTTGCCAATTCGAATCCTCGAGACAGGAGAAAGTCCTGAGCAGCTTGCCCTTCCGCCGATTGCAATTGCCCTTGGTAATAATCCGCCGCAAATTTATTTAGAGCCAGCAGCCTGGACCTTGTTGAGCCCTCGTCGCTTCCCTCCTCAAACTTCAGCTGATAGCCGACCTTGTCGGCCAAACGCTGGACGGCATCGGAAAAACTGACCGACTCGATCTCTTGAATGAACTTATAAATATCTCCGCCAACTCCACAGCCGAAGCAGTGATAAAACGCAGGATTAGCTCGGACGTTGAAGCTGGGTGATTTCTCATCATGAAATGGACACAAACCCTTGAAAGAGCCCGAACTCGCCGCCCTAAGTGAGACGTAACCGCCAACAATCTCCACGATGTCGGCACGCTCTTTTAGCTCCTCAATGTCCCCTTGGGATACTCGACCAGCCATACCTGAATTCTATGCTCTTGTGCTGCGGTGAAGAGCGACAGCTGCAGGGTCAGTAAGCGATGCCACGTAATCCACGATGGCGCGTTTCTGAGCTTTGTGGTCCTCTGCGGCCACCCATGCCTCAGAACCGGTCGAGTCTAGACCCGCACCGTTTTTGGACAGCAAGGTTTCGGCGAGCTCCACGAGTAAAGTCCGTTGGTCCTCATAGTAAGGCTGCCGCGAATTCTCCGTCATCACTGAAGAAGCAACGATTCCTTTTAGCACGGCAATCTCGCTCTTCACGCGGCTCGGAACGCTAACGCTGGCACTAAATCGACTCAAGGTGCCCTTTTTTGACTCTTCCAAGACGGCACTGGTAGTTCGGGACACAAAAGAGCCAATAAGGTCGCTGGCTAGATTCTTGAGGCGTGACAAGTGTCTCGGCGATCCGTCAAATGATTCAAGCCAATGACTGGAGGATTGCAGAGATAAAAGGGCTTCCTCTAGCTCGGATTTTGAATAAGTGCCCTCAGACCACTTGCTTATGTCCTCGATTAAGGCGTCTTTCGAGCTGGACACCGAGATTAGAGTGGGATTTACAAACCCCTCCACTATTGAATCCTCAAAATCATGCACAGAGTATGCAACATCGTCGGCAAAGTCCATAATTTGGGCCTCGACACACTTCACTCCTTCGGGAGCTTGCTGCCTCATCCAATCAAAGACTTCTGCATCGTCGTCATACACGCCGAATTTTGCTACGCTGTCGAACTCGGTCGCTCTAGCCAGGGGCCAGGGATACTTTGTCGCCGCATCCATAGAAGCCCTCGTGAGATTCAAGCCCCTCGAGAAACCCCTATCGTCGTAGATTTTTGGCTCCAGCCTCGACAGAATTCTGAATGTTTGTGCGTTCCCCTCAAAGCCTCCAATGTCGGCGGCCCAGAAGTTCAGGGCAGACTCGCCATTGTGGCCGAAAGGTGGATGACCAAGATCGTGAGCTAGGCAGCCCATGTCCACTAGATCTGGGTTCACTCCCAGCGCCGTAGCCAGCTCCCTGCCGACCTGAGCAACCTCGAGCGAATGAGTGAGCCTTGTTCTCGCAAAATCCCCCGAGCTTGGGGATAGAACTTGAGTCTTCGCGCTCAGCTTCCGGAACGCCGCCGAGTGCAAAACTCTCGCTCGGTCCCGCGCAAATTCTCCGCGGCCTTCCATTTGAGATCCGGGTTGACCCACAAATCGCTCGAGGTCTCGAGGTTCATAGCCGCTTTCCGTGTTGGCGACCATCCCTATCCTCCTGAGACTGAAAGTTCCGCGAACTCCAGCTGAGATCGGTGAGTGTCGCTAAGTTCCCTAGAATCCAGCCAGCCCTCTGGCACTGAACACTTTTTTAGGGAGCCGAGCCTACCCCGAGGGCCCTCAGCTTCTTCTCCTGGGTAAGGCGTATCTCGTTCCAGAGAACCCAACAAATCGGATGCCTGCTGCAAAGACTCGACTCTTGCAAGATCTGCCCTAAACTCTCCGCCAACCGGGTAGCCCTTGAAATACCAGGCAACGTGTTTCCTAATGTCTCGGCAAGCCCGGCCTTCCTCCTCGAAGAACTCAGTCAGTAGTTCGGCGTGGCGATAAAACGCGTCCGCCACCTCACCAAGTGAAGGCATTACCTCGTCTACTTTTGGATTCTTGTCACCGGCTAGATAGCCCGCTATTGCCCGTTCAAGATCCTGGAAAAGCCATGGCCTTCCGAGGCAGCCTCTGCCAACAACGATTCCATCGACCCCGGTTTTATCCATCATTGACACCGCGTCTTGTGCAGACCAGATATCGCCATTACCTAGTACTTGAACATCTGGCAATGATGCTCGAAGTTCAGCGATGGCGTCCCAGTCTGCTCTCCCAGAGTAGAAGTCCTCCGCGGTTCGCCCATGCAACGCCACAGCAGTAACTCCCGCGTCCCGAGCAGCCTTCCCAGCGTCCAAAAAAGTCAGGTGATCTTGATCTATACCCTTACGCATTTTGACTGTCACGGGGATAGTTCCAGCCGCCTTTACGGCAGATTGAACAATGGCCTCAAACAGCTCTGATTTCCAAGGTAAGGCTGCTCCCCCACCCTTTCGGGTAACTTTGGCAACTGGGCAACCGAAGTTCAAGTCGATATGATCCGCCCGGTCTTCTTGCACGAGCATTTCAATGGCTCGAGAAATTGTTGTGGGGTCAACTCCGTACAACTGGACTGACCGAAACTCCTCCGACTCATGATGCCCGATAAGGCGCATCGACTCCTCGGTTCTTTCAACTAGAGCTCTGGAGGTAACCATCTCCGAGACAAATAGGCCGTTGCCGAACTCGCGACAGAGCCTCCTGAACGCAGTGTTAGTAATACCAGCCATTGGTGCCAGCACGACTGGCACCTCAAAGGTCTTAGTTCCGTACGTTAGTCCCAATTAGCTAACTGAGTCTCTCAAATAGGTAGCTTGCAACCTTGTCCAGAGACACCCGCTCCTGAGCCATCGAATCGCGCTCACGAATGGTCACGGACTGGTCATCGGCTGTCTCAAAGTCGATCGTTATGCAAAAAGGAGTTCCAATCTCATCCTGTCTGCGGTACCTGCGCCCAATGGCACCCGAGTCATCGAAGTCAATATTCCAGTTCTTGCGGAGCTCAGCCGCCAAAGACTTGGCAATCGGATTTAGAGCCTCGTTCCTGCTCAGCGGCAAAACGGCTGCCTTTACAGGCGAAAGTCGATAATCGAGTCGAAGCACGGTTCTGGTATCAACGCCGCCCTTCGCGTTAGGCGCCTCGTCCTCGGAGTACGCATCGACCATGAACGCCATAAGAGACCTGGTGAGTCCCGCCGCTGGCTCAATAACGAATGGAGTCCACCGCTTTTCCTCGGTTTGGTCAAAGTAGCTCAAGTCAACACCGGAAGAAGCTGAGTGAGTCTTTAGGTCAAAATCGGTTCGATTTGCAATGCCCTCAAGCTCCCCAAACTCTCCGCCCTGAAATCCAAAGCGGTACTCGATATCAACGGTCCGTTTGGAGTAGTGGGACAGCTTTTCCTTCGGGTGGTCAAACAGTCGAAGGTTATCCGGATTGATTCCAAGGTCCAGATACCAGTTATGCCGCTGCTCGATCCAGTATTCGTGCCACTTTTCATCCTCGCCGGGCTTTACAAAAAACTCCATCTCCATCTGCTCAAACTCACGAGTTCGAAAGATGAAGTTACCCGGGGTGATTTCGTTGCGGAAGCTCTTTCCCATTTGACCAATTCCAAATGGAGGCTTCATCCTAGAAACATTTAGAACGTTGTTGAAATTCACGAATATTCCCTGAGCAGTCTCAGGTCGCAGGTAGTGCATACCGGTGTCATCATCGACTGGACCTAGCGAAGTCTTCAAAAGGCCGTTGAAGCTCTTTGGCTCAGTCCAGGATTCTTTGACTCCACAGTTTGGGCAGGCTATTTCTGCCATTGATTTGGGAGCCCTAGACTTCTTTTCTTCAAAGGCCTCCTCGAGATGATCCTGACGAAAGCGCTTGTGGCAGCTAGTGCACTCAATCAGTGGGTCGACAAATGCCTCAACGTGACCAGAAGACTCCCAAACCTTCGTCGGCAAAATAATTGAGCTATCAAGTCCAACAACGTCATCTCTTCCAGACACCACGGACTGCCACCACTGACGCTTGATGTTTTCCTTTAGCTCAACTCCGAGTGGGCCGTAGTCCCAGGCCGATCTCGAACCACCATAAATCTCGCCAGCCTGAAACACAAAGCCTCTGCGTTTTGCAAGCGAAATTACCTGGTCGAGCTTCTGATTGGCCATTATTCTCCGGGGATTATTTTTTGGGTTTCTAGTGAATTCCTAGTTTAGTGGGGCATCGGAGGCACCACCGAAGCGGCGCTGCCTTCTCCCAAACTCACTGATAGCCTCCCACAACGACTCTCGAGTGAAATCCGGCCAGAGCACGTCCATGAAAATCATCTCCGCATAGCTCGATTGCCAAAGCATGAAGTTAGAAATACGCATCTCCCCGCTTGAGCGCAGGAACATATCCACGTCCGGAAGTTCCGGAACGTAAAGCCTTTTTTGAATCGTCTTCTCATTGATGGATTTTGGCGCCGCGCCACCAGTTCTGATTTCTTGCAGAATCTTGTTTACCGCAGCTACTATCTCCTGCCTACCTCCGTAGTTGACCGCCATGGTTAGCACCAATCCAGTGTTGTTCTTGGTCATTTCCTCGGCGATACGAAGCTCACGCACAACGCTTGGCCAAAGCTTTCGCTCTTCCCCAGACCATCGAATTCGAACGTTCCAGTCCATCAGGAGATCTCTTCGTCGTCTCAAAACGTCTTTGTTATAACCCATAAGGAACTTAACCTCATCGGTAGATCGTTTCCAGTTTTCCGTCGAAAACGCATACGCAGTCAGGTTCTCGACACCGGCGCTGGTAGCGCCCGCGACCGCCTCCAGTAGCGCCGCCTCGCCGGCTCGATGGCCTTCGGTACGAGTAAGACCGCGCTCATTGGCCCACCTGCCATTCCCGTCCATCACCATTGCGATGTGTTTCGGAACAGCACCGAAGCCAGGCATTTGTCTCGACGGGTCATTAAGTTTGATCAACTTCGCTCCACGTGCTCCAAAGACCTGAGTCCTCTTTCAAGCTGCCACTGTAAATAGCCAGCGACAACGCCGCTCACGGCGGCACGCGTTGACAAGTTGGCCCGGCCAACGCTTGGCCAATCACCTATAAGCAATGCACTAATGTGCGAAATACCATCGACCCCAAGACGTACCGACCCGGGCATAGTGCAAGATTGGCAACTAACAGATCCAGAGTGAACGGAAAACGAAACAGTTTCGGTTGAGGCGCAACCCTGGCATTGGTCAATATTGGTAATCCAACCTGAGATTGCCAATGCCCGCAAAAGGTAAGAGTCTAGAATCTGATCAGAGGAGTGCTCTTTCAGTGAGAGAGCTCTGAGAGCACCAATAACAAGCATGTAGTGCTGCGAAGAGGAATCCTCGCGCGTAAAGCGTTCGGCAGCCTCGACAACTGCGCTGGCGGCTGTGTATCTGGCGTAATCCGCTACGATCACGGAGCCGTAGTTAGCCAGTTGCTCTACTTGAGAAACAGTGTCTAGATTTCTGCCTTCGTAAAGTTGCAAATCCACCACATTAAAAGGCTCTAACCTTGCACCGATTCTGCTGCTAGTTTTTCTGACTCCCTTTGCAACCGCTCGAATTTGACCATGATTTTTTGTCAACAGAGTCACAATGCGATCGACTTCCCCAAGCTTGTGGGTTCGGATGACGACGGCTTCATCTCGGTAATGCGGCATAAGACAAGTATCGCAATAATTGCGGGTTTAGCCAGTAACTGCGGACCTTAGAGCTCGATTCGTTGAGCTAATTAATGCCTTTAGAGACGCGGTGGCAATATCGCCATCAATACCGACACCCCAAAGCACATTACCGTCCACCTCAAGTTCGATGTACGCAGCAGCTAAAGCGTCGCCGCCGGCGCTAAGAGTGTGCTCGACATAATCAAGAAGTCTGATATCAGAACCCTTATCCCGCAAGATGGCAATGAAAGCCGAGATGGGACCGTTACCCGTTGCAGTAGCTGCAAACTCAGCTTCTCCGTCGCGCATAACTACGTCGATTTGGACAATGCCATCCATATCAGATTCCGTCCGCATCCTCTTCAGCTCGAAGCGACCCCACTTAGGCTGCTCGATTGGCGCTGGAAGGTACTCGTCTTGGAAGATTTCCCAAATTCTCTCGGAACTGACCTCGCCCCCGGAGGTATCGGTATGACCCTGAATTACTCTTGAAAACTCAATCTGGAGCTTACGAGGCAAGTCCAAGCTGTGGTCAGTCTTCAATAGGTAAGCCACTCCACCCTTTCCGGATTGGGAGTTGACTCTAATGACCGCCTCGTAGTTCCTGCCAACGTCTTTCGGATCAATAGGAAGATAGGGAACAGCCCAAGTGTGCTTATCGACACTGTTTCCGGCTTCAAGAGCGTCCTTGGCCAGATGGTCAAATCCTTTTTTGATGGCGTCCTGGTGAGAGCCGGAGAATGCCGTGTAGACCAAATCCCCACCGTAGGGACTACGCTCAGGAACCTTGAGTTGATTGCAGTATTCAACGGTGCGCTTGATCTGGTCAATGTCGCCGAAATTTATCATCGGATCGATCCCCTGGCTAAATAAATTTAGGCCCAATGTAATTAGGTCAACGTTTCCAGTCCGCTCACCATTTCCGAAAAGACAGCCCTCAATGCGATCCGCTCCGGCCATATAGCCCAGTTCGGCTGCGGCAACTGCTGTACCGCGGTCATTATGTGGATGTAGGGAAAGCAGGATGGCTTCTCTTGGAGCAAGCCTTCTTGACATCCACTCGATCGAGTCCGCGTAAACGTTAGGAGTCGCCATTTCCACGGTTGCCGGGAGGTTGATTATCAATTTTCGGTCCAAGGTCGGCTTGATAATTTCTGCGACAGCGTTGCACACTTCAAGCGCAAACTCGAGCTCAGTGCCGGTATACGATTCCGGGGAGTACTCGTAAAAGACTTTTGTTTCGGGAATGCTCGCCTCTAGCTCTAAGCACTTCAAAGCCGCATCGGTAGCTATTTTTCTAATACCGGCTTTGTCCTGCCCGAAGACAACTCTGCGCTGGAGCACTGAAGTTGAGTTGTAGAAGTGGACGATTGCCTGCTTGGCACCAGCTATCGATTCATAGGTTCGCTCGATAAGGTGATCCCTGGACTGGGTCAGGACCTGAATTGTTACGTCTTCAGGAATGAGCTCCTGCTCAATAAGCAGGCGAACGAAGTCAAAATCAGTCTGGGATGCAGAAGGGAAGCCGACCTCAATCTGCTTGTAGCCCATCGAAACCAGCAGCTTGAACATCTCAAGCTTTCGCTCGGCGTTCATTGGATCGATTAGCGCCTGGTTGCCGTCACGAAGATCAACAGCGCACCACTGGGGCGCCTGAGTGATTCTCTTAGTGGGCCAAGTTCTATCTGCAAGCTCTACAACAATCTGATCGTGAAAGGGTTCATAGCGCTCAAATGGCATTTTCGATGGTTTTTGGTGGTTTTTCATTTCTCTCCGCCTAAATCTGAATTGACCGCAGGTTTGCACCGCGACGAGATTGGGCCGTGGCTAGGCCTCGTCGCGGCTAATAAGGAGGAGGCTAAAACTCATGTCCTCAGGTTAGCACTTGAGGACCGGTTGCGCTAGAACCCTAGTTTTCCAAGCTGTTTGGCGTTTCTCTGCCAGTTTTGTGCAATCCTGACTTGAATTGCCAGGTGAATAGGCTCGTCCATAAGCGCCTCAATTTCGCGCCTAGCCTTCTGGCCAATTGTTTTCAACATCGAGCCGCCCTTGCCGATAATGATCCCCTTCTGGGAATCGCGTTCGACCCAAACCGAAACGTGAACGGTTGGTTTTTTTGAATCGTAGAGAATCTCATCCAGAGTGACGGCAAGAGAATGGGGCAGTTCATCGTTTACTAACTCCAGGGCCGCTTCTCGAACTAGTTCGCAAATCCGATCCTCAAGTGGTTCTTCACTAACGACATCTTTCTCGTAGAACAATGGGCCAACCGGTAAGTAACCAATCAGCAGTGTCTCTAGAAGGTCAACCTGCTCCATGGTGGCGGCCGATACCGGAACAATCTCCTTCCAGTCATGCAGCTCTGAGACTGCCATCAGATGCTGCGCGAGCTTTTGCTTGGAGACGGTTTCACACTTGGTGACAATTGCTATTTTCTTGGCGCGACCGTATTTTGCAATGTCCGCAACAATTTTTCGGTCCCCCGGCCCAATTTCCTCATTGGCCGGAGTGCAAAAGACAATTACATCCACCTCGTGCAAAGTCGAGCTCACAAGATCGTTCAATCGTTGCCCCAGCAGTGTTCTTGGCCGATGAAGACCGGGGGTGTCAACCATAATCAGTTGGCCAGTCTTCGTGGTCTTGACTGCCCTAATGGCACGCCTAGTCGTCTGTGGTTTAGAGCTAGTAATGGCGACCTTCTCGCCCGCAATGGCATTTGTGAGCGTTGACTTACCAACGTTCGGTCGCCCGACAAAGCTTACAAATCCAGATCTAAATTCACTCATCTATCACGAGCTTACGAACTAATACGCTAAGAAGTTGCCCTTTCTTGGCAACTACGCGCTCTGCAGTTAGCATCAAGCCCTGCACCTCGACTGTTTCCCCGCCAACGGGAAGCGCTCCGATTGCCTTGACCAAAAGGCCGCCAATTGTGTCAACATCATCGTCCTCAAGGTCGATCTCGAAAATTTCGGCTATTTCGTCCAACGGTGTTCTTGGTTGACACCTGAAAGTTGTTTCAGAAAGTTTCTCTATCCCGACGACCTCACGATCGTACTCGTCCCCAATCTCACCGACGAGTTCCTCAATCAAATCTTCAACGGTGACGATTCCGGCAACTCCGCCATACTCATCAACGACAATTGCGATTTGAGTTTTCGCACTCTGCATTTCCTGGAGCAGCTCGGCAACCGACTTGGATTCTGGAGTAAAGAGCGCCTGCCTGGCCGCATCAATGGCTTTTTTTACTGAAAGCAGCCCCGGATCCTGATGAACCACCCTGGCAAGATCCTTCAGGTACAGCACACCAACCACATCGTCCACGCTCTCCCCTACAACAGGTAGCCTCGAAAACCCAGTGGCCATAAACGTGCTCAATGCATCTTCTAGAAGCGCATCGCTGTCCACTACCTCCACGTCTACCCGGGGGACCATCACCTCTCGAACCACCGTCTCGCCAAATTCTTCAACTGAGTCCAAAAGTTCTTGTTCATACTCTTCGGCCACCTCAGGCGTTACAAGCCGAATTGGTGCAACCAATTTGCTCCACCAAGTGACAGGCCCATTGACGTTGCCGGATAGCTTTTCGGCAAATTTAGCTCTGCCCAGTATTCGACCAATGAGCTGCTGTGAGAACCAAAGAGCAAGTAAGCAAAATGCCAGGATGTAACCAAGGTTGCCAGCATCAACTGCGAAAACCAACCAAAGAGCCCCTAAGGCTCCAATCAATAGCGCCCTGGCTATTGACAGGGCTCCGGCCCGGGCATCCTCAGCAATTTCAAGCGTGGTCTGGATGGCTGCCAGCATTACAAGCAAAGAAGCGACCGCTAAACCCGAAATTATGAAGATCAAGAAGTTTCCAATGCGTAGAAATCGGCCAGCAAGCTTTTTTGAAGATCAAACATTTCTTTTTCTTCGTCCGGCTCTGCGTGATCAAATCCGACTAGATGAAGCATGCCGTGTGTTACCAGCAGCAAAATTTCATTGATTGCTTCATGTCCAGCCGATTTAGCCTGCGTAATGGCAACCTGCGGGCAAACGACTATGTCGCCCAAAACCCCTTCGGGTGAAGCGTTTCGGTCGGTACCGGGACGTAATTCGTCCATTGGGAAACTCAGGACATCAGTTGGCCCTGATTCATCCATCCACTTCATATGAAGGTCAGTCATAGGTCCTTCATCAACGAAAGTAATTCCTAGGTCAACTAATTCGTGAAGCTTAAGTGCTCCCCGAACAAAATATGCCAGCTCAAGTACTCGTTCGGTGTCGACGGTGATTTCGGATTCATTTGCTATTTCAACGCTCACTTGATTGCCGCCCTGTCATATGCCTCAACGATTCTTGTTACGAGTTCATGCCTTACTACGTCTCTGCTGGTTAGCTTATGAACGTGAAGACCCTCAACATCGGCCAGTACCGTCTGGGCAATTCCGAGACCAGATTTTCCTCCGGGAAGATCGACCTGAGTCACGTCCCCGGTTACTACCATCTTGGAATTAAAGCCCAGTCGCGTCAGGAACATTTTCATTTGCTCACCGGTGGTGTTTTGCGCCTCATCAAGAATAATAAAACTGTCATTTAGTGTCCTGCCGCGCATATACGCGAGGGGTGCAACCTCAATAACTCCGGCCTCCATGAGCTTCGCTGTCACATCGGGCTCGAGCATCTCCTGAAGTGAATCAAACAAGGGCCTTAGATAGGGGTCGATTTTCTCACTTAGTGTCCCAGGCAAGAAACCAAGCCTTTCTCCGGCCTCAACAGCTGGCCTAGTAAGGATTATCCGACTAACTTCTTTTCTGTAGAGAGCCTCAACGGCCTTTGCTACCGCCAAATAAGTTTTTCCAGTGCCCGCGGGTCCAATCCCAAAAGTGATTGTGTTTTCATCAATGGCATCTAGGTACTCCTTTTGACCCGCGGTCTTGGCCCTTACCGTCTTAGCCGGCGTGCTTATTGTGCTTGCCGCGAGTATTTTTGCCGCCGGTTGTTCTTTATTTTCCTGAATAATTCGTATCGTCTCGGTAACACCCCGAGGATCTGGGCTCAGTCCCTGCTTTATCATTTCCGCCAACTGATCAAGTACCTCAATGGCGAGCTCCAGCTGGGCTTGATCGCCCGTGAGATTAAAAACATTTCCCCGATTTTGGATAACCAAGCCCGGGAGCTCGGCTTCGATTCGCCTTAGGTTCTTGTCTTGTGCGCCCAAGAGATCCAGGAGTGCTACTCCGTTTATTTCAAAGCTCGTTTTAGCCACTATTCGGACTGCTGACTAAGAACATGTGCATGGGTGTGAAAAACCGATTGCCCTTCACGCTCTCCAGTATTGAATTGAAGCTTGAACTGGCCGTCGGTTTTCGTTGCTGCCACCTCGCGAATTAGCTCGAAAAGACCGGTGAGGCTAGAAGAACTTTCTAACTGGAGAATATTTTCACTGTGAATCTTGGGAACCACCAAAATATGAACCGGGGCTTTTGGATAGAGGTCCAGGAAGGCTATGGCGTGCTCATTCTCACCAATTAGCTCCGACGGAATCTCGCCATTGACTATCTTGCAAAAAATACAGTCCAAGTTTTCCTCCGTCTTCATTTTAGCCACTAGCTCCATTGTCCAGAAAGGGCCATCACTGCTGCAATAGCGGCAGGCCCGGCGCTTGAGGTTCGCAGTATCGTTCCACCAAGCCGAACACCCAAGAATCCCTGTGCCCCAAGGCTGTCAATTTCTTGCTTGGCGAACCCGCCCTCTGGTCCCACGACGATGGTCACTTCATTCTTTAGTTCCAGACCAACCATGCTTGTTGGAGCCTGTGGGTCAAGCACAAGACCTGTACCGATAGGGCTTAGTTGCTTGACGGTAGAGAGGACCTTTACTTCTGCCCTAAAGGCTTGCTGGGATTGCTTCATTGCGGAAATAGCGATTTGGTTCCAACGCTCTTGATTTCTTGATGCCTTGGCTCCCCACTCGACCACAGACCTCGATGCTTGCAGCGGCGTTATGCTCGCCGCGCCTAATTCGACAGCGGTCTGAAGAGCAGCTTCGTCCCTGCCTGCCTTAGCAAGAGATTGCACAAGATGTATCGAAGGAGTGGGCCTAGATAATATTTGGAAAGATTTCGGTTCTAGCTGGCCGCTTGAAGCGTTGGAAACCGTAGCTGTGAGCACTCCCCCGACGCCATTAGTTACCGCTATCTCCTCCCCCTCTCTTATCCGAAGACTCTTGAAGTGTTCAAGCTCAGAAGCCGTGATAGCCGATGATGCCTCGGTAATGCTCGGGTCATAAAACCAATGCACTAGAACCTGCCCCTGGCCCGACGGCTGCCCAGTCTGGGTGAGTCATCCTTGTGGAGCGCTTTGAGCTTTTTGAAAAGATCTTTTTGTTTTCCGTCTATTCGGTTTGGGGTCAAAACCTTCAACTGCAGCAAAAGGTCCCCGCGGCCGCGGCCGCGCAGCTTATTTGACCCAAGACCCTTGAGGGTTATTACATCACCATGCTGAGCTCCCGCCTTCACTGCAACTAGCGAAGGCCCATCCAATGTCTCAATCTCGGTCTCGAAACCAAGAGCCGCATCTGCAATCGGAACTTCTAGTACGGCCACTAAATTATCCCCGTCCCGTCCAAAAGTAGGGTCTGCACGGACTGAAACTTCAAGGTAAATATCCCCACTTGGTCCCCCGCCAAAGCCGACTTCACCCTGACCAGGCAGGTGTAGACGCAAGCCGTCCGAAACCCCCGCTGGGATATCGAGGTCTAGATCTCTTGAGGCTCTGACTCTGCCCTGGGCTCGGCACTCTACGCAGGGATCTGGAATCACTTGGCCGGTTCCACGGCAAGTTCCGCATGGTGCGGTGGTGACCATGGCTCCCATGAATGACTGCACCCGACGTTGAATCTGGCCCGATCCTCTGCAGATATCGCAGGTCTGAGCGCTTGTTCCCGGGCGGCAGCAGCTGCCCTTGCATACCTCGCAGAGGATTGCTGTGTCGATGGTCAGTAATTTGTTGGCACCAAAAACTGCCTCTTTCAGATCTAGGTCTACTCGTAAGAGCGCATCTTGACCCCTTTGCGACCTGGACTGAGGTCCGCGCTGACCTCCGCCACCGAAGAAACTATCAAAAATGTCTCCGATGCCTACCCCTTCGGCACCGCGTCCGTCGTAGCTTGCGCGGCTGTCGCTGTCAATTAACACCTCGTAGGCGTGCGTGACTAGCTTGAAGCGCTCCTGGGCTTCCTTGGCAGGGTTGATGTCAGGGTGCAACTCTCTTGCCAGTTTGCGATATGCCTTCTTGATTTGATCCTCGGTCGCATCTCTTGCGACTCCGAGAACTTCATAGTGATCGCTCAAGAATTTGCCTCCAGTACATTGCTTAGATATTTTGCGACGGCTCTAACCGACGCTATGTTCCCCGAATAGTTCATTCTCGTCGGCCCGAGGACGCCAATTTTTGCCAATTCGGTTCCCGAGTTTTCGTAACCGATGGCCATCATTGCCGCATGTTGGACGCCAGCAACCCCAAGCTCGGAACCGATCCTAAGGCCGACACCATATTGATCGGTCTGCATTTCTTGCATCAAACGAAGCATCACAACTTGTTCCTCGATAGCCTCAAGGACACTCGAGAGTTCGCCACCAAAGTCTTCATCGTGTTTGGCTAGATTGGCAGTACCGGACAAGACCAGCCGTTCTTCTCTATTGGCGTCGATCAAAGACTGAAGCTGAGAAACAACTCTGCCAACAAAGTCTCGTCGACTCGGCGCAAACTCAGCTGGGAGCTTGTCCAAAATCACCTTAACATCAGTGAAGTTTGCGCCGACCAGCATTCCGTTTAGACGTCCGCGCAACTCGGTAACAAGATCCAAGTCGGCCGGAGCACTCAGTTCCACCTGAACTTGTTGAACCCTACCCTTGTCAGAAATGAGCATCACGAGAAGCCTCAGCTCGGCAATAGGTATTAGCTCGACATGGCGAACCTTGGCCTTGCCAAGGGTCGGATACTGAACCAGCGCCAAAGTGTTTGTGAGCGTCGACAGCGATCTAGCAGTTCTTTCTACAATCTCGTCCAGGTCAGTAGCCCCTTCCAAGAAAGTCTCTATCGCGCTGCGCTCTGAGTGCGAAAGTGGCTTTATCTCACCGAGCTTGTCCACGAACAGTCGATAGCCCTTTTCGGTCGGAATTCTTCCGCTGGAAGTATGTGGAGCAGTGATTAGCTCCTCTTCTTCTAAAAGCGCCATGTCATTCCGGATTGTGGCAGCCGAGACTCCCAGGGGGTGTCTGTCAAGAAGAGACTTAGAACCGACAGGCTGGTTCGAGGCGATGTAATCCTCAACAATTGCCCGCAGAACTTCCAGGGATCTGTTGGGAATCATTAGCACTGACCTATCATGAGTGCCAAGTCTATTCAATAAGTACTAGTTCGTCAGCAGCTGAAGAACTATGCGATCAACAAAAAGCCTGCCTGCAGCCGTAACTGCAAGATTTTGGTTATCAATTTTCAAGCTTCCGTCCAAAATAAACGGATTAATAGTGCTGTCCAAAATACCGAGTTCGGCCAGTACTTTTGTAGGAATCCCAGTACTGGTTCGAAGTTCAAGCATCAAACGCTCCTCAAGGTTCGTCCGCGCATCAATGTATTCAATTCCTGCAACTGGCGAGCCGTTCGCAAGCTGTTTTTGATAACTGAGGGGATGCTTGGTGTTCCAAAATCGATTCCCGCTCAAGTGCGAATGGGCTCCCGGACCAAAGCCCCACCAATCGGCGCTGCTCCAATAAGCGTGGTTGTGCTTCGAAGGCTTACCCCAGTTGGCAACCTCATACCAAGGAAGACCACTGGCCTGAAAGATTTCATCCGCAATTTCAAACTTCTCCGCGTCCAAGTCATCATCTGTTTCAGGCAATTCGCCGACCTTGATTTGCCTGGCAAGCTTTGTTCCCGGTTCAACAATCAGGGAGTAGGCAGATACATGCTTGGTGCCCATCGACGCGGCGATTTCAACGGTATTTTTCCAAGAATCAAGAGACTCGTTTGGAGCCCCGTAAATCAAATCGAGACTGCTTTCTAACCCCAGTGCGGCCGCGGCTTTCAAGATTGGGGCAACCTTGTCGGGATCATGAACTCGCTCTAGTGTCTCTAGAACCTTTGGATCGAAGCTCTGAACCCCCAGGCTGATTCTGTTTACTCCTATGGCGGCCAGTTGCTCTAAATACTGAGGACTTGCCGATTCGGGGTTAGCCTCCAGTGTTATTTCGATGTCCGGTAAAAAACCATAATGATTTCTCAGGCTTGCCATGATGCGCTCAATTTGATTACTGGTAAAAAGTGATGGTGTTCCGCCACCGAAAAACAGGGTCGAAAGACCTCGCTTCGGATAACCAGAGTTTTTTAGAATCTTCGCACTGGCATCTATTTCGGTAATTAGGGACTCGTGGAAACTTGACTGGGATAGCCCGCCGATTTCCTTCGCGGTGTAGGTATTGAAATCACAATAGCCGCACCTAAATTCGCAAAACGGAATGTGAACATAGGCGTGAAAGGATTTCGACTCATCGAACCTTGGAGGTATCAGGTTCGACTCTGGCCACGGCAGCCCCAGCGGCAAGCTAGCCGACACTACTTTTTCTTTTCCGTGCTCGAGGTCTCGTCCGAGGAAAGTGCTTTTATAAACGCGTCCTGCGGCACTTCTACTCGGCCCACCATCTTCATTCGCTTCTTGCCCTCTTTTTGCTTTTCAAGAAGCTTTCGTTTTCTGCTTATGTCGCCGCCGTAGCATTTAGCCAACACATCTTTCCTGACAGCACGAACGCTCTCACGGGCAATGATTCTTGAGCCCACCGCCGCTTGAATTGGAACCTCAAACTGCTGTCTCGGTATTAGCTCGCGGAGCTTCGCCGTGATTTTTGTCCCGTGGCCATACGCTTTGTCCTTGTGAACAATCGAGCTGAAGGCATCTACTTTTTCGCCCTGAAGTAGCAAATCTACCTTTACCAAATCGCCTGGAAGATAGCCGGCTTCTTCATAGTCCAAAGAGCCGTAACCCTGAGTCTTGCTTTTTAGCTGGTCAAAAAAGTCAAAAACGATTTCAGCTAGCGGAAGCTGATAGCGGAGTTGAACTCGGTCTTCACCTAGGTATTGCATGTCAATCATCGTCCCGCGACGGGTTTGACACAGATCCATGATTGTGCCCACGTAGTCCTTTGGGCTCAAAATTGTGGCCTTTACAATCGGCTCTTTCACTACCTTTATTTTTCCCTCGGGAAACTCAGACGGGTTAGTGACTATGAACTCGGTGTTGTCCTCGCGAGTGACCTGATAAACCACCGATGGGGCCGTCGCAATTAGAGAGAGGTTGAATTCTCGCTCAAGTCGCTCGGTAATTATCTCAAGGTGCAATAGCCCCAAAAAGCCACAGCGAAAGCCAAATCCAAGCGCGGCCGATGTTTCCGGCTCGTAGACCAGTGAGGCATCGGAGAGACGGAGCTTGTCCAGTGCCTCTCTTAGATTTGGGTAATCGCTGCCATCAATGGGATAAATACCAGAAAAAACCATGGGCTTTGGCTCGGCATAACCCTTCAGGGAAGCAGTTGCGGGCTTATCTTTAGTAGTCACAGTGTCGCCGACCTTTGACAGCCTCACGTCCTTAACTCCGGTTATCAAATAACCCACCTCGCCGGCGGATAAGCCCTTCGTGACTACTGGTTCTGGGCTAATGACGCCTATCTCCAACAGCTCGTGCACTGCCCTGGTTGACATCATCTGGATCTGCTCCCGAGAGGACAGTCGACCGTCAATCATTCTGACGTAGGTGACTACACCGCGGTAGCTGTCATAAACAGAATCGAAGATCATTGCTCGGGCAGGAGCATTGATGTCACCCTTTGGCGCAGGCACTCGCTGAACGATTCGGTCAAGAAGCTCTTCCACTCCAACACCGGTTTTACCCGAAACTCTCAAGCAGTCATCTGGGGATCCACCAATCAGGTTGGCAAGTTCCTCCGCGTATTTCTCAGTTTGAGCTGCTGGAAGGTCAATTTTATTTAGAACCGGAATGATCTCCAGGTCGTTTTCCATCGCTAGGTAAAGATTGGCCAGCGTCTGTGCTTCTATCCCTTGAGCCGCGTCCACAAGCAAAACTGCACCCTCGCAGGCGGCCAAGGACCTAGAAACCTCGTAGGTGAAGTCCACGTGGCCGGGTGTGTCAATCATGTTTAGTGCGAAAGTCTCATTATTAAACTCCCATGGCAGCCGAACGGCTTGAGACTTAATCGTGATTCCGCGCTCTCGCTCAATGTCCATGCGGTCCAAATATTGCGCCCGCATTTGACGGTCTTCAACTATTCCAGTCAGCTGAAGCATCCGATCTGCAAGGGTCGATTTACCGTGATCAATGTGGGCAATTATGCAGAAATTGCGTATTTGATCCTGGTCGGTGAGAGACGGCTCGAGAGCAGACCGTGCGCGTGGAGACAAATAAACCTCGTTTATGAATGAATGTAACTAAGTCATTCTCCCATGATGCTTGCTCGACAGGAGCCAAACTGATAGAGTTTTGCCTTGTTCGCGGAGATTTACTCCGCAAAATTTTTTGGCCAGAGAAAGTAGAACATGGCAAACATCAAGTCCAAGATAAAGCGCATCGGAACTAACCAGAAGTCCGAGGACCGCAACAAGGCTGTTAAGACCGAAGTCAAGTCCGCAATCCGTGCAGTGCGCGATGCAAGCACAGCCGGCGACAAGGCTGCAGCTGCAGCTGCACTCGTTGGGGCCAACAAGAAGATTGATAAGGCGGTCAGCAAGGGTGTCATTCACAAGAACCAGGCAGCCAACCGCAAGTCAGCTATTGCCAAGAAGGTAAATAGCCTCTAAAAAGCTTTTTCAAAAAACCGGGCTGATGGCCCGGTTTTTTATTGCCCAGATTTAGCCATCGCCAATAAGAGCTTTTCTATTGAGTATTCCGGATCTCTGCTCGCGCCCTTTACATCGAAATCAGTTTGGGCTGCCAGCTGCACAAGCTCGATTAGTTGAGGCTCGCTCCAGCCGGCTAGTTCCTTTATCGCCCGATCCTGCTGCCATGGTTGCATTCCAATTGCGGCAGCAGGGGCATTCCTGTCATTAAAAAGCCTGGCTAGCTGTCGGATCTTCATAGAAAGTGCTGCGGTGAGGGCAACACTGTCAATGCCGGTTGCAGACCCGTGTCGAAATAGCCTTATAGCCTCACCCGCATTACCCGCCAGCGCAGCATCGGCAATTTTGAACGCGTTTGTCTCCACCCTGCCTTGAAAAGTTCGCTCCACTTCAACGAGCGAGACTTTCGAAGCCCCTGAATTTGCCAATTGATCACAAGCGGCGCCTAGCTCACCCATATCTGAACCGAAGGCAGCCACCAGAGCCCTAATGGCCGGCTGGTCAACTGGAGTCTGAAATCTCTGAAATTCTCGCTTTATAAAATCGATCCGATCGGCGTCTTTTTTCACTTCTTCGCAGGAAATGTTTAGGGCGGATGCAGAAAGTTGCTTTTTAAGTTTGCCATTGTGGCCAACAAGGTTAGGAATACGGACCACTATCGTGCAATTTTCCGCAGGATCTGTTAGCAGCTGCCCTAAATCTTCGGCCAAGCCCTCGGAGGCGGCGCTAATGATTACAAGGCGCGGCTCATTAAACAGTGAGGGTGAAGCCAAGCTAAAAATCAAGCCTGGGGAATATTCTCCATCGGCAACCTCGTTTACCTCTAAATTTTCGTGACTCGCTCGCAACTTATCCTTTATCAACCTGGTTGCGCGCGATGCAAAGTAGGACTCAGGACCGGATATCAAGACAAGGTTGGCAGGCTCGGCCTGATGCCAGCTAACCGTTCGTCCATTAGTCACGCCGTTAGTTTACCCGCGCTTGAAATCTTCCATGATTGCTCTTCGAATCTAAAGGCGACAGAGCCAAGTTCATCAGTTCTCACTACTAATGCCCCGCTGAGAGTCGCTTGATCCAGTGCTTTCTTAGTCGGATGCCCGTAGGGATTCTGCCCAACTGAAAAGATGGCCACATCAGCAGAAAGAAGTTCAAATAGTTGACTTGATTGATCAGCGGAGCCATGGTGAGCGACCTTTAGTAAAAGCGGCAATTGCGCCAGTTCGCTCAAGGCTCCGCCGGCATTCCTCATCAAGCGTGTTTGACCGGCAGCCCCCAAGTCACCCAGTGCGAGTACGCCATACCTCTCACCTGTGAAAGCCACTATTACCGATGCATCATTGCTGTCCTTGGCTTCGGTGGCCTTCGCAGTTGGAGCCAGAACTTTCCAGTTGAGCTCGCCAAGCTTTCCGCCCATGCCAGCAAAGCCAGTTAGTACCTCCACCCGCGCCCGAGAAAGAGCGGAGGCAACCAAGGAGACCAAGGGGCGATCGTCAGTAAATCCTGAGATAACGGCTGTTTTTACTTTTCTCCCATCTAGCGCACCATAGATTCCACCCGCGTGATCAGCATCGAAGTGGGTGATGACCAATAGGTCAATCTGAGTCACTTTCAAATTATCCAGACACTCGCCTAACGGCTCTGGTTCCCTTCCGACATCAATCAGGGCGACAACGCCCTGGCTTCTGATTACGAGCGCATCGCCCTGTCCAACATCGCAGTTGACCACCTCCCACTCGCCGTCAAAGCCCTGAAACCGAATCTGATCGATGGTCGACCAGGAAGCAGACAAGAGCAATACCCCGGCCAGTGAGGCAGCGAGGCTGGCTCGATACTTCACGAGCCGAGGTTGGTAAATCCCAAGACATAAAAGCACGATAAGCGCAGCCAAGACGATGCCGGCCGGACCCGCCACAAAATGAACTCTCGCGGCCGGCCATGCTGATACTTCGTTGGCCACCAGTGTTATCCACCAGGTCCCAATCGAGGCCAAGTAGCTCACTGCAGAACTCAGAAATGGAAGCGGATAGGCAAGGATTAGGGCCAGTATTCCGAGAATTGTAACCGGAGCCACTACTGGCTCGACGATGAGATTTGCCAACACTGAATAAATTGGGATCGACGGTTGGAGCATCAACAAAACTGGCGTCGTTGCTAGTTGGGCTGAAAAGCTTGCCGCAATGCCAATTGCGATTAGGCGAGGCATAAAGCTGGTGAGCCATTTGTAGATTGGGACGGCCATCGTCAACAGCCCGACCGTAGCAATCGCCGAAAGCGCGAAGCCAAAATCCGTCGCCAAGCCTGGATCGACAGCCAGCAAAAAAATAACAGCCCAAGCCAATGAGATTATTGGCTTTGTTCCCCTGCCAAGCCATAGACCTACTGCAACAAAAGTTGCCATTGTGGCCGACCTCAGCACACTCGACTCCGGACCCACCACCAGAACGTAAGCGACCATGACCAAAAGAGCGGATATAAATCTAATGTTTCTTGCGAGCCCAAAGGTGGCCGTAAGTAAATATACGACTCCCATGATTATGGCCAGATTTGCGCCAGATACCGCCACCAGATGAGTCAGTGAGAGAGTTTTCATGTTTTCTGCCATCTCTGGAGACAGGAGCTCTCGCTCACCAATTGCAAGCCCACCCACTAGCGCCTTTGCGTCTGGACTTACCCCCTGGGCACGAAAAAGAAAAACGGCCCTCAGCCCTTCGATAAATTCGATTCGCGGATAGGAAAGTTTTATCTGAGACACGGACCCAGGCAATGCGGTAACCCAAAGAATCATCCAGTAGGCAACCGCAACGAAAATAATCACAAAGTAATTGAGCCCCTGATGTCTTCAAACAATTTGCTGCCGATACCCGTAACCTCCAGAAGCTGCTCGACACTGGCAAATGACCCAATTTCTTCCCGGTATGCCAAAATCCGACCCGCCAGTGCCGGTCCGATACCGGGCAGTATCTCCAACTGCGAGCTAGAGGCTCTGTTTAACGAAATAAAGCCCTGACCAGAGTCGGTGGCCATTTGGGACTCTGCGAGTATGACTACCTGCTCGCCATCGGAAATCAGACGAGCTAAGTTGACGCTTGACTGAACAGCAAGGGTAGTGAAACCCCCTGCAGCGTCTATAACGTCTCGAACCCTGGATCCATAGGAAAGCTCGTATAACCCAGGCTCGAAGACTTCGCCAACCACGTGGATAAAAATCTCACCGGACACTGTGAAGTTTTCACTTTGCTGGACTATGGCGTCTTGCACTTTAGGTGCGCTGGAGTTCGAAAGTAAAACGCCGAGCAGTATCGCAACTAGCCCCCCGGCAAGATAAAGCTGTATGCGCTTTTTAGAATCCAGAGCGTTTAGCCATTGAAGTATTTTCTGCATCTAAACAAGATGCACCAAAAATCAACTGAGCTACTGGCGGCTAAAAATGTTGTAGAGAAACCGCTACTTAGTGGCTATGTTTACGAGCTTCGGAGCACGCACAATTATGTTTGAAATTTCCTTGCCTTGAAGTGTCTTTTTAACTAGCTCGGAACTTAGTGCCAGCTCTCTAAGCTCATCTTCTGAGATAGAGACATCCACTTCGAATTTGTCCCGCAGCTTGCCGTCAATCTGCACGATGGCGATGCCTTTTTGCTCGACAAGTAGCTCGCTCTCAACTTCTGCGAATTGAGCTAGCGCCACCGTCGGCTTGTGACCAAGCAGCTGCCACATGTCTTCTGAAGTGTAGGGAGCGAAGAGGCTTAGTGCCTTCGCTAACTCCTCGGCGCCCTCTCTGACAGCAATGTCAGCTGGGCCGACGCCTTGGTCAATTGCCTTGCGTAGGTGGTTGGTTAACTCCATGGCCTTGGCCACACCCACGTTGAACTTATGACTCTCGATTGCCTCTTTGAATCCAGACAAGAATTGGTGGGTTGCCTTACGGACCCCTTTGTCTCCAGAAGCAAAATTCGATTCTGGCTTGCTAGTGACATCCTGGGCGATACGCCAAGCGCGTGCCAAGAACTTAGCCGACGCGGCTGGTGAAACATCAGACCAGTCAATGTCATCCTCCGGTGGTCCCGCGAATGCCATTGTTAGTCGAATTGCATCTACCCCGTGAATATCTAGCTGTTCACTGAGACGGACGAGGTTACCTCTGGACTTACTCATGGCTGAGCCGTTCATCAAGACCATGCCCTGGTTTAGCAACCTAGTAAAGGGCTCTTCAAAATCAACCATTCCAATGTCGTGAAGCACTTTGGTGAAAAACCTCGCATAGAGCAAGTGCAAAATAGCGTGAGTCACTCCACCGACGTACTGGTCAACCGGTGCCCACTTTTCTGCCTGCTCCTTTTCGAATGGAACTTCATCAGAATTTGGGTTTAAGAACCTCAGAAAATACCAGGAGCTGTCAACAAAAGTGTCCATGGTGTCAGAGTCTCGTTTGGCCCTGCCGCCACATGTTGGACAATCAACATTTAGCCAGTCCGACGCAGCCCCGAGAGGCGAAGTCCCCTTCGGTGCAAGGTCTAGGCCTTCGCTAGCCGGTAACTCAACTGGAAGTTGATCGGCGGGTACCGGAACTTCCCCGCACTTGTCACAGTGAATGATAGGTATTGGAGTTCCCCAGTAGCGCTGCCTGGAAATCAACCAGTCTCGAAGCCTAAAGTTCTTCGCACCCTTGCCGGTGCCCTTCGCTTCAACTAGCTCGATGGCCTTGGAGATTGCATCCGCTTTGTTTAGACCGTTCAATTCCCCAGAGTTCACGATTACACCGTCGCCGCTGGTCGCAATTCCAGACACGGCTGGATCCTCTTCACCGGTGTCGACAACCATGAAGACTGGTAAATCGAAAGTTTTTGCGAACTCAATGTCGCGATCATCATGAGCGGGAACCGCCATGATTGCTCCGGTTCCATAATCAGCCAAAACATAATCGGAAACCCAGACTGGGATGCGCTCGTCGTTTATGGGGTTTAGCGCATAGTGGCCCAAGAAAACACCGGTTTTCTTGCGGTCAGTAGCCAAACGCTCGATGTCGTTAGCCTTCTTGACTTCCTCTAGGTAGCTCTCGAACTGTTCATGAATCTCCTTGGATGTGGCACTGGCAAGCTCTTGGGCTAGCTCGCTGTCGGCTGCCAAGACCATAAAAGTGGCCCCGTATAGAGTGTCAGGTCGAGTAGTGAACACCGAAATCTTTTGATCCATGCCTTCGATTGCGAAATCAATGTTTGCACCCTGTGACCTTCCGATCCAGTTGCGCTGCATTGAGAGCACCTTGGAAGGCCATTTGCCTTCTAGCTGGCTTAGGTCATCAAGGAGTCGATCTGCGTAGTCAGTAACTTTGAAGTACCACTGAGTCAGAGACTTCTTGGTAACCACCGAGTCGCAACGCTCGCAAAGACCCTGGACTACCTGCTCATTGGCCAGGACCGTTTGGCAGCTCGGACACCAGTTCACGTTCGAGTTCTTGCGGTAGGCAAGACCTCGGCTATATAGCTCTAGAAACAACCACTGGTTCCACTGGTAGTAACTCGGGTCACAAGTCTGCAGCACTCTGTCCCAGTCAAAACTGCAGGCGTACCTGCGCATAGAGGCTTTTTGCTGAGCAATGTTTTCATAGGTCCAAGCTCTTGGGTCTAGCCCGCGCTTAATTGCGGCGTTTTCGGCAGGCAACCCAAAAGCATCCCATCCAATTGGGTGCATAACGTTGTAACCCTTTTGACCCCAATAACGAGCAATAACATCGCCAAGTGCGTAGGCCTCCGCATGGCCCATGTGCAAGTCACCAGAAGGGTATGGGAACATGTCCAAAACATACTTAGTGGGTCTCGTGTCGTCTTTTCTAGACGAGTCAAAAGGCTTCAGGTCGTCCCATAATGGCAACCACTTATCTTGAATGGCTGTGACGTTGTAATCTTCTTGCAATTATTGACCTTTTGCTTAGCGAACTTATAGGTTACCAATTCACCGAGGCGCCCATTGCCTGAACTAGAGCTAGTGCCTTCAATTGCATTTCCCCATGCTCAATTTCGGGATCCGATCCAGAGGTAATGCCCCCGCCCACGGAAATGCTGACAGTCTGATTTTCGAAGATAGCCGTTCTAATAACCATTCCAAGATCCATGTCGCCCGATGGGCTGATCCAGCCAATCGCGCCCGAATAGGCACCCCTGGGCCTATTCTCTAGTTCCGCAATCAATGCGCAGGCCCTAATTTTTGGAGCACCGGTCATTGAACCACCCGGGAACAAAGCACTCAGCGCGTCAAAGCCGGTCTTAGCATCCGCGAGCTCACCGGCAACATCAGATTCAAGTTGATGTACGGTCGAATATGACCGCAGCGCCAATAGCGACTCGACCGTGATTGATTGAGCCGTGCAGACCAAAGACAGATCGTTTCTAATCAAATCAACAATCATTAGGTTTTCTGCTCGCTCTTTCTCATCGGCCCCAAGCGACGTCTGCAAAGCAGAATCGATTTCAGGATCACTTGATCTGGCACGAGTGCCCTTGATGGGCGAACTGGTGACTCTCACCCCAGACACTGTCAAGAATCTTTCAGGCGAAATACTCAAATAACTAACACCACCTACTTTTAGATAGCTGCAGTAAGGCGCGCCATGGTCTTTTCTGAGTCGCAGAAACAGCGCAAGTGGATCCCCAACATAATCCCCCGACAGTTCAGTTGTCAGGCAGAGCTGGTAGATCTCACCTTTAGCGATTTGATCTTTAGCTTTTTCGATGTTTGCAAGGTAGTCATTCTTAGCGTCCTTGACTTCAAAGATGGCGGCTGTAGCAGCGTCGTGATTAAGCGCGTAGTTGGCTGCATCTCCCCCAGCTAAGGCCAAACGCAGCAGGGCGGCATGAAACCATTCCGCGAAAGACCCCTTATTCGCAAACTCTCCGACAAAAAACATGGCGCGATTGTCGTGGTCGTAGACAAACGCTCTGTCCACCTCAATGCCTGATACAACCAGTGGTCCTTTTTCGGGTAGTTCATATTCAATGACGCCCACGAAGCCGGGGCGAAAACCAAACGGTAAGTTGTGATTCTGCTCATCTTTGACGTACTTCGGCAACTGAGAGGTCTTTGGTCCGGAGCCAATTATCGAAAATCGAGCGTCATGGTGATGCTCCCGGTCGAGCCAGAATGAGTTTGGCTTGCTCCCAAAAAAAGCCACGAAAGTATCGGGCACGGGGCTCCACCCTGCTATGCGTTCATAATAAAGTGGCATTTAATCCTTTTCCAGCCCCGTACTCTAGACAAGATGAGCGTAACTGGAGATTTCTTTCAATTCACCGGCGGTGAGCTGAATCCGATTGACCACGCCATACCAACCACTCTTAGCGTGGCAGACAGCTGGCTGGTTTCCAGCGGTTCAACCCGAGTTATCGAGCGGCACTTTGCGCGGTTTTCTGGTTCAGTTACCAAAATACAGCAGCAGGACCTGAGCGGCTTTTTTGACGCCGTCGTGTCCGCAATTCCGTTGGAAGGTGATTGGTTTCCAAGAATCGAATTTCGCAGGGAACAAAACCCTGGTGAGCAGTTATTTTTCCGACTCCGTCAAGCACCGATTCGAACTCTTACCTGTTCTCTATGGTCACTAGACGAGCCGGATCCCAGGGTTGACAGTCAAGTCAAGGGCCCTGATCTCTCGGTTTGCCAAAAACTTAGAAGAAAAGCCAACCTCCACGGCGCCGACGAAGCGGTCATTTTGGATACTCACGGGAACGTGGCAGATGGAGCACTGTCGTCAATCGTTTGGTGGCGTGATGATGTACTTTGCGGACCTGATGGTTCAACTGAGTGGCTTCCATCGATCACCAGAGAACTTGTTTTCGAAATGGCAAATCAGGCAGGGTTCGAAACTGCCCTCGTGAATTCGAAACCACAGGACCTAGCAGGATGCGAAGTCTGGAGCCTGTCAGCGCTTCAGGGAATCAGGGGCGTAAATCATTGGCAAAACATTCCGATCTCAAACCTAAAAAGGCTCAGCTCATTTCGCAAACGCCTAGCTCTTCTAACCAACTCTTCCCAAAGCGACGACCTTTCGATTGCCTAACCACCTGAATGCTTTCGTGGGCCTTATTGGCTTTAGGTTGGCTACGAGCGATTAGAAGCAAGCCTCAAGGTAGCCACTCTTGTTGAATCAACATCTTGCAAGTATGCACCGGGAAAATTGATTAGTTTCTAGATTTTTGGGCCCTGGGAATAGCAAAAAACAAAAAACTGAGCCATAACTTCCAGGCAATTTTGTAAATGTCTTAGCTAAGACTTACACTTCTAACTATTCGAACACTTGTTCGCATAGTTAGAAGGGGCGCTAGCTTTGGAAACAGAATTAGTCACCGGTGTCGTGCTTGATGCTGACGGTGCTCCAGCTTGCTTTACCTGGCGCGATGCTCTCTTTTTGACTACATCCCGTCCAGTTCGTTGGTACTCCAGGTCACTCTGGTGGCAGCATGCAGGTCAGGCCCACCCTGGTCAGGGCCAAAACCTGGTTGAGACAGAAATGTGGCGCTTGTGGGCGGCAAGCCCTAACGATAGATACTTTTTCCAGCTAAGGCACCAAATGCCCGATGACAGCTGGGAAATTGAGCAAGCCGCGCCCTAAATGAGCTTTACTCATCTAAATGTCAGCTCCGCCTTCTCTGCCCACTACGGCGTAAACAGACCTGAGCAGCTTTGTGCGGCCGCAAGCTCAATGGGCTGTGAATCTTTAGCGATAACCGATCGAGACGGCCTCTACGGGGCAATAAAGCACATAGGGGCCTGCATATCTAGAGGCATAGCCCCGATTGTGGGAGTCAGCCTAGAAGTGACTGCAGATAAGTCCCTGGGTCGAGTTCTGATTCTTGCTCACGGAAACAACTCGGGCAGGGGCTGGGCGACACTATGCCGCATCATTTCTCAAGCGCAGGAGCGAAAAGGCGGGAAAAAAGATGTCTCGATAAAAATTAGTGACCTTGCTGGCTTTTTCAAGGAAGAAACTTCCTGCACGATATTGATTGGCCTTGAAAGCTCACTAGCCGATGCTGTGCTCACCTCCAAAACCGGTGCACGTGACTTAGCAACTATGTGGCGAGAGTATTTTCCAGCCCCGGCTGCACTTGCCATCGAAGTAGTGAATCACATGACTGAGCCCGGTAAATTAGGGTCCGCACAGCACGCAAAGGCAATGTTTGATCTGGCAAAAACAGTCGGCATTCCTCCGGTGATAACAAACGCGGTTCGCTACATAGAACCGGATGGCGCCCTGACCGCAGATATTTTAGACTCCGCAAGATACTTGGAACCTCTAGGCCTATTTACCCCCCAGCCAAACGCGCAGGCGTGGCTAAAGCCATCACATCGGATGGCAACACTGGCTCTGGAGATAACCGAAGACACCAATGAGTCAGTGGCGCTTCTAAGGGCAACAGAACTTCTGGCTCAAAAGTGCTCTCTCGATCCAATTGGTGATTGTGGCTGGAACCAGCCAAAGACTCCAGAGCAATCTTCACTTGGGGTGACCGAAAACCCCTTCGAAGTTCTCTGGCAAAGAAGTCATGCTGCGATTAGCTTGCGCTACCCAGGAATCAAGGCAGCCGAACTTGCAACTGTTCAGCATCGACTCTCCAAGGAGTTGATAGCGGTAAACAAGCTTGGGTTTGCGACCTATTTTCTAACGGTTGCCGATGTGGCTCAAATGATTAGAGACATGCGCATAAGAATTGCAGCAAGAGGTTCCGGCGCTGGCTCTTTGATCAACTACTTGCTTGGCATAAGCAGTGTTGACCCGATAGAAGAAGGCCTGCTATTCGAAAGATTTCTTTCAACAGAACGCAGCACCTTGCCAGACATAGACATTGATGTTGAATCTGCTAGGCGACACGAGATTTATCGCGCGATCTTTCGGCGCTACGGCGGTAAACGAGTCACCCTGCTTTCAATGCAGTCCACCTATCGAGGTAGAGGTGCCGTCAGGGACGGTGGAATGGCACTTGGATTGGACGATCAGCAGGTTGACGAGATCGCCAAGAACATGTGGCGATTTTCGGCAAAAAACTTTCGGTCAGAAATGTCGAATAAGCCCGAGCTTGCGGACTTTTCCAAGCTCACCGAATCTGACCGCAAGCTAAACCTGCTAGTTGATATAACCCAGCGACTAGATAGGTTGCCTAGGCACATTTCCATGCACCCCTGCGGCGTGATCTTGGGAAACTCAAGACTGCTTGACCTAACCCCAACCGAACCGAGCGGGATGGGCTTACCTATGAGCCAGTTTGATAAAGACGACATGGACCCCATGGGCTTTCTAAAGCTCGATGTACTAGGCGTGCGGATGCAAAGCGCAATGGCCTACACAATAAAGGAGATCAAACGAGTCAAAAATGTTGACCTCGATTTAGACAAAGTCGCAAGAGACGATCCAGCCGTCTACAAGATGATCAGGACCACCAATACTCTGGGATTATTCCAAATCGAAAGCCCAGGTCAAAGAGAGCTCACCGGCAAACATCAACCAACCAAATTCAATGACCTCACAATGCAGATTTCACTCTTCAGGCCGGGGCCAATGAAGGGCAACATGATCAAGCCCTACCTTGACGGCAGGCACGGCTTTATCCAGCCGGACTACATGCATCCAGATCTTCATGACATCCTCAAAGAAAGCTACGGAGTAGTGGTCTTTCATGAGCAGCTGATGCGCATAATGCAGGTAATGACGGGGTGCTCATTAGCCAGGGCTGATGAGATGCGTCGACAGCTGGGTAAGCCAGATAAGGCTCGTATAGTTCAGCGCTACTTCAAAAAGGCGGCCGCCGCCAGAGATTACACTCCCGCCGTAGTCGATCGTGTGTGGTCAATCCTCGAAGGCTTTGGAAGCTTTGGATTCTGCAAGGCACACGGCGCTGCATTTGCAGTCCCCACCTACCATTCAGCTTGGCTAAAAACTCACTACCCCACTGAGTTCATAGCTGGGCTGCTGACGCACGACCCTGGAATGTACCCAAGAAGGTTGCTGCTCGCAGAAGCTAGAAGATTGGGAGTTCAACTTCTTGGCATTGATGTAAATTATTCAACCAGTCAGTACGTTGTTCAGAAGATTGGCAAAGAACTTGGAGTGAGAGTCTCGCTCGGTGAAATTTCGGGTATCTCAAGACCTGAAATGGATCGAATAATTTGCGAGCAACCCTACGCAGATGTAACTGACTTCTACCTGAGAGCCAGGCCTTCGAGGAGGACTTTAGAGCGCCTTGCACTAGTGGGCGCGCTGGACACGATAGCCGGAGTGTCGGATGAAGAGTCAATTCACAACCGAAGTGACCTCCTAGTAAAGGTTAGACAGATCAGCTCAAAGGCTGCGCCCAAAATTGATAAAAATCAGCTGGCATTTGACCTAACAAACCTTGATCAACTACCAGTGGGAAACGCTGCGCCAACCAAGCAGCAAAAACTTGAAGCTGAAATGACCGTTACCGGGATGGACATCTCCGAGCACCAGATTCAAAAGTTCCAGCAGATGCTAGAAGAGATGGGGGTTGTGCGGGCAAGTGAAGTTGGCTCGTTAAGGAGCAACACCGAGGTCCTGGTGGCGGGAGTCCGAATTGCAACCCAAACTCCACCTATGCGCAGCGGCAAGAGGGTCGTATTTATTAGCCTGGACGATGGATCCGGCATTGCCGATGCCACGTTTTTTGACGAAGCACAACGTCGATGCAGCCAATTGTTGTTTCAAAATAAGCTGCTTCTAATCTCTGGAAAAACTCGCCGCACCGGAGTGCGAGGGGTTTCAATACTTGCCGAAAATGCTTGGGACCTTCGCCAGTTATGGCAGCAATGGGAGAAACGAGCCTCTTAGTTTTGGTTGAAAATAGAAAGCAATCGAAGAATCTCAACGTACAGCCAGATGAGAGTAGCTGTCAGACCAAATGCAGCTCGCCACTCCATCTCCTCGGGCCAGCCCTGGCTAACTCCCTGGCTAATAACCTCAAAGTCGAGATTCAAAGTGAACGCAGCTAGACCTACTCCAACCAAGGCAATTAGCCAACCGAATGGTGAGCTATAAATACTTATGCCGGCAAACATTGCAAACCCGAGGTTTACAAGCGCAAAGACCAGGTATCCGGTGACCGCAAAGGTCATGAAGCGAGTAAAGCGCTGATTTACCTTTATCCACCCAAAACGATAGGCCGCAAACATCGTGCCGGCAGTTGCAAAGGTTCCAATAACAGCAGTCTGCACAATTCCGGGGTAGAAAGACTCCAATAAGCCACTAATGCTGCCGATGAAAACACCCTGAACCAGCGCGTATGCCATGTAAAGACCCGGACGGACCTTCTTGCTAAAGCTTGCCCAAAGACCCAGACCTAAGCCGACGAACATTGCAGGGAAAAATAGGGAGTAAAGCTCCAAGTACCAAGTTGCACCTGCTCCAACCAATACTGCCAAAAACATACCTAGGACCTTTGAGGTAGTTCCCGCCATGGTCATGGGCTTTGAGGTCATGCGGTCAAATTCGACGTTGACTTGATTCTGGTTCGCAGAGGCTAGTCCGGAACGCATGCTCTGGTTGAAAGCAGGATTATGAGAGGCCACTTCTACCCTTTCTTAGAGGTATACAACTTTGAGGAAGTATAGGTCAGAATCCTGAAAAATCGCTGGAAATCAGACCGATTGATTACGACTTTATGTCCATAAACCTCTTGACAAAAACCAAGCAGGATTGGGGAAAACCTAAAGAAGCCAATGCAGTTTGAGAAAAACACGATGCTCCACTATGAGAATGATGCGCACAGCTTGGATCTCCGTGGGGTCAGTTAGCGAACCAGACGAAATTGCAGGTTAGCGGGCGTGTTATTCGGCATCCCGCGCCTAACATGAAGGGGTGAACTCACCAATGCCTGTGCCCCAACATTTCCTTTCCAACGCCCCTCTCGGCATTCGGGTGGTGGTCAGATACCGCATCGAAGCCGGCCTGACGGATGCGCTGGGCGAGCTCGTGGGAAAGTCCGACGGCGAGTGCACAATACGCACCCGGCGCTCCGACGTCGTTATTGCCCTGCCGCTCGTGGTGGCCGCCAAGGAAGTACCTCCCGCCCCGCCCCCACGAACCCCGAGGGCGACTGTGTCCTGAGCGGGCCGACGTAGCCAAGAACCACGGCGTCTACATGCCCACGCTGTACCGATCAACGCCAGCCAACAGCTACTAACCACAGCCCGCAAACGTGCACTTGTGTCTGCTTCATAAATCGGAGGAAAACCAACGTCAAAAGTGTTGACGGGGCATCTAACACTTTTGCCCTTTGCTTCAATCATGAGGCACAAAAAAATGGGAAATAAAAGGCGATGTGATAATATTTGGCCGAGCCCTTCGAGTTATGAGAAGGCTTATTGACAAGCATTAATTGGAAATTATGAATACCAATCCGAACGCCTCTAGTGACAATCCAATATGTTTTCAGCACTATAGAGATTTACCTAAAGAAATGTTTGCTGAATCTCTACCTGCGCCGACGGCCTCTCCGTCATTAATTGAGCTCAATGAGAACCTTCTGGTGCAGTTGGGCATCGATGCCAGTTGGTTTGACAGTCAACAGGCTTTGTCGCTACTTTCTGGCAACAGCATCAATGAAGACAATCACCCAATTGCCATGGCTTACTCGGGTCATCAGTTTGGTCACTGGTCGCCTGCGCTGGGCGACGGCCGGGCGCATATGTTGGGGCAGGTAAAAACTGCTGAGGGAAAATATCTCGACTTGCAACTAAAAGGGTCGGGGCGAACTCAGTTTTCACGAGGTGGGGATGGTCGAGCAACACTGGGTTCGGTGATGCGGGAATATTTGCTGAGTGAAGCGATGGCTGGTCTAGGTATTGCAACCACTCGAACGATTGCGATGTTGGCGACCGGAGATTCGGTCGCACGGGAGAGACTAAACCCCGGTGCCATATTGGTGCGTTCGGCACAGAGCCACTTGCGTGTGGGCAGTTTTCAATTCGCTCATGCTCATGCTGCGAACACGCAGTCCGTTCAGTCGCATCCAGCACCAAGTGGCGTAAAAGCGCTAGCCGATTTCGTTATTGCAAAACACTTCCCCGAGCTGGAGCAATCGACGTCAAAATATCTGGATCTCTTGTCTGCCGTTGGACAAAGACAAGCTGAGCTCATTGCTGAATGGATGCTTGTTGGCTTCATACACGGTGTTATGAATACCGATAACGCGTCAATTGTTGGTGAAACTATCGACTTTGGGCCCTGCGCTTTTTTGGATGAATATAATCCTCAAAAGGTGTTTAGCTCAATCGATACTTGGGGCCGCTACGCCTGGGACCAGCAGCCGGCGATTGCTCAATGGAACTTGACTCGATTGGCCGAAACATTGTTATTGCTGTTTGACGAAGACCAGGAAAAATCTATTGAACTGGCGCAAGAGCGCCTTTCTGAATTTATGCCGCGGTTTCAAACGGCTTATCAAGCGGGGTTAATGCGGAAATTCGGCTTCGCTAACAGTAATGAACAAACCACGCAGCTCACCAGCGAGTTTCTGGCCGCGATGGCACAAAACGGCGTTGATTTCACGGTTTTCTTCAGCAGCCTGACCCAGGTGGCTGAAGGCGAGTCGGACCAAGTCGTCATTAATCTATTTGAGGATTCAGAGGTCGTGACCTCGTTGATAAATCAATGGCAGGAACTGCGGACAAAAGATAGCCAGGCCTCACTGTCTATGCGCCAAACTAACCCTGCGGTCATTGCAAGGAATCACCAAGTGCAGTTTGCTATTGACGCCGCGGTTGAAAATAATGACTTTTTACCCTTCAGGCGCCTATGTCGGGTCTTGGCTAATCCTTATCAAATTGACCCAGCTGACGAAGAATTAATGACACCACCAAGATTTGAAGAAAGAGTTACTCAAACATTTTGTGGCACTTAGTCATCTTCATCTAGGTCATATGCAGAATTGACAGCGGATTAACGCCTCAGATGAGATGTCTCTTTTTGACCAATACAAGAGCTGCCGGAAGTGTGGCTCAAGAGAGATTAGGTTAGAAGACTTACTCGCTGACATCGAAATGGACTCCGATTGCAGTCTGCCTTACACGGTGGACCTGAGGGGACTCGAACCCCTGACCCCCTGCATGCCATGCAGGTGCGCTACCAGCTGCGCCACAGGCCCGTGAAGTGCCTAAGTCTACACAGTAAAACTAGGCAGTTGGGACAACTGGGCAATCACTCCAGAGGCGCTCTAGTGAGTAAAATTCACGCTCCTGCTCGTGCATTACGTGAACGATGAGATCTCCAAAATCAAGGAGAATCCAACGACCAGTCTGCCTGCCCTCTCGAAAGCGAGCTTTCACCTTTTGCTTTAGCAGCTCATCCTCGATAGCGTCCCCAATTGCCTGAGCTTGACGCTCATTAGTTGCGCTAATCATCAAGAAGACTTCTGCAAGGGCAAATGGCTCGGTGACATCGAGGGCAACTATGTTCTCCCCAAGCTTGTCAGAGGCTGCCTTCGATGCGGTTTTAACTAGTGAAATAGTATCTTTGCTTGCTGGCAAGTACTTAGCCTCCTATGGCCCCGAGAATTGTGATACTGGCAAGTATGGCAGCAATTGCAAGAACTAGCGCGCAGACCGCTAGAGCCCACGGCTTCCACCATCCCCGTCGCAGCACAGATTGTGGCACTACACCGATAGATGAGCGCTGGTCAATTAGGTCCAGGGCGCTTATCGGACTAACGGTCGATACCACGCCAAAAACGCTCTCCTGATCTTGAGAAATTCCATCGAGGTCAAAACCCGCAGTATGCGCCCCTGCGGATGGGTCTGAAACGATAGAAATAGATCCGGTTGTGAATATTTCGCCAGTGTCCATTGGAAGCGAAATCGCTTCGGTCATCCCCTCAAGGACTATTGACTGGGTACTGGGTTCGGCAAATAAGTTCGCGCCGGTAAAAAGCTGCTCCTCAGGTGCCTCGATCGCGCTAAGCCTTGAGTGATCCTCGACGGAAGCGACCGCAGAATCCTCAACAGCGCTTGACGAGGTATCTCGGAGACTACGCCTTGAGGGTGACTGGACGCCAGCGACTTTTTCGAGTGCGGGAATCTCTGAGTTAGCGCCACGAAACAAACTCGGCTTGTTGTGTTGGGCCGACGAACCGAAAAGCCCCTGCTCGCGCATCTGCCTGCGTGACAACGGCGGGGACTCGAACTCAATCTGACCAGATGACTCTGGGACGAGATTAGTGCTCTTGTCTTGAAGTGGCGCATGATTCAATACCGCATGTTTATTCGGGCCTGAAGCTGCAGGTTCGCTGGGAGTTCCAGCTCTCTCGAGCTCCCTTAGCTCGCGCCTAGTCATGGGGGTTGTCATGGCCCCCCTCGTAAAGCTTGTGCTTACCGATGTACTGAACTACGCCGTCAGGGACCAGGTACCAAATTGGCTTACGCGCTCCGGCTCGCTGCCGGATGTTCGTAGAGGAAATCGAAAGCGCAGGCACCTCCAATACGGAGATATTACCTTCCGGAGCTTCTGGGAGTTCGAGGTTGTGACCGGGACGACTTACAGCGATGAACTCAGCCAAAGGCCAGATTTCGTCAATTTCTTTCCACGCCAAAATTTGTGCGATCGCGTCCGCGCCCGAGATGAAAAATAGATCGGAATCGGGCATCAGAGCGGAAAGATCGCGAAGAGTGTCTACGGTGTAAGTGACGCCTGGACGATCTATGTCTATGCGACTAACCGTGAACTGAGGATTAGCGGCAGTCGCAATAACAGTCATTAGATAACGGTGCTCTGCTGAACTAACAGCTTTTTTGTGCCACGGGCGACCAGTTGGAACAAAGACCACTTCGTCCAAACTCAGAACCGCCGCGACTTCGCTGGCTGCCACTAAGTGACCGTGATGAATAGGGTCGAAAGTTCCACCCATCACACCAATGCGCCGTCGCTTGGAAGTCATCTTGGACTAGTGACCGGCCTTGGAGCCCGAATCCTTGTGAGAATGCCTGTTTGCAACGTCTCTATAAGACCACGTTATTGCGGCCAGAACTAGGAATGACGCAAATGCAATGACCCCGAACAGCAACGCTGGAATCGGCAGTTCGGTGTGATGAATAATCACACCTTCCTCAAATAATATGGAAATCATGTTCTGGCTCCTTCTTCGTCCCCTAGTTTAGCTTCGGACTTGTCCGCCTCCACGAACCAACCACTTGGTTGATGTTAATTCCCGCAGACCCATTGGGCCCCTAGCGTGAAGTTTTTGAGTGGAAATCCCGACTTCAGCACCAAAGCCAAACTCACCTCCGTCGGTAAATCTGGTGGAAGAGTTCACCATAACTACCGATGAATCAACCTCGGAGAGGAACCGCTCTGCGTTTATAGCATCAGATGTCAGGATCGACTCTGTGTGCTTGGTTGAGAACTCGCCGATATGCGTCAGCGCTGAATCTAAATCAGCAATGACACGGATAGCCAAATCCAAACTCAAATACTCGGTCGCCCAGTCGTCCTCTGTTGCCGCAATCGCATCAGGCATATGCCGCAAAGTCTCTTGGCAACCGTGGACTGTGACTCCGTTTTCCTTCAACTCTTTGGCGAGTGCCGGCAGAATCTTTTCCGCTACATCAGCGTGCACAAGCAATGTCTCTAGAGAGTTGCATACCGAAGGGCGCTGAACCTTCGAGTTGATAATAATGGGAATCGCCGTGGCAAGATCTGCGGAGGCGTCCACGAAAATATGCACCACCCCGTCTCCGGTTTCAATCACGGGTACGGTGGCTTCAGTCACAACTGTTCGAATAAGGCTCGCAGATCCCCGAGGGATTAGAACATCGACCAGCCCGTTAGCCTTCATGAGCTCAACGGCACCATTTCTGCCAAAAGGATCAACTGTGGAGACAGCCGACTTCGGTAATCCCGTTTTTTCTAGTCCGGCTTGGATGACCGAAATTAGGCTTTTATTAGTGTTTTCAGCAGCACTGCCACCTCTTAGCACGGCGCAATTACCACTTTTGATGGCTAAACCTGCAATGTCAATTGTCACGTTTGGCCGCGCCTCGTAGATGCAGCCGATCACGCCAAACGGTACCCTGACCTGTTGAACCAGTAACCCATTCGGCAGCGTCATGCCGCGAACCGACTCTCCGATTGGATCATCTAGTTGAGCGATTTTCCTGAGAGAAGTGGCTAACGAAGATACCCTTGCCTGGTCAAGGCGCAATCTATCCTGAAGAGCCCGACTTACGCCATTTTCCCGTGCCGCCGACATGTCAAGCTCATTTGCCGCAATTATAAATTTTGAATTCTCTTCAAGATCTGACGCGATGGTCTCAAGCGCTTGGTTTTTCGCGGAGCTGTTTGCTCTGGCCATCGCAGCTGAGGCTGCCTTGGCCTCTTGCAGAAGTTGCTGAACGCTCATCCTGAAATCCTAGCTCTTAGGTCCGGGCTCAAACCAAGTGTGCTTGCAGTCGCCCTCAATCAGCTGACTGACACTCTCACTGGATGTCAGAATCACCCCGACCGAGGCCTCCGTTGCTAATTTGGCAGCTGACAGTTTTGTGAGTGCACCCCCGGTTCCATAACCGGTCGAGGTCCCAGACACTTCGACCCAAGATAAGTCCGAGCCGAAAACCACAACCGGAATATGCTCTGAGCCCTCTTCTTGCGGAGGCTTACTGTAAAGCCCATCGACATCGCTTAGCAGAATCATAAGATTGACCTTTGCCAACCTTGAGACTCTGGCCGCGAGCTGATCATTGTCGCCAAATCGGATCTCATTCGTTGCAACCGAATCGTTCTCATTGATTATTGGTAAGACTTTTATCTCCAGAAGCCTTTCGAGTGCACGCAGCGCATTCAACGAAGTAACTTCTTGATCCAAGTTTTCGACCGTTAGAAGTATTTGTCCCGGCATTAGATTGTGGCGCTCTAAAGACTTTTCGTATCGACTCATTAGCTTCGCCTGGCCAATGCTCGCTAATGCTTGCGATGTTGGCAGGTCCTCGGCCTTGACTGTAAGGCCTATAAATGGGGCAGCCGTTGCGATTGCCCCGGAGCTCACCACGATAACGTCCTTGCCAAGAGCTATTAATGCGGCGCTCAGATCAACAATTTTGTCTAGATTGAAATGGTTTTCACCGGTTATAGAACTTGATCCGACTTTGATGAGAATTCTGCTGGCTGATGCAATGCGTTCGGAGGTTTTCATTCTTGGTCTTCTTCTATGAAGACGCTGGCTTCGCGTACCGCAGCGCGTTCTTCACGACCCTTGGCGCGCTGATCCATCATTGCGTAGTATTCGCCACGTCGTTGTTCGTTCGTTCTTCGCTTTTCGTCTTCCCCAAGGCCAATACCATCGGCCAGTTCCGCAACTGAATCAATCAATGGATCCCAGTCAAAAACGACACCATTTTGTTCACCGATGATTACGGTGGAGCCGCGCTTCGCACCTTGTCTCACAAGTTCGTCCTCTATGCCAATCTTCCGAAGTCTCTCGGCCAGATATCCAACAGCCTCTGTATTCCCAAAATGCGTCTGAGCGACCCATCGCTCCGGCTTGGAACCGATGATTCGAAACACATCCTCACCGGAGATCGATTCTTTTCGCACTATGTAGCTTGAGTCCTCGGCCTTGGTTGGAATCAATGAGAATCTCTTCTGGGCTCCGACAACCTTGCCCTCGCGTTCCTTTAGAACTACCGCGCTAAGAGCGAAGTTAAGCTCCTTAAGGCCCTCGTGAGTGGCAGTTGAAACCGCAAAGACTGGATAGCCCATAGCCTCAAGTTCCTCAGTCACAAAAGCCGCCAATTCCCTAGCGTCCGGAATGTCGATTTTATTTAGGGCTATCAGCTGAGGTCGCTCATTCAGAGGTGTCTGCCCGTCGGGCACTTGGTAATCACGCAGTTCGCCGAGGATAACCTTCAGGTCAGTCAGAGGATCCCTGCCCGGCTCCATGGTGGCACAGTCGATAACGTGCAGTAGCGCGCTACATCTCTCCACGTGCCTCAAAAACTCCAGCCCCAGGCCCTTGCCCTGACTTGCGCCCTCTATGAGACCCGGGACGTCGGCGACGGTGTATCTTTGCTCTCCAGCTTGAACAACTCCAAGGTTCGGGTGAAGAGTAGTGAATGGATAATCCGCAATTTTTGGACGAGCTGAGCTCATCGAGGCAATCAAAGAACTCTTTCCGGCACTAGGGAATCCCACAAAAGCGATGTCAGCGACAACCTTGAGCTCGAGGATTACCTCGCCTTTCCAGCCAGGCACCCCTAAAAGGTGAAAACCAGGGGCGATTCTCTTTTGGTTCGACAGTGCATCGTTGCCGAGGCCTCCCTGTCCACCCTGGGCGACAACGATTTCCATCCCAACCGAGTCCAAGTCGGCCAGCAACTTGCCCCGAGCGTCTTTAACAACAGTCCCCACAGGAACCCTTAGAACGATGTCCCCGCCGTGTGCGCCGTTCCTGTAGTCGCCTGCTCCAGATGTTCCATTCAGTCCAGTGCGGTGCGGACGATGATGGTAGTCAAGCAGTGTCGTGGTGTTTACGTCCGAAATAAGCGAAATAGTGCCGCCATCGCCACCATTGGCGCCGTCAGGACCAGCAAGTGGTTTAAATTTCTCGCGTTTTGTGCTTGTGCATCCGTCTCCGCCGTTTCCAGCGGATAGATGCAGGGTTACTTGATCAACAAAAGTGACCATTTTTCCCTCCCTACAAAAAAAGGCGAACCTGGTCCAGGTCCGCCTTTTTGCCTAATCCTGTTACAGGGTGACGATGTTTACTACTCGTCGGCCTGCCTTTGCGCCAAACTTAACTGCACCAGCTGCAAGTGCGAACAAGGTGTCGTCCTTACCGCGGCCAACATTCACTCCCGGGTGGAAGTGCGTGCCACGCTGGCGGACGATTATTTCGCCGGCATTCACTGCCTGACCGTCGTGACGCTTTACTCCCAGACGCTGAGAGTTCGAGTCACGGCCGTTACGTGTGGAGCTAACTCCCTTTTTGGATGCCATTGTCTAACTCCTAGTTACTTGATCTCTGTGACCTGGACGCGGGTCAAGTCTTGACGGTGACCCTGGCGCTTCTTGTATCCGGTCTTGTTTTTGTATTTTTGAATCGAAATCTTTGGTCCACGCAACTGGTCAAGAACCTCTGCAACAACCTTGACTTTGGAAAGAGACTGTGAGTCTGAGGTGACCTTGTCACCATCAACCAACAAAACAGCTGGCAGCTCAATGGAGCCCGAAGACGCCTTGATGCGGTTCATGGTCACGATGGTACCGACCTCAACCTTTTCCTGGCGTCCACCAGCTCGAACAATTGCGTAAACCACTTTTTGACCTAACTATTAGGGGAAATCTTGTTGAACCACAGAACGTGGGCAACAGCCTCGAAGTTTAGCAAGTAAACCGCGAGTGAGCAACACGCAACCACGTTTTACTCGGTTGTAATTGAAAGCTTACCTGCTGAGGTCGCACGTCGACGCTTTGGCTTGGGCACATTCTCGGCATCTGGAAGCGAATCGAGCACAGCGTTAAGGATTTCAGTCTTGCCCTCCGGCTCCTTCTTTGCCTGAAGAACCGATTCATCACTCGAATGACCAGCACTCGCGATCTGGTTAACTACGCTCTTGAATGCGTCAGCCTGCTCGGCCGTCACAATTTTCTTGACCACAGTCGGCTTGGTCTTCTCTTTTTTCTTGGTTCGTTTGTTCTCCGAGACTTCGGGCATCCTGAACCTCGGCTCGTCGTGAACCACTACACCTCTTCCCGCACAGCAGTCACAGGGCTCTGAAAAAGTTTCAAGTAGTCCTAGACCAATTTTCTTTCTTGTCATCTGGACAAGTCCAAGTGATGTAATTTCGCCGACCTGGTTTTTGGTGCGATCTCTTGATAGGCACTCCAAAAGACGTCTTCGAACCATCTCCTGGTTTGACTCCTGAATCATGTCAATAAAGTCCACCACGACGATTCCGCCAATGTCGCGCAACCGTAGCTGTCGAACTAATTCCTCGGCCGCCTCAAGGTTGTTCTTCGTTACTGTCTCTTCGAGGTTTCCCCCAGATCCTATAAATTTGCCAGTATTTACATCAACAACCGTCATAGCTTCGGTTCGATCAATGACCAGAGAGCCACCAGAGGGGAGGAAGACCTTCCTGTCCAAGGCTTTGATAATTTGATCCCCAAGACGATAGTTGTCAAACACGTCATCGCCGGAGGCGTATTGAACTAGGCGCTCAATTAATTCGGGTGCCACAGACTCCAGATACTGTCTGATCGTTTCTAGAGACTCTTCTCCCGAGACGACTAATTCCGCGAAGTCCTCGTTGAAGACGTCCCGAATGATTTTTACCAGTAAGTCGGGTTCGCTGTGGAGGAGCGTTGGTGCTTTGCCCTTTGCAACCTCGCTGTTTATGTTCTCCCACTGCATCTTTAGTCTTTCGACGTCAAGAGTGAGTTGATCTTCAGTAGCACCCTCTGCGGCGGTCCTAACAATAACTCCGGCGTCTTCAGGCAAAGAATGTTTCAAAATTTGCTTGAGTCGCTGCCTCTCGCCTTCCGGTAGTTTCCTCGAAATTCCAGACATGTTACCGCCAGGCACGTATACCAGGAAGCGTCCGGGAAGCGAGATCTGCGAGGTGAGCCTGGCCCCTTTTTGGCCAACCGGGTCTTTGGTTACTTGAACCAAAACTTGGTCGCCAGACTTGAGTGCTAACTCAATTCTTCTGGGCTGGTTTCCGGTTTCAGCCGCGTCCCAATCGACCTCGCCCGAATACAAGACGGCGTTTCTACCGCGCCCAATGTCGACGAACGCGGCTTCCATGGAAGGCAGTACATTCTGCACCTTGCCAAGATAAACGTTTCCAATGAGTGAGCCACCCTGGCTTTCGGCTACGTAGTGCTCGACCAAGAGGCCGTCTTCGAGAACTCCGATTTGAACCCGAGCGTCCTTTTCGCGCACAACCATTCGACGGTCAACAGATTCTCTTCTGGCTAAAAACTCAGACTCGGTAACTGCGGTCCTGCGGCGCCCGGTGTCCCTCGAGTCCTTCCGGCGCTGACGCTTAGCAGCGACCCTAGTCGACCCAGATTCCTTTTCTTCTGCCGGTTCATCCGCAGTGTTTTGCGCGGTGTTTTGTTTAGCTTCACCCTCGGGCTTGTTTCGCTGTCTGGTTCTACTGGGAGCAGGCCTGGTCGAAGCAGACCTGGTCGGAGCTTCAACGTTCTCCTCTTCGGCCAACTTGCCGCTCCGAGGATTTACTTTTGGGGTGGGGAGGTCTGGTGCCTGAAAAATAAGCTGCATGCTCAACGGCTTCTTAGGCTCGTCCTTCTTTGCGACAACTTTTGCTGCAGCCTCTTTTTTCACCGCTGGCTTTTTAACGACTATTTTTTTGTCGACTGTTTTTTCATCGGCTGCCTTTTTGACCGCCGGCTTTTTTGGAACTGCTTTTTCTGGAATTTCTTTTTTGTCAGCCACTTATGCCTCTTTAGCCCTTAGGTTCACACCCGCCAGGCCTGTTCTAATGATTCAAGCCTCAGCCGGAATCTAATTCTTATTCTTCGGGGCATATCGCTCTCCGAAAAAAATCTTTGATGTAGGTGTGAATACATCTTTCGTAAGTATGCCATGACTTGTTACCAAAATGCGATAATTACCCCATGCTATTTCCGATTGCCCTTATCTCAATGGGTGTTATGGGCTGGATCGCTAGCTTTGGCTTGACGCTCGAACGACTCCATGTCGCCGAAAATCCTGACGCCAGCGCATCTTGTGACATCTCCCCCATCCTGAGCTGCAAGTCCGTAATGCTAAGCGAGCAGGCTGCCCTTCTGGGCTTTCCGAATCCACTAATCGGAGTAGCCGCGTTTATGGCTCCGATCTTGGTCGGAATGGCGATTCTTGCCGGAGCAAAATTTGCACCATGGTTTTGGAGACTGTTTCTAATAGGGCACATATTCGCTCTTGGTTTCACCCTTTGGCTATTTACACAGTCCGCCTACGTAATCGGATCTCTCTGCATTTACTGCATGGTGGCCTGGGCCGCAACAATACCGCTGTTCTGGATGATCTTAGGCAAAACCATGAAGGACGGAAGCTTGGGCAAGAACGAAAAGCTCGGGGAGTTTATTTTTTCTTGGAGCTGGGTTCTTACTCTTATGAGCTACCTGATTTTGATCGTCTTGATGTTAGTACAGTTCTGGGACTACTGGATAACGCTTATTTAGACCCCGCTAGAGCAAGGGCTAGTTGAACCAGAGCGCTAATTCTCGAGCAGCGCTCTCATCCGAATCCGAACCGTGAACCAAGTTCTGCACAACCTTGGTTCCCCAATCCCGTCCGAGGTCGCCTCGGATGGTACCTGGAGCAGCAAGTGTTGGTTCGGTGGATCCGGCTAGAGCCCTAAACCCCTCGATGACGCGTTCGCCCTCGAGGGCTATTGCGACAACCTCTCCAGAAAGCATGAACTCCATCAACGGCTCATAAAAAGGCTTGCCCTCGTGCTCAAGGTAGTGCTGTGCAAGCAGCTGCCTTGATGGCTCGAATTTTGCCAGCTTCGCAACCACGTAGCCTTTTTGCTCGCAGCGTCGAATAATTTCGCCAATGAGATTACGACGAACCGCGTCCGGCTTACATAGAACTAGTGTCTGCATTTGGATCCTTTTCGTTCATCTTTTCGTAATTTGCTCGTGCTTTGTCTATTGTGCCACCGGCAACCATCGCCCAAATCCACATTCCAGCGACCATCGCTCCGATTAGAAACATGCCCCAAAGCCAAAAACCAGAGGCCAGAACCGCGACCTGAATTCCCCAACCAATGAAGTAACCCCATGGCTTAGAAAGCAGAGCAGGCGTGAGAATGCAAAGAAGAGCAACACCTAACCCAATAGCCCAAATAATCTCGACGCGCGGCAAGTTCGGACTTACGCCAGATGCCTTCAGCCCAAAAGCAGTCAGGGTGGCGAAAAACACCACGAAGGCCTCGAAACTAAGTGCGATTGATCCGAGAGCTCGTTTTGAAGACCTTTTACTCAACTTCTTGTCCATCCTGATCGCTAGGTTTCGAATTTTCCAGCTGAAGCTTTTCAAGCACTGCACCCACTAGGTAGAGCGACCCGGTAATAAAAACAGGCCGATCAGTGCTCACTCCAAGCCTAATTGCCTGCTCGTAGGCCGACCAGAACTCCGGGACTATTTCATCGACAATTAGCCCCTCATCGGAAAAACTGTTCGCCAGCTCGGAGGCCAAAATGCCCCGCTCTCCAGGCGCCGAGGTAACTATGAGGTGGTCGAATACCCCAATTAGCTCCTGAGCCGAAGACTGAATGTCTTTTTCTCGAAGCATTCCAACGACCCCTATTGCTCTTGGCGCGCCAAAGTGCCACTGAATAGAATTCCTGAGGCTGACTAACCCGGCTGGGTTGTGGGCACCATCTATTACAACCAGCGGTTGCTTGCTTACGACCTGCAGTCTCCCGGGACTGACAGAGTCTGCGAAGGCGCTCCTGAGAACCTCGTCGGCGATTGCTCTGCCTAGAAACGCCTCGGTAGCGACAATGGCGGTTGCTGCGTTCTCTGCTTGGTGTTGGCCGATAATTGGCATCCAGAGCTCGGGGTATTCAGCCCAAATACCTCTCACGCTAAACCTAGTTCCGAATCCATCTGGGCTTATCTCCGAGTATCCAAATTCTTCGCCCGCCATGAAAACCTCTTGTAAGGCCCGGGCACGAAGAATTGACGCCACGCTTGGCTGCTGGAAGCTCGACACCACAATCGAATTCTGCTTTGTGATGCCAGCCTTAGTTTGGGCGATCTCCTCTACGGTGTCCCCCAGCGTTTCCTGATGATCAAGGTCAATCGCAGTGAATACTGCTACATCCGCGTCGGCAACATTCGTGGCATCCCACTCTCCCCCGATTCCAACCTCAAGAACCAGAACATCAATCGGTGCATCCGAAAAGACGTGAAAGGCGAGTGCAGTGAATGCTTCGAAGAAAGTAAGCGGACCTTCACCCTTGTCTGTGAGCTCTTGGTCTACAAGCTGCAATAGCACCAGGTTCTCTTGGTAGGCCTCGATGATCAACTGATCCTCCACCGGCTCACCGTCAAGAGCAATGCGCTCGTTGAAGGAGACTAAATGGGGACTGGTCAACCTTCCAGTTCTGAGCCCGTGTTCTCTGAGCAACCGCTCAATCATCCTTGCCGTCGAACTCTTGCCGTTGGTGCCAGTGATATGAATTATTTTGTAATTGTTTTGAGGATTTCCCATCATTTCCACGAGGCGCCTGGTGGGCTCCAGACGAGGCCTGATTTGACTCTCGGGCTTCCTTGCGTAAAGGGCGGCAAGCACCTCGTTGATAGATTGAGATTGGCTGTCGGAAGTCATTTTTTGGCCAAAGTTATCTCTATGGACCCGGTTTCGCCCACTGAGAGTGGCGCCGTTATTTGACCCGAGAAAACTTCGATGTCGCTGGCCAGGGTTTCCCTTGAAATCAAATCCGAGTGGGCTTCCAGAGCGGTCAGTGATGTTTCATCGCAGACGAGCTTCAGCGAAATGCGGTCCGAGACATCAAGTCCAAAATCTTTTCTCGCCTGCTGAATGTGTCGAATCGTATCTCTGGCTAGACCTTCCGATTGAAGCTCCGGCGTAAGTCGAGTGTCAAGGAGAATGAAACCGGAGCTGGTGACCCCAACTGCAAAATCGCTGGATTCATTGTCCGCAACCAGAGTCAACTCATACTCGGGCTCCAAAAGCAAGGTGCCGTCAACGAAAATCCCATCGGCCAGCTGCTCCCAGTTGCCCGATTTAGCCTGGCCAATTATTCGCTGAACATCCTTGCCCACTCTGGGTCCTAGAGCCCTGGCGTTTACCGACAATGACTGCCTTAGCCCGAAACTCGAGGAGGTTTCGGAGTTGGACTCCACGATGTCCACGGCCTTCACGTTTAGTTCGTCTGCCAATAACTCTGCGTAATCACGCAGAGTCTCAGAGCCAACTACAGCCAGCGTTATTTTTGCCAGAGGCTGTCTTACACGAATACCGGAAGACTTCCTCAATGAAAGCCCGGAGGATGCCGCCTCGCGGATTGCATCCATATCCCGTACCAGCTGAGCATCCTGCAAGAACTCCTCGGCCTCCGGCCAGCTTTCTAGGTGGACAGAGCGACCGTTAGTCAGACCACGCCACATCTCTTCGGCCACCAGCGGCAGCATTGGGGCGATAACCCTGAATGCCGCCTCTAAAACCGTGTAGAGCGTGTCAAAGGCATCCTTATCGCCTTCCCAGAAACGGTCTCTGGAGCGACGGATGTACCAATTGGTAAGCACTTCAGCGAAATCCCGGACCTTGGCAGAGGCCGCAAAGCTATCAAATATGTCAAGATCCAGAGCTACCGAGTCAATCAGTTCACGGGTTTTAGCCAAAATATATCGGTCTAATAACTGAGTGGAGGCCATTGATGGGCTTGCAGCGTAGCTGGAAGCATTGGCGTACAGAGCAAAGAAGTAGTAGCTATTCCACAGAGGTAAGAGGGCTTGACGAACGCCTTCACGAATGCCCTGTTCAGTAACTGAGATGTTTCCACCGCGAAGAATTGGGCTTGACATTAAAAACCATCTCATGGCATCAGAGCCGTCACGATCAAATACCTCATTGACGTCTGGATAGTTTCGAAGGGACTTAGACATTTTCTGTCCGTCATTACCCAAAACAATTCCGTGGCTCACTGCGTTCTTAAAGGCAGGGCGATCAAACAACGCTGTCGACAAGACGTGCAAGGTATAAAACCAACCCTTGGTTTGCCCCACATACTCCACGATGTAGTCGCCGGGAAAATGCGAGTCAAACCAATCCTGATTCTCGAACGGATAGTGAACCTGAGCGAACGGCATCGATCCAGATTCGAACCAGCAATCTAATACTTCCGGAACTCTTCTCATTGTCGACTTGCCGGTTGGGTCATCAGGGTTTGGTCTAGTTAGCTCGTCGATAACTGGCCTGTGAAAATCGGCGGGGCGAACACCAAAGTCGCGCTCCATTTCGTCCAGCGAGCCGTAAACATCAATTCTCGGGTAATTGGGGTCATCCGATTTCCAAACTGGTATCGGTGCTCCCCAGAACCGGTTTCTTGAGATAGCCCAGTCGCGAACGTTCTCAAGCCATTTTCCAAAGCCACCATTTTTGGTGTGATCGGGAACCCAGTTGATCTCCTGGTTTAGCTCAAGCATCCGGTCTTTGACTTTTGTGGTCTCAACAAACCAGGAGGAAACCGCCTTGTAAATCAGCGGGTTTTTGCAACGGTAGCAATGCGGGTAGCTGTGGTCATAGGACGCTTGCCTGAGAAGTCGATTCTTCGCTTTCAAGTCCTGAGTGATTGGCTTATTGGCCTCAAAAACATGCTGCCCTTCATACGGGGCGATCAATGAAATGAACTCTCCTCTTTCATTGACTGAAACGTAAGTCGGAATGCCGGCCGCATTGCAGAGAATCTGATCATCTTCACCGTAGGCCGGTGCCTGATGAACAATTCCCGTGCCGTCCTCCGCGGTTACGTAGTCGCCGACTAGCACCTGCCACGCATTTTCGATGCTGAACTTATTGGCATCAGTGTAAAAGTCAAAAATTGGCTCGTACCTCAAGCCAGCAAGTTCCGAACCAAGGTACGTCTTGGATACTGCGGCTACCGCACTCTCCGCATCTTCAAAGCCGAGTTCTTTTACATAGTTAGGCAGAAGTGCCGACGCGATTAGAAACTTTTCATCGCCCAAGTCGCTGTTTTTGGCATGCACGAGCGAATACTCAATTTTTGGTCCCACGGCCAATGCGAAGTTAGTTGGCAGTGTCCACGGCGTTGTCGTCCACGCAAGCATTTTTACACCTGCAAGTTCACCCTGACTGGTTATTCCGAAAGTGACAGTTACGGACTGATCCTGTCGATCCCGGTAGACCTCTTCGTCCATTTTGAGTTCGTGATTTGAAAGTGGGGTCTCGCAACGCCAGCAGTAGGCCAAGACCTTGAAGCCTTCGTAGATTAGGCCTTTGTTGTAAAGCTGCTGAAAGGCCCAGATAACACTTTCGGTGTAGTTCTGGTCCAGAGTCTTGTAGTCATTATCAAAGTCGACCCAACGTGCTTGGCGAGTGATGTAGCTGCGCCAGTCCTCGGTGTACTTCAGTACGGAGGTCTTGCAGAATTCATTGAACTTAGCAACTCCATACTTTTCGATTTCTGGTCGGCCGGATATGCCTAAAAGTCTCTCCGCCTCAACTTCGGCCGGCAGTCCGTGTGTGTCCCAGCCGAATCTGCGCTCAACGCGCTTGCCACGCATGGTTTGGTATCGTGGCACTAAGTCCTTCGCATACCCAGTTAGAAGGTGACCGTAGTGCGGCAGTCCATTAGCAAATGGTGGGCCGTCGTAGAAAACGAACTCCGGAGCATCAGTTGCAGCTCGCTGGTCAATTGATTCTTGAAAAGTTCCATCTTTATCCCAGTAGGCCAGCACCTCCTTTTCAAGTTCAGGAAATGAGGGCGAGGCTACTGGCCCTTGAGAGGAATTTCGGTGCTTTGGATACATCACGGCTTTCGGAGAAGTAACGGTCAAGAACAATGTTAATCTAGAGACTACGAATATACAGAGGTCATACCTATTGAATAACTACATTCCCGAGCCACTCCGGCCTGCCAACGTGCCAGAAAAAGCCTCCGTAGAGGGCCTAGAGGCCAAGTGGGCCCCTGCCTGGGAGGCAAATAAAGTTTATGAGTTCGATTCTCAAGCTCTAAAAGGCGATATCTACTCGATAGACACCCCTCCTCCAACGGCTTCCGGCTCTCTGCATGTTGGCCACGTTTTCAGCTATACCCACACTGACGTGGTAGCTCGCTATAAGCGAATGAATGGCAAGGCTGTCTATTACCCAATGGGCTGGGATGACAATGGCCTCCCAACTGAAAGAAGAGTTCAAAACTATTACGGTGTCAGATGCGACCCCAAGCTGCCTTTTGACAAAGACTTCCAACCGCCTCAAACCGGTGGAGACAACAAATCGTCGAGAGTGCAGGACCAGCTACCCATCTCGAGGCAAAACTTCATCGCGCTTTGTGAGCAACTAACCGAAGAGGACGAGAAGACTTTTGAAAATTTGTGGCGAAATCTTGGTCTCTCGGTGGACTGGGCGCAAAGCTATAGAACTATCTCCAAAGAGTCGCAACTCGTTTCCCAACGTGCATTTCTGAACAACCTAGCTCGCGACGAGGCTTACTCGCAGATGGCACCAACACTGTGGGACGTGAGCTTTAGGACCGCGGTGGCTCAGGCGGAGCTCGAAGACCGTGAGATACCAAGTGCATACATCCGAATCGGGTTCGATGGTCCGGATGGCAAGATCTATATCGAAACCACTAGACCAGAGCTAATTCCGGCCTGTGTTGCACTGGTTGCTCACCCCGACGACGAAAGATACGCACACCTCATTGGCAAGACAGCCAAAACTCCGCTATTTGGGGTAGAGGTTCCGATTTTGGCCCACAGACTGGCTCAAATTGACAAGGGCTCGGGCATTGCGATGATTTGCACCTTTGGAGATGTCACAGACGTTATCTGGTGGCGCGAGCTAAAGCTTCCGAATCGGCCCATAATCGGGTTTGATGGACGAATACTCCAAGATGCGCCCGAAGCGATAGCCTCCAGCAAGGGTGCCGATCTCTACGCGGAGCTCGCCGGAAAAACCGTATTTAGCGCCAAGGAAATTTTGGTCAAATCCCTTCAGGCTTCTGGCGACATGGTTGGAGAAGCGAAGCCGATTACTCATCCTGTTAAATTCTTCGAGAAGGGCGACAAGCCCCTCGAAATAGTTTCCACCAGACAGTGGTACATAAAAAATGGTGGCAGCGACAAAAAGCTTGGAGAAAGACTAGTCAACCTCGGCAAGGAAGTCGCCTTCCACCCAGATTTCATGAGGGTTCGACTCGAGGATTGGATCAACGGACTAAACGGCGACTGGCTAATCTCTCGTCAACGCTTCTTTGGCGTCCCGTTGCCTCTTTGGTATCCGCTGGATGCTGCAGGCAATCCAGATTATGAGAACCCAATTGTTCCCAATGAGTCTCAGCTCCCTGTCGACCCTTCAAGCGACACACCGGATGGCTATGACGAGTCAATGCGCGGGCAGCCAACAGGATTTATTGGCGAACTCGACATCATGGACACCTGGGCCACCAGCTCATTAACTCCCCAGTTGGCGGGCGGATGGCTATCTGACCCCGAAAAATTCGAGAAGGTCTTTCCTTATGACCTGCGACCCCAAGGTCAGGACATTATTAGGACTTGGCTGTTTTCAACCTTGGTTCGCTCTGAGCTCGAACATGGCCAGGCTCCTTGGAAGCACGCGGCTATTTCCGGGTGGATTCTAGATCCAGATCGCAAGAAGATGTCAAAATCCAAGGGCAACGTAGTTGTGCCGAACGAAATACTTGAGACACACGGTTCAGATGCGGTTCGATACTGGGCCGCTAGCGCGAGGCTAGGAACCGATGCCGCCTTTGACGAAGGCCAGATGAAAATCGGCAGAAGGCTGGCAATCAAGCTTCTAAACGCAGCCCGCTTTGCACTTAGCTTTGAGCTTCCAGCCGGCGTCACCACGGTCACAGAAGCCATTGACAAGTCCATGCTCGCTAGCCTTCAGGAAGTAATTGCCGGATCCACACAGGCCTTCGAGGGCTACGATCACACCAAGGCACTTGAAAAAGTCGAGTCCTTTTTCTGGACCTTCACCGACGATTACCTCGAGCTAGTCAAGGAACGCGCCTACGGTCAAGGTGACTTCACTGAACAGGAAAAGGGAAGCGCAGTTATTGCACTAAGGCAGGCCCTTGGCGTACTGGTTCGACTATTTGCGCCGTTCATTCCATTCGCTGCAGAAGAGGTCTGGAGCTGGTGGCAAGACGGCACCGTGCACAAGTCCGCGTGGCCAACTCCCGATGAGATTTCAGGTGAAGATTCTGGATTGATGATCTTGGCGAGTGCCGCTCTGGTGCAAATCAGAAAATCAAAATCGGACAACAAGCTATCGATGAAGGCTGAGATTGCGACTGCACTTGTCTCCGGACCAGTTGCAATGCAGAGTATGGCCAAGGACCTAGCAGCCGTTGGTCACATTGCCGAACTGAGATTCGCAGACGCTAAAGAAGTGACTGTCACGGAGCTAAGGTTTCTGCCGAATCAGGACTAGCGCGTTCTGATAGACCAAACAAGAATCCCAGAGACGAGTGCCCAGAAGGCTCCGCCGATGCCAAACACAGATATTCCAGCTGCTCCTATTGCGAATGTGACGACGCCCGCGAGCCTCGTGGATTCATCGCTTACCGCGGTTCTCAGAGACGACGCAAAAGTCTTTATCAGCGCGAGGCCGGCCAGCGCTAAAAGTAGCTCCCTTGGAACCGCCAACACAAAGGCTGCAAAGACAGAAGCGAAAAGCGCGAAAATTAGATAAACAACCCCGCCCCAGGCCGCCGCCTTCCAGCGCTTTGACGGCTCCTTGCCGGCTCCCTCGTCGGCATTCAACGCCGCGGTGATGGCGGCTAGATTCAACCCGAAGCCCCCAAATAACGAAGTCATGACTGATCCAATACCAGTGGCAACGAAGATTTTGGAGGTCGGCAGCGGATAACCTAACGCGCTCATTATGGCTAAGCCCGGAAGATTCTGCGAGGCCATGCTGATCAAATAAAGCGGAATTCCAATTGCGACTATTACGCCGATATCAAATACGGGAGAAATCATTTCTAGGCTTGGCCAGAATGATAAGACCTCGAAGCTCTTGGCTTCTTGACTCACGGCAATCAACGCAAAGCCGATAACAATCGCAATCGGTGAAGCCCAAAGCGGAAGCAGCCGATTGAGCATGAGCCAAATAACGATTACTGGAATTATCAATGTCGGGAAATTAACGCTTGAGTGCACTGTGGCGGCGACAAACGGGAAAATAACGCCCGCCAACATCGCGGCCGATATCTGAGGGGGAATTTTGGCAATTAGCCGACTAAGCGCGGGCCACGCGCCGGTAAGAACGACCAGCAAGCTGCTGACAATAAACGCTCCGACAGCCGTCTGGAACTCAACCCCGAGCCCCGAACTGGTGGCCAAAAATGCCGCACCAGGTGTGGACCAGACAATGCTAATTGGCATTTTGAGCCAAATACTTAGGCCAATCGACAGCACTCCGTAACCCACAAGCATTGCCACAATTGCGGTTGCAGTCTGGCTTTGGCTAGCTCCCATGGCACTTAGGCCAGCAATTGCTATTCCGAACGTTGCGATTGATCCGGTAGTGGAGGCTACTGTGCCAGCAAGGTAGGGCGTGATTGCCGCGTTTTTCATGGGGAGCGGTGGGTGTTCGCTAAGCGGACTTGTCTTGAAGTGGCTTCCGATGTGGCTGTATCTCCGGGATTGATCCTGTCTTGGCGACTTCCTCTGTGATCATGACGATGCCAGTGCTGTCGCTTCCGGGAAGCTCGTACATTATCGGACCGAGCAGCTCTTCCAGAATTGCCCTTAGACCCCTGGCACCGGTCTGGCGCTCAAGCGCGGACTCGGCAATGTGCTCAATAGCGCCGGCCTCGAATTCAAGGTCGAACCCATCAATCTCGAACATTCGCTGGTACTGCTTTATGAGAGCGTTCTTCGGTTCGGTAAGGATCCTAATGAGAGCGGACTTGTCAAGCTCCTCCACGGTCGCAATTACCGGAAGCCTGCCAATAAATTCTGGGATCAGACCAAATTTACGAAGGTCTTCTGGCTGAACCTGCCTGTAAATGTCCACACCGTCGTTCTTCTGTTTTAGCTCGGCACCAAAGCCAATGCCCTTCTTGCCAGTTCGCTCCGAAACTATCGTCTCGAGGCCGGAAAAAGCTCCCGCAACTATAAATAGCACGTTGGTGGTATCGAGCTGGATGAACTCCTGTTGAGGATGCTTCCTTCCGCCCTGGGGCGGGATGGAAGCGACTGTACCCTCAAGGATTTTCAGCAAGGCCTGCTGGACACCCTCTCCAGAGACGTCTCGAGTGATGGATGGATTCTCAGATTTTCTTGAAATTTTATCAATTTCGTCAATGTAAATAATTCCAGTTTCAGCCCGTTTGGGATCGTTATCCGCAGCTTGGAGCAGCTTCAAGAGTATGTTCTCGACATCCTCGCCCACGTAACCCGCCTCGGTAAGCGCAGTAGCGTCAGCAACCGCAAACGGGACGTTCAGGCGCTTCGCGAGAGTCTGTGCAAGATAAGTTTTTCCACAACCGGTTGGACCAATCATCAGAATGTTGGACTTGGCGATCTCTATGTCGTCGTGCTGCTTGCCCGCAGCCGTTAGTGTGCCCGTTGACCTAATCCGCTTGTAGTGGTTATAGACCGCTACCGCCAGCTGCTTCTTGGCGCCATCTTGACCGATAACGTATTCATCGAGGAACCCCTTGATTTCCTTGGGGTTGGGGAGCTCCATTGACTCCAAGTCATTGGAGACGTTATGCCCTAGTTCCTCTTCAATGATTTCATTACAAAGCTCAATACACTCATCGCAAATGTACACAGCGGGGCCAGCGATTAATTTGCGCACTTGCTTCTGGCTCTTGGCACAAAATGTGCACTTCAGAAGCTCGCTGGTCTCAGATAGTGTCATGACAGAACCCTATAGCGAATGGCCGACATTTTTGCCGCGCCACTCGCCAAAGAGCACTAGAGCTTTCTAGAAGACAGCACCTGATCTATCAAGCCGTACTCCATTGCCTCCTGGGCAGTTAAGATCTTGTCTCGGTCGATATCCTTGTTGACCTGCTCCAAGCTCTTTCCTGAGTGATGGCTCAACGTAAATTCAAGCCAGTCACGCATGCGCATGATTTCCTTGGCTTGAATCTCTATGTCAGAAGCTTGACCCTGTCCTCCGCCTCCAGAAGAAGGCTGGTGAATCAGAATTCGGGCGTTAGGCAAGGCAAGGCGCTTGCCGTTGGCGCCGGCAGCAAGCAAGACAGCTGCAGCAGAGGCTGCCTGACCCAGGCAAACTGTTTGAATCTGAGGCTTTATGTACTGCATGGTGTCGTAAATAGCGGTCAACGCTGTGAAAGATCCACCGGGAGAGTTTATGTAAAGGGTGATGTCTCTATCTGGGTCTTGGGACTCAAGAACCAAAAGCTGCGCCATGATGTCATCGGCGGAAGCGTCATCAACTTGGACACCCAAGAATACGATGCGGTCCTCGAATAACTTTGTATAAGGATTGTGACGCTTTATTCCATAAGAAGTTCGCTCTTCAAACTCAGGAAGGATGTACCTGGCACTGGGTGCCGCGACGCGGCCCTGAGATGTCTCGATGAAACTCATAATTAGGCCTTTCCAACGCCGGTTGAGCGACTAGCAAATTCTTGTATTTGGTCAATAAAACCGTACTCGAGAGCTTCTGCGGCTGTGAACCATCGGTCGCGATCTCCATCAAGCATTACCTGTTCAACGGTTTTTCCGGTTTGCTGTGCCGTGATCGCTGCAAGCTGTCTCTTCATCGACATTATTAGCTCTGCCTGGGTCTGAATGTCCGAGGCAGTTCCACCGAAGCCACCAGCTGGCTGGTGGAGCAAAACCCTGGTGTTCGGAGTGGCATATCTCTTGCCCTTCGCACCCGAAGAGAGCAAGAACTGGCCCATAGACGCAGCCATTCCAATGCCGACCGTGACAATGTCGTTTGGAACGTACTGCATGGTGTCGTAGATAGCCATGCCTGCGGTGATTGAACCGCCCGGAGAATTGATATACAAAAAGATATCTTTTTCAGAATCTTCTGCCGCTAGTAGCAAAATCTTGGCGCAAATCTCGTTAGCGTTCTCGTCCCTAACTTCACTACCCAACCACACAATGCGGTCTTTCAGCAGTCTGTCAAAAACACCTGTTCGCTCCATTTGGGGCATTGCCATTAAAATCTCCTTTAGCTACGTAGTGACTACGATAACCAGCAAAGTTGTAACAGCGTGCCCTTGTTCGCCTTAGGCGTTAGACCTCGTAGGTAACTTTTGCACCCTTGGTGTCAGTAATGTCGGCCTGTGCAACCAAGAAGTCCACGGCCTTGCGCCTTTTCAGCTCATCAGCGTAAAAAGCGACTTGTCCAGAACTAGCGACCTGTTCGATGAACTGGTTGGGTTCCATCTGGTAGTTCCTGGAGGTAAACGCCAAGTACTCAATCAATTCCTGGTCCTCAATCTTGATTTCCTCGGCATCGACAATGGCATCTAGTAGCAACTGAGTCTTGAAGCCTTTTTCAGAGTCTGCGGTGACTTCCTTACGGTGAACTTCGTCTTCTAGACGACCTTCGCCTTCTAGGTGAGAATCAACTTCCTTCTTCACAGCTACATCGGACACCGGAATCTTAGCCTTGGCTACAAGTTCCTCAACAATTTTGTCCCTAGCTTGTAGCACTTGCTTGCGACCAAGCTGCTCGGCAAGCTTGGTTTCTAGGTCCCTCTTAAGTTCGGCTAACGTGTCAAACTCACTGGCCAGCTGAGCGAAGTCGTCATCCGCTTTTGGCAGCTCTCGCTCCTTCACGGCCTTTAGGGTAACGGATACTTCGGCCGCCTGTCCTGCCATTTCTCCGCCCACAAGCTTTGAACTAAAGGTTGTGGTCTCGCCAGCCGTGAGGGTCTCTAGGGCCTCGTCGATACCGTCAAGCAGCTGCCCGGAACCTATTTCGTAGGAAATGTCCTGAGCAGTGTCGATGTCCTTACCGTCCATCGTCGCCGTTAGGTCGATTGTGGTGAAGTCTCCAGACTTAGCTGGCCTATCTACTGTCTTTAGGGTCCCAAACCGGGCGCGAAGCGCATCTAACTCGGTCTCGATGTCCATTTTGGCAACCTTGACGGGCTCGACAGTCACCGCAATGTTTTTGTAGCTAGGAAGCTTGAACTCTGGGCGAACTTCAACCTCTAGAGAAATAATTAGGGGTTTGTCCATCTCAGCAGCGGTCGGCGCTGAGCTGACATCCGCCTCAGGGGTACCGAGTGGCTTGAGCTTTTCAGATACGAGTGCTTCTCGGTAAAAGGTGTCCATGCCATCGTTGATGGCCTGGGCGATGATCGAATCCTTACCCACGCGCTGATCCAGAACAGAAGAAGGAACCTTCCCCTTTCGGAAGCCCGGGATGTTGACCTGTGTAGCCACCGACTTGTAGGCCTTGTCCAGTGTGGGCTTGAATCCCGCCTGATCAACTTCGATGGTCAGTTTTACTCGGGTCGGGCTCAGTTTTTCAACGGTCGTCTTCAACTTATCTCCATGGTTGGGGTTTTTCTTCAAGCAATTTGTCGGGATGACAGGATTTGAACCTGCGACCCTCTGTTCCCAAAACAGATGCGCTACCAAGCTGCGCTACATCCCGAACATTCTTGACCAAAGGCCACGAACTCGACCACTCTACCCCATAGAATGATGTCTCGTCTAACAAAGATGCGCGAGTGTAGCTCAATGGTAGAGCCTCAGTTTTCCAAACTGATGACGCGGGTTCGATTCCCGTCACTCGCTCCAATCAAAGACACTTGTGGAGTCGCGTCTTAGGCTCCTTGACAACGAGAACACCAGTACAGCTTCCTACTATTCAGAACCTGAATCGAAATAGGGGTCGAGCAATTTCTACAGGGTAAGCCTTCGCGTTTATAAACAGAATATCGATCTAAGATCGCGGGTCTTCCCTTGAGATACCCATCTCTTGTCAACATGATTCCGGTCTTGACGCCAATTCTCATTAGTGTCACCGCATCAAACCAAATACCTGCAACCAATTCTGATGCGACCAAATGGCCCGGAGTGTATGGGTTCAAGCCAGCGCGAAAAAGTAACTCGGCTCGATAAACGTTGCCGACCCCAGCAATTACGCTTTGGTCCATCAACAATTGCCCGATTACAACTTTGCTGCCTGCCACCCTTGTGAGAAAGCGCTGTAGCTCGTGATCACCCGGGTCTATTCGTAGAGGATCTGGACCTAGCTTCGATTGTTTAGCCAACACCTGAAGTTGATCAAGTACTTCGCACGATGTCGGGCCCACGACGTCTGCAACCTGGTCGGCGTTCAGAAATCTCGCTCGGACCTGCCCTACTGGTTCGGGCGGGGTATCCTCAAAGCCTCGAAAACGCCACTTGCCATAAATACCCAGGTGAATTCTCACGGTTGCGCTCTCAAAGCCAAGATAAAGCTGCTTACCAAAAGCCTCGCTGGTCAAAAGTGCTTGACCCGACACTAGTTTCGAGTCAGTAAAGCGACCTTGCGGAGAAGTCAGGTCGACCGGCTTCCCCAAGAAATGTTTCGAAAAATGCCTTGCTGTTCGGTGAACGGTATGTCCCTCTGGCATCGGATTAGTAAATAACCTCTCCGGTATTTTCAAACTGCATCAGTTTGCCAATCCGTCGCACGTGGCGCTCATCATTTGAAAATGGCTGGGTGATGAATGTCTTTATTAGCTCAAGAACTTCAATGTTGTCGTGCTGCCTGGCACCAATTGCTGCAACATTGGCGTCATTATGGTCCCTGGCAAGCTCCGCGGTCTCCGGGTTCCAAATGAGTGCTGCCCGAATGCCCTTTACTTTATTGGCAGCCATTTGCTCGCCGTTTCCACTGCCGCCAATTACGATTCCGAGAGCTTCCAGACCAGTGACTCGGTCTTTGGCAACCGCCAAAGCAGCTTGGATACAAAACCCCGGGTAATCATCCAAAGCGTCGTAAACCTTAGGCCCGTGGTCGACAACTTCGTGCCCAAGTTCAGTCAGTGAATCGACTAAAAATCCGCTCAATTCCATGCCTGCGTGGTCGGTTGCTATGTGTATTTTCATGCTATCCCGCTGTCTCTAATTGGTAACTGGCAACAAAGTCCTCTGGGTTATCCATTCTGACCGCGATGGCCTCACCCCAGTCGAGTTTTATCAAAATCGCAGCTCCCGAACTTGGAATAAAGGCAAGAGTGTTTGACGCGTAACGCAAGCCCCAGCCGCCATAGTCTCTTGCTTGAACGTTTATCCGGCTGACTGACTCGATGGCGCTCAGAGGCACTGTCAGAAGAACCAACCCCCTAAGTCCGATCTCCAGGTTTTCACGAACTCTCAAACTGGGCTTAGCCGAGAATAACCAAACCATGATCACAACTGGAATAAGAACCAAGAGAAACCACTGACCAATAAACAGACTTTCGTTGGTATCTAGGCCCGCCTGGAGCATGGTGGTAGCGGTCACAACCAGAAGAATGAAGAAAAACAGACCGACTAAAAGCGACTTCATCAGAGGCTTGAGTAACTTTGCCGTATCTCCTGAGGTCTCGAGTGCAACAAGGCCAGACAAATAGGACACAAAACTGATCGTAACTAGCCACAAATAGCTGTTGAGGTCCAAAAATTGATCAGCTTGTCCGCTTACGCCCCAGTGGATCGCGACGGGGTCCGGGAGTAATCCAGCTGACCCCAGGGAAAAACTTCCGACAATAAATGCAATTGTTAAAACCGGGGCTATTAGATAGATTGCCAATCGTGTCGAGGTCATGTTTCTCAATCTACTTCTTGCCCAACTTGGCATTTAACTTGGGGCGAGTAAGCCGCAAAATCATAGATGCAGTAAAAGCGGTAAGAATGACGTACGCGAGAGTAAGCGCTGGGAGATTAACGCTCAGTACCGCAGGTGCCGCCAGAGCGGCTATCACGATTGAGAACTCGCCGCGCGGGATAAGGAACGCAGTTGTGCGCCAGACCGCCAACCGGTCCGTCAGGTCGCGCGTCACCCATCGCCCAACAACGTATTTTCCCGCGACGCCAACCGCCGTTAGCACCAACGCGAGTGGCAGCACCGCTGGCAACTCCGCCGGGTTGATTGTGATGCCAAAAAACAAAAAGAAAATCGCTGCGAAAATATCTCTAAGCGGCATCAGTCTGGACCTTGCTGCTTCAGCTACTTCACCGGTCAACAACAGCCCGATCAAGAAAGCGGCAACAACTCCCGAAAAGCCAACAAGATCGGCTAAGCCAGCCGCCAAAAGTGCCGTACCAAAAACTGTGAGCAGCAACCCGCCAGGCTCGTTCGGGTCGAGAAACTTCTGAAATCTAGAAGAGCCCTTGAAGCTCACGAGGATCACCAGGCCGGTGATAGCCAAGGCTAGTCCGACTGTTAGTAGGCCGTTCCAGACGCTGACCCCAGTAATAACGGCGGAAAGCAGCGGGAGGTAAGGGGCCAGAGCCAAATCCTCGAATACCAATACACCGATGGCGCGCTTGGAAACTTCCGACTTCCTAAAGCCCATTTCTTTGATGAGCTGAGCTGCAATACCCGAGGAAGACACATAAGTAATTCCGGCGAGCGCTAGTGCACCAGGGATGCCCCAGCCCAACAAAAAGCCAATCAGGAAACCGGGAGTGGCATTCGCGACAACGTCAATCACACCGGCACTTTTGCGCTCTTTGAATGACTTGGCCAAGTCATACGCCGAATACTCAAGTCCCAGGAGCAACAGGAGCATGATCGCTCCGATTTGAGCGCCGGTAACTAAAAACTCTTCGCTTAGCGAAAGAGGAATGAACCCTCCGTTGCCAAGAGCAAGTCCTATCATCAAATAAAGGGGCACTACCGAGAACTTCATCTTGTTGGCCAAAAAAGCAACCAAACCAAGGACCAACAGGGCCGCACCAATCTCAGCAAGCTGTGCTGAGGTCTCGGGTGTTGCCGCCGCCTGCAGGAACTGATTCATAAATCAATTATTGCCCAGAGTTTGAGGTAAAAAAGCATCTAGGCTGTTTAGAAACAAAGACTTAATGGAGAAAAAATGCCAGGGGAAAATCTCACTCGCCTAGAAGCGCAAGCAAGATCTAAGATGCTCGATGTTGACTCTTACATCGTTGAAGTCAATTTGACAGAGGATGCGGAGGTCTTTTCCTATGTCTCGATCGTGCGATTTAGTTGCAGCAAAGAGGGCGAAGAAACATTTATTGATGCGATTACTGCATCTGTTGAATCAATAGAGCTAAATGGACAAAATCTCGATCCTTCTAAGTATTCCGATGGCACCCGGATCACCCTGCCGAACCTGAAACACGAAAACCTTCTCACAGTAAAAGCTCACGGAACCTATTCAAATAGCGGCGAAGGCTTGCACCGGTTCGTCGATCCAGTGGACAACGAGGTTTATTTCTACACCCAATTTGAGGTGCCTGACTCTCGTCGTATGTTCGCCGTATTCGAGCAGCCGGACCTAAAAGCTAGTTTCGAATTCAGGGTCACCGGTAGCCAAAACTGGCAAATGATTTCAAACTCCACCACTCCGGAACCACTGCCAATTGGTGAGGGGCTGGCTCGCTGGGAATTCGCGCCTACCCCGAGAATTTCCAGCTACATTACGGCCTTAGTAGCTGGACCGTACACCGTCTGGCGCGACGAACTAGTTTCGTCGAACGGACAGGTGGTTCCACTTGGAGTCTTCTGCCGAGGTTCACTGGCAACGTTTATGGATCCGGACTACATCTTCGACAAGACCAAAGCCGGCTTCACTTACTTCGAGAACCTTTTTGATTATCCCTACCCGTTTGACAAGTACGACCAGCTTTGGGTGCCAGATTTCAATGCCGGAGCGATGGAGAATGCTGGCGCAGTTACTTTCACGGAGAGCTACATTTTTAGATCCGCTGTTACCGACGCGGTCAGAGAGCGACGGGTAGTCACAATTTTGCACGAGCTTGCCCACATGTGGTTCGGAGACCTGGTGACCATGGTCTGGTGGAACGATCTGTGGCTAAACGAGAGCTTCGCCGAATATGTCTCTACCCTCGCAACCGCAGAAGCAACCGAGTGGACGGAAGCCTGGACTACTTTTGCGTCCCTAGAAAAAAGCTGGGCATATCGGCAGGACCAGCTGCCATCAACTCACCCGATTGTCGCCGAGATAAACGATCTCGAGGACGTTCAAGTGAATTTTGATGGCATTACCTACGCAAAGGGAGCCTCGGTTCTAAAGCAGCTCGTCGCATGGGTCGGTCAAGACTCGTTCATGCGTGGTGTTGGTAACTATTTCAAAAAACACCAGTGGAAAAACACCGAATTAAAGGACCTGCTCCTTGAGCTCGAGGCCGAGAGCGGCCGCGATCTAACAGAATGGTCATCGCTTTGGCTAGAAACTGCCGGCGTAAACACTCTTCGTCCTGACATCGAAGTTGATAAAGAGGGCAAGTTCACCAAGTTTGACATCATCCAAACGGCGATTGCTGACTACCCATACCTTCGTCCTCACCGATTGGGAGTCGGAATGTTTCAGCTTGTCGGTGGTCGACTTGAGCGTAGTGGCGAGATTGAAATCGATGTTGCGGGTCCCGTGACATCCGTCTCACAGTTACTGGGTGAGATAAGGCCGGCCCTGATACTAATAAATGACAAGGACCTTGCCTACGCAAAAATTCGACTGGACGACGGCTCATGGGCAGTAGCACTCGAGAACTTATCTGAGATCTCTGACTCGCTTGCAAGAACAATGATTTGGTCGGCGGCTTGGGACACCACCAGAGACGCCGAGGCGAAGCCGAGAGACTTCATTCAGTTGGTGCTAGACCACATTGGCAGTGAAACTGAGTCCACTACCGTCACGACACTGCTGCGACAACTAGTAACAACAGCGACGCTTTACGTTTCGGAAGATAAACGAGCAGAGACAGTTGAACACATAGCGGACTCGCTGATCTCGCTGGCAGAGGCTGCACAGGCCGGGAGCGATAACCAGCTGCAGTTTGCGAAATTCGTCGCTCAGTTCGCAACCAATTCCAAACAACTCGACTGGCTAGAGGGTCTAGTATCCGGACACAAAGCGCTCACAGGCCTAATAGTCAACGGAGACTTGCGATGGGAGATTCTGCTCGGACTGGCGGTCGGCAATCGCGCCGACCCAGACCGAATAGCGACCGAACTGGCCCAGGACAACACGGCAAACGGCAAAAAGTTTGCAGCCGCAGCGTTGGCAGCTATCTCAACTCCAGAGGCGAAGCTAAAGGCTTGGACGGAGCTGACAGAGCGCACCGAGTACTCGAATACGCTGATTAGCTCCGCCTCTTCTAGTTTCGGACGAGTCTCCGACACCAAGTTGCTCGAAATATACGCCGACAAGTACATGTTGATAGCCCAAAGAATCTGGGAGGAGCGGAGTTACCAGATTGCCTCTTACTTGTTGACTAATCTCTACCCAATCGCCCTGGCAAATAAAAGCCTCGCCGACAAGACCAAAGAACTCATTGATTCAAGCTTCGCCCAGTCAAAGCCCGCGTTTAGAAGGACGCTGGTGGAAAATCTGGCTGGTCTGGAACGTGGAATAAAAGCCCAAGCCAAAGACCAAGAGGAGAACTAAATGACCTTTACCGAATTCATGACCGAATGGTCCGCTCTGGTATCCATCGTGATTATCCTCGCGGCAGCTGTCGTGCTGCGTGTGCTGCTGAAGGTGGCATCGAAGAGAATTGTTAGGACCATTATCTCGGGAGTTCAGCGCGTCAAGAAGAATGATCGCCTGGACGACCTGATGGTGGAACAACGACTCACGCAGCGAACTAGGACCATCGCTACAGTCCTCGATAACTTCACAACCTGGGCAATCGCGATCACCGCGCTAGTGATGATTCTTAGCGAACTTGGAATTAACGTAGGGGCATTAATTGCCGTATCGACCGTTTTAGGTGCGGCTATTGGCTTTGGTGCCCAGTCGTTAGTGAAGGACATCCTCTCCGGAATCTTCATAGTCTTCGAAGATCAGTATGGAGTTGGTGACTGGGTCGAAATTGGCGATGTATCCGGAGAAGTGGAACGTGTGGGCCTGAGGGTTACCGAAGTTCGAGACATTCACGGAACACTGTGGTTTGTAAGAAATGGCGAAATTATTCAGGTGGGTAACGCCTCACAGGAGTGGGCAGCCGCTCTTCTGGACTTCCCATTTGCGTACGACAATGATGTTGATCAAGTTCAGGGCATTATACAAACGACCGCTGACGAAATGCGTAAGTCTAAGCAGTGGAGCAGCGACATGATTGCAGATGCCGACATGTGGGGAATGCAGCACGTTTCCGGTGAGCAGTTTGTTATCCGAGTTTCAATAAGGACTCTTCCTAATCGCCAGTGGGCGGTTTCAAGAGAGCTGAGAAAGCGTTGTAAGCAAGCCTTTGATAAACAAAATATCGGCCTACTTCGTGCAAGCAAAATAAATCTGGCGAAGTAATTGCAAGATTTCTATCAGCGAGTTGGCGGCCAGCCGATTTTTGAGGAGCTCACCCGCGCCTTCTACAAAGGGGTCGCAACCGATCCAATACTTAAACCCATGTATCCAGAGGAAGACCTGGAGCCCGCGCGAATCAGGTTGCAACTATTTTTGGAGCAGTACTGGGGAGGCCCGACTACCTACCAAGAGATCCGAGGTCATCCGAGGCTGAGAATGCGTCACAACGGTTTCAAGATAAACCCCGCCGCAAAACAGGCCTGGCTAATGCATATGGAACTTGCAGTGAAGGCGCTCTCGATTTCTGAGATGGATAGAGACGAGCTCTGGGACTATTTGGAGCGGGCCGCTCACTCGATGCTAAACACGTTCGAGGACTAGGAAAACCTGAAGCTTTCCTTGGCTATCACGTGACCAAAGTCGCTACTGAGCCGGATCCAGCCATGGGCCCTGTATACCTTTACGGGAATACCTTTTTGCATGAATCCCAACCCAGCCATAGCAAAGGCTGAGCCAGCTGGAAAATTGTGCTCAATTCCTACTGCTTTACCCCAGATCTGAAGTCTTACCCTCGCGGCAATAGCGCTTCCGATACTCTCAGGAAGAGCTTCGGCCACGGCGGCAATGCCGTCCTTTGCCCAAGCGGAAATTTTCGCTTGTTCAACCTCGCCCGCACGCACCCAGCCTTGGCGTGGCGGAGAAATGCCGGCCCAGCCAACCCTGGCGGCAGCTTTAGGTGGCGCCAAAAACAGCTCTTCGTTCTCGATGCTCTTTTCCACCGCTGCCAGTAGGTCTTCGATTGTAAAAAGTGAGTCAAGCTCGTTTTCGGAAGTGAGGTTGAGGGTTCTGAGTCCAATGACCGTGAGCCCGTCACCCAACAAAGATCCGGCATAAATGGGGCTGACGTAAATTGCTAGCACAGACCCAAAGGCACGCAGCCTAACTGCGCCGGCGCTGTCTAAACGCAATGCTCTTTTTAGATAACCTGCGAGATCGACAAGGTCATTCGGGTCCTGAAAGGAGAGATTTTTATCCATGGTCAACTCCTAAACTAGTCAATGAGAGAAGGTTTTTATGCAAGATTCAGTTATTCCACAGGACCCAGTGGCGGATTTAGTTCGAATCTTGGACCTTGAACAGCAGAGCCCGACTACTTTTCTCGGTCAAACCCAATGGATGCCACATGGCAGAGTTTTTGGCGGACAAGTTTTATCACAGTCCCTAGTCGCTGCCACTAGGACGCTTGAGCCTGGGCGTCCGGTCCACAGCCTCCACAGTTACTTCTTGCGCCCGGGGGACGTGACAAAGCCGATTGAGTTCGAAGTTGACATCCTTAGAGATGGTCGCAGCTTTTCGGCCCGCCGTGTTCAGGCCAGCCAAGAGGGTAAGGCCATATTTTCAATGATTGCGTCTTTCCAGGATTCAAGTGGCGGTATGACCCACTCGGACTCAATGCCCGAAAACCTGCCCGCACCGGAGACTCTTCCTTCCGCAGCGTCAATTCTTTCAAACTTCGATCACCCGATAACGAATTACTGGGCCAAAGCGCGGCCGTTTGACCTTCGGCACGCAGGTGAACCAATTTATCTATCTGCAGCTAAAGAGCAGTCAGCTAAGCAGTGCGTATGGTTCAAGCCCATATCGGACCTGCCCGCTGATGAAGGCATAGAAGTGGCGAGCCTGGCTTATGCAAGCGACTATTCGATACTCGAGTCAATAATGAGGCGCCACGGCGTTAGCTGGGCGCACAAAGGTCTTAGTTCAGCAAGCCTGGATCACGCAATGTGGTTTCACGAGAAGCCAGACTTCAGTGACTGGCTGCTTTACGTTCAGCACTCTCCCGCTGCGCAAAACAGCCGCGGGCTGGCACTCGGGCAAATTTTCAACAGAAGCGGGAGCCTAGTTGCATCTGTCGCGCAAGAAGGAATGCTGAGGATTCCAGAGCTTTCCTAGTCTCTGGTAAGCCTGCGATAGGTGGATCGGTGAGGCTTAGCAGCGTCCGGGCCCAATCGCTTGATCTTGTTTTCCTCGTATGAGTCGAAGTTGCCCTCAAACCAGTGCCAATTATCTGGCTTTTCGTCTGTCCCCTCGTGAGCCAAAATGTGCGTGGCCACCCGGTCCAGGAACCAACGATCGTGAGTGATCACAACGGCGCAACCAGGGAATTCTAGAAGCGCATTTTCCAAAGATGACAAAGTTTCGACATCGAGGTCGTTTGTCGGCTCGTCAAGGAGGAGGAGATTTCCACCTTTCTTCAGTGTCAAGGCTAGGTTCAGTCGATTCCTCTCGCCACCCGATAGGACCCCGGCTTTCTTTTGTTGGTCGGCGCCCTTGAACCCAAAAGCTGCAACGTAGGCCCTGGATGGCATTTCAACTTGTCCAACCCGGATGTAATCCAGCCCTCCGGATACAACCTCCCAGAGTGACTTATTCGGATCGATACCTTCTCGAGACTGGTCTACGTAGCTGATCGAAACGGTCTCACCAATCTTGAGATCCCCGTCGTCAATCTGATGCATGCCAGTTATGCACTTAAACAAAGTTGATTTACCGACACCGTTCGGGCCGATAATTCCAACTATTCCATTTCTAGGCAAGGTGAAGCTCAAGTCGCTGAAAAGCGGCCTGTCCTCGAACCCCTTGGAGATTTTCTTGGACTCAATGACTATGTCGCCAAGCCTTGGCCCCGGCGGAATTTGAATTTCCTCGAAATCTAGCTTTCTAGTCTTGTCCGCTTCTGCAGCCATTTCCTCATATCTTGAAAGCCTGGCCTTCGACTTTGTTTGCTTGGCCTTGGGGCTTGATCTAACCCATTCAAGCTCGTCGGCAAGTCGCTTGGACAATTTGGCGTCCTTCTTGCCGGCAACCTGCAGCCTCTCCTGCTTCTTTTCCAAATATGTCGAATAATTACCCTCATACGGGTAAGCGCGACCGCGGTCCAGCTCGAGAATCCATTGGGCAACGTTGTCTAGGAAGTACCTATCGTGGGTGACCGCGAGCACTGCGCCCGCGTATTGCGCTAGGTGCTGTTCGAGCCACAAAACACTCTCAGCGTCCAAGTGGTTCGTCGGCTCATCAAGTAGAAGCAGGTCCGGCTTTTGCAGCAAAAGCTTGCACAAAGCAACTCTTCGCCTTTCGCCACCCGAAAGGTTAGTTACCGGAGTGTCCCCGGGTGGGCAGCGAAGCGCATCCATGGCCTGCTCGAGTTGATTCTCAAGATCCCAGCCATCGGAAGCGTCTATCTGCTCCTGAAGTGTTCCCATTTCCGCCAAAAGGGTGTCGTAGTCGGCGTCTGGGCTAGCAAGCTCAGCGCTAATTTCATTAAATCGCTCAATCTGAGCAATGGTTTCGGCAGCGGCCTCCTGCACGTTTCCAAGGACCGTCTTCTCTTCGTTTAGCGCCGGCTCCTGCATCAAGATGCCAACAGTCGCATCGGGTGCCAGTCGAGCTTCTCCGTTCGAAGGGTTGTCCAAACCAGCCATGATTTTTAGAACAGAGGATTTACCTGCACCGTTCGGTCCAACAACCCCGATTTTCGCACCCGGATAAAACGCGAGTGTTACATCGTCAAGAATAACTTTGTCGCCGTGCGCTTTACGCGCCTTGTTCATTTGGTAAATAAATTCAGCCAAGAAAAATGCCCATCCAATTTGGAAGAGGGAGACCCCTCTTCGTCGTTTGCTCTGGGAAGAGTTTATCCCAGTGCTAAAAAGCGCATTGCCCTTTGAATTTGCAAGTGACGAAGAGGGGTTCGGGTCTGGGTTTTGGGGGGCGCCAGACCCATCGAACTCTATGCGGGCTGAAGCGTAGAGTCCGAATCTTCAGTTTGCTGGTTATGACGTGCGACCCTTTCGAATGTGCTGGTGCCAAACAAAAGGTCGTGCCCAAGACAATCCGCCTCAATTTCAACTGTCGTTCCAGTGCGCTCGCCGTTATCCCAATCGCGCACCTTTAGTCGACCGCTAACGAAGATTCGGTCGCCCTTAGCAATAGATTCGCTAGCGTTGACGGCAAGTTGCCTAAATGCCACGACCGTGAACCAATTAGTGTCGCCATCGGCCCATGCACCCGAATCTTTATCGAATCGTCGACTGCCGGATGCCAAGCGAAATGAAGTGACTGAGAGCCCCTCGGATGTGACGATGCTTCTCGGAGTGGTGGCAACCAAACCGACTGCCGTATAAGTTTCTGCCATTTATGAGCCTTTCCTTGTGATTCTGGAAAGTGTGGCAAAAGATCAATCAGAATTGTGATGCCAAAACTAATCTGTGGAAAACTTTCTACCGAAGAAGGCTTGTGAACTTCGCTCTGACCTTAGAGACCTTCGGAGCCACCACGGCAAGGCAATAGCCCTGGTTGGGGTTCTTATCGAAATAATCTTGGTGATAATCCTCGGCCTCGAAGTTTTCGGCTAACGGAGTGACTTCGGTGACTACATTTTCGCCCCAAATTTCCTTGGCTCTCTCGACAGCGTCGCTAAAAACTTGCTTTTGGACTTCGCTCGAATAAAACATCGCTGATCGATACTGATCTCCAACGTCAGCTCCCTGGCGATTCAGCTGAGTTGGATCGTGCAAAGTGAAGAAAATATCCAGTATCTGCTCGGAGGAAATCTCATCGGGATCGAACGTGACATTCACGACTTCAGCGTGACCTGTATTGCCATTACAGATATCTTCATAGCTCGGGTTGGGCTTGTGGCCGCCCGTGTAACCGCAGGTCACCTCTCCCACACCGCGGAATTGGACATAAGCTGAATCTAGGCACCAAAAACACCCACCGGCAAGCACAAAAGTTTCCATAATGTTCCTAAACTTAGAAGGTCATCCAATTGATTCCCAATTGGCATTTTGAAAGGTACGGCACAAGCCTAATTGACTCAAAAACACCCTACGCTCGGCGTGCTTTATGCGGCCAGTGCCGCAATCTTATTTGGACTAAATGCCTCCACCACCAAAGTCATAATTCAATCGGGTATTACCCCTGAACAAGCCGTTTTAGTTCGGTCTGTTACCGCAGGCCTAATCGCACTTGCCTGGGCGCTCATTGCAAATCGTTCCGATCTACGGGTGGAAAAGCGGCTCATCCCGAGACTTTTACTTTTAGGAATTGTGGGCGTGGGGACTCTTCAGTGGGCCTACTCGCAGGCGGTAGTGCTACTGCCAGTTGGAATCGCACTGCTCATCGAGTACACAGCCGTACTTTGGGTGCCAATAATTGCGTTGCTTTTTTTCAAGGAACGAGTAAAAAAACAGATTTGGTTTGGAGCTGCGCTGGTGCTTGGTGGCTTGGCGGTCGTTGCACAAATTTGGGACAGTCAACTTAGCGGTCTAGGTATTATTTATGCGCTTGGAGCGGCCGCCTCGCTAACCACTCACCTGATAGTCGGGGAGCGAATTCAGCGACACTTACCCACAAACGTCACCATGGCGTATGGAATGGGTATTGCGTCCCTGCTGTACCTGCCCTTTTCAAGGCTAAACGAATTTGACTACGGAAGCCTGACCGACGGCTTAGACCTGAGTGGAAATCTTTCTGGAATAACAGTTCCGTTGTGGATCATGCTCCTCCTGCTAGGGGTAGCCGGAAGCTTCCTGCCCATGGCTTTTACTTTTCTTGCGCTACGTCACCTGGGGGCGACTTTGGTGGGCGTAGTGGCTACATCGGAGACGATTCTGGCCGCGATGTTCGCCTTACTGTGGCTTGGGGAGCTGATTAGCCTGACCCAGGCCCTCGGAGGTATGGTGGTAATCGTAGGTATCGTTTTGGCACAGACGTCCAAACGGCAAAGGATAGTAAAGGTGGTTGATTAGATTGGCAACAATAAACTTGGTCCAAGCGGATTTCGAAGCAACAGTAAACAGTGATGGCATAACGCTTGTCGACTTTTGGGCCGAATGGTGCGGCCCCTGTAAAACCTTTGGTCCAATTTTCGAGGAGGCCTCCAATGGCCACCCAGAAATCACTTTCGCCAAGGTCGACACCGAGGCAGAACAAGAACTTTCCGGCATGGCTGGAATCTCTTCGATCCCGACACTGATGATTTTCCGAGATGGCATTTTGCTCTTCAGCCAAGCAGGCGCGCTGCCGGCTCCGGCACTGAACGAGTTGATTGATAAAGTTAAGGGCCTCAACATGGTTGATGTTCACGCGGAAATCGCAAAGCAGCAATCTGATCCCGAAGCAAGCTAGCAACCGAACTTGAAAAACAATTCAATCGCCATGTTGGCGACGATAGCTGGGATCGGGATTTTGGCCTGGTTGATTGGATTTTTTGACCCGACGACATGTACTCCCGATGTTCAGGTCGCGGGGTGGTCCTCCTGCGAGGAAATTGCCAACCAGAGAACTATCGCGCTTTATGCGCTGATTGGCGTGACTGTCGCCGGCGTTCTAATAACGACAGTTCTAAAGCGAAAAAAGAAGTAGCCACTTTCTTGGCAACTTACTCTCTAGGTGAGCCGCAAGAGAATCTCTCTAAATCAATTCTTGAGTCTCCACATACTTCAATTCTGGAAAAGCTTGCGCGACGGCGGGGTGGGTGATCATTCCCTCGTGCACGTTTAGGCCCAGAGCCAAAGCGGGATCATTCTTTAGGCCGGCCTTCCAGCCTTTTGTTGCCAGCTGCAGCACATAAGGCAGTGTGGCGTTGGTTAGGGCCCGCGTTGAAGTCGAAGGCACCGCTCCCGGCATGTTTGCAACGCAGTAATAGATAGTTTGGTGAACCTGAAAGGTCGGTTCATCGTGGGTAGTCGGCCTGGAGTGCTCAAAGCAACCTCCCTGATCAATCGCGATGTCAACAAGTACAGCTCCGGACTTCATCTCGCTCACCATTTTGTCGGTCACCAATTTTGGAGCCCTCTCGCCCGGAATAAGAACCGAACCGATGACTAAATCTGCATCCTTTAGCTGCTCGGCAATCTCGTAGGAGGTCGAAGCTCTGGTTTGCACCTCAGAATTGAAACGCTCGTCAATCTCCCTGAGCCTTGGAAGCGACAGGTCAATAACAGTCACATCTGCGCCCATGCCGTTGGCAACAAGGGCTGCTTCGGTCCCGGCGACACCGCCACCGATTACTACAACCTTGGCACGCGGTGTTCCAGGAACTCCACCCATAAGCATTCCGGCACCGCCGTTTGTCTTCATCAGCTGGTAAGCACCTATCTGCGCCGAGAGTCTGCCTGCGACCTCACTCATCGGTTGCAGCAAAGGAAGGGAACGATTCTCCAGCTGAACAGTCTCGTAGGCGATTGCCGTGGTCCCGGACTGGATAAGAGCATCTGTACATTCCCTAGAAGCTGCAAGATGCAGATAAGTGAAGAGCACTTGCCCCTTACGCATCAGCGGGTACTCCATAGCTATCGGCTCTTTAACCTTGCAAAGTAATTCGGCCTTGGACCAAACCTCTTCGGCAGTGGCAGTAATGGTCGCGCCGGCTTTTTCGTAATCGTCGTCCCGAAAGCCCGAGCCTTCGCCCGCACTTGACTGGATTAGAACCCCATGGCCCCGCGTGACTAACTCGTGCACACCGGCCGGTGTGAGCGCGACTCGAAATTCGTTGTTCTTAATTTCCTTGGGGACGCCAACTAACATTTATTCTCCTTGAGCAAGTGACTTGAATTCTTGCAAATAATTCGCTTAGGCGGATAAAATACGAAGAATCTTCACTTATTTCAGGAAGATGCATGATATTCAATGAAAAATGAGGTTTTTGAAATGCTCAAGCCGCAGAATATTCGCGTCAACGACGAGGTCGACGAAATCGACCGCTCGATTCTTTCGATACTCGGCAAAAATGGCCGTATTTCTAATGCTGATCTAGCGAATCAAGTTGGCATAGCAGCCTCGACCTGCCTTGGTAGAGTTCGCAATCTGGTTCAGCGCAAGGTGATTAGATCTTTTGCCGCCGACATCGCTCCAGAGGCTCTTGGGTTAGAACTCCAGGCTCTGATCTCGGTGTCACTTCGTGCGGGAGCGAGAGCAAACCTTGCCAGTTTCATGACTGCAATGCGTGAGCACCCACAGGTGATTCAAGTGTTCTTCCTGGGTGGTGCAGAGGATTTCATTGTGCACATCGCGGTCGCAGATTCAGACGCAGCAAGAGAGTTTGTGCTGGACCAACTAAGCAATAACGCATCAGTGGCAACGACCAGAACCAACATCGTCTTCGACCACTTTCACAAGGGGCCAATTAGCTAGAGTTGGGCTTATCTGGAGGGTCAAAATGACTGAGTCAATGCACCAAGCAGGAGCAGACAGCGAGCTCCGCGAGGCCATCTATAAATATGCAGCCCAGCGCATGGCCATGGACCCGGTTCCACTCGACGGACCGCGCTCAAGAATCGAGCTGGAAACGCACGCAGGGATCACAATAAGCGAGGCTGGCATCGGTGGGCAGAAAGCTCTATCCATCTTCGAAGAAGTTTTAGCCCCCGCAACCATCTCCACCGATCACCCGAATTTCCTTTCGTTCATCCCCGCTGCACCCACGGAGGCCGCGACTCTTTTCGATCTGGTGGTTTCCGCGAGCTCTATCTACGGTGGCTCATGGACCGAAGGTGCTGGGGCTGTTTTCGCAGAAAATCAGGTCCTTGAATTTCTGGCTGACGAAGCGGGGCTTCCGAAGGGGGCCGGCGGAGTATTTGTTCAAGGCGGCACTCTGGGAAACCTATCCGCGCTTGTGGTTGCGCGCGATGTCGCAGAAGCCAAGCACGGGCTTCAAAATTGGGCAATAATCTGCAGCTCCGAGGCGCATTCATCAGTCAAGTCCGTCGGGAAAGTAATGGGCGTAACAGTCATTTCTGCTGACGCAAGTGCGACTGGCTCGTTGACAGGCGACTCCGCCGAATCTGCAATTCAAGAAGCCAAGACCCAGGGGCTGATTCCTTTCGCTCTGGTGGGCACAAGCGGCACCACTAATTTTGGCATCATTGACAAGCTCAATGAACTAGCGAATGTCGCTGCCGCTAATGATCTTTGGTTCCACGTTGATGGGGCCTACGGTTTGGCAGGAGTCTTAGTCGACGAGCTGAAGCATCTCTACGTGGGGCTAGAAAGAGCTGACTCATTTATTGTCGACCCGCACAAGTGGTTATTTGCACCCTTTGACGCTTGCGCTCTTGTGTACCGCGACCCGGATCTTGCCCGCCAAACGCACACCCAGCACGGTGAATATTTAGAGACTCTAAATAAGAATCATGACTGGAACCCATCTGATTTTGCTTTCAACCTCACTAGACGGGTTAGAGGATTGCCTCTCTGGTTTTCACTCGCAACCTACGGGGTTGCTGCTTACCGCTCGGCAATCAAATCGAATGTCGACCTAGCAAAGAAAATTGGCGTTGAGATTTCTACCCGTCCCAACCTCAAGCTGGTACGCAACCCCCAACTCTCAGTCGTAGTGTTCGAAAGAGTCGGCTGGGATGCCAACGACTATGAAGACTGGTCGAAAAAATTACTTGAATCCCAGTTCGCATTCGTTGTCCCCTCCAGCCACCTAGGGAAGCCAAACACGAGGTTCGCAATAGTCAACCCGACAACCAAGTATGAAGATCTGGTTGCAATCCTGGACACGATGGATTAGCCGTGAAACTAACCCAGGTTGCGTCACCGAAATCACTCAGCCGCGTTCGAGAGCCTGAGCGCTCAATCATCAAGGTCGCCGCCGTCCAAATCAACCACAATGTTGATCCAGCTGCACACACAGCGAAACTTCTTGAGGCAATCGAGATTGCCGTGGACGCAGGCGCCCAAATAATTTTTCTTCCTGAGCTAACGCTTTCAAGATACCCGGCCGACCAATTGCCCACGGGGGCGCCTAACCGAAATGCTGAGCAACTGGAATCAGGGCCAACGTTCAGCCTGGTTTCACAGCAGGCCAAAAAATACGGCGTCGTTATTCACGCGTCGCTTTATCAAGAGGCGGGTCTGACTGATGGAAGAGGGCTGAACACAGCGATCGTCGTTGGGTCACACGGGGAGCTTCTGGGATCAACACCGAAGCTCCACATTCCGGTTACCGAGGGTTACTTCGAAGACAAGTATTTCGCTCCGGGTCAAAGCAATGACCCCTACCCCGTGTTCGAAATGGACCTAGTCGGAAAACCAAGGCTTGGTCTACCAACTTGCTGGGATGAGTGGTTTCCCGAAGTTGCGAGGGCTTATGCGTTGGCAGGAGCGGATATTCTTTGCTACCCAACCGCCATTGGCTCCGAGCCTGACCATCCCGATTTTGACACCGAACCGCTTTGGCGTCAGGTAATTATCGGTCACGCGATTGCTAACGGTTTATTTATTGTTGTTCCAAACCGCTGGGGCAACGAAGGTCTATTGGATTTTTACGGTTCGTCATTCGTCGTTGATCCCTACGGCCGTATTTTGGCTCAGGCCGGCCGGTCCGGTGATGAGGTATTGGTCGCCGAACTCGACTTAGACCAACGAAGAGATTGGCTAGAGCTGTTTCCATTCTTCGCTACGCGCCGACCAGATACTTACGGTTCTATCTCAGATGCAGTCATCAACAAGAGAGTTCCCGGCGGCAAGGGTGAGCACGGTGGCATTCCGGGGCTGACTCCATGACATACATAATGCCTCCCGAATGGGACAAGCACGAACGAACCTGGATCGCATTTCCACACGATGGCTATACGCTTGGCGACACTCCCGATGAACAATACGCGGCCCGAAAAACCTGGTCCAATGTCGCTAACACGGCAAGCAACTTTGAAAAAGTGACCGCCATCGTTCACCCCAAAGACCTTGCCATCGCGAAGAAGTTTCTTTCTAGACAGGTCGAAATCTTTGACTTGGTAATTGACGATGCTTGGGTAAGGGACAGTGGTCCCAGCTTTGTCAAAGACGAGGCTGGCGAACTGGCTTGCGTTAACTGGGTCTTTAATGGCTGGGGTGCTCAAAGCTGGGCGAAATATAGAAATGACAGCAAGATTGCTCAGGAAGTGGCGAGCTTTCTGGGGGCTCCGCGAATAGACAGTGACATGGTCAACGAAGGTGGCGGTATTCACGTCAACGGCCAAGGTCAAGTGCTACTTACCGAAACGGTGCAACTAGACCCGGATCGAAATCCAAACTGGACCAAGGAACAGGTTGAGGAAGAACTTGCCAGAACCATTGGCGTGAGTGACTTTGTCTGGCTGAAACAAGGACTCACCAGAGATTATGACGAATTCGGCACTCGAGGCCATGTTGATATTGTGGCGTGCTACTTACCCGACCAAAGAGTGATATTTCATGACCAAAAGAATCAGAATCACCCAGACTTTCCGGTGAGCGAATCCATCAGAAAACAACTTGTAGGCGCTGAGCTTGCCGCCGTATCGCTTCCCGC
>Ga0307998_1000007_pt1 | contig 118872 bp, 124 predicted proteins | sample Davwhametageno37_FD_203147 | JGI IMG/M metagenome (GOLD analysis project Ga0307998, IMG submission 203147) | Marine microbial communities from Davis Island wharf, Antarctic Ocean - #37 | ecosystem: Environmental > Aquatic > Marine > Unclassified | place: Antarctic Ocean: Davis Island wharf... | reverse complement strand
TCTTTTCTTTCATAGTTTACTCATAAAAATTTTATATCGTCCCATTCGCTTCTAATTCAAACGCCAAATAGTGCCGAAGGGGTTCAATCATTTCTTTTAATGTTATATTATAACGTAACACTTTATTAAAGCCGATCTTTTATGCTGACAAATTCACGCTTAGTCCATCAGGCCCACGATCACGGACGCTGTATTAATGCTGCCCTAACGCGCGCCTTGGATCTCTGCGTCGAGCGCAAAGCCCGCATGACGCCTACTCGTGAGGCGGTATTGCGGCTACTCTGGCAAAGCCATCAGCCTCTGGGGGCCTATCAGCTTCAGGATCAGCTGGCGACGATGCTGGATAAACCAATTGCACCACCGACTGTATATAGGGCCATTGAGTTTCTGCTGCAGCTTGGCTTGATCCATCGAATTGCCTCTTTAAATGCCTATATTGGCTGTCCTTTCCCCAATAGCGATCATAGTAATCTATTTATGATCTGCAATAACTGCGGTAGCGCGGCCGAGGTGGCTCATGCATCGATCAATGATCTGCTGCAGACGGCCAGTGATAAGGCCAATTTTACATTACAGTCCCAGACACTTGAGCTTTTTGGTCTCTGTCCACAATGTGCCAGCACCGAGAATGAATCGAAATGATGAATAAGCCACTAATTAGCTTAAATGGCGTGAACAAGGCCTTTCAGGGTCAGAATGTGCTGCAAAACATCTCTTTGGTGGTGAATCCAGGAGAAATTACCACATTAATTGGCCCCAATGGCGCGGGCAAGTCGACCCTAGTACGGATTGTGTTGGGCTTGATTGAGCCAGATTCGGGCTCTGTAGTCTCTGCGCAGGATCTGCGGATCGGTTATATGCCACAAAAACTCAATATTGACCCTACGCTGCCTATCTCTACCTGCCGTTTTTTACAGCTAGCCAATATGTCACATGATGCCTGCCACGAGGCGCTTGCCCTAGTTGGTATTAGCCACCTGGCGGCGACGCCTATTCAGAAATTGTCTGGTGGTGAGGTACAGAGGGCCCTATTAGCGCGGGCGATTCTACGTAAACCCAATCTATTGGTGCTTGATGAGCCAGTGCAGGGTGTGGATGTTAATGGTCAGAATGCCCTGTATAAGATGATTGGCGAGCTGAGCAAGACCTTGAACTGCGCTGTGCTAATGGTTTCCCATGACTTACATATCGTTATGTCGGCAACAGACCAGGTTATCTGTCTCAATCATCATATCTGCTGTCAGGGCCGCCCGGAACAGGTTACTCAGGATCCCGCTTATTTGGATATCTTTGGCCAGACTGCTATCTATGCCCACAACCATGATCATAACCACAGCCTGCATGGTGAGGTGCTGGATGCGGATGGTGTGCACAGACACGGCGAGGGCTGCCAACATGATTGATTTTTTACTCTATGCCCTGTTGGCTGGACTCGGTGTCGCATTGGTGGCGGGGCCTCTGGGCTGTTTTGTGGTCTGGCGACGAATGGCTTATTTCGGCGACACCCTGGCTCACAGTGCCTTATTGGGCGTGTCTTTAGGTGTACTACTGGATATTAATCTGAGTATTACTGTGACGGCGGTGCCGCTATTGATGGCGCTGGGGCTGGTGTATCTGGAACAGCGGGGCATTTTATCTCTGGATACCTTGCTGGGTATTCTGTCTCACTCTGCACTGGCGACCGGCCTTGTGGTGATTTCGCTACTGCCGGATGTACGAATCGATCTGATGTCATTATTATTTGGGGATTTACTCTCGGTAACCAGCAATGATCTCTGGATTATTTATGGGGTGGCGACGGCAGTGCTCCTTTTGCTCGGTCTGCTGTGGAAGCAGCTGATCAATATTACGGTTGATCCTGAGTTGGCGGCAGTGGAGGGCACTAATGTGGTTCTGGTGCGCACTGCTCTGATGCTGGTGACCGCTTTGGTTATTGCTATTGCCATGAAGGTTGTCGGGGTGCTGTTAATAACCGCTCTATTGATTATCCCGGCGGCAACGGCTCGGCGTGTCAGCCAAACCCCAGAACAGATGGCCGTGGCGGCCAGTGTTATTGCCATGGTATGTGTGGTGATGGGGTTGGCCGTATCCTGGTATACCGACGCGCCAGCTGGGCCTGCTGTGGTGTTATGCGCGGCGCTGCTGTTTGTGCTGTCGCTGGGTTTCAGGCAGCGTAACTAAACCTTAGTACGCGCATTCTAGAAGGTCGCGGAGATTGATCGCCAGGTACTGCGAAGGGTGGTTTCCATATGAGGCGCTTTAAAGAATCCATGATAGTGGCCTTTGGGATTGATCAATACCATCTGGGTACTGTGGTCCATCGTGTAATCTTCACCTTCCAAGGGCACCTTGTTATAGGCGACATTAAGCTCTGCGGTTAAACGACGAATAAGGTGCTTGTTGCCAGTAACGCCAATAAATTCTTCATTGAAGTAGGGCACATACTCGGCCAACGTTTCCACGGTATCGCGCTCGGGATCCAGTGAGATCATTACAATCTGCAACCGTTCCTTCTCGCTGTCTTTCATCTTACTGTAGGTGTCGTTTAGTGTCGCAAGGGTCGTGGGGCAGATATCCGGGCAGTTGGTAAAGCCAAAAAATACCATGGTCCAGACATCTTGCATACGCGCAATGTTAAACACTTCGCCGCGGTGATCGATGAGCTCGAAATCACTGAAGATTCTTGGCTGATTCAAAACAATGGCGCCATTAGCTCGCAGTTGGTCGTCATTCATGGTGACCGGTTGATTCATGCGCCAAATAAAGCCGTAAACCACGAGCAATATAAAGGCTACAACCATGATTACCGTACGACGAATCGCTACTTTCTGTTCCATTTTTCTGTCCTTTATTACGCTGTTGGCTTCGCTGTTAGTGACGCCGCCGGTTTTAAACTTACGTACTGATGAGCTGAATGTGTCAGCTTTACGCTATATAAAGTACTTTTTCGATCAGGTAATGGTCCACTAGCATCAAGGCAAACAGAACCATTAAGTAAATAATTGAGAATCGGAAGGTTTTCATACCACTGTCTTTGTCGAACCACATAACAGTGGCCCAATACAGGAAGCGAGCGCCCAATAGCAATGAGCCTGCCAGATACAGCCAGCCAAACATACCGGTCAGGTAGGGCAATGTGGTAACAACAATCAGCATCACGGTGTACAGCAGGATATTAATCTTGGTGTATCGCTCGCCATGGGTCACGGGCAGCATGGGAATTTTGGCTTTGGCGTATTCCTCTTTGCGGTGTATCGCTAGAGCCCAAAAATGCGGCGGGGTCCAAGCAAAGATAATTAACACTAGCAGCAGGGCATTGTGATGAACCTCTCCGGTCACGGCCACCCAGCCTAATAGGGGTGGCGCGGCGCCGGCGAGACCGCCAATCACGATATTCTGTGGCGTGGCACGCTTTAAATACATCGTGTACACGAAGGCGTAGCCAACGGAGGAGGCAAGGGTTAACCAGGCGGTGAGCACATTGGTGAACACTAGCAAAATAGCCATACCTGCAAGGCCAGTAACAGTGGCAAATATCACTGCTTGTTGGGGATCGAGGCGTCCCTGAGCAATAGGGCGGTTGGCGGTACGTGCCATTTTGTCGTCTACATTGCGGTCGACAATATGATTGACCGCCGCGGCAGAGCCTGCGCAGAGTGCGATACCTAGATTTCCAAAGACAAAGATTTCCCAGGGAATAAACCCATCTGTCGCCAGCAGCATGCCGATCACGGAGGTCAGTATCATCAGGGCAACAACATTAGGCTTACAGAGCTCTAAGTAATCGCGCCAGGTGACTGTGGTGGTCGTATCAACGTCAGACATTATGTTTTTTCCCAGATGCTCAGTTGTTATCGGTTTGGCGAGTATTTTAGCAGATGTTTGAGGTCTTCAAGCAGTCCGCCGCCATCATGTTCCTGCGTGTAATACAGCACGGTCTGATTATCTGGGGTAACTACAAAATAGCGCGTGTCGCGCATATCCCAGTCAGCGGAAGTATCCTGTAATAAAGCACGCATGGCCGAATTTTCACTGGGATGAATAATTAGATAGGGGTGCGCGGCCTGAAGCTCTTCTAAATTAATAAGGTCTAGGTTGGCACTGTCTGGAAGATAGACGCGCTCGAGACGACCGCTAGATTTGCCCAGTAGCATATGGATATTACGACTATTGACCAGTACATCTTGGCAACCCTGATTACAGCCTTCACCGCCGGCCGCAACTACTTTCCACTTAGGCGCTTCACCCTGAGGCAATGCTGCCAGTAGGGGGCTCATATCCACGGTAGGGCTAACAATCTCGCCCTGATTGGTCGTACCCATGCGTGCCATCATGGCCTGACGCTGTTCTTCGGTGGTTGGCACCATCAAGAAGCCCGCCAATATCACGCCGAATACAATAATCAGCATGATCCATATTTGATACTGAAAGCCGCGTTGCTGGGCTGTTATCTCTGTCTTTTCTGTCATGGTCTATCAATCCTGTATTGCTTGCTCGATTTCGCTCTAGGTGCCTGAACGCTGTCTTAACCAGTCTGCCAAATTTGAGTTGGCAATCACGGTCATTATTATTAATACTAAGGCCATCACAAACCACTGCACGGCATAACCTGTGTGCTTGGAAGGCTGTACGGAAACTGTCGGCCAACCGGTGCTTAGTGCGCCCTGACTGTCTTGATCCAGACGAAACTGATAAGCAAAGAAGTCTTCACCGTAGAGCTCGTGTGCCCGCGCGGCGGATATCCAGCCTACCCGTGCAGGCCATTGCTCAACTAACCCAATACCATCATCGAGTCGGTAACCGCCCAATGTCTGATAAAGCGCACCACGCAACTGATTTGAACCCAGCAGTGGCGTTATTTCGGGTAGCTGGTTGCGATCCAATGAGGCCGGCACCCAACCACGGTTAACCAGTACTTTTTGCTCTAAGCCAACAATGCTTAGGGCTTCTAATATTTCATAACCTGGACGGCCATTTTTAACTCGGTTGTCAAGAATCAGTCGGCGCTCTGAATCCAGTTCACCCACTAACCAGGCGCTGCGATACTGAAGGTTACTGTTACCCGTCAGATCCGCGACCATTGCCGGAGGCGCTTGCTGGTTAGTATTATACTGATTGAGGATGCGCTGTTTTTCGTCCGCGCGATCTAATTGCCAGAATCCCAGTACTACGAGTAGCGGAAACAGACAGAGGCTAAGCACCAATAATTTTTTATTGGGCTGCCATTGAAATCGCTGCGTAGATAAGTGGGTCTCAGTGGTCATCTGTGTTTAAATTCCAACCTTTCTCAAGAGTGGTTATTGCCATGTTATTAAAGACTATTATCGTTGTTCTATTTATCGCCGTGGTTGTCAGCCTATTTAGCGGCCTGCGCTTTCTGGTCAAAGACCTTGGCAATTCAAAACGTCGCCTGCTATTTGCTCTGGGCCTGCGGATTACGCTAGCAGCTCTGCTACTGGGTACTGTTATATACGGCGCATATACCGGACAGATCAGCAGCCGGGCACCCTGGGATCGACAACTTCACCCTGAGGCTACCACGCCTTATCCAATAAGACCTAGGCCCGCCATGCCTGCACCTAAAAGCGCTATTTCTGAACAGGCCATTCCTGAACAGCCTGTACCTAATGAAACGGCACCAGCTGCACAGTAATTTAGAGCAGAGATGAAAACGGCCAGGGGTTACCTGGCCGCTTCGGTAAATCTACTGTGGCTTACGCGAGTACGTAGACAAACAGGAACAATCCTACCCAAACCACGTCAACGAAGTGCCAGTACCAAGAGGCGGCTTCGAAACCAAACTGGTCATCATGGGTAAAGTGCCCTTTCAGTCCGCGTAACCATTGAATCAACAACATCGCGGTACCCAGGGTAACGTGCATGCCGTGGAATCCGGTCAACATAAAGAATGTGGTGCCATAGATGCCTGACTCAAGTGTCAGACCCATGTGCTGGTAGGCTTCAATATATTCTTCAACTTGCAAGAACAAGAAGAAGATACCTAGGGCAACAGTGATACCTAACCAGGTATTAAACTTTTTACGGTTGCCATCTTTAAGTCCTGTGTGTGCAATATGCACAGTAACACTCGACGTAAGCAGCACCAGCGTGTTCCACAGTGGTAACCAATGCAAAATACGGTCCCAACCTGGGAAGCTCATATTCTGATCTGGACCCTTAAACTGTGCCGCGTCGCCATTAACTGCCTGATCTGGAGTGATCATTGGCGGCCATGCCGTTTCGTAGCCAGGCCATAGGTGCTGAGCATTGGCTGCTGCGGCATCTGTTGGGGTGTCATCAAACCAACCGACGGCGGCTTCGCCACCAATCCAGGAATTCACGAGCACGCGAACATAGAACAGGGCGCCAAAGAAGCAGGCAAAGAACATCACTTCGGAGAAGATAAACCACAGCATACCCAACACATAAGAATGCTTGAGCTGTGGGCTGGCGAGACCGCGCATATTTTCGTCAATGACGATGCTCCACCATTTGTACAAAACGCCGGCCATAATCAATGAGCCAATCAAGAAGATAGTGGCTGTGCCACCCTCTAAAACCCATGAGGCAGCACCATAAGCCATTACACCCATACCAGTTGCAGCGATTAGCGGCATTTTGCTCTGTTCGGGTACGTAATAAGTACTTTCAGTTGACATTGTTACTCTCCGTTTACTGTACTTGTGAGACCTGCACCGTGGTGCGATCTGTTATATCAAACATTGTGTAGGACAGGGTTACTGTATTAACACTGGCCGGTAAATCTGGGTCTACGATAAACACCAACACTAGTTCAGCAGTTTCGCCGGCCAGCAGAGGTTGATTGTTAAAGCAGAAGCATTCCGTTTTATGGAAATAGTCTGCAGCATTGTTCGGCAATACGTTGGGTATCGCCTGTCCTACCATATCCAGCCCAGTTCTATTTTGGGCATAGAAGGTTACTTCACGAGACTCACCAGGATGGACGATTACTCGCTCTTCCATGGGGTAAAAATCCCAGGGCATGGTTGCGTTTTTAGTCGCAACAAATTGCACTTCGATATCTCTTGAGGTATCTACTTCGACAGATACTGCTGTATATACGCCATCTGTCTTACCGCCAATTCCAGTAATCTCACAAAAGAGATCATAGAGTGGCGGCAACACAAATATTGCAAACATAAACATGGCAGCCGCTAGGGCAACTAACTTGGCGAGTAGCGGGCCATTTCCTGAACGTACTGACATGTTTACTGCCTCTTACTTAATCTTCGGTGGCTTGGCGAACGTGTGATAAGGAGCCGGTGTGGGTAATGTCCACTCCAGTCCTTCTGCACCTTCCCAAACTTTAGGATCCTTAGTTGGCTCGCCCCAGCCGATGGTGCGGACTACGTTAAACAGGAACAAGATCTGTGCGCCACCGTACATAAATGCACCGATGCTTGAGACCATGTTCCAATCTGCAAACTGCAGACCGTAATCAGCATAACGACGTGGCATACCTGCTAGACCTAGGAAATGCTGTGGCATAAAGGTGATGTTGAAACCGATAAAGGCGATCCAAAACTGGACCTTACCCATGGTTTCGTTATACATCTTGCCGCACCACTTTGGCAGCCAGTAGTAAACCGCTGCAGTACCACTGAATACCGCGCCAGCTACCATTACATAATGGAAGTGGGCTACTACGAAGTAGGTATCATGGTATTGCATATCCGCCGCTGCAATCGACAACATCATTCCGGTGAAGCCACCAAAGGTAAACAGAATCACAAACGCGATGCTGAATAGCATGGGGGTTTCAAAGGTCAATGAGCCTCTGTACATGGTGGTGATCCAGTTAAAGACCTTCACACCCGTCGGTACTGCAATCAACATAGTGGCGTACATAAAGTACAACTCACCTGCAATTGGCATGCCTACGGTAAACATGTGGTGTGCCCAAACAACAAACGACAGGAAGGCAATCGCGGCAGTGGCGTAAACCATTGACGAGTAACCAAACAGCGGCTTGCGGCTGAACGTTGGAATAATATGAGAAACTACACCAAAGGCCGGCAGGATAATAATGTATACCTCTGGGTGACCAAAGAACCAGAAAATATGCTGGAACAGTACCGGGTCACCACCACCAGCTGCATCGAAGAAGCTAGTACCGAAGTTAATATCCATTAGCATCATGGTAACTGCGCCGGCTAGCACGGGCATTACTGCCACGAGCAAGAACGCTGTGATTACCCAGGTCCATACGAACATTGGCATTTTCATGTAGGTCATGCCAGGTGCGCGCATATTCATTACCGTAGCGATAATGTTAATGGAACCCATAATTGATGATGCACCCATGATATGTACGCCGAAGATAAAGTAGTTCACTGTATCCGGTGCATAGGTGGTTGAGAGTGGTGCGTAGAATGTCCAACCAAAGTTAGGACCGCCGCCTTCCATAAATAATGTGGAAGTCAAAATCGCAAATGCGAACGGTAGAATCCAGAAGCTCAGGTTGTTCATGCGCGGCAGTGCCATATCTGGCGCGCCGATCATCATCGGAATCATCCAGTTAGCCAGGCCCACAAAGGCCGGCATAATTGCACCAAACACCATGACTAAACCATGCATGGTGGTCATCTGGTTAAAGAACTCAGGCTTAATCAGCTGCATACCAGGCTGAAAGAGCTCTGCGCGAATAACCATAGCGAACGCGCCGCCCATGATGAACATAGCGAAGCTGAACCATAGGTACAGTGTGCCAATATCTTTATGGTTGGTGGTAAATAACCAACGGCTCAGATACTTTCCCCAGCCGTCAGCCAGTGTTGCGGGACCGTGTGCCATATCAAATACCCTCTATTGGTTTTTTTTGTAGTTAAGAACATCGAGTGGCTGTGTTACATCGCCAACATCGTTGCCCCAAGCGTTGCGCTCGTAATGAACGACCGCTGCAATATCAACCTCGGAAAGCTGATCAGCAAATGACTGCATAGAGGTACCGGCTACGCCATCAATAAGAACGGCGATATGGCCTTCTTTGGCACCCAGTGCAATCGGGCTATCTTTCAATGCTGGGAATACGCCAGCAATACCCTTGCCGTCCGACTGGTGACAGCCGGCACAGGAACGTTCGTAAACTTCTTCGCCGCGAACCATTAGTTCGTCGAAGGTCCACTCTTTACCGATAGTAGAAGCGTAGAGAGCAGCTTCTTCTTTCTTACCGGCTAACCATTCGTTGTATTCAGCTTCTGGCTTTACTTCAACAACAACAGGCATAAAGGCGTGACCAATACCGCATAGCTCGGTACATTCGCCGACATAGATACCTGGAACGTCTGTTTTAGCCCAGGCAGCGGTGAATAGCCCTGGAACCGCGTCGCGTTTAACGCCGAAGTCCGGAACCCACCAGCTGTGGATTACATCGTTACCAGTAATCAGGAAGCGAACTTTTTTGCCCGTGGGGATAACCAGCGGCTGAGTCACTTCGCGAAGGTAATGCTCACCCTTCGGCGCGCGACCGTAAATTTCGTCCTGAGAAGTACGCAGTTCACTCATGAACTTAACGCCCTCACCAATATATTCGTACTGCCACTTCCACTGATAGCCAGTTACCTTGATATCAATGTCTGCATTTTCAGTGTCATACACTTTGAGCAGAGCGGTGGTCGCCGGGATCGCCATGACGATGAGGATTAGCGCCGGAACAATCGTCCAGATCAGCTCAACAACATGGTTTTCATGGAAGTTTGCTGCCACAGCACCCCGAGATTTTCGGTGGGCATACATGACGTAAAACATAAAGCCAAACACGGCAACGCCGATTACCGTACAGATCCACATCATGATCATGTGAATATCGTAGGCTGCTTGACTAACTTCTGTAACTCCCTGAGGCATATTGAGCTGCCGCGTTGTGCTCTCCGCACTAACGCCGCCTGCCATTGCAAGTGCAATCGCTGGACTCAGCAGTCTCAAGAAAAGTGCTTGCGCTCTTTTCAACATCGCTTGTTTCTCCGTGGTAAATTAGGAATTAAAGCCTTCGCTCTTGTGGCCTAGACTATAACTAGTCTTTAAATTGGACTGGCCCCTGCAAAAGCGCGGCGATTGTAGCAAAAGACTATACGTTTCACTAGCCAGAATGTGATCAAATTAAAGTGCATATTTCAGGGCTTTATTCTGGCTCCAGCGTAAAAACCACATTCTTTGTGGCAGGGGGCCTAAAATCTGCTAGATTTAATAGGTGACCGCCCAACACATCAGGGCAGACACTAGTGAACATAAGCATGACAAATAGATACTTTAGCTAATAAAGAGACCCTTTTATGCTGGCACTTTCGGCACAAACCAATGAATTTCTAATCGCTTATTTGAATGAGCGGGTTGCAAACCTGCACCATTCCATTAGTTTGCGGGAAGGTGATGGCACTGCAGCATTGGCGTCGTTTATTGAGCGCTATGTAGAGTTGGTACCTGATTTTATTACCGCCTTTGAAGACTTCTTGTCCGCGGCAGAGATAGGCGGAGAGATTGCTCAGCAAGTCGTCACCGCCCGAGAGTTTTTAGATGCGCCGGTTGAGATCGTCTCTACAGAAGAGGGGCTTGAAGCCAATATGTACCAGGCCTATTTGGCCCATCGTTTGCTAGAAGAGTTAAATGATGTACTTAATGTCAGCTTTAGCTGCCCGATTATCCCCGTGGATATGACACGCTCCAACCTTATTGTTCATCATATTATTGGCGAGCCCTTCGCCAATCAGATAGACGGCGCCATTCAGCTTTTAAATGATAAGTTGGTTAGCGCTATCGAAGCAGACCTCAGCTTAGAAAAGAAAATAAACACCTATCTAGCCACCCTCGGCAATGATCCTGTGACCCGCTATCCCTGTCTGACAGAATCTTCGAACATACGCCTACTCTTTAAGAGCCAAAATTCTCGGGTCCGTTTGCACTGATTTTTATACGATAAGCCCTGTAGCTGTCACTTTTATTAGGGTTTTATTGAAAGCCTTAGACTTTTTTAGCCCTCGGGATCCATTAGCTTTACTGGCTGGGTCTGATTGGCAATATCATCACTGCTGGTGTTAACACGGGTTTCGACCTCGCGAGGCGAGGAAGAAAGGCGCATCTCATCCTTAAAACCGCAGGCGACACATTCTCTATAATCCACATCATTCTCGGCATAGACCTGCATTTTGTCCATTTCGGCGCACTTGGGGCAGGTAACACCTGCAATAAATCGTTTTTTAGTTGAAAAAGCCATCGATACATCACCACAATAGGAGTCTTTATTATATCGGGCATTAAAGCATATGGATCACTCAATTCGTTCCCACAGGGGAATTTCTCCAAAACTCGGCCAACGCGTCTATGTAGATCCCGCTGCCACGGTGATTGGCGATGTAGTTCTCGGCGATGATGCCTCGGTGTGGCCCGGCGCCGTTATCCGCGGCGATATGCATTCCATAAAGGTAGGGGCTCGCTCGAATGTTCAAGACAATGCGGTGCTACACATCACCCATGCCTCAGACTTTAACCCTGGCGGCTTTCCTCTAAACATCGGTGATGATGTGGTGATTGGCCACCGCGCAGTGCTCCATGGCTGCACTCTGGGCAATCGAATTTTGGTCGGCAATGGTGCAATTGTGAATGATGGCGCGGTTATTGAGGATGAAGTGATTATTGGTGCCGGCTGTATGGTACCGCCGGGGAAGACCCTGGAGAGCGGCTTTGTTTATGTGGGCAACCCCTGTAAGCAGATGCGCAAACTGTCCGATAAAGAACGAGGATTTTTTACCTACTCTCCGGCCAACTACGTAAAGCTTAAAGACCAGTATCTGTTGGAGCAGCAGGCTTTAACGTAGGCGTATTTGAATGGTGCCCAGCACCCAGCACACAATAATCAGCAGCCAGACCTCTAAAGCTGCGCTCTTAATTGCTGGATAACCGCTGAGGTCTCAGGACGAACACCGCGCCAAAGGCTAAACGACTCAGCGGCCTGTTCAACCAGCATTCCCAAACCATCAGCAGTCTGACCGCCGCCGCGCCGGGCCCATTTCATAAAGGGGGTCGGCTCCGCGCCATACATCAGGTCATAGCAATTAGCGGCGGTGGCAGGACTGCCCAGCAAACTGTCGGGTAGTGGCGGCATACCACCTTTAAGGCTGGCGCTGGTGCCATTAATAATTAGGTCAAATTCCTGACCGTCGAGAATATCTAGGCCACAGCCCAATATGTAACCCATTTCAGCGAAGGCTTTGGAGAGCTGCAACGCTTTTTCAACGCTGCGATTGGCAATCACAACATGCTGAGGCTGCTCTTCCAAAATAGGTTCCAAAATACCGCGCACCGCACCCCCGGCACCTAATATAAGTACTCGTTTGGCGCGAATTTCCCAGCCAAGGTTATTTTTAATGTCGCTGACCAGACCCACGCCATCGGTGGTATCGCCCACTATCGTGCCATCGGCCTGCATCGCTAGGGTATTTACTGCGCCGGCACGCCGCGCTCTTGGGGTGGTCCGCGACACATAGCTATAGGCATCTAGTTTAAAGGGTACAGTGACATTGAGGCCCTTACCGCCAGCCTGAAAAAATGTATCTGCGGCCTCGTTAAAACCCGCTTCATCGACGAGTTGCCGGTCATAGTCCATTGCCTGACCAGTTTGCTCGGCAAAGGCCCGGTGAATCTCTGGAGACTTGCTGTGCGCTATAGGGTTACCAAAAACGGCGTATTTATCTGACATCTCAAATCCAGTCGCGGGGAATTAAATATTTCTCATAGAGCTCGGCCTCGGCACTGCCAGGCTCGGGAGTCCAATCGTACTCCCAACGAACCAGAGGGGGTAGGGACATCAGTATTGATTCGGTGCGCCCGCCAGTTTGCAGACCAAACAAGGTGCCTCGATCGTAGACCAGATTAAATTCTACATAACGACCACGGCGATATAGCTGAAAATTGCGCTCCTGCTCAGCAAAGGGCAATTCACGACGACGCTGGAAGATCGGCACATAGGCCTTGGTAAAGCTGTCACCAATGCTGCGCATAAAGGCAAAACTCTGCTCAAAACCCAGCTCATTAAAGTCGTCAAAGAACAGGCCGCCAATACCACGGGGCTCACTGCGGTGTTTTAGATAAAAATAGTCGTCGCACCACTTTTTAAAGCGCGGATAGAGGTCATTGCCAAAGGGGTCACAAGCATCTTTGGCTGTCTGATGCCAATGGATACAGTCGTCTTCATTGCCGTAATAGGGCGTCAGGTCATAGCCACCGCCAAACCACCAGACGGGGTCTTCACCTTCTTTTTCAGCGATAAAAAAGCGCACGTTGGCATGGGACGTTGGCACATTAGGGTTGTTCGGGTGGATCACCAAAGATACGCCCATGGCCTCAAAGCTTCGGCCAGCCAGTTCCGGACGATGTTGCGTGGCGGAGGCTGGCATTTGATCGCCAAAGACATGGGAGAAATTCACGCCGCCTTTCTCAATCGATGGGCCTTCGACCACTACGCGACTGCGGCCACCGCCACCTTCGTCTCGTATCCAGCTATCCTCTTGCCACTCGGCACCATCTTCGGCACGCAGCGCTTCGCAGATGCTATCTTGCAGCTCTAGTAAGTACTTCTTAACTAGGTTTTTATCGATGTGTTGCATATTATCCTGGACGGACGACCTCTGAGGTTATTAGGTTGCGAATTTCACTGGCTTGCCGCGACGACCCAACGGCACCAGGCGCCAAGTAGTCGATGCCCTGGCCAAAATAGCTTTTTACCTTAAGACCATTGATCGCTGCTGGCAAACCCTGAGGATTCGCCGATGTTGAAACCAGCGGGCCAGCAAATAAGGTGCACAGGGCAGCTGCCACTGGGTGGGCTGTAATACGCAGTGCGACTGTACTGTGTTCTCCAACGATCCAATCTGGCGCGGTGCCATTATCAGGCACCAGCCAAGTGATTGGCTTACTGTAGTCCTCTAGCATGCGCGCGCGATGATCCTCATCAAGCCCCTGCAAAAAAGGGGCAAACTGATCAATATGGGAGGCAATCAAGATAAGGCCTTTGGCCTCGGCGCGACGTTTTAATCTAAGAATTTTTCCCACAGCAGCTTCGGACCATGGATCGCAACCCAGGCCCCAAACTGCTTCGGTGGGATAGGCAACCACTCCCTCGTTCTGCAAAAGAGTCGCAGCACGGCATACCTTGGGGTGATTGCACCAGTTGATCACGGAGGTGATCAGCTATTTTTCAGCTTTTCCTGAAGAGCCGCATCTTTGGCAATAATTGCCGCTGCATTGGCCGCGCGTTCGGCGATCAATTTCTGATGCATTTCAGGGTCGCTCACACCAATAATCTGGGCGGCGAGGTAGGCTGCGTTTTTTGCGCCCGCTTTACCAATAGCAACAGTCGCTACAGGAATACCACCAGGCATCTGGACCGTTGACAGCAACGCATCCAATCCATCCAACGAACCATTAATAGGTACGCCAATGACCGGCTTTAATGTGGTTGCCGAAACGGCGCCCGCCAAATGGGCTGCCATGCCTGCAGCACAGATAAAGGCGGCACAGCCCCGAGCATCAGCATCGGTAACAAAGCTATGGGTAGCTTCCGGTGTGCGGTGGGCCGAAGTTACCTTAACTTCAAAGGGAATATCAAACTGCTTAAGGATTGCGAAACTGGCTTCCATTACTGGTAAATCAGAATCCGATCCCATCAATATAGCGACGAAAGGTTTACTCATTTTTGGTGACCTTTATGAAGGATTGCGAAGGCTACCGGAACTTGAGAACAGGTGCAATAGGGCGGTATAGCGCTACTCACACCAACCGCTGATAAAAACCATTTTCATTGCAAATTATGCCCTTTAATTCCAGACCTATAAGCAGCTCTGACAGGGTTTCAACAGGCATACTATGCTCCCGACTCAGGCTATCTATATCCATAGGTTCGAAGCCAAGTATCTTGAGCAAATTAGATTCCTGCTGATTCAGCGCTGATAGCTGTGTGGAGAACTGTGTGGAGAGCTCTACTGTGAGTTCGGCTGAGTGCTCCGCCGAGCCTGCATTAGACCCCAGACAATCGACCTCAGCGGCTGTAGCCGCAATCGCCGCCAGTGCACCCCCAAGTTCAGAAATAATATCGTCCCCCGACTCCACCAGCTGGGCACCCTCCTTAATGAGTAGATGACAGCCTCTGCTCTGAGGATTATGGATAGAACCGGGAATGGCGAAAACCTCTCGGTTTTGTTCCAGTGCGTAGCGCGCAGTAATTAAAGAGCCACTCTTGACTGCCGCCTCTACCACTAAGACACCCAGGCTTAGGCCGCTGATAATACGATTGCGACGGGGGAAATTGGTAGGCAGGGGTTTTACATTGGGATGAAACTCAGTGACCAATGTGCCACCAGAGTCTAGTATCTGTTCAGCAAGCTGCCGGTGGCGCTGGGGATAAATACTGTCTATACCGGTGGCCATCACAGCAACCGTTTTGCCATTAGCCGCTTCCAGTGCGCCGCGATGAGCGCAGCCATCCACCCCCAGTGCCAGGCCGCTAGTAATGGTGAAGCCGCTATTGGCTAAAAACCGGCTCCATTGTAGGGCGTTGTTTTCGCCGCCGCGGGTCATACGCCGACTGCCGACGATGGCAATCTGTGGAAGGTGCAGGTTATCTATTTGACCAAGGCTATAAAGTAGCGGTGGCGCGCTACTGATTTGCTTAAGTTGCTGGGGGTAATCCAGGCTGGTAATAGGAATAATCTGCGCGCCTACCCGCTCAACCAGCGCCATGGTGGAATCGACCTGATCGGACCAGCGCTGCTGATGGTACTCCTGTTGGAGGCGCCTAACGATCTCTTGAAATTGTGGCTCAAGAGACTCTGGGGATTCAGTAAAGAGGGCGGTGTAGCTTCCAGTCTGCTCAACAAGCTGAGACTGTACCCTTGGGGGGAACTCGGTTAGATATTGCGCTACCAACCCATAATGGGTTTCGTCTGCTCCTGCCATGATCCATTCCTACGTTGCTCACACTGAAGTTTTGTCTGTGGCAACGCAGGAGCACACGGAAGGGTTGTATTATTAAGGGTTGCGGACCAGATCACCAATATCAAGCTGTCTATCAGCCTGCATTACTAGGCCAAAGCTCATTTTTTCGTAAGTGAAAAATACCATTAATAAACCAATACGCTCATCCGGCAGTCGAATGCGCTCACCCGCGACTCGATCTTTGATCATCTCGCCCTTTTTGTAGATTGCCAGAGTGTCTCCAGCTTGAACGCCATCGCGATCGCCACGATTAAGGGCCACAACATCCAGCGCTCCAGCATTGCGCACACCGCCTTCAACATTTAAAACCACTCCCTCAACGGTATCTTTAGGCGCGCGGGGATAAAAAGTAGAGGCTAGGCTGCGCTCTTCGCGGCTGAGCAAACGGTCTTTCAGGCGAATCTCTCCCACGGAACGAGTAGCTCCTAGGGTAGCAATATCCTCTTTTACGGCCTTAACCTTGGCAGAACCCACGTCTTCAGCACGCAGCCCCAGTACTTCACCGGTGGCTGGATCTACATAGGGATCGCCACGACGATAAATACCATAGTTGAGTTGATTGTCAGTGAAATCTCCACGGGCATAAAAATCATCCCCCATGCCCATTAGTAAACGACGCTCATAGCCGCCCAGCACATAGGGTGCAGCATTGAGCTCAGCGCTGCTGGTCACTCGAGTTTTGGAAAGAAAGTTGTCAATAATGTCGAGGGGAAGGGCGGCGATGGCCTCATCGTGATCCAGAGAACGAATCTGCGGAGACAATTTCTGATCGCGACTGCGATTAATCTGTAATCGCGGCACGCCGTCGATATACACCAAAGAAATTAAATCACCGGGATAAATAAGGTGGGGATTGGCGATTTGCTGGTTAGCGTGCCAGATTTCCGGCCACATCCAGGGATCACGAAGAAATAGTGCCGAGATATCCCACAGCGTGTCGCCTTTTTCTACCTGATACTGGTCTGGAATATCTTCATTGAGCAGCATCGCCTGATCGTTAGTCTTGTCAACGGCCTGTGCACTGATCGCTGCTGCACATAACAGGATAAATCCAAGTACAATTTTTTTCATGTCGAGTCCTTTCCCCTAATGTATAATCTCGTCTTGAGAGACACGAAAACATGGAAATGCTCCCGAGTTAACCTAATGGTAGCAGTGCTTTTAACTAATTTTCTAGAAATCCATCACATTCGCTATGGCCAGACTAAATATTCTTGAATATCCAAATCCCCGCTTACGCATTAAAGCTGCGCCAGTTAAGGTCGTCGATGACAAAATTCGGCGCCTAATTGACGATATGTTTGAGACCATGGCTGACGCCAATGGCATCGGTCTAGCCGCGTCTCAGGTAGATGTTCACCAGCGCGTCATTGTTATGGACCTAGTTGAAGACAGTGCCGGCCCCAGAGTGTTTATCAATCCGGAAATTGAAGTGATCGAACCAGAAATGACGCCCTATGAAGAGGGATGCCTGTCAGTACCCGGTTTCTATGAACCGGTCGATCGCCCCACACATGTGATTATTCGTGCCCTTGATCGTGATGGCAACGCCTTTGAAGAAGAGGCTCACGGCCTACTAGCAGTGTGCATTCAGCATGAAATTGATCATTTGGAAGGCAAGCTATTCGTTGATTATCTGTCTCCCTTAAAGCGCCAGCGCATACGTACCAAGCTCAAAAAACAAAGAGCATAGGCAATAAATCCCTTGAAGATAATTTTCGCTGGAACACCAGATTTCGCCGCGACACATCTTCAGGCACTGATTAGCCAACATGAAGTGGTTGCGGTGTATACCCAACCGGACCGTCCAGCAGGACGCGGCAAGAAGGTCACCGCTAGCCCGGTTAAACTGCTTGCCGAACAAAACAGCCTACCTATTTACCAGCCCCAGTCATTAAAAGACCCTGAGCAACAGACCATTTTCGCTAATTTGCAGGCGGATATTATGGTGGTTGTAGCCTATGGTTTGATTCTTCCGCAGGTAGTGTTGGATGCTCCTAGACTCGGCTGTATCAATGTTCATGGCTCTATACTGCCGCGCTGGCGCGGTGCTGCGCCTATTCAGCGAGCGGTCGAAGCGGGTGACAAAGAAACCGGCGTCACCATTATGCAAATGGATGCCGGCCTAGATACCGGCGCCATGCTCACCATTACTCGCTGCCCCATAGAGCCTAATGAAACCAGTGGCTCCCTGTATGACAAACTCGCTGCGCTGGGTGCTCCGGCACTATTAAGTACTCTTGATAAACTGAAGGCTGGTACCGCTGTTGCCGTTGCTCAAGACAATGGGCAGAGTACCTATGCTAAGAAAATTGATAAGACAGAGGCCCTGATTGATTGGTCTCAGCCAGCTACCATCATTGCTCAGCGCATTCGTGCATTTAACCCCTTTCCTGCCGCCTATACCGAGATAGAGGGCCTGCGGGTCAAAATATGGACGGCTCAGGCCTCCACTCAACAGCTGGAGACGCCAGGCGAGATAGTAGCCGCAGATGATAATGGCCTACTTGTTGGCTGTGGGCAGGGCTCTCTATTACTGACAGAAATACAGCTAGCAGGGAAATCACGAATGCCGGTATCCGAAATTTTACGATCACGTGCGGAACTGTTTGCCTCCGGCAAACGGTTCGAGCAGTAACCTATGGCCAACAAGAACAATAAAATTCTCACCACCCGAGCTGCAGCCGCCGAAGTTATCGCCAAGGTTCTGCGCGGACAGTCACTGTCGGCGCTACTCCCCGAATACAGCGAAAGAGTAGAGGAAAAAGACCGCCCTCTCTTAAAAGAACTCTGTTTTGGCACCCTACGCTGGTATCCACAGATTAGTATCCTGCTAAAAAGCCTAATTCAAAAACCACTGCGCGAGAAGGAGTTAGAAATTCAAGGCCTTCTAGCCTGCGGGCTCTATCAGCTCATGCATATGCGCATCGCTGAACATGCCATTATCAATGAAACAGTATCTGCCGTAACCAAACTCAATCGGCCCTGGGCAAAAGGCTTGGTCAATGCCGTGCTACGCAATTTCCAGCGTCAGCAGCAGGAGCTTCTGGACAGCCAGTCTGACAATGCGGTTTTTCAGACGGCTCATCCAAAATGGCTACTAAAGAAAATCAATGATTCCTGGCCAGAAGAAATAGCCACACAGATCGTTGCCGCCAACAATGAGCGCGCTCCCATGACTCTGCGCGTGAATGCCTTGCGCACATCGCGTCAGGACTACCTCGACTGTCTGACTGCTGCGGGCATATCCGCCAGCGCCGCCGAGTATAGTCCTCAGGGTATTGTGCTTGAGGCGCCTTGTGACGTTAACAACCTGCCTAATTTCAAAGACGGCCATGTCAGCGTTCAGGATGAGGCGGCACAGTTAGCGGCGGGGCTACTAATGCTCGACAAAGGACAGCGGGTATTAGATGCCTGCTGCGCCCCCGGCGGCAAGACCTGCCACATTCTTGAGAGTGCGCCAGATCTAGAGTCACTGTTGGCGATCGATCTTGAGCAGCGTCGCCTAATTCGCGTTGAGGAAAACTTAGCCCGACTTCAGTTAAAAGCCGACCTAAAGGCCGCCAATGCCAATGATTTGGAGCGCTGGTGGGACGGCAATACCTATGACCGCATACTGATAGATGCACCCTGCTCAGCCACGGGCGTGATTCGCCGACACCCGGATATCAAAATACTGCGCAAACCTGCAGATATTGATAAGCTAGCTGCGATCCAGACGAAGATATTGACCAGCCTATGGCAGACCCTGAAGCCAGGTGGCATCTTAGTCTATGCAACCTGTTCGGTACTGCCAGACGAGAACGAACAGATTATTAAGAATTTTATTGCCTCACAGAATGACGCAGAAATACTGAAGATTGATGCCGCTTGGGGAATAGCCACAGACCATGGCCGACAGCTATTTCCGCTGGTCAACGGCAACGATGGTTTTTATTACTCAAGACTCAGAAAGCTTTGATATAAGCGACTCGGGATATTAATGAAAATAGTAATAGTCGGCGCTGGCCAAGTTGGCGCAACCCTGGCAGAAAATTTAGCCCGCGAATACAACGATATCACTGTTGTGGATATCAATGAAAACGCACTGCGCGCGCTGCAGGATCGGCTTGATATCCGCACGGTAATTGGTACTGGCGCCTATCCTGATGTACTGGTGAGAGCCGGCATTGAAGATGCTGATATGCTGGTCGCGGTCACCAATAGCGACGAGATTAATATTATTGCCTGTCAGGTAGCCTACTCGCTATTTCACACCCCGACCAAAATTGCCCGCGTTCGTGCGCAAAATTACACCAATCCCAAATATAAAAATCTCCTGTTTAATGACAAAAATATGCCGGTAGACGTGATGATTACGCCCGAGCAGGTGGTTACCGATTACATCCGTAAGCTAGTAGAACAGCCCGGCGCACTTCAGGTCTTGGATTTTGCCGATGGCGCACTGCAGTTAGTCGCCTTGAGAGCAGTGGCTAATAGCCCGCTGGTTGGCCAGGAACTGCGCACATTGAAAGAGCATATGCCCAATGTTGACGCCCGAGTAGCTGCGATTTTCCGCAAAGATAGTGCGCTATTCCCCGTGGGTGACACAGTGATCGAAGACGGCGATGAGGTGTTCTTTATCGCCGCCAAGAAAAACATTCGCAAGGTAATGAGCGAGTTACGCCGCCTAGAAAAACCCTACCGTCGACTGATGATTGCCGGTGGCGGCAATATTGGTTATCGCCTGAGCAAGGCCCTCGAAGACGATTACAATATTAAGATTATTGAGTTCTCTGCCAGCCGCGCGGGATTCCTTTCTGAACAGCTAAATAGAGCCGTGGTATTAAAAGGCTCGGCGACAGATCAGGAATTACTGCTCGATGAGAATATCGACAAGACCGATGTGTTTCTGGCGCTCACCAATGACGACGAAGTTAATATTATGGCCTCATTGCTGGCCAAGCGACTGGGGGCACGGAAGGTAATGACCCTGATCAGCAACCCAGTGTATGCAGACCTAATGCAGGGTGGAGAGATTGATATTGCCATCTCACCACAGCAGGCAACCACAAGCTCACTGCTTACCCATGTGCGCAGGGGAGACACCGTTAGCGTGCACTCACTTCGACGTGGTGCTGCAGAAGCACTAGAAATTATTGTCCATGGCGATGCAAAAAGCTCAAAGGTAATAGGCCGCGCAATCGGTGATATCAAATCACCGCCGGGGTCTACATTGGCGGCGCTAGTGCGCAATGGTGAGGTCATTATTGCTCACCATGACACCGTCATTCAAAGCGACGACCATGTGATTGTATTTGTGGTTGATAAAGAAAACACCAAAGCGGTCGAGAAGTTGTTTGCCGTTAACTTCTCCTTTTTCTAGGGCCTAAGACGCTATGCATTTTGCTGTTATCACTCGGGTTCTTGGCATGCTGCTAATGATATTCAGCCTGACGATGCTCACGCCTATTTTTGTCGGCTGGATGTTTGACGAGAAAACCGCCACCACCTTTCTTTCAGCTTTTTCCATTACCCTCATTGTTGGTATGGCCTTTTATTTGCCGTCGCGAAATAGTGCCGGCGAACTGCGCACCAGAGATGGCTTTATTGTGACGGTATTTTTCTGGTTGGTACTAAGTACGTTTGGAGCTTTACCGTTGATGTTGGCCGAGGCGCTCCAGCTGAGCTTTATGGATGCCCTGTTTGAGTCAGTCTCTGGACTCACCACTACAGGCGCCACCGTTATCTCTGGCCTAGACGATCTTCCAAAATCTATTCTCTACTATCGTCAACAGCTTCAGTGGCTCGGTGGTATAGGTATAGTGGTAATTGCCGTGGCCATTTTGCCCATGCTGGGTGTCGGTGGCATGCAAATTTACCGCGCAGAAACCCCAGGGCCAGTTAAGGATTCCAAGCTGACCCCACGTATTACTGAAACCGCCAATGTGCTATTTCGTATCTATCTGGCCCTAACCGCCGCCTGTGCCCTGGCTTACTGGGCGGCCGGCATGAGTGGCTTTGATGCCATTGGCCACAGCTTTTCTACCGTGGCTATCGGTGGTTTTTCAACCCATGATGCAAGTATGGGCTTTTTTGATAGCGGCCTGATCATGTCGATCTGTATCTTTTTTATGATCGTCTCCGGCCTTAACTTCGCCCTGCATTATATGGTCTGGCACAACCGTCGCGTTAGCTTTTACTGGCAGGACCCAGAAGCTCGCATGTACCTTTACCTGCTATTTATCGGCATTGTTATAACCTGCCTCTACCTGTATTACAGCGGCACCTATAACTGGAACGACAGTATTAGCCAGGGTACCTTCCAGCTGGTATCCATTATGACGACCACGGGCTTTGCCACTACTGAGTTTAATGCTTGGCCAACCTTTCTACCGTTCTTCTTATTGTTTCTGTCGTTCTTCGGTGCCTGCGCAGGCTCCACCGGTGGCGGTATTAAAATTGGTCGTATGCTGATACTAGGCAAGCAGGGTATCCGTGAGATTTATAGGTTAGTGCACCCCAATGCAATATTGCCGATCAAGCTGAATAATCGTCAAATTCCTGAGCGAATTACCGATGCCATCTGGGCTTTTGTTGGGGTATATCTGGCAATCTTTTATCTGATGGTTTTACTACTGCTAGCTTCAGGCCTAGATTATGTCACTGCCTGGTCGGCCACCGCAGCAGCCCTTAACAACCTTGGTCCAGGCCTTGGTGCTGTGGCAACTAACTATGCGGATATCGGCAGCTTCGCCAAATGGGTGCTTTGTTGGGGCATGCTGTTAGGGCGTCTGGAGATCTTTACGTTGCTGGTGTTGTTTACTCCGACTTTCTGGAAAAACTAAATCAGGCTCCTTAAACACAGAGTCAAAAAAGGCCGGTTAAAACCGGCCTTTTTTAATTCAGTAAAACGGCACTACTGAACCTTACGCGCATCGTAAAAAGCTTCTTCAGAAATTGCATGGTAGTCCATGGCTTGTTTTCTAAAGGCCATTACCGACTCAGTAATACGCCCTGCGATTTCAGAATCTTGGGACACTTCCTCTACCACCTCAGCAGAGAGCCTACGTAACTCTATCAGTACGTCATCAGGGAGCTTACGCACATCTACTCCATGGGTCTCAACCAGCTCTACCAAGGCTCTGTTGTTACGCGCGGTGTACTCATCAAGCATATCCTGATTAACAGCGCGTGTGGCACCCTCTACAATTGCCTGGAGGTCTGCGGGTAAAGTTGCATAGGCGTCTTTATTAATAATGAATTCTAGAATGGGGCCGGGCTCATGCCAACCAGGGTAGTAATAATATTTAGCCACCTGGTGAAAACCAAAGGCGAGATCATTGTAAGGGCCGACCCATTCGGTTGCATCAATCACGCCGGTCTGCATAGAGGTATAAAGTTCACCACCGGGGATCGTCACAGACACGCCACCGGCGCGACTTATCACATCGCCACCCAACCCTGGAATGCGCATTTTTAAACCTTTGATATCTTCCATGGAAATAATCTCGCGATTAAACCATCCAGCCATTTGTACCCCGGTACTGCCACCAGCAAAGGGTACCAAATTAAACGGGGCATAGAGCTCGCGCCATAATTCCAGACCGCCGCCATAATGTAACCAGCCATTCATTTCCTGCGCATTAAGACCAAAGGGGACCGCGGTAAAAAGGCTAGTAGCCTTTGATTTTCCAGTCCAGTAATAAGCCGCTCCATGACCCACCTGCGCCGTGCCCTGAGCCACTGCATCAAAAACTTCAAAAGCAGGGACTAACTGGCCAGCACCAAATACTTTTATTGTCAGGCGCCCGCCGCTCATGGCTTCAACTTTCTTGGCAAAGTTTTCTGGTGCGGTACCCAGGCCAGGATAATTTTTTGGCCAGGTGGTCACTAATTTCCAGTTATAGGTTTGCTGAGTATCCGTCTTGCTAACAGATACAGTCTCTGTACTTTTTCCGCCACAGTTCGCCAAGATCACAGACAGTATTGCGATTATTCCAATGCGCATTATTTACCCCTTTTTATTTTTTTATATCGCCGACAAATTTGCCGAGGCTAAAATTAATATTTTTGTGCCTACTGCTTCAAAACTAACATGGACTCTGGCGCGTGGGCCATTACCTTCAAAATTTAAAATAACGCCTTCGCCATACACATTATGGAAAACTTGCTGGCCCAACCCGAAGCCGGTGTCACCACCTTCATCACTCTGTATGGCGCCAGCGGCATAGCTGGTGGGTCGGGCGATATTATTTTGCAGACGAACTTCTTCAATGACTTCTTTCGGAATATCACGAACAAACCGCGATACTGAATTAAAGGATTCACTCCCGTAAATAGATCGGCTTTCAGCAAAGGTTAAATACAGTTTTTCCATGGCGCGGGTAATACCCACATAGGCCAAACGTCGCTCTTCTTCTAAGCGGCCTGGTTCATCAATAGACATTTTATGGGGAAATAAATTTTCTTCCATACCTGCAATAAACACTAGCGGAAATTCCAAACCCTTGGCGCTGTGTAATGTCATTAACTGCACCGCATCCTGATCTTCATCGGCTTGACGATCACCAGAGTCCAGAGCCACCTGATCTAAAAACTGTGGTAACACAGGCAGGTCATTATCTTCGGCTTCAAAGTTACGGCAGGCGTTGACCAGTTCCTCGAGATTTTCTACCCGCGCCTGACCACGTTCGCCTTTTTCACGGCGGTGCATTTCAACCAGACCACTGTGGGCGATGGCATGCTCGGCCTGTTCTGCCAGCGGCAGCTCATCATGCTGGCCGCTCATTTCATTAATCAATTCTATAAACAGAGCGATGGCGTTAGTCGCCCGTGCGGCCATACGTTTTTCTTTAACAATGATCACAGCAGCACCCCACATGGAGGTTTCCTGCTCACGCGCTAAGGCTCGCATCAATTCTAGGGTACGATCACCAATCCCTCGAGTCGGTAGATTCACTACTCGCTCAAAGGCCACATCATCATGGCAATTTAACATTAGGCGCAAATAGGCGAGGGCACTTTTAATTTCTAAGCGCTCATAAAAGCGTTGGCCGCCATAAATACGATAGGGAATATCTGCCTGTAATAGTGCCGCTTCAAGAACACGAGACTGGGCATTGGAGCGATAGAGAATCGCGGAATCTTCCCTGCGGTTGCCCAGGTTAACCCAGCTCTGAATTCGGTCGGCAATATAGCGCGCTTCATCATGCTCATTAAAGGCGGAGTACAGTGCAATGGCTTCGCCTTCCCCTGCTTCCGTCCACAGACTCTTACCAAGACGCTCAGGATTTTTTGCGATAACGGCATTAGCCGCCTGCAAAATATTTGAGGTGGAGCGATAGTTCTGTTCAAGCTTAACGGTATGAGTTTCAGGGAAATCCCGCTCATAACTAAGAATGTTTTCGACCTTAGCACCACGCCAGCCATAGATAGACTGATCATCGTCTCCGACTGCAGTGACAGCACTGACCTTACCGGCCAATAACCGTAGCCAGGCATACTGCACAGCATTGGTATCTTGGAACTCGTCTACGAGGATATGCTGAAAGCGCTGCTGGTAATGGTCGAGGACGTCGGGGCAAAATTTCCACAGTTCTAGAGCGCGCAATAATAGCTCGGCAAAATCAATAACGCCTAGGCGCTCACAGGTTTCCTCGTAGCCGCGATAAATACGCAACATGGTCGCCAAATAGGGATCACCACCTTCCTGGATATGAGACGACCGAAGCCCCTCATCTTTTTGCCCATTGATCCACCACTGCGCCTGCTTAGGCGGCCAGCGCTGTTCATCGAGGTCCATACTGCGCATAACCCGCTTAACCAGTCTTAGTTGGTCATCGGAATCCAGTATCTGAAAGTTTTCAGGGAGCTTGGCATCTCGCCAGTGAGCCTTGAGCAAGCGATGCGCCAGGCCATGAAAGGTACCCACCCACATGCCACGCAGTGACATACCCAGCAGCTCATCGATGCGCTCACGCATCTCTCGAGAGGCCTTGTTGGTAAAGGTCACCGCTAGAATGGAATAGGGCGATACATTGTCTACCTGAATCTTCCAGGCAATACGATGCACCAGCACACGAGTTTTACCACTTCCGGCGCCTGCCAATACCAGCAAATGCTTCTTGTCGCTGGTGACGGCTTCTTCCTGAGCGGAATTTAATTTATTGAGTATCGAGGTTACGTCCATAGGCCTGCATTCTAGCAATATAACTGTCAAAAAACGGCCTGTCGGACATTTCTTTTTGCGGCTATTCGGCGAAATATCACTATGGCTGAGTTCACTGGCCAAATAACCAGTATTTAGGCTAATTAAGCGGTTTTTTACTACAAAACTAGCATTGAGGGCGGTTTTCTTGTAAATTTTTTACATAAATCACAGATGGTTACTCAATGAAGCCCGCAGAACTCACTCAATCGATTAGCGATACCATTCCTCAGCTGCGTAAATCAGAGCGCAAGGTCGCTGAATTCGTGCTTAAAGACCCTCTCAATGTGATTCGTATGCGTATTGTCGATCTGGCCCAGCACTCTGGCGTCAGTGAGCCAACCGTTGTGCGGTTTTGCCGAGCAGTGGGTTGCCATGGCTTTCAAGACTTTAAGTTGGCCCTGGCGCAGCAGCTCGCCTCCAGCCCGAGTTATGGCCAGATAGCCGTAACCGATAAAGACTCCACCCGCGAGTACACCCATAAGGTATTCGATTCAACGGTCGACACCTTGCTCAAGGTTAGAGACAGTCTGGTCTTGGCAAACTTAGAAGCAGCGGTCTCAGCTATTAGCGCCGCAGGCCGAGTTGAATTTTATGGCTTTGGTGCCTCAGCTGCCGTAGCCTTTGATGCACAGCACAAGTTTTTCCGATTACAGATTACATCGGCTGCCTACTCTGACCCTCACCTACAAAATATGTCCGCGACCTCTCTCCATCCTGGAGATGTGGTAATTGCTATATCTCAGTCTGGGCGCACCCAGGCACTGCTAGATTCAATGGAATTAGTAAAGCGCGCGGGCGGGATTGTTATCGGTATGGCCCCCAGTGGTTCACCGGTCGCTAAAAGCGCAACGATCGGCATTGAAGTTGATGCCAAGGAAGATATTCAAATTTACACACCGCTGTCATCGCGAATTGCCCATCTGGCTGTTATTGATGTATTGGCGATTGGCGTGGCTCAAAAGAAGGGACCGCAGCTAGACGCCCACCTACAAAAACTTCAGGCTGGATTAGCGTCCTTGCGAAGCCAGTAATATCTGACAGCCTAGTACTGACTTAAAAATAATCACAATAACCAAATTTTGTGTGTCCAGCTATTTTGGTCTACGTTTAGCTCAACAGGCAGTTTATCTTAACTCGATAATTCATCGTTTCTACAAGTCGTTCACGCGTAAGAATGTTGGCCAATAAGGCCTTAATTTATTTACAAGGAGAAACACTATGTTAGAAGAAACCAATGAAGATACATTGACTCTACCCATCGCAAATGTATTTAAGGTGCCCTTCCGCACCGCTATAGTAGTTACTGCTATTGGGGCGGTAATTTTCTTTGCCGCCTTAGCACCACTTGCCACTGCAATTCTCGTTATCGGTGCGGCTGCACTTTTACTACTTGTGGGCGTGGGTATTTTCCATGCACTTACCTGTATTATTAAAGCGCAGTATGCAGCGGGTGGAGCCACGGCTGCTGCAGCAGCTCTCACATATGGCTTTCCAACCTACGCTGCACTGGTGGCTTCCAAGCCTTGGTATGTTCGAGCCGTAGCCTGTTAAGACTATTTCTGAAACAAAAAAAGGCCTCTTGCATATCCCAGAGGCCTTTTTTAATCATCCAAATATAAACTGGTGGAAAATTCGTCCGGGCGTCAAGGTAAAAAGACCTGCGATAACCAGGGCACCTATATAGACATTAATCATAGAGATCATATGTAATTTTCTATATTTTTGGATTTTGGTCTGTTTGAATCTTCTGATACTCCATATCGAGACGACTAGAGTGATTAAGGTGACCGGGATTAGCAGGTGAATAAAGCTATATTCTCCAGGCGTTATTTCTTGAATAAAGATTGCGGTCACACTCACCATAGCTAGACATGTAATCCATATTTTTCCAAGAAACTTGTGCTGCCCTGTGCCTTTTTGTGTTGAAAATATAAATAGTCCAAGAGGGACCGCTAATATCGCCAAGGTTGCGTGGATAATAATAACCATAGTCTATTCAACTTTTATTGGTTTTATAAACTGAGTTTAATTTAGGTATTAGGTCTTTATCTTTCTACTGCTTTTGTAATTTTTTTTGGAGAAAACGCTACTGTGCCGTGCGTACCTAGAGCAAACTCAAAGACCGAAAAAATATTTTTTAATGAAATTTAAAGGTCAATTTTAATTATTTTATGCCTTACCAAAACAAACGATGCCGCCTCAAATTTAGGTGCCGAAAATGCGCCCATAGCATTATTAGAGAACCCAAACTCCTCTTTTGGAATGCCAAGAAAGTTGGTATCAAGCTTCTCGTTTCCATTGGCGTCAATATAAAATCCAATCGCATAGGTTCCAGCGGGAATTTCAAAAGAGTCTCTATAAATCCCTTTAGCAATTTGCTTAACCGTACCCGATACTATCCCAGGACGCGGGCCAGGCTTGTCGCCTTTGTCTGACTCAAATACATCCTTAGAATCGTAAATTGCTAAATGCAACAGTCCTGCTTTCGTCACGCCATGAATTTCAACATCTAAAGTATCCGCATTTAGTGCAGAAGCTCCGAGGACTGCTATTAAGTAATAAAATATTTTCATTTTAATATTTTTATTCACGCCGGCTATTCCTATTTTTATTTTATATTTGAACTTACTCGACAATAGATGAAGGCTTATGAAGGTGATCTCGTCTTACTTATAATTTTCTTCGAGTATTTCTTTTTCTTTTAATGTCTTGATTAACTTCTCTACCCTCACAAAGGCCAACAACCCGAACACAAACCCTATTATGGCTAATCCTTCCATTGTTATCTCCTTTTAAATCACTGTTCACAACTACTCGACAGTAACTGATTTTGCTAGATTTCTCGGCTGATCTACATCCGTACCCTTAAGTAGAGCAACATGATAAGACAGCATTTGTAATGGAAGCGTATAAATAATCGCTTCTAAACTTTTTGGTACATGTGGCATTGCAATAACAGTGATGCCAGGCTCACTTATAAAACCTGAATCAGTATCCGCAAATACAAATAGCTGGCCGCCTCGCGCACGAACTTCGTGCAGATTTGATTTTAATTTTTCCAATAATTCATTATTGGGTGCAACGGTTACTACCGGCATATCTTCATCAACTAATGCCAGTGGCCCGTGTTTTAATTCACCCGATGGGTAAGCTTCGGCATGAATATAGGAGATTTCTTTTAACTTTAACGCTCCCTCCATTGCAATGGGGTACTGCTCGCCACGGCCCAAAAATAACGCATGATGTTTGTTGGCAAAGGCTTGTGACATTTCCTCAATAACAGAATCTAGCGCCAGCACCTGACGACAGAGCTCTGGTAGTTGATGCAGATTTTTCACTAATTCCTGTTCTACTTTTTTATCCAGACCTTTATGTCGGCCAAGAGATAAAGTCAAAAGCTGTAATGCGACTAGCTGAGTTGTAAAAGCCTTGGTAGACGCGACGCCAATTTCTACGCCAGCCATAGTCATTAGTGAAATATTTGATTCACGCACAAGGGAGCTATTAGCAACATTGCAAATTGCTAGAAACCCAAGGTAGTTATGTTCTTTTGCTTTGCGTAGTGCCGCTAACGTATCTGCTGTTTCGCCAGACTGAGAAATAGTAACGAACAGAGTGCCGGCTGGGACAGGTACTTTGCGATAGCGGTATTCGCTAGCCACTTCGACCTGACAGGGAACACCTGCATGTTCTTCCAGCCAGTATTTCGCGACAAGTCCAGAATGAAAGCTGGTGCCGCAGGCAATGATATGGATGTTGTTAGTTTGTGCAAAGAGCGGGTCAGCCTGATAGCCAAAAATAGCTTCTAGAATATGATCGTCGCCAATGCGGCCGGCAGTGGTATCTGCAAGAACCGAAGCCTGCTCAAACATTTCTTTTTGCATAAAGTGGCGATACTCGCCCTTTTCTGCAATCAAATCTTTTTCATCTAATTGCTGCTGCGATCGCTCTACACTATTTCCCTGTACATCATAAATACTATATTTTTCAGCAGAGAGCTCTACCAAATCACCTTCTTCTAAAAAGATAAATCGGTCAGTCACCTGACGCAAAGCCATCTGATCTGATGCAATAAAGTGTTCATCAATACCGAGCCCAACAACTAATGGGCTACCGCTGCGGGCACCAATAATAGTATGGGGTTGATCGTCTACAATCACGCCTAGGGCATAGGCACCCTCTAATTTAGCAATCACGTGCTGGACTGCAGTACGCAGATCATCGGTACTTTTTAATTGATGATGTACTAGGTGTCCGATAACTTCGCTATCGGTTTCAGAAAGTATTTCATAGCCTAGGGCAATTACGTCTTTGCGTAATTGGTCGTGGTTCTCAATAATACCATTATGAACAACGGAGACACCATTAGACGTATGAGGGTGAGAATTAATGGTGCTGGGCTTTCCGTGGGTGGCCCAACGGGTGTGGGCAATACCGGTATTACCCGCTAGGGGTTGCTGTTCGGCAACTGCTTCAAGAGCGGCAACTTTGCCGACACTTTTTCTAGTCTGTAATTTTTTATGTTCATCGATAATCGAAAGTCCCGCTGAATCGTAGCCGCGATACTCAAGACGATGCAAACCTTCAATTAGTATTTTATAAACGTTTCTGTGGGTGGCTGCGCCAACTATTCCGCACATGTTTCAACTTTCCTTTTTAGTTGGGCGTTTCCAGCCCGAAATATTACGCTGTTTGGCCCGACTTACCGCTAGTGTATTTACTGACACATCTTGATTAACCGTTGATCCCGCTGCCACAAACCCTTCATTGGCAATTTTTATAGGGGCAATCAATGTACTGTTAGACCCAATAAACACACCGTTCCCCATAATGGTTTTATGTTTATTTACACCATCGTAGTTACAGGTAATTGTGCCTGCACCTACATTTACATTCTCGCCAAGTTCGGCATCGCCTACATAGCTAAGATGGTTAATCTTGCTGCCATTACCAACAACGGCTTTTTTGGTTTCAACGAAATTACCTACCTTTGTATCGGTTCCCAAGTCCGTACCTGGGCGCAACCGGGCAAAGGGACCAATAATCGCTCGGTCGCCGATGACGGCTTGCTCTATATGGCTGTTGGCTTTTATCTCTACCCCATCACCGATCCGGGTGTTAATAATCTGGCAGTTTGGCCCAATGGTTACATTTGAACCTATAGTCACATTGCCTTCGAAGACACAGTTAATATCAATATAGTTATCGGTGCCTGCGCTTAGTCTGCCGCGCTGATCGAAACGATTTGGGTCTGCCAGGCTAGTGCCTGACAGCATAAGTGCTTCAGCCAATTCAAGCTGATGAGCGCGCTCAAGCTGACTGAGCTGAATTCTGTTATTCACACCCTCTACCTCAGTTGCCGATGTCGGTTGAATACTATTAACGCTAAACCCATTACTGCGGGCCAGTGCAATTAGGTCGGTCAGATAAAACTCAGCCTGCGCGTTATTGTTATCAATCTGGGGAAGCCAGGCACATAGCTGTGCGGTACCTAAAGCCAATACGCCCGTATTTATCTCTTTAATAGTCAACTGATCAGCGCTAGCGTCTTTTTGCTCAATAATGGATTCAATCTCTCCACCTGTATTACGCACAATACGGCCATAGCCCATTGGGTCATCGAGGCTAATAGTGAGCAGGGAAATTGACTGATCGGTGACGGCCCCTAACATCTTGGCAATGGTGTCGGCTTTAATGAGTGGCACATCACCATAGAGAATTAATACTTTGGCATCTTTGCGCAAATAGGGCAGTGCCATTTCCACGGCATGGGCTGTGCCCAGCTGCTCTGTTTGTTGCACAAACACTGCGTCGGTTGAGGCAAAGGTGGTTTCGACTCGCTCGGCGCCATGGCCGGTTACGATAATTTTCTGTGAATTGGTCACCGTATCGGCTGCCGCTATAACATGTCCCAGCATAGGTGTGCCTGCCAGAGAGTGAAGAACCTTGGGCAGGGAGGATTGCATGCGTGTACCCTTGCCAGCGGCAAGGATGACAATGTCTGTTTTACTCATAGGGTTTCCGCTAATGCTCCATGCCCAGGATTTTAATAAGGCTTACGTTACTGTCAAAGTGATGGCAACACAAGTATGCCACGGAGAAATCTCTAGGCAAAAAAAAGGGCAGCTAAGCCACCCTTTTTAAATCAAACTGATCTGTAATCAACCACCTAACTTTTTGCGCAGCGTTTGCACTGTGCGGAGCTGGGCTGTTGCTACTGCTAACATGCTGGCGGCTTTTGAATACTCGATTTCGCCGGCCTGATTAGCCATTGCTTGCTCGGCACTTTTAACGGCTTCAGCTGCTGCCGCCTCATCGATATCACCTGCGCGAACAGCTGTGTCGGCGAGGATCGAGATGCAATTTGGCTGCACTTCTAAATATCCACCAGACAGATAGTAAATTTCTTCTTCACCATTCTGTTTAACCAGACGGACTGGACCGGGCTTTAAGTCACTCAGTAGTGGCGCGTGACCTGCTGTAATACCCAGCTCGCCAAGAGAACCGGTGGCAACCACCATCTCGACCAAGCCTGAGAACAGAGATTCATCCGCACTTACAATGTCACAATGAACTGTTATAGCCATATCTTTCTAGACCCTTTCTAGACTATCTCTAGACCATTTCTGGACAATAGCCGTCGTTAATTAAAGCTTAGCGCCTTTTTCGACTGCTTCGTCGATTGAGCCAACCATGTAGAAAGCCTGCTCTGGCAGATGATCGTACTCTCCGCCAAGAATGCCCTGGAAGCCAGCAATAGTGTCTTTTAACGACACGTACTTACCTGGTGCTCCAGTAAATATTTCAGCAACATGGAATGGCTGCGACAAGAAACGCTCGATTTTACGTGCGCGGGATACGGCCAGCTTATCTTCTTCTGATAGCTCATCCATTCCCAGAATCGCAATAATATCTTTCAACTCTTTATAACGCTGCAGTACTGACTGCACGCCACGGGCGACTTCATAGTGCTCTTGACCAATAATCAATGGATCGAGCTGACGCGAGGTTGAATCCAATGGATCTACCGCTGGGTAAATACCTTTAGACGCAATATCTCGGCTCAGTACAACGGTTGAGTCCAAGTGAGCAAAGGTTGTGGCTGGCGATGGATCAGTCAAATCATCTGCAGGTACGTATACCGCCTGAACAGATGTGATAGAACCGGTCTTAGTGGAAGTAATACGCTCCTGAAGTACGCCCATTTCTTCCGCCAGAGTAGGCTGGTAGCCTACCGCTGATGGCATACGGCCCAACAGTGCAGATACTTCAGTACCCGCCAATGTGTAACGATAGATATTGTCGACGAACAACAGTACGTCTTTACCTTCGTCACGGAATTTCTCTGCCATAGTCAGACCGGTCAACGCTACACGCAGTCTGTTACCTGGAGGCTCATTCATCTGACCATAAACCATGGCCACCTTAGATTCGCTTGGAGTTTCGATGTTTACAACACCGGATTCCTGCATTTCGTAGTAGAAGTCGTTACCTTCACGAGTACGCTCACCAACACCAGCAAATACAGACAGACCGCTGTGCTCTGTCGCAATGTTGTTGATCAGCTCCATCATGTTTACGGTTTTACCAACACCAGCACCACCGAATAATCCGACCTTACCGCCTTTGGCGAAAGGGCAAACCAAATCGATTACCTTGATGCCTGTTTCCAGAAGCTCGTCAGAAGCTGACAGCTGGTCATAGGCAGGGGGCTTGCGGTGAATGGCCATGCGCTCTTTCTCACCGATTGGACCTTTTTCGTCAATCGGGTTGCCCAGCACATCCATAATACGGCCCAGTGTCTCTATACCAACGGGTACAGAAATAGGGGCTTTGGTGTTTTGAACGCCAAGTCCGCGGCTGATGCCTTCTGAAGCACCCATGGCAATTGTACGTACTACGCCATCGCCCAACTGCTGCTGAACTTCAAGAGTTAAGCCCTTGTCGTCGACGACTAGTGCGTCATACACGCTGGGTACCTGATCACGTGGAAATTCCACATCGATCACAGCACCAATAATTTGTACGATTCTTCCGCTACTCATGTCCGGTTCCTCTTTACTAAATCTTTTTAAATTCGTTTGGCTTTATACGGCGGCTGCGCCACTTACAATCTCGGACAGCTCTTGTGTAATCGCTGCCTGACGGGCCTTGTTATAAAGAAGTTGCAACTCGTCTATCATTTCACCGGCATTGTCGGTGGCACTTTTCATGGCTAGCATTCTTGCTGCTTGCTCACATGCTTTGTTTTCTACTACACCTTGATAGACCTGAGATTCAATATAACGAATCAATAATCCATCCAGTAATTCTTTGGCGTCTGGCTCGTAAATATAGTCCCAGTGATGACCGATACTCTCGTCACCCACTGGCGCTAACGGCAACAGCTGCTCCACTCTTGGCTTTTGAGTCATGGTGTTTACAAACTCATTACTTACGACAAAGAGCTTATCCAAACGACCTTCATCAAAGGCGTCTAACATTACCTTTACGCCACCAATAAGGTCTGCTGCATTAGGTTCGTCACCCACATCTTTGACGGCTGCAACAACATTCCCACCGACAGCACCAAAAAATGCTCCGGCTTTGTTGCCCACAACACAGATATCAACGTCAACACCCTCATCAGACAAGGCTTTCATTGATTTCAATGCCGTTTTGAACAGATTAATATTCAAACCACCACAGAGACCACGGTCTGTCGAAATAATGATGTAGCCAACACGCTTCACTTCGCGCTGGGCCAAATACTGATGTTTGTATTCGGACACAGCGTTAGCAATATGACCCACTACATCACGGATGCGGCCTGCATAGGGCTTGCCCAGTTGCATACGCTCCTGGGCACGACGCATTTTACTCGCCGCAACCATTTCCATGGCGCTAGTGATTTTCTGCGTGCTACCAATACTAGCAATTTTGGTTTTTACTTCTTTTCCGATTGCCATCTCTTATGCCTGTCCAGTTACGCTGACTTACCAGGTTTGGGTTGCAACGAACTTTTCTAATGCAGCTTTAAAGCCAGCTGCTATGTCGTCGTTGTAATCGCCTGACTGATTGATTTGATCTAGCAAATCACTGTGCTCAGCTTTCATGTAGGAAAGCAGCGCATCTTCAAAGTCACCAATTTTACTGACTTCTACAGTCTGCAAGAAACCATTATCTGCCGCGTAAAGCACCAGACCCATCTCAGCAATACTGAGGGGAGAATACTGCTTCTGCTTCATCAATTCGGTCACTCGCTCACCGTGATCAAGCTGGGCTTTGGTTGCTGCATCAAGATCAGACGCAAACTGCGAGAATGCCGCTAGCTCACGATACTGTGCCAGTGCGGTACGAATACCACCGGACAGTTTCTTAATAATCTTAGTCTGTGCCGCGCCACCTACTCGAGAAACAGAAACACCTGCGTTCATCGCTGGACGTACGCCGGCGTTAAACATATCGGCTTCAAGGAAGATCTGACCATCGGTAATCGAAATTACGTTAGTGGGTACAAAGGCTGATACGTCGCCAGCCTGAGTTTCAATCACTGGCAATGCAGTCAATGAACCCGTCTTACCTTTAACTTCACCTTTGGTGAACTTCTCTACGTAGTCCGCATTTACACGGGCCGCACGCTCAAGCAATCTGGAGTGCAAATAGAACACATCACCAGGATAGGCTTCACGACCCGGAGGACGTTTAAGCAGCAATGAGATCTGACGGTAGGCCCAAGCCTGCTTAGTCAAATCATCATAAATAATTAGCGCATCTTGACCGCGGTCACGGTAGTACTCGCCCATGGAACAACCAGCGAAAGGTGCTAGAAACTGCATGGCTGCTGGATCAGAAGCAGTAGCAGCAACAACAATGGTGTGTTCCATTGCGCCGTGCTCTTCTAATTTACGCACCACTGCAGCAACAGAGGAGGCTTTTTGGCCAACCGCTACATAGACACATTTAACGCCAGAACCTTTCTGGTTGATGATTGCGTCAACCGCGATGGCAGTTTTACCAATCTGACGGTCACCGATGATCAACTCGCGCTGACCACGACCGATCGGCACCATGGCATCAATAGCTTTCAGACCAATTTGAACTGGCTGATCTACTGACTGACGCTCAATAACACCAGGAGCAACTTTTTCAATTGCGTCGGTAAGTGCTGCGTTTACCGGACCTTTACCATCGATAGGGTTACCCAGTGCATCTACTACACGGCCTTCGAGTTCTGGTCCAACGGGGACTTCCAATACACGTCCGGTGCATCGGGCTTTCTGTCCTTCGGCAAGTGCCTGGTAGTCGCCCAAAACCACGGCGCCGACTGAATCGCGCTCCAGGTTAAGTGCCATACCGTAAACACCGCCATCGAATTCGATCATTTCGCCATACATCACGTCGGCTAGACCGTGAATACGAATGATACCGTCCGATACGGAAACAATGGTGCCCTCATTTTGGGCTTCTGACGAAACATCAAGGTTGTCGATACGACTCTTAATAATTTCGCTGATCTCTGATGGATTCAGTTGCTGCATGCTTAGGCCTCAATCCTTAGGAATTTAGTGACTCGGCGAGTTTGGCCAAACGGCCACGAATGGACCCGTCTATGACGGTATCCCCGGCGCGTATTACCGCACCACCCAGCAGGCTCTTGTCTAAACTAACCTGCATGTTTATTTTACGTTCCAGCTTTGCACCAAGTGCATCACTGAGTTGTTGCTGTTGCTTTGCGTCCAGTGCCTGCGCTGATATCACTTCCACATCAATCGCTTTTTCACGATTGGCTTTCATGATTTCAAACTGACGTGAGATCTGAGGTAACAGTTGCAAGCGTCGATTTTCTGACAAAATTGCAATAAAGTTTTGACCCGTTGCACTCAACGCGTCACCACAGATATCAACGACTGCCGCTGCTTGCTGCGCCGCTGTTGAGCTCGGTGAACTCAAAAGCTTAACAACCGCGGACTGTTCTGCAACAGCACCAGCAGTGGAAAGGCTTTTTGACCAGCCTTGCAGGTCCCCGGCATCAGCAGCAAATTCAAACGCTGCCTTCGCATAGGGCCGAGCTAATGTGCTCAATTCTGCCATGTTAAACCTCGGTTACAGCTGCGCTGCCAGTTTGTCGACTAACGCGCGGTTAGCTTTATCATCGATTGACGCTTCGAGCACTTTCTCCGCACCAGCCAGAGCCAAACCTGCCACACGGGCACGCAACTCTTCTTTAGCACGGTTAATTTCTTGCTCGATCTCAGCTTGGGCTGACAACTTCAGGCGATCGCCTTCGGCTACAGCTTGCTGCTTTGCTTCATCAACAATTTGATTTGCGCGCTTGTTGGCTTGATCAATAATGCCGGCCGCTTCCTGTTTTGCTTCTTTCATTTGGTCAGTAGCTTTATTCTGAGCCAATTCAAGATCGCGCAGGGCACGGTCAGCTGCATCAAGTCCATCAGCGATTTTCTTCTGGCGCTCTTCCATAGCCTCAATAATGACAGGCCATACAAACTTCATGCAAAACCACACGAAAAATGCAAACGTCACCATCTGACCAAAAAGCGTTAGATTAATATTCACGCCAATACCTCATTAATAGATGAGTTAAAAATTGTTGTTACGCGCCAGCTGCTGTTGGAGCAACAACAAAGATCAGGTACATAGCAATACCAACACCAATAATAGGCACAGCATCGATCAGACCAGCTAGCAGGAACATTTTACCCTGAAGCATTGGACCTAATTCTGGTTGACGCGCTGTTCCTTCGATCAGCTTACCGCCCAACAGGCCCATACCAACAGCTGCCCCTAGTGCGCCCAATCCGAGCATTATTGCCGCAGCAATGTATATAAGTTCCATCGTAGACTCCCGATTTTTAGTAGTTAAATAATAAAGTAAGAATTAGTGCTCTTCATGCGCCATGCTGAGATAGACGACAGTAAGAACCATAAAAATAAATGCCTGCAGAGTAATAACCAAAATATGGAATACCGCCCAGCCCCATTGCATTAACCCGCCACCCAGAGCTGTTAAGCCACCACCTATGGTCATAAACACCATACATAGCAAAACAGTCCTACCCGTGGGTATTTTTCCTTTGAGGTTTAGCCAGCAAACACCGCAGACCAAGATAAAGATAACTAACCAGAACCAAGCGCTAGTGTGCTCCCCAAAGATTTGTGCATGCAAACCGCCACCGATAAGTCCAGCGCCTGCGCCCGCTGCGAATGTAGTCGCAATCAGGATAAATATCATTTCACCGGCATACATGTTGCCGAAAAGTCGAAGACCCAGTGAAAAAGGTTTTGCCAGCAGGCCAACAGTTTCCATAAATAGGTTAACTGGAATAAAGGCCCAGTGATTGAAAGGGTGCATGGTCAACTCGCTAATAAAGCCAGTGCCCTTGATTTTGATTGAGTAGTAGAGCATAAGCACAAATACGCCTAGTGCCATACCTAAGGTGATATTAGGATCTGTTGATGGAACAATCTTCTGGTAGGGAACGCCAACCATCATCAGTAACTCTGGTATCAGGTCAACTGGGAGCAGGTCCATAAAGTTCATCAGGAAGATCCAAACAAAGATAGTCAGCGCGAGAGGAGCAACTAGCTTGTTGCGACCATGGAAGCTATCTTTTACAGCACCATCAATAAACTCAATAATTAACTCAACGAAGTTTAGTAGGCCAGTAGGTACGCCAGTCGTCGCACGCTTTGCAGCGGAGCGGAATAACCAACAAAACAGAACACCCAAACCAATTGACCAGGCCATTGAATCAACATGAATGGCCATAAAGCCCATCTCTGCCGCTTCTTGAGCGCCATGAGCAAAGCCCCAACCGTTGTCGGGATGGTTGCCATAAACCAAGTTGGTTAAGTGGTGCTGAATATATTCAGTTGTACTTGCGGGATTCTCGCCTGCCATGTATCTCAACTCTCGTTAAATCAGTGCAATTCTAATTTCGGCTAGCAGCTACCTAAAGAATTATCTAAAAGTAAGCGCCACACATTATTGGGTACTACTATTTCAATAATCTTACGGTAATAAACCACTGCAACGGGATCATTACGATAAAAGTACTAAAAACGACCAAAAAATTAAGTTCTTTCCACAATACAAATGTGGTGATAAACATAGCGGCCGTTAACACAATCTTTCCTGCCGCGCCTTGGTACATGGCGCGAGCAACTAAATGTACCTGTCTAGCACCGGCATACTTAAAAGCCTGCCGTGCAAACCAAGCTTGAGGCACAATCTGAATCAGACCACCTATCAATACCGAATAGGCAATTACCTGACTTACCACCATCAACAATCCGCTTACTGGCAGCAGTACTATTATCTGATAGAGCGCAACTCTATGCATTGGTGGTTTGGGAATGGTCGTCATCATGCCTTTCGTCCACTTTTCCCAGGTCCAGCTAAGGAGAGCATTAGACCCACCTCGAACGGATCGGCATTATAGGTATAGTGTTAGTGATATTCAACTCGCTAAACACCTTATATATCGGGAATCGGCCTGTTTGATATCTAGCTACTTTAGATGGGCAAGAATACCTTCGAGCTCATCAACGCTGTTATATTTAAAAACCAGCTTACCTGCACCCTTAGCACCGTGCTGAATCTGCACTACGGCACCGACCTTTTCAGACAGCTCTTCTTGTAAGCGCATGATATCTGCGGTGCTGTCAGTAGCCTCTGTTTTGGCATTCTGGGTGGTTGGGTTTTGTAACTTTTTCACCAGAGCTTCAGTTTGGCGAACAGTCATGGCGTTGGCTGCCACGGTTCGCGCGGCCTGTATCTGCACATTACCGTCTAAACCAAGTAAACACTTAGCATGACCCAACTCTAACTCACCGCGCTCAACCTGCAACTGCACCGGAGATTCCAAGCTGGCTAGTCGCATAAGATTAGTGACAGCTGAGCGTGACTTGCCAACGGCATCTGCAACCTGCTGTTGGGTCAACTTAAACTCATCCTGCAGTCGGATCAGCGCCAGACTCTCTTCGATGGGGTTTAGATCTTCCCGTTGAATGTTTTCGATCAGCGCCATAACGACTGCTGCTTCGTCTGAGACCTCGCGAACAATCGCAGGAATACTGTCTAGACCCGCTTGCTGTGTAGCGCGCCAACGTCGCTCACCAGCAATAATTTCGTATTTATCTTTTCCTATGGGGCGTACAACAATTGGCTGCATCACACCCTGAGAGGCAATTGAGCTAGCTAACTCCTGGAGAGCATCTGGATTTAGATCTCTACGTGGCTGATATTTTCCGCGTTGGAGAAACTCTACCGGCAACTGACATAGCTTGCCGTCTACCCCATTATTTGAGTCAGTACCCTCTGCGGAGTCTTGCTCGGGAATTTCCGTATCCTCAGGAATTCCCAGCAATGCATCCAATCCTTTACCCAGACTTTGTCGTTTTGTTGCCATGTTGTTAGATCCCTGTGGCTTGGGTTTTTTGTGCTTGCTGTTCTTTTTCTTGACGGAGTATCTCGCCTGCCAGTGCCAAGTAGGCAACAGAGCCTTTTGAGTTTCTATCATAGACCAGTGCAGGCATACCATGACTGGGGGCTTCGGCGAGGCGCACATTCCGAGGAATGCTAACCCGGTAAACCCGATCACCGAAATATTTTCTCAGCTGCGCAGACACCGCATTCGTGAGACTACTGCGTGGATCGTACATGGTACGTAAAATACCCTCGATCTTTAATCGGGGGTTAATTAGCTTGGCGATTTGACGAATCGTATTATTAAGGGCAGATAGTCCTTCAAGAGCATAGTATTCGCACTGCATTGGAATCAAAACGCCATCGCTGGCAACCAACGCATTTACGGTGAGCATGTTTAATGAGGGAGGGCAGTCAATAATCACGTAATCGTAATTGCTAGCGACTCGCTTAATAGCATGACGCAGCCGGCTTTCACGACCAATCTCTTGCATCAACTCAACCTCTGCAGCAACCAAATCGCCATTAGAAGGTAAGAGGTGATATTTGCCTTGCTCGGCCGTCACAATCACATCTTCAATGGTATTTTTTTCGGTAAGCACATGATAAACGCTGAGCTTACAATCTTGTTTGTTAATCCCGGAACCCATGGTGGCATTACCCTGGGGATCAATATCTACCAGTAGCACGCGTTTTTTGTAGGCAGCCAGAGACGCAGCAAGATTAACGCTTGTAGTGGTTTTACCGACACCGCCTTTCTGATTAGCTATTGATAGTATGCGCACTGATGTACTTACCTTATAGTTGCTTTACAACGAGCTGTGGGTGATGGTTATTAAATGTCTTTCACCATCTACATCTGGTATGTCTAATCGACACAAGTCAGAGACCTTATAGTCTTTCGGTATTTCGCTCAACTCTGATTCAGGTAATCTTCCTTTCATGGCAATAAAGCAGCCACTGTCTGTCACGAGATGTTGGCAGGTTTTTAACATGTCAGGCAGGGAGCTAAACGCACGACTTAAAACAGTGTCGTAACGCTTTTCTGGCACAAAGGCTTCGGCGCGTTTGTTAACCTCAAGCACATTACTCAACCCTAATTCGGTACGCACCTGGAATAAAAACCGTGTCTTTTTGCCTGCGCTGTCTAGTAACGTGAAGTGTTTATCGGGGTTCATAATAGCCAGAGGGATACCCGGCAAACCTGGGCCCGTACCTATATCAATCAGGTTTTTCTTGTCCACAATATGAGACTGCAGCGCTAAACTATCCAGCAGGTGCAGATTAATCATTTGCATAGGATCGCGAATAGCCGTGAGGTTATAGGCTTTATTCCATCGTTCAAGCATATTTAGGTAGGCGAGCAACAGATCAAGTTGCTCTGTGGTGCAAGCAATTCCTAACGTGTCTATACCAGCCTGCAGCTTAGCCCGCTTCTGGCTCACAGAGGAATCAGGCTGCATGTTTTTTAAGCATAACAAGTAACAACGAGATCGCAGCCGGTGTAACACCAGGCACTCTCGATGCTCGAGCCAATGTTTCGGGCTTTACATCACTGAGCTTCTGCTTTATTTCATTGGATAAACCACTAATTTTTTTATAATCGAAATTAGCGGGAATTGCAGTGTTCTCATGGCGCTGTAACTTATCAACTTCGTCTTGCTGACGGTTAATATAACCAGAATACTTGGCGTCGATCTCTACCTGCTCAGCCACCTTCTGACTCACTGTATTTTCTGCAGGAGGGCAGACTGAGCTGAGAATTTTATGGTTGAGTTCAGGGCGTTTAAGTAACTCAAATAATGAGTACTCATGGGACAGTTTATTTTCAATATGATCGGCAAGCTTTTGAGCGGCCTCGGTTCCAGGTTGAATCCAGGTGTCTTTTAGACGCTGACGCTCCAACTCAATAGATTCGCGCTTTTCACAAAAGCTCTTCCAACGACTGTCGTTAACCAAACCCAGTTCCCGACCTTTTTCGGTTAATCGTAAATCTGCGTTATCTTCACGCAACAGCAATCGATATTCTGCACGGCTAGTAAACATGCGATAGGGCTCTGCTGTGCCCATACTAATAAGATCATCCACCAACACGCCGATGTAGGCTTTGTCGCGTCCAGGACACCAGCTGTCTTTATCCTGAACCTGCAACGCCGCATTGGTACCGGCCAGTAAGCCCTGGGCTGCAGCTTCTTCGTAGCCTGTAGTGCCGTTTATTTGACCGGCAAAAAATAGCCCCTGAATAGATTTTGTTTCCAGTGAATATTTAAGATCCTGTGGATTAAAATAATCATATTCAATGGCATAACCGGGGCGAGTAATGTGAGCATTCTCAAACCCCTGGATAGAGCGTACCAAATTTAACTGAACATCAAAGGGCAGGCTGGTCGAAATACCATTGGGATAGAGCTCATGGGTATCTAGTCCTTCAGGCTCAACAAATATCTGATGTTTATCTTTGTCAGCAAAACGCACCACCTTGTCTTCGATGGACGGGCAGTACCTTGGTCCAACACCATCGATAACGCCGGTATACATCGGTGAACGATCCATACCGCCATGAATAATCTCATGGGTTTTTGTGTTTGTGTAAGTAATCCAGCAGCAGGTTTGCGGGGGATGATCTTCAAGACGACCCATATACGACATAATGGGTTCGGGCTTGTCGCCCCACTGCTCTGGCAAATGGGTGAAATCGACACTGCGCGCATCAATTCTGGGGGGCGTGCCGGTTTTAAGGCGCTCAACCCTGAAGGGCAGTTCACGTAATCGCTTGGCAAGATTTTCTGCAGGAGGATCACCCGCTCTGCCAGCAGCATGGTTTTCTAAACCAATATGGATTTTGCCTGCCAGGAATGTTCCCGCAGTAACCACGACGGTTTTGGCGCTAAAACGCAAACCCATCTGGGTAACAGCACCAGTAACTCTGTCCCCTTCGATAATTAAATCATCAACGCCCTGCTGAAAAATGGTCAGGTTAGGTTGATTCTCCAACATGTCACGGATGGCTGCCTTGTAACGAACTCTGTCAGCCTGGGCGCGAGTGGCGCGAACTGCAGGGCCTTTGCTGGCATTGAGCACACGAAACTGGATTCCACCAAGGTCGGTTGCCAAGGCCATGGCGCCTCCAAGGGCATCGATTTCCTTCACCAGGTGGCTTTTGCCAATACCGCCGATTGCGGGATTACACGACATCTGGCCCAGCGTTTCGATATTGTGCGTCAACAGCAATGTGCTGCAGCCCATGCGTGCGGAAGCAAGGCTGGCCTCAGTGCCTGCGTGGCCTCCGCCAATAACGATTACGTCGAACATGTCTGGGTATTGCATAGGACTTCAATAGGCTTGTGGGATTTCGGCTGCCCATTATACGGGTGTGTGGCTAAATAATAAGCAGTTTCGTGAGGGATTTTTGTCTGTGGTTATCTTGGGTGTTTTAAACTTATTGGTTAGTAATATTATCTATATATAGTATGTATTAGGTTATTGTTATTGTTATTAGGGGCCTGCTTTTTTGTTAGTAAGTTTATAATACCATTAATAAACAATAGGTTATGAGTGAAATATGGCTGTATAAGCGCTTTGTTAAGACTGTTTTAGGTGTGTTATTACTTATGTTCTCGCCGGTATTAAATTTTGCCTATTTTCAGATTAGAGGCATAACTGAATAAATCGGTGAGTAGTTACCAATGTTATGCATAGGTTTTGTACAAGAAAATAATTATCAGTCCGATAATTCGGCTAAAGGTTTAAAGCTTGGGGATAAGCTGTTTATTATCTGTGAGTCACTGATAACCGCAGGTTTGGCCCTAACCTCTCTTTAAGGTTAATTGAGATTAAAGTAATAAACCGTTGATATGCTGAGGTAATTTCATTAGAATCCCCCGCCTGAAAACAGTACCGCAATTATTTTTGGATTAAGACAATGAAAAGAACATTCCAACCTAGTAACTTAAAGCGCAAACGCACTCATGGTTTTAGATCTCGTATGGCTACTCCTGGTGGTCGTGCAGTTTTGAATCGCCGTCGTGCTAAAGGCCGCAAGCGTTTATCAGCTTAAGGTTTTAGGGCCCCGTGCCCAGTTACGCCTTCAGTAAGAATCGACGCCTATTAAAAGCCTCTGAATATAAGGAGGTTTTTGATTGTAATAGGCTTAAGGTTGCTCATCCGAAACTTCTCCTATTAGCTTCTCCCAATAATTCTGGTCAATCGCGACTCGGGTTAGTGATAGGTAAAAAAAATATCCCCACCGCTGTTGGCCGCAATCGTGTAAAACGGGTTGTGCGTGAGACTTTTCGTCAGTTTGATTTCCCTGTAGCACTGGATATCGTTTTTTTGGCTCGTAAAGGCGCTGATAAGATGACCCCGCAGGAGATGAACTTGTTGTTACATCAATCTTGGTGCAGACTTCAGCAGCGCTGTGAATCGCTGGGAGATAACAATGCGTAGGCTAGCAATTGGGGCGATCAAATTTTATCAGTATGCCATTAGTCCGCTAATGGGCAATAACTGTCGCTTTCACCCAACCTGCTCTCAGTACGCAAAAGAAGCATTCGAACGCTACGGTTTTTTCAAGGGGGGTTATCTTATGGTGCGAAGACTCGTAAAATGCCACCCTTTTCATCCAGGTGGTTACGATCCTGTCGGCGGACAAGCTGTTCAAGACGTAAAAACCCCCTGTAATAATCATCACACAGAGTTATAAATAGAATGGATTGGCTAAAAACAACATTATTAGGTGGTATGGGTGTCGTTGCTTGGTTACTGGTTATTGAGTGGACTCAGTTTCAAGAAGCTAACGAACCTGAAGTTATTCAGCAAAGTAGTTATGCCAGCCCCTCTGTGGACAGCCCTATTCCTCAGGCTCTTGCGCAAAATGAAGATGAGCTTCCTGTACTAAGTGGTCAGGCCCCAGCGGCTGTTTTTATTGAGCCATCTAATAGTCAGCTCGTGACTGTGCGCAATGATGTGCTCGAGGTGGTTATTGATACCCTCGGCGGCGATATTATTGAGGTTAATCTTCTAAAACATCTCACTAAGATGGCTGTGGATGGCGGTAAGCCCTTTCAACTGCTGAATCGTACTCCAAATAATATGTATATCGCTCAGAGCGGCTTAATTGGTCCCAACGGTACTGATACTCGTGATGGCCGACCTCGATTTTTCGCCGCTCAAAATAGCTATGAGTTTAATGGTAACGATGAAGCTCTCAATGTAGACCTTACTTACAACCAAGACGGTGTGCGTTTGGTAAAACGCTTTGAGTTTAGCCGCGATGGCTATGATGTCGGTGTTGAGTACCTGATTAACAATGGGACGTCGCAGGAATGGAATGCGACCTTCTACGGGCAAATAAAGCGCGATTCTCATTCACCGCTTATTGAATCGACTGGTGTCCAGCCTTATCTTGGTGCTGCTCTTCGTGAAGAAGAAAAGAACTTCTCCAAGTATGACTTTGGCGATATGGAAGATGAAACAGTCACCGCTTCAGTGACTGGCGGCTGGGTTGCTATGGTCCAGCATTACTTTGTTAGTGCTTGGATACCACCTACTGCAGATAAAAACAGCTTCAGCCTGCGCAAATTGGGCGACAAAGATGTGTACCTGATGGGCTTTACTGGGCAACCAATAGCCGTAGCGGCTGGCGGAGTTGGTGAGTATGGTGCGCGGTTTTATGTGGGCCCGAAAGACCAGTACAAGCTAGAGGAATTAGCTGAATACCTTGATTTAACCGTTGATTATGGTTTTCTGTGGATGCTGGCTAAGCCAATATTCTTCGCCATGCAGTGGATCCACAATATAGTGGGTAACTGGGGTTGGTCGATTATTTTGCTAACACTGGGGATTAAGTTATTACTTTATCCGCTGTCAGCCACTAGCCTTAAATCTATGGCTAAGATGCGTAATCTACAGCCTGAGATGGCGCGATTAAAAGAATTATATGGCGATGATCGCCAAAAAATGTCTCAGGAACTAATGGGGCTCTATAAAAAGGAAAAGGTTAATCCTGCGGGCGGCTGTTTCCCCATGTTGCTACAGATGCCGGTGTTCCTTTCTCTGTATTGGGTGCTATTAGAGTCTGTAGAGATTCGCCATGCCCCTTGGATAATGTGGATTCAGGATCTCTCAGCAAAAGACCCGTACTTTATTCTGCCTCTAGTTATGGGTGCCAGTATGCTACTGATGCAGAGAATGCAGCCAATGCCAACAGATCCCATGCAGGCTAGGGTTATGCAGATTATGCCGATTGCATTTACCTTCTTCTTTATGATCTTCCCAGCTGGCCTGGTGCTCTATTGGACTGTGAACAACCTCCTGTCTATGGCTCAGCAATGGGTGGTTAGCCGACAGCTTGCACAGGCGAAAAAGAATAAGTAAGTACTCCCTGCTTATTGATTCACAAAGGCTCCTCTTGGAGCCTTTTTTATAGGGCCCTTAATCAGGCATAATCGTTCTATGTTGCAAAATGATAAAGATGTAATCGTCGCTGTCGCCACTGCCCCGGGGCGAGGTGGTGTGGGTATTGTGCGCCTGTCTGGGGCGATTAATTTACGGCCCTACTTGCTTGGTCTACTGGGTAGAGAGGCACTTGAGCCACGGCTGGCCAGTTACTGTCGGTTTCAGGACTGTGCGGGTGAGTCTATCGATGAGGGTGTGGCGCTATATTTTCCCAACCCGAGTTCGTTTACGGGTGAGAATGTACTTGAGCTTCAGGGCCATGGTGGCCCCGTTGTACTGGATAGATTGGTGCAACGCTGTCTGGAACTAGGTGCTCGTTTGGCCCGCCCCGGTGAGTTTAGTGAACGTGCTTTTCTCAATGACAAAATGGATCTAGCTCAGGCTGAAGCCATAGCCGATTTAATTGATGCCTCTTCTTTTCAGGCGGCGCGGTCAGCGGTGAGGTCAATGCAGGGTGAATTCTCTGTGATGATTAATCAGCTGGTCGAGAAAATGATTGAGCTGAGAATTTTTGTTGAGGCGGCGATTGATTTTCCCGAGGAGGAGATCGATTTTCTTGCGGACGAGGGGCTTGTTAGTAACCTTCATAATTTGGCGACTAATCTCAACAATATACTCAATCGAGCTCAGCAGGGCTCTTTACTTCGTGACGGTATGACAATTGTATTGGCGGGTAAACCCAATGCCGGTAAGTCTAGTCTTCTCAATGCTTTGGCGGGGAATGATGCGGCTATTGTGACACCTGTGGCGGGTACCACGAGAGATGTACTTAGGGAGCGCATCCTACTCAATGGTCTGCCGTTAAATATTGTCGATACGGCTGGCCTGAGAGACAGTGAGGATGAAATAGAGCAGGAAGGTGTGCGTCGCGCCTGGGCTGAAATCGAAAAGGCCGATTTAATACTGTTTGTTGTCGATGCTACAGAGTCTGATGATCCTGATTTGAGAGCGATTTGGCCGGAGTACTTCACGCGCTTTCCGGAGGCCCGCCAGCCGGTGACGCTGGTATTAAATAAGATTGACCGTTCAGGCCATACCGCTGGTGCTGTTGCTGGTCGCGAGCGTACCTTTGCTATCTCTGCCAAGCAACATGTTGGCTTCGATGCGCTGAGTGAGTACTTGCAGCAGAGTATTGGTTACGAGGGACAGGCAGAGGGTTTGTTTTCAGCCCGTCGTCGACATCTAGATGCATTGCGAAAAGCGTTGGACCTCGTGACTACAGGGATTGCTCAGCTTGAGGGTGCTGGTGCTGGTGAGTTACTGGCAGAAGACCTCCGTCAGGCGCAACAACAGCTCTCAGAAATTACTGGTCAGTTCACTTCAGACGACCTGCTGGGCCGCATTTTTTCCTCCTTTTGTATTGGAAAGTGACCATAATTTAACTGCTGGTCACTATAGAATTAGGACCTTCATTGGTTAGTGTTCTCTATCAGTCCATTTAACGGTTAAACACTGGTTATATAGTGTATATACACAGGTTATCCACAGTAATTGGTTGTTTTTTAATCAATTTATTTTTAAATGCTGTTGATAAAAAAAACATTGAGTTTATTTAAGTCGTTGATTTAAAACGTTAAAATTAAAAACTGCCTTTTCAGTTCACTTTTTCCGTTGTGGATAATCCATAATCTTGGGTATAGAATCATCTGCAAGCGAGATTACTAAAGTTCGCAGTGCAGATTGTAGAATAATAGATTGGTTTGTTGGGTTGAATATTCCGGTAAATGGGTTTTTTCCTGAGTGAGCCGACATGGAATTAAAAGGTCGAGAGAATGGGGTTTGATGTGCCTGAAGTAGTGTGGTCGCAATGTCAGAGTCAACTTCGTAGCGAGTTGCCGGAACAGCAATATAATACTTGGATTAGGCCGCTGATTATTCAGCCTGCGTCTGATCCCTTGGCTGCTGTTGTCCACTTATTGGCACCCAATCGGTTTATTGAGGACTGGGTTAAGAATAAGTTTCTTGCTCGGATAGAAGAATTATTTGATCAGCTTGGTGGAAAGTCTGTCTCTCTCGCAGTGGCTGCTAATCGATCAAGCGCACCGGTTTTTCAGCAGTCTGCTGGGAAGTCTTCCAATGAGCAGGCTAACTCTGTTAATAATGAAAGCTTTCAGCCCGAAGCTCATCGAGGTCGTGAAGAGCCAAGCCGGATAGTTGTGCCATCTCAGCGTATTATTGAAGCGCCGGCTATTATCAAATCTGCTGCCGAGAGCAGCCTAAAAACCAATTTAAACAAAAATTTCACTTTTGACAGCTTTGTCGAAGGTAAGTCTAACCAACTGGCGTTTGCCGCTGCACAGCAGGTCGCTGAAAATCCTGGCGGTTCTTATAACCCTCTCTTTATATACGGCGGTGTGGGTCTTGGTAAAACTCACCTCATGCATGCCGTCGGTAATGCCATGCGGGCCAAGAAGCCGGATGCCAAGATTGTTTACCTGCATTCAGAGCGTTTTGTTGCGGACATGGTCAAGGCCCTGCAGCTTAAGGCTATTGACGAGTTTAAGAGTTTCTACCGGTCGGTAGATGCGCTGTTGATTGATGATATTCAGTTTTTTGCGGGTAAAGAGCGCTCTCAGGAGGAGTTCTTTCACACCTACAATGCGTTGCTTGAGGGTGGGCAGCAGATGATCCTTACTTGCGATCGATATCCTAAAGAAATGGATGGGGTTGAAGAGCGTCTAAAGTCACGTTTTGGTTGGGGCCTTACCGTAGCGGTAGAGCCGCCAGAGCTTGAAACCCGTGCGGCGATTTTGATGAATAAGGCCGAGCAGGTAGGGATGTCACTTTCCAAAGATGCTGCCTTCTTTATTGCTCAGCGTATTCGCTCAAATGTACGTGAGCTTGAGGGTGCTTTGAAGCGGGTAATGGCCCATGCTCAGTTCACGGGTAGAACCATTGATATCGATTTAATTCGTGAATCATTGAAAGATTTATTGGCACTTCAGGACAAGCTGGTTACCATAGACAATATCCAAAGAGTGGTGGCCGACTACTACAAGTTAAAAATGTCGGATATGCTCTCTAAGCGGCGTAGTCGCTCTGTTGCACGCCCTAGGCAGGTGGCTATGTCCATTGCCAAGGAGCTGACTAACCATAGTTTGCCGGAGATAGGGGAGTCCTTTGGAGGGCGCGATCACACGACGGTATTACATGCCTGTCGTAAGGTTAAGGAGCTTGAGAGTATCGACCGTGAAGTTCAGCGTGATCTCAAGAATCTCTATCGCACGCTGTCTACCTAAGTATTCCTTAAACTGATCAATGTAATTATTTTTTAATCTACTTACAGATTGTTGGAGATAGAAAGTTACCATGAAATTCAGCCTTTCCCGTGAAGCATTATTAAAGCCCCTACAACTCGTTGTTGGTGTCGTCGAACGTCGCCAAACCTTACCTATTCTGTCCAATGTATTGCTCAGCCTTGAAGGTACTAAGTTATCTTTGACTGGTACGGATCTCGAGGTTGAGATTGTCGGCTCCACTGAAGTGGGTGTAGCTGCCGAGGCTGGCGAAGTTACTGTGTCGGCGCGCAAGTTTCTTGATATTTGTCGCTCGCTACCGGAAGACGCTCAGGTGGATTTCTCCAGTAGTGATGGGAAGGCGACCCTTAAGAGTGGTCGCAGCAAATTTACCTTGGCTACATTGCCGGCCAATGAATTTCCCTCTGTTGATGAAGGGGAGAAGAGTATTAGTTTCGCTGTTCAGGCCAGTATCCTTAAGGGTTTGATCGAAGCGACCTCGTTCGCTATGGCTCAGCAGGACGTTAGATACTATCTAAACGGTATGCTGTGGGAGTTGAGTACTAACAAGTTGCGCGCTGTGGCCACAGATGGCCATCGTATGGCACTTTGCGACGGTATATGTGAGGTTGATGTGCAGGATGCTATTACCGCCATACTGCCTCGTAAGGGCATTATGGAGCTATCGCGACTGCTTGGTGATGAAGAAGTTAATGTTTCCATGGGTTCGAACCATATACGAATCACAGGTACAGACTATTGCTTCACCTCTAAGCTTGTTGATGGTGCCTACCCTGACTATGATCGCGTGCTACCCAAGGGTGGCGATAAGCAGGTAATCGGCGACCGCGCAGAATTAAAGCAGGCGTTTGGCCGTACCGCGATTCTTTCTAATGAGAAGTATCGTGGGGTACGTATTCTTCTATCGGATGGGGCTATCAAGATGGTTGCCAACAATCCAGAGCAGGAAGAGGCTGAAGAAGAGGTTACGGTTAACTATGTCGGTGATGAGCTAGAGATTGGGTTTAATGTTAGCTACCTACTGGATGTACTGAATGTGCTTAAGGGCAAGGATATTCGCTTTACTCTCAGTGACTCTAACAGCAGTGCCCTAGTTGAAGATGCGGGTGAAGGTAGTGCTGTGTATGTTGTTATGCCCATGCGTCTTTGATGCAGGGCTTTCTCTTACTGCTCGATTCTTCTAAGTCTTAACTCTCAATGCATCTCTCACGACTGGACATTCTTCAGGTTAGAAACCTACAGAATGTTCAGATTATGTGCCATCCGGGTGCCAATATTATCTTTGGCTCTAATGGGAGTGGCAAAACCAGTATCCTTGAAGCAATCTATCTATTAGGCCGCGGCCGCAGTTTTAAACATCGTGACCTCCGGGTTGTGGTTAATAATGATGCGGATGAGTTAGTGGTGTCTGCGCGCATTGAGCGTGTTGGACCTATAAGTAGTCACCAGCTTGGTATTAAGCGCACAGCCCAGGGCCGTTTCGAGGCTCGTCTTGACGGAAAGTCCCTACAGTCCGCAGTCCAGCTCGTTGAGGAGCTGCCTCTACAGTTAATTGATGCTCATAGTTTTACTCTACTTGAGGGCGGGCCACTGCAGAGAAGACAGTTCTTAGATTGGGGAGTGTTCCACGTGGAACATGGTTACACTGCCCTCTGGAGGCGGTTTCAAAAGGCGTTAAAACAGCGCAATCAATTGCTGCGCCATGGTAGAATGGACGAAGATTCGTTGCGGGCCTGGACGGCTGAGTTAATACCCTTGAGTGAGCAGATAACTGGCTTTAGAAAGCAGTATCTGGCAGACCTCACTAGGCAGGTTATGGCTGTTGCAGGTCGGTTTGATGGCTTAGGTGTACTAGAACTCGAGTACTATCAGGGCTGGGATGATCAACTGAGCCTAGAAGAGGTTTTGGTTGGGGATCGAACAAGAGATATTGCCACTGGGAAAACCAATCACGGTGCTCATAAGGCAGATGTCCGTATTAAAGTTGATGGGGTAGCTGCTGCTGAGCGGCTATCTAGAGGCCAGGTGAAACTGTTGGTCTACGCCTTAAAGCTGGCTCAGGGTATGCATTATCAGGAAAAGACAGGGCAGTCCTGCTTGTTTTTGTTAGATGATTTACCTGCAGAGCTGGATTATGAACATCGTGGGCAGGTAGTGTCCTGCTTAGATGGCCTGGGTTGTCAGTATTTTATGACCGGGGTCGATAAGAAAGATTTTGAAGAGCTGGTTGTGGGGATAGCGCATAAGATGTTCCACGTGGAACATGGTGTGGCTTCAGTAGGCTGAATAATAGGAAAGTAAAAGATATGAGTGAAGAACCGAATTATGACTCGTCGAGCATTAAGGTGCTTAAAGGGCTTGATGCTGTTCGCAAGCGTCCCGGTATGTATATCGGCGACACAGATGATGGCACTGGCCTTCATCATATGGTCTTCGAGGTTGTCGATAACTCAATCGATGAGGCTCTAGCAGGCCATTGCTCTGAAATCCGTATTGTTATTCATCCCGATGAGTCTATCTCTGTCTCTGATAATGGCCGTGGTATTCCCACTGAGATGCACGATGAGGGTGTTTCAGCGGCCGAAGTAATTATGACTGTACTTCATGCTGGCGGTAAGTTTGATGATAATAGCTACAAGGTCTCTGGCGGCCTGCATGGTGTAGGCGTTTCGGTTGTTAATGCGCTGTCCAAGAAGATGCGCCTGACTATCCGTCGTAACGGTAAAGTCCATGAGCAGACCTATGAGCATGGTGTTCCAATGGCGCCGCTGGCGATTGTTGGTGATACTGAGGCGAGTGGTACCGAGGTGTATTTCGCACCGTCTGAGGGTACCTTTACTAATATTAAATTCCATTTTGATCAGCTGGCCAAGCGATTGCGCGAGCTGTCTTTCCTTAACTCCGGTGTGCGTATTGTTCTCCATGACGAGCGCTCGGGTAAGGAAGAAGTTTATGCCTATGATGGCGGTCTAAAAGCCTTTGTTGAGTATCTGAATACTAACAAGAGCACTGTAAACAAAATTATGCACTTCAACACTGACCGGGAAGACGGCACCAGCGTTGAGGTAGCCTTGCAGTGGAACGATGGCTTTCAGGAAAATATTCTTTGTTACACCAATAACATCCCTCAGCGTGACGGCGGTACCCACCTTGCTGGTTTCCGTTCAGCCCTTACCCGTGGCCTAAATACCTATATTGAAAAAGAGGGTATTAACGGTAAGTCAAAGGTAGCGACTACTGGCGACGATGCCCGCGAAGGCCTGACCGGTATTATTTCAGTGAAGGTCCCAGATCCCAAGTTTTCCTCGCAAACCAAAGACAAGTTAGTTAGTTCTGAGGTTAAGACGGCAGTAGAGCAGGAGATGGGCAGTAAATTTACTGATTACCTGATGGAATTTCCTCAAGAAGCCCGCGCCATCGTCAATAAGATGATCGATGCTGCACGTGCGCGAGAAGCGGCTCGTAAGGCCCGTGAGATGACGCGACGTAAAGGCGCCCTAGATATTGCAGGCTTGCCTGGTAAGCTTGCAGACTGTCAGGAGAAGGATCCTGCGCTCTCTGAGTTATACCTAGTGGAGGGAGATTCTGCTGGTGGTTCTGCCAAGCAGGGTAGAGCCCGTAAAACACAGGCAATTTTGCCTCTTAAAGGCAAGATTCTTAACGTTGAGAAAGCTCGTTTCGACAAGATGCTGTCTAGTGTGGAAGTAGGTACCCTAATAACGGCGCTGGGTTGTGGTATTGGTACAGAAGAATTTAATCTTGCCAAGCTTCGATACCACACCATCGTCATTATGACGGACGCGGATGTGGATGGATCTCATATTCGTACGCTGCTGCTGACCTTTTTCTTTAGGCAGATGCGTGAGTTGGTAGAGAACGGTCATATTTATATTGCTCAGCCACCGCTGTATAAGGTCAGTAAAGGCAAAAACGAGCAGTATGTTAAAGACGATGCTGCGTTGCTGGTTTATCTCACGCAAAAGGCGCTTGAGAGCGCGAGTTTGCATGTGAGCGAAGATGCCCCCGCCATGCAGGGTGCAGCGCTTGAAACGCTTGTTGGTCGCTACAGGCATGTGTCCAATTTGATGGAGCGCATGTCGCTAGTGTATCCGCGAGAAGTCCTTGAAGCACTGATCTATGTTAGTAGCCTTGACAAGGAACTTCTGCAAAAACGTAGCGATGTTGACGCCTGGTGCGTCGAACTACAGGAAAAGCTACAGGAAGCCGAAAGCGGCACTCACCGCTATCAGGTGGCTGCTAAAGAAGATAAAGAGCGTGGGATCTTCCTGCCTAATATTGAAATTACCGCCCATGGTGTGCCTCATTATCACAGCCTAAGTCGTGACTTTTTTGATTCCAATGAATATAAGGCAATGGTTGAGTTGGGGCTTGTTCTCCAGGGCCTGATTGAAGAGGGTGCCTATGTTCAGCGGGGTGAGCGCAATCAGCCAGTGGCAAGCTTTAAGGAAGCGCTGGATTGGTTAATGTCAGAATCCCGACGCGGCATTAACACTCAGCGCTATAAGGGTCTAGGTGAGATGAATCCTGAGCAGCTTTGGGAAACCACCATGGATCCAGAGAGCCGACGTATGCTACTCGTTACTGTTGAAGATGCCATTGCGGCAGATTTGATGTTCACCACATTGATGGGTGATCAGGTTGAGCCAAGACGCGAATTTATTGAGAACAACGCTCTTTCAGTGGTTAATCTAGACGTCTGATACACAAAAAAGCTATTAGCTGAGCCCAGCTAATAGCTTTATCTTTCTACTCCATAGCTTTTAATTCATAGCACTTAAGTCATTGCGCTTAATCTATGGCCTTTATTCGACTGTCTTCCATATATCTTTGTCACCAACCCGTCGACCAGTATTCTGTCGACGGTTATCGGTGCTGGGCTCAAACCGTATTTCTTCCCGACGATCAATATCAACACGACGTCTGCTCTTACGCGTATTGAGCGCTGAAGGTTTAGGTTTTTGGGCATCCTTTTTCATTACCGAACTCCTTCTAAGAGCGCGATTGTATCGACAAAATACCAAGAATTTTGTGCGTCAGGTCACAGTTGTAATGTGTCACTGATCCAATGGCGGGCCTTTGCGGTTAATTCCTTAGGGTTACCCTCACTGGTATCTATGGCTGGGCCTATATGCATATGAATGGTCCCCGAACGTTTGCTATAGCGATCTCGGAACCAGAAGCTACCGGCATCATGAGCGACAGGGACTATAGCCACACCGGCTTTCTTGGCGATGGCGGCGCCACTGGTCTTAAACTCGCCCAGGCTGTTGGCTGAAACCCTAGTGCCCTCCGGATAAATAACCACTCTATTACCCTCCTGTAGACGCTTTTTACCGCACTTTAATACGTACCGAATAGCCCCAGCTGGGTTGGAGCGTTTGATGGCAATTGGTCGCATAAAGTACAGACCCCAACCAAATAAAGGAATCCATAGGAGCTCGCGCTTTAAAATCACGCTCGCTGGTTGGAAATACCACTGTAGGTAAAACGTTTCCCAGGTACTTTGGTGGTTGCTTAGAATGACACAGGGCCCCTGGGGCAAATTTTCCTGCCCAGTGACTTTGATGTGAATGTTACAGCAGAGCCTCAACCAGACCATCACTAGATGATTACCTGAGGTCGCTATCCTTTGCAGCAGCCTAAAGGGAAGGAAGCACAGTAAGCAGCAGACTGTGCTCATGACGGCCAAAATGAAAATAAAGCCAATATAAAATAGTAGGGATCTCATCGAACATCCTAGTTTTTTGAGTAATACCATCTTAACGAAAATTAACCTCTCTGCTAGCCTGATAACGCCTTAAATTTCCCTGCCTATCGCCTTCCGGTAGGCTTACTTTGCCGGCACTAGCTGGGAGATATCTGCGACACCGATAAACAGCTTACGTAAACTGTGCAGAAGAGCGAGACGATTATCTCGAACCGCGCTGTCTTCAGCCATCACCATCACTTGATCAAAGAACTGATCGACCGGGTCATGCAGCAGAGCCAGTTTTTGCAGTACAGCGTTATAGTCACGCTGTTCAAGTAATGGCGTAACAAGCGAGGCCAGTGCGTCAATTTCAGTGGCCAGGGTTTTCTCTGCGGCGTCTTGTAGTAGATCAGCTCTCACTGGTTCAGGAGTCTTGTCGCCAAGCTGTTTAGCTAGAATATTAGATACACGCTTGTTGGCGGCGGCCAGCGCTGCGGCTTCTGGCAGCAATGTAAATTGGTGCACAGCCTGCACTCGCATATTGATCTCTAAGGGATTTGAAAGCGCTAACGCGGCTACCGAAGCAAACACCTCTGGGCTGATACCTTCGTCTCTATAGCCAGACTTAAAGCGCTCAATAATGTAAGTTAGCACTTGCTCACATATCTCGGTGGTACTGCTGCTAAAGGGCTTGGCAGCGGCAGCAATAGCCACTGACAGGTCCATATCAATATTGCGTTCAACCATAATTCGCAATACTCCAAGGCTAGCTCGGCGCAGTGCAAAGGGGTCTCGTGAACCCGAAGGCTGTTGGCCAATACTAAAGATACCCACCAGACTATCTAGGCGATCCGCCAACGCTAATGTTGTTCCCACTGCAGTGCTGGGTACTTCATCACCGGCAAAGCGAGGAAGGTACTGTTCGAATAATGCTTCTGCAACCTCGGTATTTTCGCCATCATGTAAACCGTAGTCACGACCCATGGTGCCCTGCAAATCGGCGAACTCGCCAACCATATCAGTCACCAGATCTGACTTACTGAGTTCGGCAGCGCGGCGTGCCAACGAAGCATCAGCGCCAGTAAACGGCGCAAGGATTTCGGCCAAGGCGGCTACCCGTTCAGTCTTGTCGTAAACCGAACCTAGCTTGGCTTGAAACACCACCTGCTTAAGCGCACTCCGGCGGCTTTCCAATGTGGCCTTTTTATCGTTCTTATAAAAGAAAGCAGCATCCGCAAGTCGCGGACGAATGACGCGCTCATTACCATCAATAACCTGAGACGGATCCTTGCTTTCAATATTGGCAACCGTAATAAACGCCGCCATCAATTTATTATTGGCATCAACCAGATGAAAATATTTCTGGTGTTCTTTCATAGACGAAATTAACGCCTCAGCAGGTACGTCCAAAAAGTGCTGATCAAATTGGCCCAATAGCGGCACCGGCCACTCATTCAGTGCGCTCACTTCATCCAGCAGGTCTTCATCAATAACGGCAACACCGCCAAAGTCTGTGGCCAGGGTAATAACCCCCTCGCGAATAATGTCACGACGGCGACCAAAGTTGACCATCACATAGGCTTTTTCAAGCTGTGCGGCATAGCTATCAGGGGACTCAATAATAATATCTTCAGCACAGTGGAAGCGATGACCGCGGCTAGTATTACCAGACTCAAGACCAAGAATATGCTCATGGCAAACTTCACCATCAAATAACAAGACAGCCCATTGCACCGGGCGAACAAATTCTTCTTTATTACTACCCCAGCGCATACGCTTGGGGATGGGCAGTGCTGCCAGCGATGCATTAATGACGTCAGCAAGTAGGCTACGTGTTTGGCTGCCGGTTTCAACGCGGCGCACACAGAGCTTGTCCTGCTGACCGTCGTTTTCGATGTTATTCTTTAACTCAGAAACTTCAATACCATTTTTGCCGGCAAAGGCTTCGGCGGCACGGGTGGGATTGCCATCCCCGTCGAAAGCCACCTTTGTAGGCGGTCCCCAGGCAACAACCTCTGAGTCTGGGGCCTTGCGATCCAGGTCTTTAATGATAACGGTCAGCCGGCGCGGTGCGGCGTAGGCAGTCACCTCACCCAGAGACAACTTATGGCTTTTAAAGCCACTAACAATACCTGCGGTAAAGGCTTCAGAAAGCTTTAGTAACGCTTTGGGTGGCAGCTCTTCAGTGCCCAGTTCAATCAGAAAGTCAGCACTCATTTCGATTCCCCCGAATACTTAGCAATTACTTCAGCGGCAATCTCTTTATTGGCCAACGGGAAACCCTTAGCCATACGTGAATCAAAATAACCCTGAGCAACACCACGAGCCAATGTGCGGACTCGCAAAATATAGCGCTGACGTTCGGTTACGGAAATGGCTTTGCGGGCATCCAGTAAGTTAAAGGCATGCGAGGCCTTCATAACCATTTCGTAGGCGGGTAGTGGCAAGCCAGCCTCGATGAGTCGGGCGCTGTCTTTTTCATACTGGTCAAAGCTTGTAAACAGAAAATCGACATCGGCATGCTCGAAGTTATAGGTAGACATCTCCACTTCGTTTTGCATAAACACATCGCCGTAGGTCACATCGCCCTCTGGGCCATGGGCCCAAACGAGATCATAGATGCTATCTACCGACTGCAAATACATGGCAATCCGTTCCAAGCCATAGGTAATTTCACCGGTGACGGGGTAGCATTCAAGCCCACCCACCTGCTGGAAATAGGTGAACTGCGATACTTCCATACCGTTTAACCAAATTTCCCAGCCTAGGCCCCAGGCGCCCAAGGTGGGCGATTCCCAGTTGTCTTCCACAAAGCGCACGTCGTGCACCAAGGTGTCTATGCCTAGATGGCGCAATGAACCCAGATACAGCTCTTGAAAGTCCGCGGGCGAGGGCTTCATCACTACTTGAAACTGGTAATAATGTTGTAACCGGTTGGGGTTTTCTCCGTAGCGACCATCCGTGGGTCTGCGGGATGGCTGCACATAGGCGCTATTCCATACCTCGGGGCCTATGGAGCGCAAAAAAGTTGCAGGGTGAAACGTGCCAGCGCCAACCTCTAAGTCCAATGGCTGCATAACAACACAGCCTTTTTCGCCCCAGTATTCCTGAAGTCTTGATATTAGTTCCTGAAAAGTCTCAGGAGGCGCACAGAGATTGCCCACAAATTCACCTAAAAGATTTAAACCAACGAAAAGAATCGGTAATTATAAAGGCGCAAGCCCAGAAAGATAGAGCATTTCACCTTCAAAGCCTTTAATTAGTGGCCTCCACCCAATCAGTTATGGATATAATGCCCACAGGAATATTCATGGATTCATAATCCCTAGGAGTTTTAGATGGTTCACGTTAGACATGGTGAGAAGGTCCGTAAAGCAGTATTTCCTGTGGCGGGTATGGGTACACGATTTTTACCGGCGACCAAAGCCAGCCCAAAAGAAATGATGCCCGTGGTTGATAAGCCTCTTATTCAATATGCCGTCGAAGAAGCTGTCGAGGCAGGCATTACTGAAATGATCTTTGTTACTGGTCGCACCAAGCGCAGCATTGCCGACCATTTCGACAAGGCCTATGAGTTAGAGCATCAGCTAGAGCAGCGAGGCAAGAAAGAATTGCTGGCCATTGCTCAGAACGTTGTGCCCAAGGGCGTGAGCTGTACCTATATCCGCCAAACCGAGGCCCTTGGCCTGGGTCATGCAGTTTCTACCGCCTCTCATCTGGTTGGAGATGAGCCCTTTGCGGTTATTCTGGCCGACGACCTGATCCATTGTAAAAAAGGCGCAGTGCGCCAGATGGTCGAAACCTTCGAATTTTATAAAAGCTCGGTGATTGCGGTGCAGAAAGTCGAAGGGCCTGATATCTCTTCCTATGGTGTGATCAGCGGTGTTAAGCAAACTGACCGTGTCTACCTCCTGGATAAAATTGTTGAGAAGCCCGACTTTGCCGATGCACCCTCCAATATGGGTGTTACCGGGCGCTATATTTTCACCCCGCAAATTTTTTCTCATTTGGCGCGCCTTAAACCAGGTGCTGGCGGAGAGTTTCAATTAACCGACGCCATTCAAACGCTTCTTATGGAAGAACAGGTGTTGGCTTACGAATATGAAGGTATCCGCTATGACTGTGGCAGCAAGATGGGGCTGTTAAAAGCCAATATCGAGCTTGGCCTACTTCATCATGAGATTGGCGATGAACTTCGCGACTACCTCAAAAATGAGCTGGTCGGGAAACTCTGAGACGCCATTGAAAAGTAGCCTTGTATTAGTCTTCCTCAAGCTTCTGTCCTGGCTGCCCCTCGGGGCTTCAAGGGCTCTGGGGCGTTCTCTCGGACGCCTAATTATTGGGTTTAATCTACAGCCTATTCGCGTAGCGCGAATTAATCTCGCCCTCTGTTATCCCCAGCTGTCTTCAGTGCAGGTGGAGACATTAGGTCGCGAGCGCATGCTTCATCTAGGTCAGGCTCTTTGTGAAACCCCACGACTGTGGCGCAAAGGAAATCCCTGGCTGGATAAAAAGATTATTGCCATCGAGGGACAGGATCATCTGCAGGCAGCACTGGCCAATGATCGCGGTACTATTTTAATAATACCCCATCAGGGCAACTGGGAAGTTATCGGCCTGTGGATCTCAAAACAGACAGCGATGACCTCTTTATACGAGCCACCAAAAATGGCCGTGATGGAGCACTATATAAAGTCCTCTCGCGAGCGTGCCGGCGCCACATTGGTCCCAACCAATGTGCGTGGCGTTGCCGCCTTGATCAAAGCATTAAAAAGAGGTGAGCTCACGGCTATCCTTCCCGACCAGCAGCCCCCAGCCGTCAGTGGAGACTTTGCACCAATCTTTGGTGTCCCTACCCAGACCATGACCCTGGTGCACAATCTATTGCAGCGGTCAGGTAGTCAGGCCATTCTCTGCACCGCCTTGCGAGTGCCCGGCGGATGGAAAATGGTATTTATGCCCGCGTCTGAGGATATTTATAACGACGACCAAACCACCAGTTTGCTGGCCATGAATCAAGGCGTTGAATCTATCGTTGCCCTAGCGCCCAATCAGTATCAGTGGGAATATAAACGCTTCCGCGCGCGCCCAGATGGCTTGCCCGATATTTATCCCCATGGAACCTAATACCCCGTTGCCCGCTTCACGATTTTCAAATTTTCGCCTGCATCGGGAACCCGCCTGGCGACAACTATTGTCGGACAGTGATAGATCGGTCCCCCAGCATTGGCGCGGTTGGTTATCTGATACCGGCTCGTTAACCCAAAGACTTATGCAAGCCAGTGCGGGAGAATTCAGCGTGCAGGTACTCAACCAGAGTTTGCAGCTACCCAGATTGTCCGAGATGCGTGCTCTTGCATTACCGCCGCGGAGGCTCGCCCTAATCCGAGAAGTTATTTTGTTTGGTAGTGGTCAGCCCTGGGTCTATGCCCGTAGTGTTATTCCGTTGAGCACCCTAACCGGACGCTTGCGAAAACTGCGCCATCTCGATAGTCGCCCGCTGGGTGCCTTGCTGTTTAGCGACCCAAGTATGAGCCGTGAGCCTGTCGAAGTGGCCTGCATTTCGTCCAGTAACGCCCAGCTACCCCCCGCGCTAAGTGAAATAACATCCGCATTATGGGGGCGACGTTCAGTGTTTCGTCTCGACCAAAAGCCTCTATTAGTCAGTGAGATATTTTTACCCGCCTTTAAGCCGTACAATCAAAACCCTAACATTGGATTTTCACGGCAGCGATAAACAGATGACTCATACCGCTAATCCCAGTAAACCGGCTAACCGATGGTTGCGACTTATGCGCCTGGACAGGCCTATAGGGACCTACCTTTTATTGTGGCCAACCCTCTGGGCACTTTGGTTTGCGGGTGAGGGCAGTCCATCCTTTGCCAACCTAATTATTTTCACCCTAGGCGTTGTCTCTATGCGCGCAGCCGGTTGCGTGATCAATGATTATGCGGACCGCAATGTGGACGGCAGTGTTGAGCGTACCAAAAACCGCCCGCTACCTGCGGGAGAGATTCAGCCTCGCCAGGCACTGATTTTATTTGTGTTTTTACTGTTGCTGTCATTGGTGCTGGTGCTGATGACCAACCCACTGACCATCATGCTGTCATTGGGTGGTCTGGCTCTGGCAGCCACCTATCCCTTTTTAAAGCGCGTTACTCACCTGCCTCAGCTCGGCTTAGGCGCGGCCTGGGCCTGGGCTGTGCCCATGGCATTTGCTGCCGAGCGGGGAGAACTACCAGTAACGCTGTGGTTGGTTTTTGCCGCGGTCATCCTATGGACCGTCGCCTTTGATACCTATTACGCTATGGTCGATCGAGAGGATGATTTAAAGGTGGGCATTAAATCTACAGCCATATTATTTGCCCAATATGATTTATTGATCATTGGGTTGTTACAGCTGTTAGCGCTTATTTTATTGTTAGTGGCCGGGCTAGAGTTTGGTCGTAGCTGGTTTTATGGTGCCGGCCTAGTGGCGGCCGGGCTGTACTTTGTCAATCAACATGTGCAGGCTCGGAGCCGCGATCGCGACGCCTGCTTTCAGTCCTTTTTAAATAACCATCGAGTGGGTATGATTATTTTTATTGGTCTGGCTCTGGATTATTTGTTATTACCTTAACAGGCTAAATTTTTTGCCATACCAATAATCGATTATTAGCAGGCATGGTGTTGTCTTCCAGAAGCACTAATTCTGCCGCCAGTGCCAGACGATTAATATCGTGAAATTCTCGAATACCCTGATGGGGCAACTGCTGCTGTAGTCGTTGGTCAAACTGCACATTACTCTGGGCATCCAGCTCCCCCTGATACTTCATCGGACCGTAAAGACAAAATATCCCATTGCTTAACAGTCGATCACCTACGCCGGCAAACATAGCCACCACAGCCTCCCAAGGCATTATATGCGCGGTATTGGCAGAATAGATTCCATCGTATGTGCTGGTTGGCCAGGGGTCAGTGAGTACATTGAGGGAGATGGGTGCTAGTAGATTCGGGGAAGGGCATTCACCGATCCACTGATTGATACCCACATGGTACTGAGCCTGATCACTTGTCTGCCAAGACAGGTGTGGCATTTTACTGGCAAACCAAACCGCATGCTGGCCGGTGCCACTGCCGATTTCGAGAATATTTCTTTTGTCCGCAAAGACCCGCTCTAGAATCCCAGAAATCGGGCCGCGATTATTGATGCAGGCTTGTGAAAAGGGCTTATCCATATGCCATCCAAACTCGTTAAAAAATCTAACCGCGGGTGAAAACCCATTTGTCGCCTTCACTCATTGCGGCATTGTAGCTATAGCCGTCTGAGTCAAACCCCTTAATTTTTTCAACATCAGTAATTTTGTTCTTGATGATGTAAGCGCTCATTAGGCCACGCGCTTTTTTGGCATAAAAGCTGATAATTTTGTATTTATCATCTTTTTTGTCCATAAACTGTGGGCTGATAATCTGGCCCTTGATATCTTTCGTCTGCACCGACTTAAAGTATTCATTAGAGGCCAGGTTCAGGAGCACCGGCGTTTTGCCCACAAGCACCTTATTGATTTCATCGGTGATGATATTGCCCCAGAACTTATACAGGTCATTGCCTTTGGCATTGCTGTACTTGGTGCCCATCTCAAGACGATAGGGTTGCATTAAATCCAGCGGCCGCAGCAGGCCATAGAGCCCAGAAAGAATGCGCAGATTATCCTGTGCCCAAGCAAGTTCGCCAGCGCTCATACTTTGCGCATCTAGGCCCTGATAAACATCGCCTTTAAAGGCCAGTACCGCTTGCCGAGCATTTTTTTGATCAAATGGCGTGCGCCACTCTTGAAAACGCTCATAGTTAAGTGCGCCCAACTTATCGCTGAGCCCCATCAGAGCGCAGACATCCTGTGGTGAAAGGGTTTTAAGTCCCTTGAGCAATTCCTTTGCATGGCTTAGAAGTTCTGGCTGAGTATGGGCCTGAGTCTCAACTGTACTGCTATAGTCGAGCTTTTTGGCGGGGGAAATAACAGTCAACATCATTTAAATTTGCCATTTTGTGGATATTCGGTGCATTTAGTGCTGTCATTATAGCAACCTATAGGCGCTTTAGAGATACAAAAAGGAGTAACAACATGGTCCTCAGAATCAACCTGCTATCCACGGCTTTATTTGCCGCAGTTCTGTGCTTGCAAGGCTGCTCGATCAACCCGGTTACCGGTAAAAACGAACTGTCTTTTATGTCGCCTCAGCAGGAGATAGCAGTCGGCGAAAAAAATTATCAGCCTTCGCGGCAGTCGCAGGGAGGGGATTATTACCTCGATGCCAAGCTACAGACCTATGTGGCTGGCGTCGGCAAAAAACTAGCAGCCGTTAGCGACAAGCCGGACCTGCCCTACGAATTTGTGGTGCTAAATAATTCTGTGCCCAATGCTTGGGCGCTGCCCGGAGGAAAAATTGCCATAAATCGAGGCCTGCTAGTGCAATTAGAAGACGAATCTCAGCTCGCAGCGGTGTTGGCCCATGAGATTGTCCATGCCGCTGCTCGTCATGGCGCATCACAGATGACCCGTGGCACATTGGGCAGCATAGGTATTGCCGCCATAGGCATAGGCACCTCAGGCCGTGATGGTGCTCAGCTCTATGGTATGGCATCCCAGCTCGGAGCCGCGGCCTGGATGGCCAAATATGGTCGGGATGACGAATTGGAGTCTGATTATTACGGTATGAACTACATGGCCAAAGCCGGTTACGAGCCCCAGGGTGCCGTGGAATTACAGCAAACCTTTGTCAAACTCAGTGAAGGGCGACAGGCGGATTTCCTCAGTGGTTTATTTGCCAGCCACCCGCCCTCTATAAAACGCGTCCAGGCCAATATCGCCAAGGCTCAAACGTTGCCGCGGGGCCAGCGGTATAAGGCGCGCTATCAGGCGGCAATTAGTCAGCTTGGCAAAGATGCCGGTGCCTATGAGGCGGAAAAATCGGCGATTGCGGCGCTGAAGAAAAAAGATGGAAAAGCCGCCTTAAACGAACTTGATAAAGCCATTGCCATCCAGCCCCGAGAAGCCTCATTTTGGGAATTGCGTGGCCATGCCTGGAAGCTGAATGATAATAGTAGCAATGCCGAAAAGGCTTTCACCACGGCAATAGATAAGAACCCACAACATTTCAGCCCCTATTTAGCGCGGGGAATTTTACGCCATGAGCGCGGGCAAAAAGATCTTGGCTTGGCGGATATAAAGCGCAGCTATGCATTATTACCGACGCCCGCAGCTAGCTATTATCTGGGTCAGTCGGCGATGGCCAGCAGGCAGTATCAGCAGGCCGCAGGATATTTTAAGCAGGCTAGTGCGGCCGGTGGTGAGCTGGGGGCACTGTCTCAAAAGCAGCTAATAGCTGTGCGCTTAGAGCTGGAACCCCAGTCATTTTTAAGTGCGCGGTTATCCTTAACTGAAGAGGGCTATCTGCTGGTCATCACTAAAAACAACAGTCCGGTGAGTATGACTGGGGTTCAGTTGCAGTTATCGATTTCAGGTACCGGCCAGCGGTTAATGTTGCCGCAAATATTGCGCGCGGGTCGTGAACTTAGGCTCAGTACAGGCATTGGTCCTATTACAGATTCCACCGAAGCATCCAAGTATCGTGTGCGGGTGGTGTCGGCAAGGGCGCTTAAATAAAAGATTATTTGGCGTCACGAGTCAGATATGCATAAAATAGAGCCCCAGCAAGCAGATTGAAAAGCTGAGTATAAAAATCAGCAAGCAAGACCACAGATGATCAATAAAAACTAGATTGCCGAGAGGAGGGAGAGAGATGGCACAGCAAAACAAAAAGCCGCCTTGCGCCGTGTGCAAACTGGTTCGCACCTATTTTTTGATCGCGGTGCCAATGCTTTTTCTGCTTTATATGAAGCCTGAGATGTCCCTGCTTAAAGGTATCGCCCTCACTGATGTCTTCGCCACGGTGATAGGCGTGATGTTTGTTATTACTATCCTGTGGAAAGCTTATCAGGAGTTTTGGAAACCAAAACGTGACGCAGCCAAAAAAAACCGGCCCTGATTGCTGGGCCTGTAAATATTTCAAAATTACCCATGACCCGAAACGGCCCTATGGCTGCGAGTCTATGGGATTTAAATCTAAGATGCTTCCCAGTATGGAAGTCGTTCGGGTGCAAGGTGAGGCATGCCTGAGTTTTTCTCCAAAGCCTACCCCTCGGTGATAACAGTCAGTATTAGTCTTGAACTAATAAAAAGGGCTGCTCAAGCATTCTTGCTTGGCGACAGGTTAGGCTGCCATTAAACGTATTGACTGAACATTTAAAGATATTCTGGTGCCAGCTGTTAGTAGAGGTCCAGTGATTGTTCGTCGCAGTGGAAGGGAACACATTTTCGTTCACTGCCGGACTAATGCAAGATGGCTCGATAATAGATTTCATTTCATCATTGGTAGGCAGACGCCATTCAATACCAGACTTCTCTGAAAATTCTTTGGCGTATTCGGTCGCGTCATCCCAACTTAGATTAAGTGTCTCACCCTTACAGCGAAAGTTAGAAAACCGCATGCCTGCGGCACATCTGTACCAGGTTGTACCGGTTTCAATGTCTTTGGCGATACCAGTAGTGTCGGTGACAAATTTGCCTTTGTCGCCGCGAGGTATGTAATCTGAACATTTTTCGGCGACGCGATAGCCGTCACAGCTGGCGAGCAAAAACACCATTCCCGAGGCCAATCCTACTGTGCTGATGGTGCGAAATAGACTGCTACTCGTGCCTCTGAGGCCTTTCTTCTGGGCAGTTTTCCCTATCATTTTATTATTCACAAGCGATCTCCTTTTGCTGTACCTAATGAGTTGGACTTGCAAAACATTCAAACGATCCCATTTCTTAAGACATTCTACCAATTAATTTATAGCATCCTTATTATTTAATACACTTTATACAAAGCATATCTTACCCTCGCAATGAACATATCGACAGCATGCAGAAAAAAATAAGTAACAGCGGCCGATTTGATATGATTAAACCCGTTTTACTCAATATTGCATTGAACAGGCTTGCAGGCTCAATATTTACCCAATACTGTCGATCAATAGAGAATAGAGAATTCGCTTGGCCAACAGCTGAGCATCGCAATTATTTACAGGGTTAAGGAAAGTTAATGGATATCGCAACGATTGTAGGTTTGCTAGGCGCCTTTGGCATGATCATCATGGCTATTGATGACTTGGCGGCATTTATTGATACCTCATCCCTGCTGATTGTAGTTGGCGGTTCTATCATGGTCGTCATGCTGCGCTCGTCTCTGGGAGAGTTTTTGGGCGCCGTTGCCGTGCTGGCCAAAACCTTTAAAAACAAACTTGAACCCCCCGAGACATTAATTGAGCAGATCGTAGAGCTGGCGACCATTGCCCGTAAAGACGGCATGATCGCTCTCGAAGGTCAGGAAATTGCTAATCCCTTTTTAGCCAAGGCAGTTGCGATGTTAGTCGATGGCGCGGACGGCTCTATTATTAAAGGCTCTTTGGAAAGAGAGAAGGACATGACCAAGATGCGCCATGATATGGGTGCAAAGATATTTTCTGCCTGGGGTGAGATTGCGCCAGCGATGGGCATGATCGGCACGCTGATTGGTCTGGTACAGATGCTGGGTAATATGTCGGATCCAAAGGCCATTGGCCCGGCGATGGCTGTTGCCCTTTTAACTACTATGTACGGTGCGATTCTGGCCAATGTCTTCTGTTTGCCAATTGCCATGAAACTAGAGAATCAGGCAGATATTGAAGAATCCAACAACGAGTTAATTATTGAAGGCATTCTGTTTATTCAAGACGGCGGTAATCCCCGCGTACTGAGTGACTTCCTGGCCGCGTTCTTGAGCCCGAAAGCCCGCGCCAAACTAGTGCCGGCATAGGGTTCAGCTGACTAATGGCTGAAGAGCAAACAGCAACCGACACTTCTGAAGAGGTGCTTGGCGAAGTCTCTGAAGAGGCTATCGACGAGGCTGTCGATGAGGAACCATCGGAAGGTGGAGGTGCGGCAAATAATGGCCCACCATCCCCTGATGCCTGCCCGCCCTGTAAAAGCGGCGCCCCCGCCTGGATGGCGACCTTTGCCGATATGGCGACATTATTGATGGCGTTTTTTGTACTGCTGCTGTCATTTGCTGAAATGAACGTGCCTAAGTACAAGCAGATTGCAGGCTCTATGAAAGCAGCCTTTGGTGTAAAAAGGGTCGTGCCTGTTATTTCTATTCCCACCGCACGAAGTCTCGTTAAACAAGAATTTACCCCTGCAGTCGCACAGCCTACCGTTCTTGACCGCAAGCGCCAGCGCTCGGAGGAAATGACCAAGAAAAATGTGGTGGCGAAAACCGAAGAGAAGCGATCTGACTTTAAAACCGAACAGAGCTTTCGTAAGTTAGAGGAGACCTTTGCCGAAGAGATTGAGCAGGGCCAAGTTGTTGTGCGCCTTGAAGATGATCGCGTCATCGTCGAGTTGCAGTCAGCGCTCACTAGCGGCGGTAAAGGCATTGACAGTGATAGTAGCAAAAGTGGCGGCCCGATCAGTCAGGAAACCCTCGATATTGCCGCCAAGGTGATTGATGCCCAGGCCGATACCTCTACCGAAATTGAAGTGCGTAAACAGCCCCTAGCTCAGGGTGCTGAAACCAGTGCAACGGATTCCGAGGCCAACGATCAAGACCAGTCGGGTAGCGGTGAGGCCAAAAATCAAAACATTGACGACCGGCTACAGAAAATCCGTATGGACCTGGCAGCCGAAATTCAAAAGGGTTTGGCAGAAGTAGAGCGTGAGGGCGACAGAATCATTGTGCGTCTCGCCAGCCAGGGGTCCTTTGTTTCTGGCAGTGCCAATTTGCAGTCAGGCTTTATAAAATTACTGCGTCAGGTAGGCGATTCTCTGGCGGCGACTGAGGGCAAGGTTCGTGTAGAGGGTCATACCGACAATGTACCGGTTGCCTTTAGCGAGCGCTTTAACTCCAACTGGGATCTCTCTGCCGCAAGGTCTGCCACCGTGGCGGACTTCTTTATTAACAATTCTGGTTTCGCCCAAGAAAATATGTTGGTTGCTGGGTTTGCTGATACCAAGCCTATCGCCCCGAATACTACCTCTGAGGGCCGCGCCCGCAACCGCCGTATCGAGGTGATTGTCGATGGTTCCTGATAACCGGTGGGATAGAGCGTAATGGCCGAGAATGAAATGGAAGATGCAACAGTCGACGAGACCTCTGAAATAGAAGAGGCACCCCTGCCGGTTGTTGTACCAGAGCCTGAGGAAGAGCCAATTCCGAGCCCGCCGCCCGAGCCCGAAGAGCCGGCCCCGGAGCCCGATTGCCCGACCTGTAAAAGCGGTGCCCCCGCCTGGATGGCCACCTTTGCCGACATGGCGACATTGTTAATGGCCTTCTTTGTTTTACTGCTGTCTTTTGCCGAGATGAATGTACCCAAGTACAAGGAAGTCAGTGGCTCAATGAAAAATGCCTTTGGTGTGCAGCGCCTGGTGCCAGTGGTGGAGCCTCCCAAAGCTAAAAGTATTATTGCCAAACAGTATAGGACCGCCAAGGTCGATCCCACATTGATGGATGTGATTCAAGAGCAGACCACGGACGAAGAGCAGCCCATAGATCCCGTGTTAAAGGATGCGACCAAGACACAGGACTCTGATACCAATGCAGATGTTCAGGTACTGAAAAAAGCCCTGGCTAAAGAAATTGCCGAAGGTAAGGTCAGTGTACGGATTGAGAATAATAAGCTGGTGGTTCAGGTTGAATCAAAGGCTAAAACGGGCATCAATGGTGATGTTAGTGAAAGTAAAGCTGGCGCTCGGGTGGCCCAGAATGATCTAGAAGTGTACGCCAAAATTGCCTCGGCCCAGGCTCAGGTTGTCTCCCAGGTTCAGGTAGAGCAGGCATCTCCAAATAATGTAGCCGATGGTAGATCCGGCGACAGCAATCAGAATAAAGAGCAGGCGATTGCCGATCAGTTTCAGAAGATTCGCATGGACCTAGCGAAAGAGATTAGCGAAGGGTTGGCCGAAGTTGAGCGCGATGGCGATAAAATTATTGTACGTCTTGCCGAGCGCGGTTCCTTTGGTAGTGGTCTCGCAGATGTTCAGCCGAGCTTCAAGCCACTGTTAGATAAAGTGGGTAGCGCGATAAGCAAAGGCACTGGCCTGATTACTATTGAGGGCCACACAGACAATGTGCCCATGGCCTTCAGCGAGCGGTTCCGTTCCAACTGGGATCTGTCCGCCGCGCGATCAGCGGCAGTGGCAGACTATCTACTCAACAACTCCTCGGTATCCGACGGCCGAATTAATGTCACCGGTTCTGCTGACACCAAGCCTCTGGCGTCTAACGATACGCCAGAGGGGCGCTCTAAAAACCGCCGCATTGAAGTTATTATTAACAACGGCTCTTAACGGGCGACGTCTACTTGCGCTTTTTGCCTTCCGCGAGCAATGCAAAAATCGCGGTGGCATGTTCTTCCGGAATATTAAAGCGCTCGCGCAGCTCCTCGATATGTTCTTTCTCATCGAGGGTAACAATGCCATCACTCATGGCGGCATTAATCTCCGCTTCAAAAATTGCCTCACGGCGAGCCATCTGATTCGAGAACGCTGAGGCCACAATACCCGTTAGCAGTGCCACCGTGCACACTCCCATCAGTGCAGTAAAGGCGCCAATAACCTTGCCCATAGGCGTAATTGGAAATACATCCCCGTATCCCACCGTGGTAAGAGTAATGAGTGACCACCACATAGTCTGCGGTATAGAGCGAAAATGTTCAGGCTGCACTTCATATTCCGCCAGGTACATCATTGAGCTAGAGAGAAACAATGCAATCGCCATCAGGTAAAGTGCCGCGGCAAACGAGCGGCGCTCCTCATAGACTGCAGAGAATAAATCCTCCAGAGCAGAAGAGTAGTGCGAGATTTTAAGCAGCCGTACCAGACGCAATACCCGCAACCAGCGCAGATCAACACCACCCATAATCAACGGCAGAATGCTTGGCAGAATGGCAGCCAGATCGATCAGTCCAGTAAAGCTAAAGATATAGCGAGCGCGACGACCCAGAGGGGTCTTGGCAGGATTGCGATTATCGGCCGCAATCGACCAGACACGCAGCAGGTACTCTGTTAGAAAGATACTCACCGAAAACCATTCAAAAGCCACCAGGGCGCTGTTGTACTCGCGATTAATAGACTCAACAGATTCTAGACAAACGGCCGCCAGATTTAGCAGGATAAGGGCAGACAGAAATATATCGCAGGCGCGACTTGTGGCGTCCTGATCATCACCCTTATTTAGAACTTCCATCATGCGTCGTTGGTAGACGAGCATAGGACTTCACTCCCCAGTCAAAATAATTGGAAAGTTATAGTATTACCACTTATGCATTAACGCAATTTATCTCAGGGGGATAGGCTCTAGGATCTCAGGAAACCGTGGCTACAAGGAACCATAGCTACAACGAACCAAAGCTCCAATAACCCATGGCGCCAGTAAACTAGAGCCCTATTGTTTAATCGAAAGGTTGCTGACCTAGGAGGCCATAGCAACCGGCTCAGCCTTCAGTATATTGGGAAGCATCTCCCAGGCAGAGTTAACTTCGCTTAGTAGGTCACGAACCTCATGAAGCACAGTAATGTCGTTGCGTAAGCTCGCCTTTAACAGACGTCTGGTGCAGTAGTCGTAAAGGTCATTAAGATTACGTGCAAGCTCACCGCCCTGATTAAAATCTAAGGAGCCCTGCAGACCAATAATAATTTTAGTGGCCCGGCTAATAGATTCGCCTTTGCCGCTAATATCTCTGCGCTGCATATGCCCTTCGGCATCAGCTAGAGCGGCCAACAAACCATCAAACAACATCTGCACCAACTGGATTCTGTCGGCATAGGAAACTGCAGAGGAGGCGCCTACGCTGCGATAGGCATTGAGTGCTCTTTTATTCAGGGTCATCTGGTGTAACTCCATATTTACTTACTATTAATATCGGAGAGAGCCTGAGATTCTTTAGTAAATAATGGAATTAATTTGCCTACAGAGGTAACTTTTCATTGCGGACACTGTTCATAGTTGGTTTCGAGGCACCGATTGGCAGAAACCATTGCGTTTGCTACATCCTCATCATCTACGAGGAGTTTCGACAAACCGGAAATATCGGCGGTATCCATTTTGCCATTGCGCTTGGCTAACTCAGCCCAAACCAAAGCCTTAAAGGGTTCGGAGTCTCCGCCATCGCCGGCCTGTAACATAAACGCCAGCATAAACTGAGCATTGGCATAGGCCTGTTTGGCAGACTTTAAAAACCAGTATTTGGCAAACTCATAATCTAGTCCGACGCCTTTACCCTGATGATAGGCCAGCCCGAGCATATATTGAGAGTCTGCTAAGTCCGATTGGGCCGCGCGTTTAAACCAGCTAATAGCCACGCGGTAATTTTGCGCTGTGCCATAGCCATGGTAATAGAGCATACCCACATTATGCTGAGCCTCTGGGAGACCCTGTTCCGCGGCCTGCTTGTACCAGGTCATGGCCTGAGCATAGTTCTGTGAAACTCCATAACCTTCTTCATACATATGCCCAACATTATTCTGCGCCTCAGCCACACCACTGCGGGCTAACTTTAACCAGGCGCGCATAGCGGTCGCATAGTGCCCACGCTCCAGTGCGCTAAGGCCTGCTTCAAACGGCTCGCCCAGCGTTAAGGGAGATGCCATGCAGCTGCAGACAATCATAAGGCGTAAAAAATAGTTCATAACAGACTCACAGATTAATTCTTATTATCAGATCCTTTCCAGGTTGCGTGCCTCAGCCTGCACATCAATCACTGCCTGAAAAAGAGCTCCTTCGGCAATACTACCATGGAGCGCGCCGGTTTCTTTAGTTACTACGGGAAGGCTTTCGCCGACAAATTGGCTGACCTTCACCATTGCCGCATCGAGAGACTCATCGGTATAAAGCGTCATAGGCCGACTATCCATAAACTCCCCCATAGGATTGTCAGCGGCTTCGATGGCTAGATAGATATTTACCTTGCCCAGTAACTTTCCAGCGTCCGATATCACGTAGGCTTCAGTATGGCCTTGGCTTTTCATTTTCTGCTGCAGGTCATTGCCACTCATGGTTGCGCTGATGCCAATATAGTCATCACTGGCAAAGGGACCGATAACTTGATGAGCAAGAGCGATGGCTTCACGACCTTTGCCCAAATCAATGCCACGATCAAGCAGCTGGCGATCAAAATAGGAATTGCCGAACAGACGATTGGTAATCAGCGTACACACCATCACCGCCATCATGGCAGCCACCGCATACTGATAAGACTGGGTTAGTTCCAATACAATTAATACCGCCGATAGAGGCGCACCAATAACCGCAGAACTAATAGCCGCCATGGCCGCGACGCTGATAACACTGGCAATATCGGCAAAACCCAGCAGGGTAAGAATTTGCCCAGTCAGGGCACCTGCCGCAACACCCACAAACAAGGAGGGAGAAAATACGCCGCCAAATAACCCAAAGCCGAGACAGAGGGCAGTCATAAGAATTTTCGCCACCAGCACAGTAATCAATAGCGACAGCATAAACTCACCGGCGATCATGTCATTAATACTATTAATGCCCAGCCCCAATATCTGTGGCACCCAAACGCCTACCAGGCCGCAGATAGTAGCGGCGACAAAAGGCAGTACCAGCGGCGAGGTTTTTAAGGATGCTGCGGTCTTTGTGGCATAGCGAATACTCAGCATGAAGACAATTGCCACCAGGGCAAAAAACGGCGACAGAATCACCAAAAAAGGCACCACCTCAGCAAGGCTCGGGACCACGGAGGCAATTTCAAAGGTCGCAGAATGAGGGAACCAATAGTTACTTAATGTACTTGCCGACACTGAAGCGACGGTAATGGGGGCAATGGCACGAACTGAAAAATGCCTCAGAATGGCCTCATGGGCAAAAATCACACCGGCAATAGGCGCATTAAAACCCGCCGAAATGGCCGCGGCGACACCGCAACCCAAATAGATTTCATGGGATAGACGGCTCGAGACAAAACGTTTAAACCAGATGCCCATGGTGGCACCAAAATGCACAATCGGACCATATTGGCCCACTGATGCGCCGCCGCTAGCTGAGGCAAACGCCGCCAGGGTAGAGGCAAAGCCTGTTTTGATATCTAGGGGTTGATGCACCTGATGTGCGGCATACATGGAATCAGCGGGCCCTGCCCAGCGTCTGATGCCCAGGCCGGTTTTGATAAAGACCACGACCGCAGCGGCAGCCCACAGAAACAGTACGCTAGAAAATGACAGGCTCTGGTCGCCAAGCGTAAAAGAGAGCAAATCGCTGGCTTCACGTTGCTGGCCAAACCACTGCACACCCATAACAAACAGATTAGACACAACGGCCAGCACGGCGCCGATAAGCCCGCCAACCAAGAAAATGATAAAAACTTCGACTAAAGCCTCGCGCACTCTATGCATCGAAACTCCCCTTTATTTTTTATTTTTGGAGGTTGCTAATGTACCTAACGAGAGCCAGCCTGTCAGTAGTTTTAAAGCTGAGATATAGGTTATCGCATGAGATAGTTGCATAACTGTATAACTCCGCTATTTTTACATCTATACTCGAACCCATAATTATGACTCGCTGAATCAATGGATGAAACGGCTTCGCCCACCCATGGATTTGATGAGTACATTGATTTTTGTCTAAGCTAGCATCAATTGTCGGATCAAGCAGAGAGATCAACGAGCTACGCGCGTTGATCGAAATTGTGGGTCCCAGTGATTCAACGGCGCTGATTTTAGGTGACAGTGGCACAGGTAAAGAACTGGTGGCTAAGGCGCTGCATAGCTGCTCGGAACGGGCTCGCGGGCCATTTATCCCGGTTAACTGTGGCGCCATACCCAGAGACTTGCTGGAAAGTGAACTGTTTGGCCATCGCAAAGGCTCTTTTACAGGTGCTATCTCCGATCGCAAAGGCCGCTTTGAACTCGCCAATGGTGGCACCCTGTTTCTCGACGAAATCGGCGACATGTCGATGGACCTGCAGGTCAAACTACTGCGCGTACTGCAAGAGCGAACCATAGACCCTGTCGGTTCCACGCAGTCCACCAACATAGATGTACGGGTGGTTGCCGCCACCCATAAAAATGTTGAGACCCTTATTGAACAGGGTCATTTCCGTGAAGATCTATTTTACCGCCTCAACGTGATGCCCATAGAAATTAAGGCCTTGCAGGAGCGCAGAGAAGACATCCCGGTCCTGTTTGAGCACTTTGCCAATCATTACGCCAAAGCAGACAAGTTACCGATCACTATGATTAGTGGCTCTATGCAGCTGCTGATTCAGTATGACTGGCCCGGTAATGTCCGTGAGCTTTCTAACCTTGTTGATCGATACAGCGCACTCTATCCGGGTCAGCAGGTTGATTTGCGCAAGGTCCCCTCGGCGATGATTCCATCGGGTATACGTACCATTGCCGACAGTAATGGCAGCGATGCCCTAAGTACCCTAATGACCGGCTTTGCCCCGACCGATCAGTCGATTGAGGCTGGGGCTCTGTCACAGATAGACGCCAGTATCGAGCCAGTGCCTGCAGAGCCTCTCGATGAAGTTCAGCGCGTGATTATGCTGGCGCAGGGGGGTGATTCTTTTCCTGAGCAGGGCATGCAACTTAAGCAGCACTTGCTGGAAATAGAGCGCAGTCTAATCAAGCAAGCTCTGGGCAGAGCTGAGGGCAATGTGTCTAAAACTGCCCGGCTGCTTAATTTACAGCGCACCACGCTGATTGAAAAAATTAATAAATACGGTCTCTCCGAGACCTCCTAGCTTGGCTAAATCAACTGTCCTAACTCGCCTAACCTTACCAATGCGGCTAGGCATTGCCACTCACGTCAGCCTACTCCCAGAGTTTTCTCTGCCACTTCCCTGTCAAATAGCCGACCGCTTGCCACTGGCAGATTATTGACACTTCCTTGCCGCTATTCATGTAACTCATTGTTTTTAAACAATAAACATTATTGGCACACATATTGCTATCTCTTGGTATAACCGCTCAAAGTGGCAACCAAGCAAAAAGGTAACAATGTGGCAAACAACAATGTAATGGCAGTACTGTGGCTAGATCCGCTAGAGCAATTGAGCTCGGTGGAGCTATCGGCGTTTACTGCTCAGGGTTTGGCGGTGAGTCAGTCATCCTCTGCGAATCTAAGTGACGAAGATATTAGCAGCGCCGATGTGGTGGTGGTGAGTCTTAGCCGCAATGTGGATTTACTCAAACAGCTACAGTCTAGGCAAGCATCTGTGAATGCGATTGCACCCATTGTTGCCCGCGTGCCTCGCGAGATGTTTGAGCTTGGGATTGAGGCAATGAGTCAGGGCGCTCTAACCGTCGTTTCCTGCGATCAAAAATCGGCATTTGAATGGACTGAGACATTTGCCCAGGCAAAAATTACCCCGAGCGAAAAACAACAGGCATTTGTTTTCGCCGATCCCGTTAGCCGCAACTTGCTCGCCTTAACCGAGCGTGTGGCACAGGTTGATGTAACCGTTTTGCTAACCGGCCCTACGGGTGCTGGCAAAGAGGTTTTGGCCCGTATATTACATGACGCATCCCCCCGTTATGAGGGCCCTTTTATTGCGTTTAACTGCGCCGCGATGCCTGAAAATCTGATTGAAGATATGCTCTTTGGTCATGAGAAGGGCTCATTTACAGGCGCCACCAAGGTTCAGCCCGGACTCTTTGAGCAGGCCCAGGGCGGCACCATATTCTTAGATGAAATCGGTGAGATGTCATTCCACCTCCAGGCCAAGCTGCTGCGTATTCTACAAGAGCGTTCAGTGGTGCGAATTGGCGGCCAAAAATCCTTAGACTTAGATGTAAGAGTGATTGCCGCCACCAACCGCAATTTAAAAAATGCCATCGCCGAGCGCAGCTTCCGTGAAGATCTTTATTTTCGCCTAAGCGCCTTCAAATTAACCATTCCGCCACTGCGCGATCGGCCATTGGATATTCTGCCTCTTGTTGAGCAGTTTATGAGCCAACAAATCATGGAAGGCCAGCCTGCGAGAATGACTACCGAAGCCCAGCAATTACTGGTTACCTACAGATGGCCTGGCAATGTACGTGAATTACAAAATGTCGTGATCAGAGCCATGGTGCTCTGTAATCAGGGTCCCATTGACAGCCAACATCTTATCTTTGACGACATGCCAATTGCGGATGAGTTTGAACAGCAGCGCGCTGTGGTTCAGGCCAATGGATATTTTACTCGCCAACCCGATCGGATTGATGCCCAGCCCTATTACGGCAATTCGGCTCCGATGCAAAACGAGCCACTTAATCAGGCAGTCAAGAACAGTGAGTGCCAGAGCATTATGGCAGCGCTGCAATCATCACGCAGTCGTGATCAGGCTGCTGAACGACTGGGTATTAGCCCTAGAACATTGCGTCACAAGTTACAGAAGCTGCGCGAGCAGGGCGTTTCTGTCACACGCGCTTACGCCCGATAGAGCGGCAGGAGACTAGATCATGATAAATCCAACCAATGCAGGCAATATCGAATCCGTACTGAGCCAAATTCGCCAGTATCAGGGCCAGGCCGCAGCGGGCATCAACCTATCCCCAGAGGCGACAGGTGATGTTAAAGCTACAGGCACTGCCGGTTTTGCAGACAGTATTAAAGGCGCGTTGCAGGAAGTAAATGCCACGCAGCAAACCGCAAAAACACAGCGTACAGCCTACGAGCGAGGTGAAGATATTCCCCTCACCGATGTGGTTATGAGTATGCAGAAGTCATCGTTAGCCTTTGAAGCAACGCTTCAGATAAGAAACAAAGTACTCAAGGCTTACGAAGAAATTATGAACATGCCAGTTTAAGAACTGAACAGAGAATAGAATTATGGCAACTACAGTCGCAAACCCAAATGATCTGAATGTCCCGGCAAATGCTGAAGGCAATGCTCAGGTACCCGCGCCAATGGCAGGATCGGCCCGAGGACAAGCTATGCCAGCAGCACCTGAGGCTTCGGCATCAACAACCTCCATGCCTAGCATTCGTCAGGTACTGGATCAGCCCGCTGTGCGTAAATCCATGCCGGCAATTATTGCTCTGCTCACGATTGCAGTTTTTATTATTGCCTATTCGTGGGTTCAGGAGCCGGCTTACAGAGTGGTTTATCCCGGACTTTCTGAAGCAGATCGCCAAGCGGCATTTGAAGCGCTTTCCAGCGCCGATTACAGCGCTAAAATTGATCCGCAAACCGGCGAGCTTAAAGTGCCAGACACCCGATATCACGAAGCCAGAATCTTTCTTGCTTCAAGAGGCCTACCTCAGGGCGGCAATGTTGGCGGTATGGATTCATTGAGTGAAGACGCCTCCATGACCAGCAGCCAGTTTATGGAACAGGTGCGTTACGTCTCGGCAATGGAGCAAGAGTTAGGACGCAGCATTAGTCAGATTTCTACTATCCAGTCGGCACGCGTGCACCTAGCTTCACCCAAGCAGAGCGTATTTGTCCGTGACCGTACCCCAGCGAAAGCCTCAGTGGTTGTGTCGCCTTTTCCAGGCCGAAGAGTGTCGGCCTCTCAGGTAGAAGCCATTACCCACATGGTTTCCTCTAGTATTCCCTATCTCGCCGCAGAAGATGTTGTGGTGGTAGATCAGCGCGGCAAGCTATTAACCGACGCCAACAACTTTGCTTCCATGCAGCTTAACTCCGTTCAAATGGAGCATCAGCAACGTCTCGAAGATAGCTACCGCAGTCGTATTGATGCCCTGCTTACCCCTGTTGTGGGTACCGGCAATGTGCGCGCTGAAGTTGATGTACAGATGGACTTTACCGAAATTGAATCCACCTACGAAGAGTACGACGGCAACGACAATGGCCCCAGAGCGCGCTCTGAAATACTGGCTATCGAAAAGGGCTCCACCAGAGATGCCCGCGGTGTTCCAGGTGCCACATCAAATACAGCTCCCCTAGATCCCGTGGCCGTTGTTGATGGCCAGTTAGTGTCGGAGGCGCCAGGCGCAGCTGAAGCTGCAAACATGAGTACATTGAGCAGCAAAACCACACGCAACTATGAAATGGACCGTGCCGTACGCCATGTTAAACGTCAGGGCGGCATTCTCGATCGCATTTCCGTTGCTGTCGTCATCAATCAGCCTGTTAACACGTCTACCACTGGGGACGAGGGTCAAGAGCTCGACGGTACCGCCGTAGCCGAGGGCTTCTCGGAATTAGAAATTGAACGCTTTACCGACCTCGTTAAAGGCGTTATTGGTTATGACGAGCAACGCGGTGACGTAGTGACCATTATTGCGGCCAAGTTCGAAAAGCCAAAGGTCATAGAAGCTCAGTATGCCTGGTACGAAAATGCCCAGCTGATGAGCGCCCTACAGAGCCTCGCAGCCGCGCTTATCTTTATCGCCTTACTGGTTATTGTTGTAAGACCTATTATCAGGGCTTACTTGCCTGACACAGAGATCCTTGCAGAAGATGGCACCGATAGCATGAAAGATGGCGAGCTAAGTCAGGCTGAACTGAACATGATTGAACTTGGAGATGGCGAATCCCTTGAGGATATAAAAGCCAAGCTCAAGCCGAAGAAATCAACCATATCCGCAGATATGCTGGATACGGCCAACACATATGATGACAAGGTTGCGCTAGTGCGATTGCTAGTAGCTGAAGACTCCGGTCGAGTCGCCAACGTACTCAAGAAAATGATTCGACCTGTATAAGACAGGCGAGGAGAAAAGAAAATGGCAGATGCAAAAGCAAAAGGAAAAGCGCAGGATCCGGCAATAGAAAAAGAAGAGGTGCCGATCTCTGAAGCGCTACAGAAAGAATTAGATGAAATGACTACTACCCAGCGCGCCGCAGTAATAACGCTGCTGCTCGGAGAACAGCAGGCAGCAGATATTATTCGCTACCTCAATCCCCGTGAAGTTCAGTCGCTGGGTGGCGCGATGGTCGGTGTAGCCGATCTGTCCCAGGAAGCAGTAAATATTGTACTGGACGACTTCGTCGCCACAATTAAAAACCAGACCAACCTTGGTTTGGGTACCACCGACTACGTCGAGAATGTCCTTAAGCGCGCATTGGGCGAAGATAAAGCCGCCACCGTACTGGGTAGAATTATGCCTGGCTCATCGAGCAAAGGTCTCGAGATACTGCGCTGGATGGATGCCCGCTCAATTGGTGAAATGATTCGTGACGAGCATCCACAGGTAGTGGCGATTATTCTCTCGGTACTGGAATACGATGTAGCTGCCGACGTACTTAACTTCCTGCCCAAGGAAAATCGTCCAGAAATCATGCAGCGAGTGGCAAGTCTGGAAACAGTTCAGCCCTCAGCCATGGAAGAACTTGAAGGCATCATGACGCAGCAGTTCTCGAGCAGCTCATCAGCCAAGTCTTCAAGCTTTGGCGGTGTCTCTACGGCAGCGAAAATTATGAACTTTACCAAGGTCGATTTGGAAACCTCAATCATGAGTGGCGTAACCAACCTCGATGAGGGTCTGGCCATGAGAATTCAGGACAGCATGTTTACATTCGATAACCTGTCTGGTGTCGACAATCGCAGCGTGCAGGTACTGATGCGTAATATTGAGCAAGATATGCTGATGACCGCACTGAAGGGTGCCGATGAAGTGGTTAAGGACAAGTTCCTCGACAACATGTCCCAGCGCGCCAAGATCATGTTCCTCGACGATATGGAGGCCAAGGGCCCAATTCGTATTACCGATGTGGAAGATGCACAAAAATCTATTATGCGACTTGCCCGCAAGCTATCAGATTCAGGTGATCTAGTACTGGCAGGACGAGGAGATGACTTTGTCTGATCAATCACCCTCGGTGAGCTGGCGTCTCAATGACCTGCTAAAGGCCGGCAAGAAAGCCAAAGCCTTTGCAGCGGCATCCTGGCAGCCACCAGAGCAAGAAGCCGAGAGCCAAAAATTTGCCCATTGGCAGCCTCTGGTTGTCAATCTCGAACCCGAGAGCCCCACTGAGGTAGAGCCCCTACCTGAAGAGGAACTGCAAGACTCGGAAGAAGTAGAGGCACAGGAATTACAGGAAGCGGCCGAGCTTGAAGAAGCTCAGGTTGAAGAACAGGCCATGGTTGTTGAAGCCGTAGCAGAGCAGGCCAAGCGAGACTCTTATGAAGAGGGTTATCAGCGTGGGATGGAGCAGGGCACAGCAGACAGCGAAGCAAAATGGGCCGAGGCCCGAGAGGCTTTTGTCGAGCTGACCCAGTCTATCCGGACCGCGCAAGATGATATGACCGAATTCTATGCACCCCTAAAAAAGCTCGCCCTACACCTAGCCGAGCAGCTGGTTCGTGGAGAGCTAACACTGTCATCCGCAGCTATAGAGCGCCTGACGAAAGAGGCCTTAAAAGACGTCGAGCAGCAGGGCGAAGGGCCAATTATTATTCGCCTACATCCCGTCGACCTAGAAAAATTTAGCGCCCACCTCAGTGGCGAACTGGATGGCCTCGACTTACGGGTCGACCATGATTTATCTCAGGGCAGCGTCAAAGTGAGTATTGACGACAGTGCGATTGAAGACCTAATGGAGCATCGTCTCGAACATCTATCAGAGCAGTTGCTCGGCTATGGATCAGGCAAGCGCGAGGCTAAAGGCAGTTCACAATTTGACAGTAACTTCGCAAATCCTGTGGTTGAAAAGGCGATTGAAATAAATGACCCCGTTACTGATGGCCAAGATTTCTTAGATGAAACTGTCATAGATGATGTTGTTGAAGAGCACCCTATTGAAGGGACCGCTTTCGACGAAGCTGCTGATGATTCTGCTCTTGACGAACAACCCCTTGATGAACAAACCTCTAACGAAATACCAATAGATGAAGCCCCGCTAGATGAAAATCCCCTAGACGGCGATGTGGAAGACCCCAATGCTTGATTTTACTGCTCAGGTTGACGAGGTCGTTTCCAAGCTGCGCTCCCCAGAGGTTTCCACCAGCGGTAAGCTCGTGCGCGTTGTTGGTTTAACCCTCGAAGCCAAGGGTATTATTGCCCCCTTAGGCGCTCACTGTCAGGTCGAAAATATTGACCAGGGCACCTTTATCGATGCAGAAGTGGTTGGCTTTCACGACGATCTACTCTATTTAATGCCCTACACCGAACCCGGCGGCATAGGCCCCGGTGCTCGCGTGTGGGTACGTTCCAATCACTCCAAAGCCTCATTGGGTCGTGGCTTACTGGGTCGAGTTATCGATGGACTGGGTCAGCCGATCGACGGCAAAGGCCCCATAGATTACACCGACCAGCTGGGTCTTGAAGGCCTAGCCATTAACCCCATGGAGCGGGGGCCGATCAACAAAATACTCGATACCGGTATCAAGGCGATTAATACCTGCCTGACCATTGGTCAGGGTCAGCGAATGGGTCTGGTTGCCGGCTCCGGTGTGGGTAAAAGTGTGCTGCTAGGTATGTTGACCCGCAACACGGAAGCAGACGTGGTGGTAATCGGACTTATCGGCGAGCGTGGTCGTGAAGTGCAGGAATTTATCCATCAAATACTGGGTGACAAAGGCTTAGCCAAAGCTGTAGTCATTGCCGCCCCCGCAAATGTTTCACCAGTGCTTAGACTAAAAGCCACAAACCTGACCCACCTAATTGCCGAGTATTTTCGAGATCGTGGGCAGAATGTATTAATGCTCTGCGACAGCCTCACCCGCGTGGCCCATGCCCAGCGAGAAATCGGCCTGGCCATTGGCGAGCCACCCACAGCCAAAGGTTATCCGCCCTCAGTGTTTGCCCTGTTGCCACGACTTATTGAAAGAGCCGGGGTAGGGCGCAATGGTTTTGGCTCTATCACCGCAATGTATACCGTATTGGCCGAAGGCGATGATCGATCCGACCCCATTGTTGATATTGCCCGGGCCTCACTGGATGGACAGGTCATGTTATCCCGTCAATTAGCAGATGCTGCCCATTATCCAGCGATAGATTTGGCCGGTTCAATTTCTCGTGTCATGAATAATCTAGTCCCCACTACCCTATTAAAGTCAGCCAACCGCTTTCGACGTCTATGGACACTCTACCAACAGAATCAGGACCTGATTCAGGTAGGCGCCTATGAAGCGGGCACCAACCCTGATCTGGACGAGGCAATTCGTCTGAGACCAGCCATGGAAGCATTGTTACAGCAGGGCAGCGACGCCTCAGTAAATCTTGAGCACAGTCAGAAAATGATGGTGCAACTTACCGGACAGCTAGATCAAGCCTAAAAAATTAAAAGTGTTAGAGGATCATAACCATGAACGGAACCCCAGTTTGGGAAGTGTTGGCCTCCAAGGCCCAACGAGAAGTGAGAAAGGCCCAGCAGAAGCTTGCTGAGGTCCAGCTACGTCGAGAGCAGGCTGTAGAGCGCGAGGAAAAGCTGGATGAACTGCTCATCGAATATAGCGACCGACTTGCCAGTATTCAGAAGCGTGCCCACAGCACAGAAGAGGCGGGCAACTACCGCAACTTTATTGTTCAGCTGCAGACTATTAAGAGTCGTTCCACCGTCGAGTTCCAGAACATAGAAAGGGCCTGCACAGAGGCGCGACGAGAAATGCTACTGGCAGATCAGGAGCGATTAAAGGTAGAGCATCTGGTTAAACGCGCCAAAGAACAGCGCCAGCAAGAGCGTGAACAACGAGATAGTCGCGAAGCCGAAACCCAGAGCATGATTCAATTCAATCTCCGAGCAAGGCTACAGCGATAAGTTAAAAAGGCTACAGCGGTAAGTTCAAAAGCCTAAAGCGATAAGCCCAAATCGCCTCAGCCTCAAATCCCCGGGCGTTTAAACCCTCTTGGCATGTGTCTTGCAATAACACTAATAACAGGTCCAACAAAGACCTAACGTATTAGCCAATTAATGGGACATAAATTGCCAATGGGCCAACTTAACAGCGTAATCCTCAGCAACAAGCCAGCCACAGCCCCAGGCTCTACGGTGCCTTCCGGCCTGTCAGCGCCAGCAGCCGACGGTCAGCCAGGCAAAGACGTTCCAGCCTTTGCCGGTATTCTAAAGTCCAAGTTGGCCGATAATGTGGTGGCAAAAAGCGGCAATACTTTGCCGGAAGAGCCACAACCCAAAAAGACAACCGATCAGGCCAAAAACACCGACGCAGCCAACCTTCTATTAGAGAGTCGTTTACTGCAGAGCGGCCTAAAAGTGATTGTTGGCGGAGCAACCCCATCGGATGCCGGGATTGATGATTTTGCGAGATCTCAGGGCATAGATCCCAAGGCATTGGCATCATTGATGGCGGACAACAAAAAAGACTTTCCGGTAGCTAATAGCGCAGCCCCGAAAACAGCGTTAGCGCAGCCGAAACCAGAACCAGAACTCGACTCCCAACCCGAACCTGTCGCAGCCTGGTTGACGGATAGTGCGATCAGTCAGCTAGTTGCTGGTGCTCCCGCAGGTTCATCGCCAGGAAGGCAAAGCATTGAAGCCTATTTACAGGCCCCAAGCAAATTCAAGCCGCTGGATAAACCAGCCCAAGACGTCGTCGAAAAAATGACATTCAACCTGCCTACCTCTAAAGCAATGAATGAGATCTTTAGTGGCGTAAATACCAATCCACAGCAGCAGCCAGTCATTAAATTAGAAAATATTAATTTAGCCGTAAAAGATGGAATAAAAGATCCATTAAAAGCTACCCACTTAAAGTCTAATGACAGTAAAATTGCACTACTAGCAACAGCCCCTGTAACCACAGCTACGGTTCCTGTTACATTGGCGTCCGTCGCAGCCCCGGCCGTGATCAGTGAGTCAGGCTACATTACTTCACCGCCCACTTTCGACGATAGATCTGAGTACTCAGCGGCAGATACACTGCCAGAGAAGCTTGAGCAGCAAACCCTGCGCAAGCAAGAAGAACAGGCAGATATGTCTCGCCGATTAGCTGAGGCACTCGGCCAGCGTTTAACTGCGCAGATTAGTCGCGGTGCCTGGCGTGTTGAAATGGACCTACACCCAAAATCTTTAGGTCGAATTGAGATACAATTAGAAATGAAAAATGGCGAATTAGAAGCCAACTTTACCGCCGCAAATGCGGCCACTCGAGAACTAATACAAGAGAGTATGCCAAGATTAAGAGCCGCGTTTGAAGAACATGGCATGGAATCTGCTTATATAGGTTTAGGGCTAGAAAATCAGGGCCAATCTGACGGAAAGCCGACAGGTCAAAATAGCCCCAATGAAGCCAAAACAACGTCTGATAGCGAAGAGCCACAGCTCAATGCACGGACTTCAAGACTGGATGATGATGGTTTGGATCTACTGGTTTAAAAGCGGACCCAGACTTAACAAATTAAAGAGATAGAGGATTAAGCAATGCCTGACGAAATTTTAGATGACGAAGCACAAGCAAAGAGCCCTGTATTGAAGATTATTTTGATAGTAGTGGGTATTTTGTTACTGGTCGCGATTACTGTAGGTGGAACGCTGTTTGCCTCAGGTTTCTTTGCCCCAGCCACAGAGCAGGATCCAGAAGCTGCGATTGCAGCCCTAGAAGCCGCTGCGGATGAAGAGGCGGCAGCAGCAGCTGCAGCAGCTGCCGGACCGAACAAAGTTCAACTCGACAGTCCCGAGTTGTCAAAATTCCAGCAGTCTTACTACCAGCTTGAAAAAGAGTTAGTGGTTAATATTGCCAACTCAAGAAAAGTGATGCAGGCCTCTATTGCGATCATGACCCATTATGATGAGCGCGTGGTCGACAACGTTGAGAAGCATACCTTTCCACTTCGCAATGCAATGTTAACGGTTATGTCACAACAAACCGATGCAAGCATTACTAGCCCTGATTTCCGTAAAAATCTTTCTGAAGAACTAAAAATTGTAATGAACGCAAAACTTGAAGAGCTAGAAGATTTTGGTGGCATTGAAGCAGTGTACCTTACCGAATTTGTGGTTCAGTAGACGGGCCTACTAAGTAAGCCCTCTAGTAATTAATTGAGTAGAACAATGGTAGAAACAATGAATTTATTATCCCCCGAAGAGCTAGATGCATTAGCTGCCGGTGTCCAAGATGGTTCGATAGAAACAGATACCGGACTGAATATCGAAGCGCGGGTTTTAAAACATGATTTGACCAACGAAGATTCGTCATTGGGCGTGAATGTTAGCGCCGTGGATATGATCAACGAGCGTTTCGTACGTCAGTTTAGACTGGGTCTTTTAGAGGTTTTAAGAACCACGCCAAAAGTTAATATGGCAAATGTGGAAATCATGAAATTCAGTGATTACCTTAGAGACCTCAAGTCACCATTAGCAGTCAACACTATCCGTCTAAATCCATTGCGGGGATACTCAATGGTGGTTATTGAACCATCCATTATTTTTTCCTCTCTCGATAATTTCTTTGGTGGTTTGGGTGGTACTGTTGAAAGCCTGCCACCCGGCAGACTGTTTACACCCACAGAAAACAGCATTATCAAAATTATGATGAATGTACTGTTTGGTTCTTTGCAGGACGCCTGGGCACCCATCTTACCGATTAAGTGTGAACATGTTGGCTCAGAAATTAATCCACAGTTTGCTCAGATTGCCGACGAAAATGATTTGGTTGTCGTGAGTCGCTTTGCCTCTGAGCTAGGTAATGGTGTCAAGGGCAATATAGATTTGGTCTACCCCTACAACTCACTAAAACCGATTCGTGAATTGCTGCGCAGTCGTGTGCAAACAGGTGACGATAATGATGCCTCAGACAAGATTTGGAGTTCAGAGTTAAAGTCTGCCGCAATCGATGCGGAGCTAGACATAAAAGTTACCCTGGCTGATATCGAAACCACGCTAAAGCAATTCGAAGCGTTGCAGGAAGACGATATTATTTATTTGAAGAAAACTGATCATGCGCGAATTTATGTAAACGACGTTCCAGTTTTTGATGCCGATATTGGCAGTAGTAATTCTCATATGGCCGCCCAGATTGTTAGATCCTTGGCACCCAAAACATAGCCTCAAAAAATAGCCCCAAAAATAGCGAGTAGAAATAATGGAAGATATAGAAACCAGCGCAGTAGAAGAAACCGTAGAGCAACCCGTTTCTCCAGAAGCCGCGTTAAAGAATAAAATTAATTCAGATGTGCTGCAGAATATTCCTGTGACTATCTCCGTAGAGGTAGGCCGTACGTCGTTAAAAATTCGCGACCTGATGCGTCTTACTCAGGGCAGTGTTGTAGAGTTGGATCGGTTAGCCGGCGAACCCTTGGATTTGCTGGTCAACAATACATTAGTTGCTCAGGGTGAAGTGGTACTGGTTAACGAGCGTTATGGTGTACGACTTACCAGCGTTATCCCTACCGCCGATCGTGTTAAGAACCTGTAGGGCACTGACATGCTGGCTGAATTTGGATTAATGGACTGGCTATCAATGATGGGTTCATTCCTGTTGGTGATTGGCCTGTTAGTGGCGACGCTATTTTTAATAAAAAAAATGGGTCCCAGTATTAGCAACGCAAGTAACAAGCGATTGCAGATTCTAGAAGTTCAAAATCTCGGCGCACGGCAAAAGCTTTTGCTGGTTAGCGTTAATGCCGATCAGGTACTTATCGGCATATCCCCCCAGGGCATGACGAATCTTGGCAGCTGGCCCGTTGACCAGCAGATCAAGCAAGAGAATCAAGAGCAGGTGCCTGAGGACAGCGAGAATAACGAAACCAACAGCTCCCTGGGAAATTTCAAACAGCTTCTCGCCCAAACTGTCAAAAAACAAAAGGACTAGATCGTGGCTCTGTCATTATTTAAAAAGCGTACAGCAGGGAAAACCATTATCTTGGTTCTACTTGCTATGGTCCTTACCAGTCCGGCTTTTGCCCAGGTGGGTCTGCCCATTGTGAGTATGGTAGAGGACGGTAGCGGCGGAGAAAAATATAGCCTGACCTTACAGCTTATCGCACTGATGACAGTGCTAACGTTACTGCCATCGCTACTGTTAATGATGACCTCCTTTGTTAGAATAATTATTGTTTTATCCCTGTTGCGTCAGGCACTGGGAACAGCTCAGACACCACCAAATCAGGTGTTGGTAGGCCTAGCGCTATTTTTAACCCTCTTTATAATGGCGCCAGTTTTTAGCGACATTTATGACGATGCGATAACGCCGTATTTCGAAGAGACTATTAGCTTTGAAACCGCACTGGCAAAAGGAGAGTTGCCGATACGCAATTTTATGCTTAATCAAACTCGCGAAACCGATATTGCCATGTTCGCAGAAATTGCCCGCAACGACAGTTTTGAAGGGCCAGAAGATGTGCCTTTCACAACCCTAGTGCCCGCCTTTATCACCTCAGAATTAAAAAGCGCATTTTCTATCGGCTTTCTAATTTATATTCCTTTTGTAGTAATCGATCTGGTGGTGGCCAGTGTCCTGATGTCCATGGGCATGATGATGCTTTCACCGATGATGATTTCCATGCCATTCAAACTAATGCTGTTTGTGTTGGTTGATGGTTGGACACTAATTATGGGATCGCTAGCAGCAAGCTTTGCGATGTCCTAGGAGAGAGAAATGGATCCAGCACAGGTAATTGATTTAGGTCGCGAGTCTCTTTGGATCGCGGTACTGGTGGCGGCACCGCTGTTGGGCGTTGCCCTTATCGTTGGTTTGGCTGTTGGTATTTTGCAGGCCGCAACCAGCATCCAAGAAATGACCCTGAGTTTTATTCCTAAACTGGGCGCCATGATACTGGCCCTAGTGATTTTTGGTAGCTGGCAGATTGCCGTGATGGTGGATTTCATTCGCCGCATTTTTGAACGCATACCTGAGTTGTTTATGTAATGGAGCTTTTGGTTGCCGACATTGTCCAGCGCTTCTATATGTTGCTGTGGCCAATGATTCGCATCTCTGCGTTTCTGTTGTCTTCCCCTTTTTTCTCGATTCGCGCGGTGTCTGTCAGAATCCGTGTATTGCTGGCCACTGTATTAACCTGGATGATCTACCCCCTAACGGATTGGCCCGCAGTCGATCCAATTTCAGCTTCGGGTTTGCGGGAGGTTTTTAGTCAGGTCTTTATTGGCGTGCTGATGGGCATGATTCTTCAGGTGGTCAATGCATCTTTAGTCGTGGGCGGCCAGGCCATTTCCGCCTCCATGGGTCTTGGCATGGCCAATATGATGGACCCCAATATGGGCAACGTGCCCGTGATTTCCCAGTTTCTTATTATTTGTTCCACCCTAATTTTTCTCGGATTAGGTGGCCATGTGTTGGTTATCACCATGTTACTCGAGAGTTTTTATCTGTTGCCCATCGGTGAGGTGGTAAACCTTCAGCCGTTAATCTCATTGGTAATTGAGTGGAGCACAATGATCTTTTTGGGGGCTGTATTGATGGCCTTGCCGATTATGGTCTCGCTGTTATTTATCAATATCGGCTTGGGTGTTATTACCCGAGCAGCGCCGGCCTTAAATATTTTTGCCGTAGGTTTTCCGGCTATGATTTTGGCGGGTATTATCCTGCTGTCCATGTCGATGACCAGTATAGGGTTCCGTATTCAATGGCTGTGGCGCCAGGCGTTCGACACCTTGAGTCAAGCATTGGGCCTTAGCTGATGTCAGACGATTCTAGCGAAGAAAAAACCGAAGAACCCACCGCCAAAAAGCTTGAAAAAGCGAAGGAAGACGGCCAGGTTGCGCGATCACAGGAGTTATCGGTCGCAGCCATGATGATCGGCGTTGCCTGTTTTCTGTATCTGTTTGGCGGCTACATGATCTTACAGCTCAGCGAGGTATTTGAGGCAGGCTTTACCTTTGACCGCAAAGATGTATTTTCCGACAATTTGTTACCAACGACCTTTGGCTCCCATGCAATGGACAGCATCATGGTGGTCGTACCGATTTTTGTTCTGGCTGTTCTCATTGCTATCGGGGCCGCGGGAATGCTGGGGGGATATATTTTCTCCCTTAAATCTATTGCTCCAAAGGCCAGCAAAATTAACCCAATGGCTGGGCTTAAGCGAATGTTTGGCACCAAGGCACTGATCGACCTCAGTAAGGCGCTGGCTAAGTTTAGCCTAGTGGGGATAACCCTCTACCTGGTGGTGAGTGAAAGTTTTGATACCCTGGTCTCTCTGGGCTTTATGAGCTTGGGTCCGGCGATGGCCGAGGCGGGAAATCTGATTGCTGGCGGCACGGTACTGGTGACATTGACCCTAATCGTAGCTGCGGGCATTGATGTACCGTACCAAATTTATGAAATAAACCAAAAAATGAAGATGACCAAGCAAGAGGTCAAAGACGAATTTAAAGATACCGAGGGTCGACCTGAAGTTAAGGCGCAGATCAGGCGTAAACAGCGTGAAATGGCTATGGGTGCGATGATGGAATCCGTGGCCGACGCCGATGTGATTATTGTTAACCCGGAGCACTTTGCTGTTGCCTTAAGTTATGATCCCTCGAGCAACGGCGCGCCGGTGGTGGTCGCCAAGGGCGCGGACTTTATGGCTCAGGGTATACGTGAGAGAGCGGCGGAACATGGGGTCCCCCTATTTTCGTCTCCCACACTGGCCAGAGCCCTGTATTTTACAACCGATATAAACCAGAGTGTCCCCGAATCTTTATACTATGCGGTAGCCCAGGTTATTGCCTATGTATTTAGCCTAAATAGTTTGGGGCCAGGATCTACAGTAGCAGAGAAGCCGCGACCCGAAGTTCCCGCGGGGATGCGTTATAACACAGAGGGTGCTTTGGACGATGATTCCAAAGACACCTAAGGATAAGAGAGAATGGCAGATAATAAAAAAGAACCCACGTTTGAATTTCAGAACTGGTTTGATGGCGGCGATATTTTCTATCGCAGTGTTGATAAACAGCGTTTTCAGCATGCCCTTGATGCCATTGTTGACGATGAACTCGGACTCGCCGTCATTGGCACCAACGAAACGGTTCTCGATCATTACTGCCGTATGCTGGTTGCACGTCTTCGGGACCTTAATCTTTTTCAGGTAGAAGTTTTTTTACCCACTAACACAGACAGTTTACTCAAGCGCTTCAATGAAATGCTTGCCAGCATGAGTCTAGAGCGCGCTCGCCAGGCGCCGGACAATTCAACACCGGTTAAACTTCTTGTAGTAAACGACGCGAAATCTGTTGACGAAGAACAGTGGTCTTTATTGGTAAGGCTATTAGCAGATTTCCCCGGCGTCAACGTCCGCCTTATTTTGTTTCTCGATAAAACCGGTTGGCCCAGCCATGAAAAGCCACTAGGGCTTTTTGGTCGACGCCTCTATCGATGGGTGGTGGAAACCCCCACTCTTGATGAAGCCGGTGAGCTGATGGTTGCCGCGAAACAACATGGCTTTGAACGCGAGACAGAAATACTGCTCCTCCATGCTGGACTAGGTGCAGCTGTCCGCGGCGGTTACTCCGATGAAGATCCCAACGAATACAATCCGTCTTCCCAGCCTGCTGTTGATGAAAATGATTATCTTGGTGAAGACTACAGTGACAGTAATCCGTTTTCGGAAACCCCAGTGGACTTTCTCGACGATGAAGATCCAAGTTACGATGAAAATGACACTGAGAAAGGTCTTGCAGGACGAAATCTGTGGCCGGTGTTAGGAATATTTATAATCAGCTTAGCGGTTACCTGGGTGGTGGTCTCTAAACTTAATCCCGATGCAACGGACCAGTATCAGTCCACAGTCACAGGTGCACTAAATGGTCTGGCAGATACCTCTAACGGCGCCCAGATTTCTGAGCCATTAGTCTTGCCACTTGATGCAGGCGGCCCGACGATCAATAGAAATGAAAAAGGAAGCAATAAGCCGATAGCGGCCAGTCAGATTGCCGAAGCTCAGGCCGTGGTGGCGGCGCTGAAAAAAGATAAACGTTCCGAACAGCTTGCCGAACAGGCGGCTGAAAAGAAAGCCAGCGCGCTTAAGCAAACTGCGGCGCGCCAGAAGGCCACCGCAGAAAAGAAAGCCATAGCAGATAAAAAGGCCATAGCGGATAAAAAAGCCATAGCGGATAAAAAAGCGGCTGCAGTTAAAAGTGCCACAGCACTAAGGGAAGCTCAGGCGCTCAAAGAGGCCACAGCACTTAAGAAGGCCGCAGCACTTAAGAAAGCCAAATCACTGGGGCCAATACAGGGAGCCGAAGCAACAGACTTCTTTGTACAGCATATTGTGTTGACCACCCGCGAACAGGCCAAACTTTACATCAGGGGCTATGCAGGTTTACGCAATGCGACCATTGTGCCGATAGCGACGGGTAATAGCATTGCCTACGCTGTACTCTCTGGCCCCTTTAGCGCTCGAGATCGCGCGACAGAGTTTACTAAAGGCGCCGGCTTACCTGCCGATTATTGGATTAGAGCCGCAGGCCAACTCAAGGCTGTTGTTCGCGACTAGATATTGTTAATAGAAAGGGGGAGCGAATGTCTGATAAAGAAGAAGAGCAGTTATTTACGCTTGATGGTACCCGAGGGAAATTGGGTCAGATTGGTGAGGGCCCAGTTGCCCAGCCAAAGGAGAGATTTGATGGGGGTTTTAGCCCTGGGCTCGAAAACGTCATGGCCAGTTCAAGTGCTAGGTCCAGTGCGAGTGAGAGTCCAGAAGTCATTCTTGAATCTGATGATCAGATTTCGACTATTTTAAGCGCCCTTGATGATACGGCTATCAGTGCGGACAGAGCCCTTTTTGACGATTTATTAAGCCAGCGCATTGCTAAAGTTAACCAGGTTTCTGCCGATGTTTCTAAACAACTAGATGGGCTTAAGCAGTCATCATAATTATTTAAAATAGAGACCTGTAACCAGTCCGGAATTCCTATGAGCAATCCTGAAGACGATATTAAAAATACTGAAAATTCCGAGGTTTCTGAAACCCCCGAAACGCCAGAGCAAATGGCTGACCAAGCACTGACCGAAACGGCGTTGGCTGATTCAGATTCGGCCCTTATTGCAGAGTCTATAGAAGCCTTCGAAGAGACGTCTGAAAATGATGACCAGGATCCGAAAGTAGACCCAGGCGATTATCAGCGTTTTTCTCAGGTACTTAAGAACGCCCAAGAAATCTCGGGCCGTCTCGAGGTTTTACTGCCCGGGGTACTCGATACTGCCGACGCCACCAACAGTGCTGCAGATGTTAGTCGACGCGCCTCATCGGCCCTTGAGAATGGTCTCGATCATCTACAAAAAAGAGTTAATGAATTAGTCGCTGCCAGTGCTAAGGGTGCCGTGACGTCAACTCGTATTCTACTCGGTGCAGTGGTTTCGTTACTGATTGCCGTAGGCCTTATTGGATTTATGTCGGTGGAACTTTCAGCGCGGGTTAATCAGGTCGACAATATGATGGTGGCTCTGAGTAAGCGCGTGGTAAAAATGAATTCTGCCTTGGCAACCTTTGAGCAGTTAAATTTTTCGATCAATCAGTTGGCGACCAAGCAGGCGCAATTTGCCAGTAATCAAATGCTACTTGCCGAAGCGGTTACCCGAGCAGAGAAAAGTACTGTTGACCTAAATCAGCGGGTACCAGAAGCGACCGCCAAAAGTGTGAGCGCTGAAACCGACAAAATGATGGCCCAGGTAGATAAGCTTAACGTTGCTCTGGTCGCTCAGGGAAAACAGGTTGCTGTGGTCTCTGGTTCAGTTAAAAAACTGGCAACACAGATAAAATCGTTTGATGGGCGCATGAACAATGTTGCAAAGTTGAATGCTGATGTTGAAGCGTTAATCACGCTAGAGCGCGAAGACTATCTTGAGCTTTTGCAGCGGCAGGTAGATTTACAGGCCTTACAAGTCGCCGGGCAACAGCCTGAAGAAAAGGTAGACCCCTCGATTGTTGTCTATCCTTTCGTTAGCCGTTAGCGCCGGACCCTCGATTATTCAGTAATCTCCGCAATAGTTTATAAAGTAGACAGCTAAGTGGATATTCAAGTTGACCCTAAAGTGCGTAGCCCGATAAAGTGCTACAGCCAATAAAGTGCCACAGCCCATAAGGTGCAACAGCCCATAAAGCGCACTAGCCCAATAAGTCGTCTTCTAACGTCTGGTCGGTACTAGCCGGGTTTGCCAGTAGCGGCGCTTCAGCGCCGGGAGGGGCAGGCATCAATACCTCTGAAAAAGGCTCCTGCAACTCAAGGTCGGTACGCGAATAAAGCATTCCGGCAGAGTTGTCGAGATTGGCCCGCAGGGCAATCCTTTCTTCTTCGGTGGCAGTCACGCTCACAAAACCTGCGTTGTAAATAGTTGCCGCTGTTGGCTGTGGAATCCAAGAGCTGAACGTACCACGTAATGTGGTGATATCAATCGGCACCTTGGGTTTTTTGGCCGTACCGCTCTGCTTACCATCCTTGACGCCGTCGGCAAACAGTTTCTCAATATGTTTTTTCAACAGCAGTTCATAGCGTGGCTTTAGTGCGATTAGATCATTGTCATTAAAGTTTTCGGGCGAATTGCCAGACATCACATCCCATAGCGCTTTGCCCTCATGACCTAAAAATGTATGCTGAGGAGCAGCTTCAACCTGCTTCTGTGTCGCAGCGGATTGCACGCTTAGGGTTAAATTTTCAAGCTGAGCAATGCGGTCAATAAGATAGATGATAAGAATAATAGTAGCGGCAGTGCCGAGAAAGATCGCAAGTAGAATAATTGACGTCATAGGTTACAGCCGTTTATCAGAGTCAGACATTAAATTTCGTCCTGAACGTTATCGTCATCCTTGAGATCATTTTCGTTATCTTCTGGTTCAGATTTATTGATTACCTCTGCTTCTACCTCGTCCCGCAAAAACTGCAGGGCTACAAAGGGATCATCTAAGCCTAAATCGTAACTTACTCGCGCAGCAATCTCTTGGCCCAGAGTAATTGCTTTAGCAATATCGATCTGTAGGGTTTGGTACATCGCACCTAGACGAAATATTTCTTCTGCAAATTCTTCTGGTAGGTAGGTATAAATTTCACCAGCGACTGTCTTAACTCTTTGATAGCAATTTGCGACAGGTGCAACTGGATTTTCTGATCCCTTCGTTAGGGCGGCAACAGATTGTTTTTGGAAAAGGGCGGTTCTTTGGGCACCCTCAACAAATGCTTTATCCAGATTCGCTTTGCAGCGGTTTGCCATACGCAGTCTTATGGCGCGTGCGCCGCGATCTTCTTCAGGCAGCGATGCAACCTTAATGTAGTCTGCTTTGGCTCGTTGCTGGGCAGCTCTTATGCCTCTGTTTTTAAAAATAGAAAGGGCCATTATTTAATCCTCCTCTACCTCTAGGTTTTGACGCAATTTCTTTATGCTGCTCGATAAAATTTGGCTCACTCGAGATTCGCTGACTTCTAGTACGGCGCCTATCTCTTTTAAATTCATTTCTTCGACGTAGTAGAGTGAGATCACGGTACGATCACGCTCTGGAAGACTATCAATGGACGACATCAGCGAATCCATAAATTGCTCTCCAGCCATATTGGCTTCGGGCTCATTATTCGCACTGCCGGGCATATCCACAGTATCGGGTAGCTGCGATTCTAAAGACACAGTCTGAAAGCGGTGGGCGTGGGTGCGTTCCTTTTGAAAGCTGTCCACGTCTTTGCCCATAAATTCGGCTAGTTCTGTCTGTGAGGCTTCGCGACCCAGCTCGCCACTAAGCGCAGCACTGGCTTGGTTGTGATCGCGAATATTAACTATCGCTGAACGTGGCAGATACGACATCTTGCGCACCTGGTCAAGAATAGCGCCACGAACTCGGTTCTTGGCAAAGACTTCAAAGTCGACACCTTTGGTGGCATCAAAAGAACTCTTAGCTTCAATGAGACCAATCATACCGACCTGAATTAACTCATCCAGCTCCATAAAATTGGGTAGTCGCCCCTTGAGATGCAAAGCAACGCGTTTCACCAACCCAATATGGGCCAGCAGTTCGTTGCCGGACTGATCAGCATTTTGAATTTCTTCATATACTCGTAAATCAGCCATGGGAAGTCCTACGCAATGCTCTGTTGCTGCATGGCAAGTCGTTCAACGAAGAACTGTAAGCCACCGTTCATAGGGATATCAGATTCGAGACTGGTGACTACTTTGGCCAAGGCTCTAAAGTCGCGACTGGCGATGCTAGAGGGGGCAAAAGAAACCAGAGGTTGTCCGGCCTTTATAGACCTAAGTACCATCTCATCCTGAGTAATAGAATGTAGGTAGTCCACTCGACTGCCAAGAAAGTTTTGAATCACCGAATTAATACTGCCGTAGAGTCGCTCGCCTTCATTCTGTGAGGCTACGCCATTCGGGATTAGACTAATATTGTCTAGCTGATGCTCCTGAATCATCACTTTAATGGTGCCATAGGCATCGGCGATGGAAGAGGGCTCGTTTTTCAGTACGATAAAACGATGCTGACAGGCGCGCATAAAAGTCATCACGGTGTCAGACAGTCCCGCTGCCAGATCAACAATAAAGTAGTCTAGGTCTTCGTCTACATCGGAGAACGACTGAATAATGCCGGCAGTTTCTGCCTCATTTAACGACGCCATATGCTGCATGCCACTAGCACCAGGCACGAGCTTTACGCCGCTGGGGCCTTCAACAATAATCTCATCGAGGGTTTTCTCACCCGACAGAACATGGCTAAAATTGAACGGTGTACGGCAGCCCAGGGCTAATTGCGCATTGGCAAGGCCCAGGTCGGCATCGAAAATCATCACTTTTTTGCCCAGCGACGCGAGCATAACCGCAAGATTTACCGAAACAGTTGTTTTTCCGACGCCGCCTTTACCGCTGGCGATACCAATAATTTGAGTAGGTCTTTTGTTAAGCATTTTTAAACCCTATAAGCATTCTTGAGACCTGGGTATTACGCAGCGCCCCATTATCAATAGAATATTGGTGAGAGGCCCAGCCGGGATCTTGTTTTGCATCTAGATGTAAAAAAGATGTCGAATCAAGCAAAGCCTCAACGAGCTTCCTTGCACGACTTATTATGTGGTGTATCTGTCTATTGTTATTCATTTTCGTTTATCGTCTCAAGCTAGTCAAACAAAACTAATGGGCAAATGGCTTAGCGCCTGTTGGGCGAGGCTGTGGCCGGTTAGGGGAGCCATATCAATGATTGATGGCTCTGCAGCACCCAGTGAAATTGGGGTATCTGCATTCAATAGAGTATTAATAACAGCCCAGGGGTAAACATCAGGCTCAAGCCGTGACAGCATTACCGAGTCCCAGCTCATTTCAGCCGACTTGAGATGCCGTTTGACCGAGCCCTCTGAGGCGTCAGCCGCGAGTACTAGGTGCTTATGGGCATTGGGGAGTAATTGGGTTAATGCGTTCATGTGGCTTAAAACATCCACGCCGGGGGTATCTATAATGATAATTTTTCGCGAATCCAGTTCCTGAAGCAGGCTCTCAAGCATCTCAGGGCTACTGGCTCTAAAGGTTTCTACGCCAGCCTGAGAACCGATAAGCTGAGTTTGGCTCCAGGCGCCAAAGCGAATATCGTTGTAGCTGATAATAGCCACGTCCTGATCGCCATAATTAAGGGCCGCATGTTTGGCTAGGCGGCCTGCCATAAGGGTCTTACCTGCGCCAGAGCTGCCGGCAATAAGGTGGATGCCCTGAATATTTTCCAGAACATTGGTATGTTTGATTGCTGCGCCGAGCATATCGGCGATATCGGACAGTGCCGCGGTCATATCAGTATGCTGATTAACCACGTCGGTGACCAAGGCTCTCAGGCCAACGGGCATGCCGGTTTCATTAAAGGCTTCAATTAATGGGCGCATCTCGTCGGTGACTGACTGGGTGCCACTCCAGGCTTCCAGTTGCTGGGACATCTTGAACTCATTGCGCATAGCGGCCAGTTCCTGGCGCACCATATCAACGATTTCCCGTGCCTTTAGGCTCTCTCGGTCCTCGTTTGCAGAGCTAAATGCGTCTGTGGGCAAGGCTTCTTTAGCCAGACCTTCTTTGGCCAGACTTTCTTTGACGACAGTCTCTTTAAGCTCATGCATAAACTCTTCGATCAGACCCGAGTCTAGGTCAGCATCCAGATCCAATGACTTGTTTTGTACCGGGTCATGAGCAATAGCGGGTACCGTTTTAAAGACCTCAGTCTCCATGACGTCGGAGAAATTAGGCATCTCACCCAGAGAAGCGCGAGGCTCCTGAAGGGCGGGCGCCTGCATTTCATTGAGGGTCTTTTGGGTGTCCGGGGCAAGATCAATGGCAACAATAATTTCAGTCTGATCCTTGGCCCGCTTATTGGAAACCACCAGCGCATCTTCGCCATAGAGATGGATAACTTTCTCCATCGCTCGTCGCGTGTCTTCTGCCAGTACTCTTTGTAGTTCCATCTCTTTCTTTCCTCGGATTAATTGGTTTCTTCGACATCAACTGTCGCGACAACTTTAACGGCCTGATCATCTGGAATCTCGCTGTAGGACAGCACAGTCAGGTCACTTAATCGGTGTCGAATAATTTTTGCAAGCCAGGGACGAATGCCAGGGGACACAACCAATACAGCGGGGTGGCCCTGATTTTCAACAGCTTCAGTATTTTCTGCGAGGGCTTTAAACAGGCCCTCTGCAAGTTTGGGCTCTATAACTAAACCCTGATTACCACTGCTCTGCTGCAACACATTGTGTAGCACCTGCTCCAAAGAAGGATTAAGCGTGATAACCGGAAGACTATCGTTAATATCGACCAGGCCCTGGACAATCATGCGTCCCAGTCGTGGCCGCACTGCGGCAGTCAGTTCATCGGCATCCAGAGTGCGGGCGCTCTCTGTTGATAGCACCTCAATAATGGTGCGCATATCGCGTACCGAAACTGACTCGTCGAGAATGTTTTGTAATACTTTAGTAATGGTTGCCAGCGGTAATTTACCTGGCACCAAATCTTCAACCAGCTTGGGTGAGCGACCAGCGACTTTGTCTAGAAGCTGCTGGGTTTCATCATGGCTTAACAGCTCTGAGGCATTGCTGCGCAGCAGGGTGTTTAGATGGGTGGCAATCGCCGTAGCCGAATCAACCACCGTATAGCCCAGTGTACGAGCATAGTCGCGCTGAGAAGGCTCAATCCAGATAGCGTCTAAACCAAATGCAGGTTCCTTGGTCGGTGTTCCTTCAAGTGTGCCGTGAACATGACCGGGATTAATGGCCATCTCGCGGCCTACTTTAATTTCGCCTTTTCCGCGAACCACGCCGTTCATCACAATATGGTAAACATCGGGGGCCAGATCAAGATTGTCACGAATACGGATAGGTTGAATTAAGAAGCCCAGCTCTGCGGAGAGCTTTTTACGCACGCCTTTAACACGGGGCAGTAACTGGCCTCCGGTTTCAGGGTTTACTAGGGGAATCAATCCGTAACCAATATCCAGGCCGACCAGATCAACCTGATCCACATCGTCCCAGTTAAGTTCTTCTTTGCTCGCATCGTCTTGAGCAGTGGCTGCTATAGCGTTGTCCTCTTGTACGATCTGCCGGTCAGAATCTGTAGATATCTTGACACCTAGTCCCACAGACGCGGCGCCCAAGCCCAAAAACACTAGATGAGGCATGCCCGGCACTAGGCCCAGTAGAATCAGGATAACGCCAGCAATAATCAGCGCCATTGGATTGCCGAGCTGGGACTTAGCCTGCTCAGTCATCGATTGCGAGGTGGTTACGCGAGTCACGATAATTGCGGTCGCTAGAGACAGCAACAATGAAGGGATCTGAGCGACCAGACCATCACCAATGGTTAGTAGTACATAGATGCGGCCGGCTTCAGAAAAGCTTAGGTCATGCTGGCCTATACCAATAAGTAGGCCGCCAAGAATATTAATAATTAGAATAAGTAAGCCGGCAATCGCATCGCCGCGTACAAATTTTGAGGCACCATCCATAGAACCAAAGAAGTCAGATTCCTGAGATATTTCTTCACGGCGTCTTTTAGCCGTTTCCTGATCGATAACACCAGCATTCAAGTCGGCATCAATCGCCATCTGTTTGCCGGGCATCGCGTCTAGAGTGAAGCGCGCAATAACCTCAGACACTCGGCCAGCACCCTTGGTAACAACGATAAAGTTAATAATCATCAGAATCGCAAAGATAATGAAACCAACCAGATAGTTGCCGGCAATAACAAACTCACCGAATGCCTCAATAACCTTACCCGCCGCATCAGGACCTTCATGGCCCTTAACCAGTACCAGTCGGGTAGAGGCTACGTTGAGACCTAGGCGGAGCATGGTGGCAATCAGCAAAATCGCTGGGAAAGAAGAGAAATCTAAGGGTTTAGAGCTATTAATGGCGATCATAATGATCACCAGGCCAACCACAATATTAAAGGTGAACAGAAAATCCAGCAAAAAAGCGGGAAGTGGCAGAATCAACATCGAAATAATCAACAGCACCAGGAACGGAATACCCAGCCCGGAGAGTTCGATTTTTGACAGGTTCTGTCGTATGTTCGACAGTGTTGCAGTAGCCATGTAATAAAACCTTAATAAAAACAGTTAGTTAACAGATTGTTCTGTTTGGCGAATCAGATATGTTCTCGCCTCTAATGGATATAGAGCAATAACTGTGCCAGACCGGGACAGGGGCAAGAGAAAACACTATTAACCCTAAAGACCCTCGCCTTACTGCCGATACTACAAGCAAGAAGGAAAACATTGATTCAACGCTGGATAAACCATGGGAAGCAAGATGAAACATATTGTCGCGAAAGCCGTTACCACTATTATGCTCGGACTATTTTTAACCGGCTGTGCCACTAACCAAGAAAAATATGACAATGCAATTCTTGAGGCCATGGTTGATCAGAATAGAAATATTCTTGCCACAGGTTATGCGGTTATTAGTATTCAGCAGCATGACAACCCTGCTCAACAGCGTCTGCTGTCCATTCGTGCCTCCAAGCTCGATGCTTATCGCACATTGATGGAACAGGTCTATGGCCAGTACCTCGATGCCAACACCACGGTTGCGCAAATGGTTGTGGAGAGCGATTCGTTCCGTGCTCGCGTACAGGGCGTTATCTATGGTGCCCAGCTGGTTAGTATTACTCCGGTTGGCGAAGACACCTATGAAACCACCCTGTCACTCAAGCGTGGCATCGTGAATGATTTACGCGCGCTCTATCTTGAGCAGCTCGGCAGTGGCATGGGTAACTAAGCCATTATGTCGATCCAATTTCTCAAGATGCTAGCCCCTAAGATGTCTCTGCGTAGAACAGTGCCTGTATTGGTATGGCTTCTGGTTTCTGCGTTCGCCATTGCACCGGCCTCTGCTCTCGACACCCACCTCAGTGCGTCCGATAAGTTACAGGCCGTGAAGCAGGCGTTGGTCGATCTGGCACTTGAAACTAATGTGAAATTGGGTTCCACGGCCTACCTAGATGCGGCGGGGGTGCTCCATGAGTCATCCATTCTGTCGAGTGATTCTTTAGTCCGTGGTGTAAGAGTTCTCTCCTATTTAGAAGAAGCGGGTATTGCTATCGCCAAGGTGGATGCCAGTATTTTATCTGACCCAAGCTGCCCGGGATCCAGACCTGAAATTCGTCGCGAGGCCAGTGTTAGAGTTGTGAATGGAATACCCAACAGTCGAGTGGGCGATCATTATATGTCTGAGCTTGCCCGCGCATCCGAGCAGACTTTATTAAAGGCCTTAGCTGCGTCCAATGACTGGTCCGTTAAAACCGAAACCAAATACAGCAATTCATATGGACGTTTTCTGTCTGGCAGTGCAGTCGATCAGGTTCCCTATCGTTTTGACATTGTGATGCGAGAGCGTGACCCACTTCGATCTGTTACCAACCTCGGAGAAAAAGCCCTGCATCATGGCTTGCTCAGCGGCTACGATGCCGGCGCCTGGGCCGCTAAAAAATTACCCGAGCTCAATTTTCACCAGCCATGGTCAGGCGTAGCCTTAGAATACGAATTGACTCTGGTTGATCGCGCTCGGGGTATTCCCCTATGGAGCAAAATCTTACCGGTGAATTATCCCAGGGTTGATCGCGGCTATTCAAAAGATTCAGTACCCCTTAAATTTTCTCAGCAAGTGGCGAACGCAACCCAGCGTTTAATCGCGGATGTTAATGTCACCATGGATTGCCAAACCGAATTTTATCAGATGGCAAAAATTCCTGGCGCCTCTAATGTTGCCAGTATCAATGCGGGCGAGGTTGCAGGTATTAAAGTGGGCGATCAGTTTTTAATTAGTACCGATGAGAAAATTTTAAATCAGGTGTTAAGTATGTCTGGGCTTGCTGGTTTAGCGCTTGCCGAGGTTCAGTCTGTTGCAAACCACTCTGCGACTCTAAAACATATTGCTGGGCCCCAGTGGGCCGGTAATATTAGTCGTAGTGTTGCACTGCATTTTTAAACAATGTGTCAAACGTAAAAATGGAAATTAAAAAATGAACGGCATAAAAGAATTATTCAATAACATCATGATGTTTTTACGTAAAGCATTTCTAATCGGTGTTATTTCTATTGTTGCATCAGGGTTAGCTGCCGCATTTTCTGCTGGCACGGCACACGCACAGACCGCCAGCACGGATAAAGCATTGGCCCAGCTCTTTAAAGACATAAAGCGGCTCAAGCCCGCGCTGAGCGAAAGTGCTGAATTGACAGATGATGGATACTATATGATCCGTCACGGCGAAACCTTAGATGGCATTATCGCGAAAGTATTACCTAATATGCCGCTGCGTAAAAAGATTCTACGTGCTGCCGTAGTGCAGGCTAATCCGCATGCCTTTAAGCGTAAAAATCCAAACTGGATGTACGCCAATAAAAAAATAAAATTACCTGACAGTACAGATATTCATAATGTTATTTTTACCAAGAGTAGTAATAAACTTAACGCCAAAAAAATGGCGCGTGATGAGCGTAAGTCTTGGGTAAGTTTTCCCTAGGGTGAAAAAGTTTACTGCAGTAATGAAGTTGGCTAGGTGCTAGGTCCAGAGCAGCTAAATTTTGCCACCCGCCCAACGCCTATTTTTTTGGAGGGGGTTGTTGCGGTTCGTGTCTCTGAACAGATGGCAAAAAATGTCGGTTTGCGAGATAATCAAATTATTCGTGGTGTGATTGAAAATCGCAACGGCCTACTTAAGTTGATGTTTAACAATCAAGAATTCGAATGGTCCGCGAGCAAAAATTTCAAACCTGGTGACAAAATTGACTTTCGTTATGAGAGCTCTGTTTATGGCCGTTCTTTGCGCGCTATTAGTCAGGCACCGACGCCGGGTATCTCTTCTGCACCGCTTTCGTCTACAGTACTCTCGTCAACAGTACTCTCATCTACAGGGCTCGCATCCACAGGCGCCTCCTCACTGACTGGCACCTCACCACGTCTGTTAAGTTTACTTTATCGCCCCGATCAGCCCTCTATGTTGAGCCAGCTTTTTAAGCCCGGCGGTCTTGAGCTTTTACTAAGCCAGGTGGCACATTTACCCGCTCAATCTGGCCTGGGCCAGCTGCGTCAAAGTATGGGGGGGTTGTCTGGTGATGCGGTTAAAAATGCGCTGTTAAATTCCGGCCTTTTTGGCGAGTTTTTATTAGGCTCTCAGTCACCACAGCGTACCGATCTCAAACAGCTACTGCGTAATTTGTTGCGCAATATGCCCCTGCAGTCGGCCGTCGGAAATATCGAGATGGCCATTGATGAAATTGAAAGTCGTCAGATTGAAAGTTTACAGGCCCAACAAAATCGTGAAATTTCATATTATTTTGTATTGCCGTTTGGGGATTCCAATCCGGTGGAGGTACACCTGGAACGGCGCGCTTCTAGTCCAGAGCAGGAAGAGTCCGACTGGGTGATAAATCTGCACACAGACTCTGAGGTACTTGGGGAGCTATGGCTAAAAACAACCCTAAAGGACACCGCCAGTTTGGAGATGATCATGTGGGTGCAGCGTCCCCATGTGGCGGTCATGGCACGAACGGCTACCCTTGAACTTGAACAAGAGTTAAAGGCCTTTGGTCTGCAGCTGACTAAGCTGTCGGTGCTCAATGCCACAAGACCTACCCTAGATGCGCAACTGTCTGGCCCTGGACATGTTGTGGATGTGCGCACATGAGCTATAAACCAACTAAAAGGGCAGTGGCGCTGGAGTACGGTAAAAATGCTGCGCCTATTCTTACGGCAAAAGGCGAGGGGTTGGTTGCTGAGGATATTATTGCCGAGGCTAAAAGGCAGGGTATTCATATTGCCGAAGATGCCCAGCTAGTGGCGTTGCTGAGTCAGCTGGAATTAAAGGATGAGATTCCGGAGAATCTGTATGTTGCTGTAGCAGTAATTTTGTCTTGGGTTTACTGGCTCAAAGGCATGGAGCCAGAGCGGTAAAGAGTGCCCTAGGCATCGCCCATACTTTGGCGACTGCGGCCCTGGCGAATCTTACCCAATCGATCATAGACTTCGACGCTGCTTAGGGGGTCTGTTGACTGAATGGTCTGGAGTGCGCCTCGAATGGAATCTAACTTGCGACTGATTAAGACTTCATTGCGTCGGTGCAGGTCTCTGCATTCGGCAATCAGCTGCATTACCTCATCCCAGAGAGCCAGGTTAGCGGCGGCGGTGTCACTGTTTTCTGTATAGGCTTTGACGCGCTCAAGAAGGTCATCGCTGGAGAGAAACGTAAGAATTTCAAGTTTTTGCGCTTGCAGGGTTTCAAAAGCCGTCAAGTCCTGCTCTTTAAGGGCACTGAACTCTTTGTCCAGTACCGCCTTAAGGGCATTCGCTTTGTGCAGGGTCTGAGCGAGGTACTCTGTATCCGTGGTCGTCATGCGTTATCTACTTGCCGCCAATCATGCGCTCAAGTGACAAAAAGCTTTCAGCAATACGCTTGGCATCTAGTGGGTAGTTGCCCTCTTGGATGGCCTGCTTAATGCGATCTACCTTAGCGGAATCAAATGCAGTATCAGCCAGGGCGCTCTCGGCTGCTTCACTGAGAATAACTTCGTCAGTGGCCGGTTGCACAGGGGCCTTCTCAACCGCCGGTTGGGCAGCATTGTTGGCTTTATTACTGTTTATCTTGTCGGCGCCAGGATTTACCTGAATGGCGGCTCTGCCAAGATTAGAAATTGGGTCTGTCATGGTCTTACTCCTACTGGCTTATCACCAGATGTCAGTCTTCTCTCTTAATAAGTCGACAGCACTTTAGAATTCTTTAGGAAAAAAGTAAATTAATTTTAATTGCCCCGTTATACCTGACTATAAGCCTAACAGGCTTTCGGCTTTAAAGCCCGCTAGCCTGACCCGGCCCGGTGACTATCCCGCGCACCTGCTCGTTAGATTCCGGGTTCAGCATAGTAATCTGCTCTCCCTGCTTACCACTTTCGAGAGCGACTAGGGTAACGGTGATGTTAAGCAGTCCAGCGCCTACCGTCAGTTTGACGCTATCGCCTTTCTTTACCAGGGCGGCGGCCCTCAGGTCTGAGGCGCGTAATAATTGCCCGGTTCTAATGGTGCGAATCGCCTCCATCTGCTTAATATCGGCCATCGATTGCAAGACGTCTCTGGGGAGTTTGCCGTAATAATCCCGTATCGCTGTATTCTCTGGGCTTAGCTTCTGCCCATGGGTCAATGTCGCCGTACTGGTAACTACGCGATGCTTTATGCGCAGATCCGAGCGCGAAAGCAGTTGCCCAGCCCGTAAGTCTCTCGCTGCAATGGCCTCATCTAAGAGCCTTGCGGGAAAACGCTGACTACTTGACGTCATGGGTAGGCCTCGAGTCACGCGCCTAATGTCGGTGGGCCCAATAATCTCTTCTGCCAGTATGTCCCGGCGCAGCTCAAATACGGTGGCGGTCTCCACTAGGTGGCGGCTGTTAAGTACTTCACCTGCGGTTACCGCTGTGCGCAGGCTGTGTTTTTCAAGTGCCTGTAAATTATCGACAAGGCCTTTGACTGGACGCCCCACAACGGTAGGCCGCAGGTCATTTGCATTGGGGCTGTCTCCTGCATCCATATCTCGCACAAAGACAAAGCCTTTTACCTGCCGAAAAATGCTTACGCCAACAAATGCTTGCCAGCCGCTGGCCAAACACTGGGCACGCAATGTCTGGGTGCTCGATGGATAGGGAAAGCTAAAGCTAAAAGACTCGGCACAGATAGGTACCTTTAAGCGGCGATCCATAGCGGCGATCGATATCTGGCTTGGACTTACCTGTTCCTGCCCAGACACCCATGCCTGAGCCTGCTGAATAAACAGCTGCTTATTGGCGGATAACGTCGATTCTTGGGCGGCGACAAAGGGGCTTAAGGCCAGCGTAACGAGTAGCGTAATGAGTAAAAATATTGGTTTGTGCATAGGCCGAGTATGGAGCACAGGTCGGGGTGACGCAATACCGACAGAGCGGCAAGGAACAGCGGCAAGACTCTGCCACAAAAGTGGCAATTGATTAAGTTCTGAATCTTTTTTGATACTGTAACCCATTGATATATATTCAATTAATGATTCAAATGCGGCATTGCCAGCTAAGTTGGCATCTGTTTTGCATTACTTGAGTTAGTCAGTATTTTTTTCCGACACATCAACACAGTGTCAGGTAATCAATCGACACAATATTTAAATACTTAACGAGGTTGATATGAAATTGTTTGATTCGGCTTTTGGCATCCACGAACGCGCACTTGATATGCGCAGTCAGCGTATGGAAGTTATTTCCCGCAATATCGCCAATGTCGACACACCTCATTATAAAGCCCAAGACATCGATTTTAAGAAGGTGCTTGACGACACTCAGTCAGACCGCCGGTTAGCGTCTACTCATTCTGCACATATTGAATCTGCAGAGCCACTGAGTCAGGCCGACCGAGTTTACACCATACCGTTTAACACGGCGCTGGATGGCAACACGGTAGAGATGAGTGTTGAGCAGGCCAAATACGGTAAAGCAGCAGCACAGTATCAGGCGACATTGCGCTTTTTAGAATCTGACATCAGCGGAATTCGCAAAGCCTTGCGAGGAGATTAATAAACATGTCATTAAATAATATATTTGGAATCGCCGGAACGGCACTTAACGCTCAGATGGTACGCATGAATGCCACAGCGTCGAATATGGCCAATGCGGGAACCATCGCGTCTAGCGAGGCAGATGCCTTTAAAGCTAAACGCCCGGTTTTTGAAACATTGCTCAACAAACAAATGACCACTCAGGGTGCTCAGTTTGTCGGTGGTGTGCGCGTTAGTGGCATGGTTGATGACAGCACCCCGAATCAGAAACTCCATGATCCTGGCAATCCCAAAGCGGATAAAGACGGCTTTGTGTACGTTTCAAATGTTAATGAAGTAACTGAGATGGTTGACATGATGGGCGCTGCTCGCAGCTACCAAAACAACGTTGAAGTTGTTAATACGGCGCGCCAGCTAATGATGCGCACCCTCGACATCACGAAAGCTTAAGGAATTTTAAAATGGTAGCCAGCGTTACAGACACCTCATTTTTGACCACTGATCAATATGCAGATCAGCAACTTGCCGCTCTTTCGGGAGAGGACGAACTGGGTCGCGATGCTTTTTTAACATTGCTCACGACACAGCTTACTAACCAGAACCCCCTCGACCCCATGGACAACGAAGCCTTTGTTGCACAGCTGGCGCAGTTCTCGTCTGTTGAAGGTATTAAAGGTATGCAGGGATCTCTTGAAAGCATGGTGACTGGTATGCGCCAGGATCAAATGCTCACCGGCGCTAATTTGGTCGGCAAGAAAGTGGCGGTTGAAGGTGGTTTCTTCGAAGGTGGCAACGGTGCCCAATCTCAGGGATCCATCGATCTGCCCAATGGTGCTGAGTCAGTGATTCTAAGTGTTTACGACCCATCTTCTGGTGAGTTGGTGTTCCGTGAAACTCAGGGTGCACAGCTACCCGGACGTTTGAATTTAAACTGGAATGGTTATAACCGCGAAGGCGATTTGGCCGCCAATGGCAACTATGTGATGAGTGCCAGTGTTGTCCGTAACGGCAAGCTTGAGACAGCACCAGTAACAACCATGGCCGAGGTGAAAAGCGTGAGCTGGGATCCCGAGTCACAAGAATTATCCCTTGAGGTCGGCGATGGCGATTTTGTCACCCTGGCTCAAGTCGAAAGAATCGGAATTTAAAAAATAGAATTTAGCGCCGTCATCGACGGGCAATAGGAGAAGAAAGAATGTCATTTTATACGTCACTTACAGGTCTTAACGCAGCGACTACAGAGTTGTCTGTAACCTCGAACAACATTGCTAACTCCGGTACCTCGGGCTTTAAACGCTCAGATGCGGATTTCGGCGATATTTTTGCGACATCACCATTACAGAAAGCGTCCAGTGTTATTGGTCGTGGTGTATCGCTGAAAGAGGTGAGTCAGGAATTCAGTCAGGGCAACATCGAGTTCTCTGCAAACTCCCTAGATTTGGCCATTACCGGTGATGGTTTCTTCCCATTGGAATCGCCAGACGGAACCAAAATCTATACCCGTAACGGTGCATTTATGTTGAACGAACAAAACCAGATGGTGAACAGTGCCGGTCAGGCATTGCAGGCACTGCCGGTGGATTCGACTAACAAAGCTGACTTTGGTGAGCCCATGAGCGCTCTGGCTATTCCCCGGGCGACAGTGTCCGAGTTCCTCCCAACCACTGAGGTAGAGTTAGGTCTTAACCTGCCATCCGACGCGGCCCCAATTACTGAAGCATTTAATCCGAGCAAACCAGAAACCTATAACAAGACAACATCCTTAACCGTTTACGGTACTTCTGGTTCTAGCCACCTGGCAACTATCTACTATGCTAAAACGGCAGAAGCCACAGCGGATGTGCCATTCAACAAATGGCAGACCTATGTTTATATTGATGATCAGGCTGTTGATTCGGCGTTGATTCAGGCATCAGATACGGCTGGCGACCAATACTTTGTAAACAAATATGGTGAAGTTAAAACTCAGTCAGACCTTTTAGCCCTACAGAAAACAAGTGCCGAAAGTGAAAAGTATTTGGTTACTCTGGGTACTCTTTATAAAAAGTATTCTTTTGATAATCTTTCAACGCCAACAGATTCTCAGCCAGCGAGCGTTAACTTCGCCCTTGCTGAAGACTCTATTTATACCGACGGATTAAATCTGACAAACAACAGCGATGGTATTGATTTTACAACGACTACAGCTGTGGGCACTGCGATGTCGAGAGCAGACCTTACCGATATGTTTAGTCTCAGCATCGATGACTCTCCAGCGATAAGCATAGGCCTGGAACATCTACAGGGTAATGAGCGCAAGTTATCGGGATCCGAGATCGCCTTTGAATTAACCAATGTTATCAATGAGCGCTTTGGTGATGGCAAAACCTTCGACTTTAGTGCCGCCCCATCGCAGTTATTAAAAATTACTCGATTAGATGCCGCGGGTGCTACCCAGGCGTTTGATCTCGATGTTGGTAATCTCACAGGTTTCCCCGCTGATGGATTAATGACGCCTGAGCCTCTCGCTTATGCGATCAATCAAGCCCTAGCGGCGAATGCCAATTTTGCCGACATGACAGTGAGCTACGATGCGGCCAGTCAAGGATTTAGATTCTTACAGGCCAACAGTGGCACAGATTCAATCTACCTGAGTTCTGGCCCCTCTGGCACAGCGACCAATGATGTGTTTGGTGTGAGTGCCCAGGTAACAGATGCCGGCGGCAACATCACCTCTTTTGGTCAACTATTACCGGCACTGGATACTGATGTATCCGATGTTATTTTGAGCAATGTGCAACCCAATGGCGCAGCGTTTACCACAGAGGCAAATCAACGCTATGGTATTTCTGTTACCTATACCGAAGGTAAATTTATTGTTGCCTCTGGTACAACCGGTGATGAATCTAGTATTGAAATAAGTGCTGTTGGCACCATGGCTCAGACCCTATTAGGGATGGACGCCACAGGCCATTTGGTCCAGGCAGCAACCTCACAGATTAATAATCTTCCAGCCGTTCGTGGTCAGATTTCTACCCCAGCATTAGTGACGGGTAACCAGATGGGCATTGACCCGCGTAAATCGTTTGCGGTTAATACCGACAATCAAAACGTCACCGTTATTGTCGATGGTATTTCAGCGCAGATTCAGTTAACCGAAGGTCAGTACTCAATTGGTACCTTTACAGAGCATCTAGAATCTAAGATCAATTTGATGGCCGACGCCTTGGGTCGCAGCGTTTCCGGTGTTTCTGTTGGTTTTGATGAAACAGCAGAGACCATTGTGATTACCGGAGCTACTTCCTCAGACAGCTCATTTATTCAGGTTGCTGGTCACGCCGATTGGGGTCTTGAAAATATTCAGGCCGGTTTTGGTAAAGCTTCTTCTTACATTGAACTTGTCCCAGATAGTGCGGGTACCAGTGAAGTCTATGTTACTCAGGACAACGCCGGTAACTGGGTTGAAACAACCGACAAGGCAGATTTTGATGATAAAGACATTCCTTATTGGACACCTATTTTCCTAGACAAAGGCGAACTGACTTTTGACACCAGTGGAACCTTGGTATCGCCAATCGGTGGCGCCAAGCTTGAGAGTGACAATATTACAGGTGGTGGTATTCAGCTGGGCTACAACAACAGTACTCAGTTTAACAGCCCATTTGCTGTACTAAGCCAGTCACAGAATGGTGCTCCTGAAGGTGATTTGGTTGGTGTAAACATCGGCGATGATGGCCTGGTAGTTGCGAGTTATTCAAACGGCTCACAGAAATCTCTGGGCAAAATTATTCTGGCTAACTTTGCTACGCCAAAAGGTTTGCGTCAGGTAGGTGACACGAGTTACTCGGCAACCTCTGGTTCTGGCGACGCAACCTTAGGTGAACCCGGTGCTGCAGGTTTCGGAACTATTCGTGCTGGTGCGCGTGAACGTTCCAACGTGGATCTGACGGCTGAGCTGGTTGACCTAATTACCGCACAGCGAAACTTCCAGGCGAATGCCAAGGCGATTGAGACAAGTTCATCGTTAACCCAAACAATTATTAATATCCGCGGATAAAAATAATTAACGGCAATAAATAAATAATTGTAATAAATAGCGGAGAAGGGAAATGGATAGATTAGCAATGACATCTCTGGCAGCAATTCAGAGCCAGTCGAAGATTAGAGCGCAGATTACCAACGCACTCGCTAATGTCTCGACCACTGGATTTAAAGAGAGTTATCAGGGTGCAACACAGGCAGTAAAGCTTGATGGCGCCGGCTATGAAACCCGTTTCCAACCTGCTAATACCAAGCGCGATTTAATTAATCTTGAGCCGGGTACCATTCAACAAACTGGTAACCAAATGGACGTTGCACTTAATGGCGACACAGTTCTGGGCGTACAGGCGACTAACGGCGAGATTGGTTTTACCCGCCGTGGTGATCTGCGTGTTAATGCTACCGGTGTGATAGAGAATGCCGCTGGCCATCTGATTTTGGGTGAAGCCGGTCCGATCACAGTCCCTGCGGGGCAGCTGGTTAGCATTAGCCCCGATGGTTCGGTCTTTGCCGAGTCTCCATCTCAGCCAGATTTACCGCCGCTGCAAATTGGTCAGCTGATGCTGCGCGATGCGAGTGCCACACCATTGGTTCGTCGCGAAGATGGTCTCTATGAGCCATTTAATAAAGCACTCCAGGGTCAAGATTTTGACACTGGACCAAGAGCCGCTTCTTTACAGAGTGGTGTTCTTGAAGGCAGTAACGTCAACCCCGTCGAAGCCATGGTCAAGATGATGGACTTTAGTCGCTCGTTTGAAGCGCAGATAAAAATGATTACCGAAGCCAAGTCTATTGATGAGACTGGCTCAAGCATGATGAGACTGCCTTAAGCCAGCGCGCTTAAGTCATCGAAATCTAATTAGAGGATAAGAATAATGGACGCATCACTTTGGATCGCCAAAACAGGATTAACAGCGCAGCAAACGCGCATGCAGGTTATTTCGAACAACCTGGCTAACGTTAATACCACCGGTTTCAAGAAAGACCGAGCGGTCTTTGAAGACCTGCTCTATCAAAACATCGTTCCGGCCGGCGGACAGGCAGACGCAGAAAATGCTACCCCGACTGGCTTGATGCTGGGAACAGGTACAAGAGTTATGGCCACCGAAAAGCTGCATATGCAGGGCAATATTATTACCACCGAAAACGCCCTTGATGTGGCAGTGACCGGTGATGGTTATCTCGCCGTGCAGCAAGCTGATGGTTCCCTGGCCTATACCCGAGATGGTTCTTTAAAACTGTCTTCTGAAGGTCAGCTGGTTACCGCCGGTGGAGAGCCCATCGTTCCGGCGATTAACATTCCGCAAAACACCGCGAGCATTACTATTGGCCGTGATGGCACCGTGACAGCAGAGCTAGCCAACAGTGGTGGATCAGCGGAGATTGGTCAGCTACAGCTGTCGCGCTTCGTCAATAATTCTGGTTTGCAGCCAATGGGTCGTAATTTAATGCGTCCAACCAATGCCAGTGGCGATGCGATTATTAGCATCCCCGGACAGGATGGCGCAGGTATGTTGATGCAGGGTTCATTGGAAGCCTCCAACGTTAATGTGGTTGAAGAAATGGTCAATATGATCGAAACCCAGCGCGCCTACGAGGTTAACTCGAAAGCCATCGCTGCGGCAGACGGCATGTTGCGCTTCTTGAACAATAATCTTTAAGACAGGTTTTTAACTATGTTTCGTTTAATAACAACTTTATCCATGGCTAGCGTTTTGACGGCCTGCGTCGCTCAGCCGCGCATGATGCCGACTGCAGAATTTGCGCCGGTGCAGCCGATTCCAGATGCTGCGCCCACTCAGGTTACCGGGTCAATTTTTGCCAATGGTCGCAGTCTGTTTGGTGATCTGCGCAGCTATCAGGCCACCGAAATTAAAGTGGGTGATTTAATCACCGTGCTGCTTAACGAAACCACACAGGCATCTCGCACCTCTGGCTTAAGCACCAGTCGCGAATCTACTAACGACGCGATTGGCCTTAATCAGAAAGATTCAATTGTTGCGAAACTCGGTTTTGGCACAGGCTTTTTTGATGCGGTGAAAACAGATGGTTCAAGTATTACTAGTGAAGGTACTGGTACGGCAGGACAGGCAGCAACATTAACCGGTTCTATATCTGCAATGGTGGTTGAGGTCTTGTCTAACGGCAACCTAGTCATTATTGGTGAAAAGCAATTGGCACTGACCGAGGGTAGTGAATTTATTCAGGTCAAGGGCATTATTCGCCCGGCAGATATTCAGCCTGATAACACTATTTTGTCGCAGCGTATTGCCCATGCCCAGATTTCATATCGCGGCACCGGTGATCTGGCGTCAGCATCTCGCCCTGCTTGGGGCACTGGAATGCTCTATAAATTCTGGCCCTTTTAAGCGGCTTTTGGAGAACAGTAATGTTTACAGTTAAACGCATAATTTTGTTGAGCGCATTGGTCGCAGCCATACTGGCAACGTCCACAGCAGCGGCAGATCGGATTAAAGATATTACCGATGTCGCCGGCGTGCGCAGCAACAAATTAATTGGCTTCGGTCTCGTGGTCGGTCTGCAAGGTTCTGGCGACGGTAAAGATTTACCGCTGACAGCCCAGACATTAAAAACCATGTTATCGGGACTGGGTGTCAGTGTTGATGGACCAGTGAGTGATTACGATCTCGGTGATCAGATGGCTGCTCTAGCAGCACAGAATGCCAAAAAAGAATTAAAGTTGGAGAATGTTGCCGCAGTGATGGTGACTGCCGAACTGCCTCCATTTGCCAAGCCCGGTCAGCGCATTGATATTAATGTAGCGGCTATTGGTGTGGCGGAATCTCTGCGCGGTGGTAGCCTGATAATGACTCAGCTACGCGGCGTCGATGGCCAAACCTATGCCCTGGCTCAGGGCGCCATGACCGTAACCGGTATTACGTCTAATGCCGCGGGTAGCAGCATTCAAATTGGCGTTCCGACCTCTGGTCGCATTCCTAACGGCGCGACAGTCGAGCGTATGGTTGATACCCCTTTTGAAACCTCAGACCACATTGTATTAAATGTGCGCAATGCGGATTTCTCGACCTCTAATGCGATTACTGAAGCGATTAATCTCGCCTTTGGCCCAGGTGTTGCCAGTGCCATCGATGGTGTTTCCATTGCGGTAATGGCACCAAAGGATTCCTCTCAGCGCGTTACCTTTTTGAGCATGATTGAAAACCTGGATGTCACCCCCGGCGAGCCACCGGCACGCATCGTGATTAATTCAAGAACCGGAACCGCGGTTATTAATCGCAACGTTAAGGTATCGGCAGTGGCCGTTACCCATGGCCCGATCACCGTGAATATTTCTGCCACCAACGAAGTAAGCCAGCCCGACGCTTTTACCGATGGCGTAACAGTGGGCGTGCAAAATGCCAACATTGAGGTGACTGAACCCAGAAATAAAATGTTTCTTTTCCAACCTGGTGTAGATCTGCGTGACATAGTCGATGCCGTGAATCAGGTGGGTGCATCACCCTCTTCATTAATCGCCATACTCGAAGCCTTGAAAACTTCCGGTAGCCTGCGCGCAGACTTGGTGGTGATCTAAGTGACTGAAATAAACTTGTCAGCTAAGAGTTATCTTGATTTCGCCGGTCTCGGTGAGCTGCGCACACGCGCCAAGAATAATGACGAAAGCGCTGCACAAGAAGTTGGCCGCCAGTTTGAAGCCATGTTTGTACAGATGGTATTCAAGTCTATACGCGAAGCTAACGAGCCAATGAAAAGTGACCTTATGGGTTCTTCAAGTGTTGATACTTTTGAGCAGATGTACCATCAAGAACTGTCTCAGGTAATGTCACAAAAGGGCGTATTTGGACTCGGCGATTGGTTGACCGAACAGGTTAAAACTCAGACTAATAGTACTAAAGCGATGGATGCTTATCAGCAATTGACGGTTAGAGAGGCAAGCCCAAGTTTGCCCCTGAATCCAGTTGAAGAAAAGCCTTCATTGCCACTTCATCCGCAGGGCTCGTTGCCCGCGGCAGGAATTAAATTATGAGTGATATTTTATCCATTGGTGCCGGTGCCGCTCAGCTGTACAGGCAGTCGCTGGCCACGGTCAGTAACAACATTGCCAACCTGAATACCGAGGGTTATTCCCGGCAGGTGGCCACCAGTACTGAGAGCATGCCCAGTCAGCAGGGTACGGTTTTTATTGGTACCGGTGCGCGCCTAGATAATATTACTCGCGCCTACGATGAGTTTATTGAAAGCAGTCTGCGCGATAGCAACAGTGACCTGTCAACGCAGGAACCCATGATCAGCTATGCCAATCGTATCGTCGATCTGATGGGTTCGCAGACCTCTGGTTTATCCAGTGCGCTGGACAAGTTTTTTGCAACAGCCAGTGACCTTAGTGCCGACCCCGCATCGACTATTCAGCGTAATATGTTTGTTCGCGATGCCGAAGGCCTAGCGTCTCGCTTCAGAGAACTGTCTGGCCATCTGAGTGCAATCGAGACAGAATCCCAGTCCGGTATTACTCTGCAAGTCAGTACGGTGAACACCCTGACTAAGCAGTTGGCGACCATTAACACCCAGCTAAATGGCAAAATTTCAATTGCTAAACAGCCGGCCGGTTTACTCGACCAGCGCGATCAGGTGCTTCGTGATCTGTCGGACATCAGTAAAATACATATCTCCGAAGCCCCCTCTGGTGAAGTCAGTGTGCGCCTCGGTAGCAGCTCGGGCTCACTCTTAGTCGATGGCAAAAAATCAGTAGACCTAGGTGTCAGCTTTGATGCCAATGACCCTGGCCGCGTTGATATTGTGCTTGACCCTTTCGGAGATCCACGAGCAGCCAGCACGGTTAGCAGTGGGTTGCTGGGCGGATTAATTAATCTTCGCAGTCAGACCCTGGGTCCGGCGATGGATGGTTTTGATTATCTGGCACAGACCGTTGTTAAGGAAATAAATGCCATTCACACCTCGGGCCTCGATGCTCGTGGTGCTCGTGGTACAGATTTATTCCAGATTGATGCCGTCTTTGATGTAACGTCTCCTACGGTGAGTGGCGATGCCTCACTGTCTATTGAAGTGACAGACCCGGCGGCCTTTAAATTTGAATCCTTTGAAGTGCGCTGGATGGCAACTGATTCGAAGTGGCGCATTCAGGATGGCGCCACCGGCGCTATCACATTCGCCACACCAGATTCCACTGGGTTCGCTCATGCAGGGCTCAATATTAGTTCAGCTGGGACACTCAGCGACGGCGATACCTTTACGGTTGAGCCTCGCCAGCGTCCCGCTGCCGGTTTCAGGTTAATCCAAGATGATCCACTGGCCATTGCCGCCGCTGAAAGATTGCGCGTTATGCCCAGTGCCAGCAATCTAAGCGACACGAAGGTCATACTAGAATACGGTCAGGTCTCAGACTTTACCGGCTTTGCCTCGGGTACCGATATTTATACTCTGGGCAATAACCCGGGTATCGCCGCGGGTGTTGCGACTACTGCCAGTAATATCGAGCCGGCATTTATTATTCCTAAGGGGGCAGACAAGGTCGCCCTGATGATGGAAGTCCCTCAGGACAGCACCATTCGCTTTCAGGTAATGACCCACGAGGGTGTTCACGTTTTAGGTCATGGTATTGATGCCAGTACTCAGGCTGCATTGATGTCTGGGGATGCCGCTTTTGGCACAGCAGACTCATACAGCAGTACCTATCTGAATGCTACTGGTACCGATGCCTATCAGAACCTAGATATGACCTATGGCTTTTTAGCCAGCAGTATTCAACAGAATGGGTTTGTCGCCAACGCGGCAGGCACTGGCATGGTAGCCCAGGTCACCACGATTAATGCCCAGGTGCAAACAGCCGCCGTGCGATTACAGGACAATGTATCCGGCACGACCATCGATTTAATTGCCGCCGATAGCCTGGTATTAAATGGCCAGTCGCTGTCTGCATTGACACTGGCAACGAGCACCAAAAGCTCCGCGGCGGCAATGGCCACCTGGCTCAATGGAGCCACCAGCACTACCGGCGTTACAGCCACGGCGAGCAATGTGATTCGTTCGACAGCTGAAAACATAGATCTCACTCAGCAGGTAAAAATTAACAATGTACTGATTGGCGGTGGCGCCTATCCGGCAGATATTGAAGCATTATCGACGGCCATTAATAACCAGACCGCCACAACAAATGTAATGTCTTATGTCAGCCGTGAAGGCGGATTAGTTGTCACCAATGCGCCTGGCTTTGAGGGTGAAAATATTGTTCTCAGTAATCCAAATGCGACCTCTGCAACCAATGCCTTGGGTCAGGCGAATGACACCTATGTGGGTTCTTTGCAGTTAGACAGCGCAGACAAAGTGCGCTTTACCTTTGGCACCAATGGCGTGCCCGCGGATCTTGCCGTACTGGGTTTACGTACTGGCGTGTACATGAACGGCTCGGCCGATGAAGACTTAGCGGTTTTTGTGACAGGGGCGGGCAGCGCCAAAATTGCAGCCGGTTTCACTGCAGCCGATGCCACGACTACTGTTGCAGACGAGCCTCCATTTCGTATCGACTTTACATCGTCGACGACCTATACCATCACCAATACCGGAACCGACACCGTAGTTGCTAACCGCACCTATGTGGCGGGCGAAGATATAAATTACAAAACATTGACCCTGTCTTTTGACAGCGCACCGGTCACCGGCGATCGCTATGTAGTTGATGGCAATCAAGACGGCATCGGTAATAACGGCAACATGTTACAGATGGTCGCGCTGCAAGATAGAGCCGTTCTCGCCAATGGCCGCACTATTAGTGACGGCTACATTGATCTGGTGAGTACCGTGGGCAACAAGGCAACCTTGGCCAGAATTTCTCAAGATGCATTGCAGGTTGTTTACGACCAGGCCGTGCAATCTAGAGATCAGGTCTCGGGTGTGAGTCTTGATCAAGAGGCCGCAGATTTAATTCGATTACAGCAGGCATATCAGGCTTCGGCACAGATTATTCAGATGTCGTCGAAAATTTTTGATTCCATACTAGGCATTCGTTAAGGCGCTTACTGATGAAAATTTCTACCGGACAGTTATTCGATCGAGCCGTCACTCAAATGAGTGAGCAGAAGACTAAGGTCGCTGAAATGCAGACCAAGCTCGCGACGGGTAAACAGATCGTACAGACCAGTGATGACCCAGATAAAGCGGGCCTGATTCAGCGTCTCAACACCGCCTATAATCGGCAGGAAACCTACGAGAGCACTTTGGGTACTGTGGATGATCGCCTAGCAGCAGAAGAAGCGTCTCTGACAGCAACCGACAATATTTTACAGCGCGTACGCGAACTCGCCGTGCGTGCCAGCTCAGATACTCTTTCTGCCGATGACCGCAAAATAGTATCCATCGAAGTGAACGCTCTGAGAGATAGCCTGCTAGCTCTGGCGAATACCCAGGATGTGAATGGCAACTATGTGTTCTCGGGCTCAGCGGTTAAGACTGAGCCATTTTCTCCCGATGCGGACGGCAACCTGATTTATCAGGGTGACAACACCTATGTCTCGGTGGATGTCTCCGAGCAGCGTCGTTTAACCACAAATCGCCCGGGCAGTGAAGTGTTTGCTGGTGTGATACGACAGGAAACTGATGGTACTGGCACTCGTAAAGTGGGCTTTTTTGCTGTTATTGAAGACTTCAGCGCGGCACTGTCCGGCAATGACACTAGTGCCATTCAGCGGAGTCTGGGAGAGGTCGATAAACTGACAGCGACCGTGTCGATGTCGCTGGCCGATGTAGGTAGCCGACGCAATGTAGTGGAATCTCAGCGCGATGTATTGACCGATGCAAAACTCAGATACAAGTCAGTGCTGTCCAATGCCGAAGACTTAGACTATGCCTCTGCGGTCACACAGCTTTCCGCCGAGTTATTATCCCTAGAAGCGGCTCAGGCCAGTTTCGCGAAAATTTCCCA